>Ga0182748_1002853_pt1 | contig 15154 bp, 15 predicted proteins | sample eDN3rd37CKraftOP_FD_128877 | JGI IMG/M metagenome (GOLD analysis project Ga0182748, IMG submission 128877) | Enriched Organic Plus compost microbial communities from Emeryville, California, USA - eDNA 3rd pass 37_C Kraft OP (version 2) (version 2) ...
ACCAGGCACAGGATCGGCCCGGTCAGCTTGTTGGCGCGCTGCTGCACGGCGAGATATTCGATGATGCGTTCCTTGACCTTCTCGAGCCCGTAGTGGTCGCTGTCGAGCACGTCCTGGGCGACCTTGAGGTCCTTCTTGACCTTGGACTTCTTGTTCCACGGGATCGACAGCAGCCAGTCGAGATAGTTGCGCACCACAGTGGCTTCCGCCGACATCGGCGACATCTGGCGCAACTTCTTGAGCTCGTGCTGCGCCTTCTCGCGCGCTTCCTTCGACAGTTTGGTCTTCTTGATCTTGTCCTCGAGCTCGGCGAGCTCGTCGCGACCTTCGTCGTCGCCGAGTTCCTTCTGGATCGCCTTCATCTGCTCGTTGAGGTAGTATTCGCGCTGCGTCTTCTCCATCTGCCGCTTGACGCGGGTGCGGATGCGCTTCTCCACCTGCAGCACGGAGATCTCGCTCTCCATCAGGCCGAGCACCTTCTCGAGCCGCTGCGTCACCGACGGCGTCTCCAGGATGGCCTGCTTGTCCGGAATCTTGACGGCGAGATGCGAGGCGACCGTATCGGCGAGCTTGGCATAGTCCTCGATCTGCTGGACCACGCCGATCACCTCCGGCGACACCTTCTTGTTAAGCTTCACATAGCTCTCGAACTCGGTGATCACCGAGCGTGCCATCGCCTCCGCCTCGACGCGCTCGCCGGGATCGTCGGCCAGCACCTCGGCGTCGGCTTCGTAATAGTCGCTGCGGTCGGTGTATTTGCGCACCTTGGCGCGCTCGGCACCCTCGACCAGCACCTTGACGGTGCCGTCGGGCAGCTTGAGCAATTGCAGGACGCTCGCCAGCGTGCCGACATCGTAGATGGCGTCGGTCGCCGGATCGTCGTCGGACGCGTTCTTCTGCGTCGCAAGCAGGATGTAGGTATCGGACCGCATCACCTCTTCGAGCGCCTTGATCGACTTTTCACGGCCGACGAAAAGCGGCACGATCATGTGCGGGAACACCACGATGTCGCGCAGCGGCAGCACCGGATAGGCCCGGGTCTCGCCGAGTTGCAGCGGAGTGCGTGGCTTTGCAGTAGTCATAACCCCAGTTCCTTATGTTGTGCCCCAAGTCTCCGGCCCGTTCGGCGCCATCGACAAGTGCCTAGAATGGGTAAGAGAAAAATCGACGGTCCGCTCCTACCCGAAATCGCGACGAACCCAGAATCGCGACGAACCCTTGTCAGGCTAGTCCATTTCGCACGCTATACGTAGGTGGGCGCCGATCCGCCCGCAAGTCATGCGCAGGTCCGGCGTGCGGCCCGGACGTACAATCCCCGCTCACGGCGCGGGACAGGCATGCCGGCCCGCGCCGCGGCGCTGATTTTGCGAGGGGCGGCCGCGTTCCAGCTCAGGCGCTGGCGCCGCCGGCGGCATCCTTCTCGCGGTCGGAACGATCCGCGTAGATGTAGAGCGGCCGCGCCGTGCCCTCGACGACCTCCTTCGACAGCACGACCTCCTCGACGCCTTCGAGGCTCGGCAGCTCGAACATGGTGTCAAGCAGGATGCTCTCCATGATCGAGCGTAGGCCGCGCGCGCCGGTCTTGCGCTCGATCGCCTTGCGGGCGATGGCGCCGAGCGCCTCCTCGGCAAAGGTCAGGTCGATCGATTCCATCTCGAACAGCCGCTGATACTGCTTGACCAGCGCGTTCTTGGGCTGGGTCAGGATCAGCTTCAGCGAGGCCTCGTCGAGGTCCTCGAGCGTCGCGACCACCGGCAGGCGGCCGACGAATTCCGGGATCAGGCCGTATTTCAGCAGGTCCTCCGGCTCGACCTCGCGGAAGATCTCGCCGGTGCGGCGGTCTTCGGGCGCCGAGACCTTGGCGCCGAAGCCGATCGAGGTCGACTTGCCGCGCGCCGAGATGATCTTCTCGAGGCCGGAGAACGCGCCGCCGCAGATGAACAGGATATTGGTGGTATCGACCTGCAAGAACTCCTGCTGCGGGTGCTTGCGGCCGCCCTGCGGCGGCACCGAGGCCACCGTGCCTTCCATGATCTTGAGCAATGCCTGCTGCACGCCCTCGCCCGACACGTCGCGGGTGATCGACGGATTGTCCGACTTGCGCGAGATCTTGTCGATTTCGTCGATATAGACGATGCCGCGCTGCGCGCGCTCGACATTGTAGTCGGCGGCCTGCAGCAGCTTTAGGATGATGTTCTCGACGTCCTCGCCGACATAGCCGGCCTCGGTCAGCGTGGTGGCGTCCGCCATCGTGAATGGCACGTCGAGGATGCGCGCCAGCGTCTGCGCCAGGAGCGTCTTGCCCGAGCCGGTCGGACCGATCAGCAAGATGTTCGACTTGGCGAGCTCGACGTCGTTGTGCTTGGTCTGGTGGTTGAGCCGCTTGTAGTGGTTGTGGACCGCGACCGAGAGCACCTTCTTGGCGTGATCCTGGCCGATGACGTAGTCGTCGAGGACCTTGCGGATCTCCTTCGGGGTCGGGATGCCGTCGCGCGACTTCACCAGCGAGGACTTGTTCTCCTCGCGGATGATGTCCATGCACAGCTCGACGCATTCGTCGCAGATGAAGACGGTCGGTCCTGCGATGAGCTTGCGGACTTCGTGCTGGCTCTTGCCGCAGAACGAGCAATAGAGGGTGTTCTTGGAATCGCTGCCGCCAACTTTGCTCATTCCGTTCTCCGTCGGGCGAGACGCCGCCCGCTAGTTCTACAGGCAAGTTCCGAGCCGGACCCGCGGTCCGGTTCTGCTCCGCCACATCCTCCACCACGTCCGGCGGCCGGCTCCAGATTCGCCGGCAGCCTACAGCACTCTAAGCGAAGCATGCTAACGACCGGATAATCAAGATTTCATTAATGATAACGCGGCCTCGCGGGGGTTTGTGGCGGTTTTGCGATTGGAGCCGGTGGTGCAGGCGACCACCGGCCGGTTGCAATCGCGGCGGAACTCACGCCGGCTTCGGGGTCAATTCTTCCGGACGCTTGGTGATGACGTTGTCCACCAGTCCGAACTCCTTGGCCGCCTCGGCGGTGAGGAAGTAATCGCGCTCCAGGGCATCCTCGATCTTCTTGAGCGACTGGCCGGTATGCTTGACGTAAATCTCGTTGAGCCGCTTCTTCAGGTTCAGGATTTCCTGGGCGTGCAGCATGATGTCGGTCGCCTGGCCCTGGAAGCCGCCGGAGGGCTGATGGACCATGATGCGCGCATTCGGCAACGCGAAGCGCATGTCCTTCTCGCCGGCGGCGAGCAGCAGCGAGCCCATCGAGGCGGCCTGGCCGACGCACAGCGTCGAGACCGCCGGACGCACAAACTGCATGGTGTCGTAGATCGCCATCCCCGAGGTCACCACTCCGCCCGGGGAGTTGATGTACATCGAGATCTCCTTCTTCGGGTTCTCGGCTTCGAGGAACAGGAGCTGCGCCACGCACAGCGTGGCCATGCCGTCCTCGACCGGCCCGGTGATGAAGATGATCCGCTCCTTGAGCAGGCGCGAATAGATGTCGTAGGCGCGCTCGCCGCGGTTGGTCTGCTCGACCACCATCGGAACGAGGTAATTCATGTAGGTGTCGACGGGGTCTCTCATAAAGGGTCCTTGCAACAAGCGTCAGTCAAGCCGGCGGGAGCGGCCGAATCGTGGCAGCCAGTCTAGCGGGCCGGCGCGGGCGGCGTCAGGCCGGCGCCGAGGCCTCCTCTTCCTTCTCCTCCTGCTTTCTGAGCTCCTCGGCCGAGACCTTGCGCTCGGTCACGTCGGCGAGCTCCAGCATGAAGTCGATGACCTTGTCCTCGAAGATGGGGGCGCGCAGCGACGCGAGCGCGTTGGGATTGTTGCGGTAGAACTCCCACACCTTCTGCTCCTGGCCGGGGAATTGCCGGATGCGCTCGACCAGCGCCCGGTTCACCTCCTCCTCCGTCACCGTGATATTGTTCTTCTCGCCGATTTCCGCCAGTACCAGACCGAGCCGCACGCGGCGATCCGCGATCTGCTGGTATTCGGCCCGGGCCTTCTCCTCGGTGGTGTTCTCGTCGGCGAAGCTGCGGCCCTGCGCCTTCAATTCCTCGGTCGTCGACTGCCAGATACGCTCGAATTCGTCGGCGACAAGGGACGGCGGCGGCTCGAATTTGTGGGTCTTGTCGACCTCGTCGAGCAGCGCGCGCTTGATCAGCCGGCGCGACACCGCGGCGTGCTCGGAGGCGATGCGCTCCTTCACCGCCTCGCGCAGCTTGGCGATCGATTCGATGCCGAGCTTCTTGGCGAAGTCGTCGTCGAGCACCACCGTCCCCGGCACCTCGACCGCCTTGGCGGTGACCTCGAACGCGGCATCCTTGCCGGCGAGTTCCTGGTTCGGATAGTTGGCCGGGAATGTCACGTTCACGGTACGGGTCTCGCCGGCCTTGATGCCGACGAGCTGGTCCTCAAAGCCGGGAATGAAGGTGTTCGAGCCGATCAGCACCGGCACGTCGTCGCCAGCGCCGCCTTCGAACGGCGTGCCGTCGATGGTGCCGGAAAACTTGATCACCACGCGGTCGTCCTTCTGCGCGCCCTCGCCTTCCGGTCGCGGCGCATAGGGCTTGTTCTGGTCGGCGATGCGCTGGATGGCCTCGTCGATCTCGCTGTCGGCGACCTCTGCGGTCAGCCGGGTCAGCTTGTAGGACTTGAAATCGGCGAGCTTGATCTCCGGCACGATCTCGATCGCGACCGTGTAGTCGAGGTCGGACTGGCCGCCGATCAGCTTCTCAACCTCCTTCTCCTCGGTCGGCAGCGTCACCTTGGCCTCGGAGGCAAGCTTGAAGCCGCGCTCGCTGAAGATGCGGGCATTGGTGTCGCGCACCGTGGCCTCGATGGTCTCGGCCATGGCGGAACGGCCATAGAGCCGCTGCAGGTGCGACAGCGGCACCTTGCCCGGCCGGAAGCCCCGGATCTGGACGCGATCCTTGAGCTCGTTGAGGCGCGCCTCGACCTTGGCGGCAAGATCGGTGGCGGGCACAACGACGCGGTATTCGCGCTTGAGGCCTTCAGACAGGGTTTCGGTGACGTTCATGGTCTCTCTCATCGTGTTCTTCGGCACAGCCGCGGCGCGGCCCGGCAGCAGCAGTGCGATCGTGGGCGTGGTGCGGGCGGAGGGACTCGAACCCCCACGACTTTCGCCACCGGAACCTAAATCCGGCGCGTCTACCAATTCCGCCACGCCCGCCAGGGCATCCGCGACCGTCGTGGGAGTTCGGATGTCCGCGCTCACCCATGGCGCACCCCCGGGCAGGAACCGGAAACCCGAGAGCGGCGGCTCTATATCACGCGCCGTGCGACGCGCACTATCAAAAATCCGAGCAAGCGGTGTGGACCGCGCTCAATGATGGCGCGCGGCAAGGCGCCGCAGCACGGCCGGCAGCGCCTCGGGCAGGTCCTCTGAGATGAGGCCGGGCCCAACCTTGTTCGCCGCCTCGCCGTGAAGCCAGACCGCGGCGGCGGCAGCCTCGAAGGCCGGCATACGCTGCGCCATCAGCCCGGCGATCAGGCCGGCCAGCACATCGCCCGACCCCGCGGTCGCGAGCCAGGGCGGCGCGTTCTCCGCGATGGCGGCGCGGCCATCCGGCGCAGCGACCACCGTGTCGGCGCCTTTGAGCAAGACAATAGCTCCGGTATAGCTGGAAGCTGCCAGCGTTTTTTCAAGTTTCGAATGAAGTTTTGATATACTTTCTATCTTTTTGAAAAATCTTGAGAACTCTCCTTCGTGTGGCGTCATAACAACGGGGGCGGTCCGCGCGGAAATCGCGGCCGCCAGGGCCTCCGGCTCCCCGGCAAAACTGGTGATGGCATCGGCGTCGAGCACCGCGGCCGCGCCGCTCCCGAGCACTGTCTCGACCGTCTCCCGCATCCCCGCGCCGACGCCGCCGCCGGGGCCGACCACCACCGCATTGAACCGCCGGTCCTCGAGCAGCGCCGCGATCTCGCCGGCGCCGCCGGCCGGCCGCACCATCACCGCGAGGTTTGTGGCGGCATTGACCGCCAGCGCCTCGCGCGGGCTCGCCAGCGTCACCAGGCCGGCGCCCGCCCGCAGCGCTCCGCGCGCCGCGAGCCGCGCCGCTCCGGTGCTGGACAGCCCGCCCGAGACCACCAGCGCATGGCCGCGGTCGTATTTGTGGCCGTCGGGACGGAGCACGGGGAACGCCGTCCGCCACAGCGCCGGGGCATTGACGGCGATCCGCGGCGCGATGCGCGCCAGCACCGCGTCCGGAATGCCGATGTCGACGACATGGGTGCGGCCGCAATGCGCCCGCCCCGGATACAGAAGGTGACCCGGCTTGCGACGGAAGAAGGTCACGGTCTCGGTGGCGCGGACCGCGCAGCCCTGCACGGCCCCGGTGTCGCCATTGATGCCGCTCGGCAGGTCGACGGCGAGCACGGGAACGCCGGCGGCATTGACGGCCGCGACCAGCGCGGCCGCCAAGCTTTCCACCGGCCGCGCCAGGCCGGCGCCGAACAGCGCGTCGATCACCAGGCCGCAGCCGTCAAGCGCATCAGGCGCGGCCGGCATCACCTCGCCGCTCCAGCGCCGCGCCGCCTCCGCGGCGTCGCCAGTTCCCGGCCGGTCGCCGACGCGGAGCACGCGCACGGCGAAGCCGCGCTCGGCGAGCCGCCGCGCCGCGACATAGCCGTCGCCGCCATTGTTGCCCGGACCGGCGACGACCGCGATGCGGCTGCCGGCGCGCGCCATCATCGCGGCGCGCACCGCGACCGCATCGCCGGCCTCCTCCATCAGCGCGATGCCGGGCGTGCCGCCGGCGATCGTCAGCCGGTCGGCGTCCGCCATCTCCGCGGTCCGCAACAGTTCGATCATGGACGCGACCGTAGCGGGGCCTGCAGCCCCAGACAAACAGCGCGAGCGGCTGTACCATTTGCCCATCATTTGGGCTGACTGCTCAAGTTATGAGCACCAAAAAAGTGGCAGACGCCGCGCGCGGCCCGCAGAACGCCCAACAGGCTGAGACTTCCGGCTTTTCCGCCCGAAAAGCCGGCCCTGCGCGCGCTCCATGGTTGGCACGAAACCTGCTGATGAGGGTGCGCTGGCGGGAGCGCGCTGCGAAGCAAGGCGCGATCCCGCCACAGCGGCGTCGCGCGCCTTCATGCACGCCGCACGACGCGCAGACCGGGGAACGACGTCAATGAAGAAGATCGAGGCCGTCATCAAGCCGTTCAAGCTCGACGAGGTGAAGGAGGCGCTGCAGGAGGTCGGTCTGCAGGGTATCACCGTCACCGAGGCCAAGGGCTTCGGACGCCAGAAGGGCCACACCGAGCTTTATCGCGGCGCCGAATATGTCGTCGACTTCCTCCCCAAGGTGAAGATCGAGATCGTGCTCGGCGACGCCATGGTCGAGAAGGCGGTCGAGGCCATCCGCCGCGCCGCGCAGACCGGCCGCATCGGCGACGGCAAGATCTTCGTCTCCAACATCGAGGAAGCCATCCGCATCCGCACCGGCGAATCCGGCATGGACGCGATCTGACTGGACGCGATCCGACTGGCAGCGCGCGACTGCCCATATGCCTTTCACTGCAACACCAATAAACGGGGAACGTGACTGATGACGACGCCGAAAGATGTAATGAAGCTGATCAAGGACAACGACGTGAAATACGTCGATCTGCGGTTCACCGACCCGCGTGGCAAGTGGCAGCACGTCACGTTCGACGTCAGCATGATCGACGAGGAGACTTTCGCGGAAGGCCAGGCGTTCGACGGCTCATCGATCGCCGGCTGGAAGGCGATCAACGAGTCCGATATGCAGCTGATGCCGGACCCGGCGACCGCCTGCATCGATCCGTTCTTTGCCGAGACCACGCTGGTCCTGGTCTGCGACGTGCTCGAGCCGACCACCGGCGAGCCCTACAACCGCGACCCGCGCGGCATCGCGCGCCGGGCGGAAGCCATGGTGAAGCAGAGCGGCATCGGCGACACCGTCTATTTCGGCCCCGAGGCCGAGTTCTTCGTGTTCGATGACGTCAAGTTCCGGTCTGATCCGTACAACGTCAGCTTCAAGGTCGATTCCGTCGAGCTGCCGACCAATTCGGACACCGAATACGAGGGCGGCAATCTCGGCCACCGCATCCGCACCAAAGGCGGCTATTTCCCGGTGCCGCCGATGGATTCCGCGCAGGACATGCGCTCGGAGATGCTCGGCGCCATGGCACGCATGGGCGCCAAGGTGGAGAAGCACCACCATGAGGTGGCCTCGGCCCAGCACGAACTCGGCCTGAAATTCGCGCCGCTGACCTACATGGCCGACCAGATGCAGGTCTACAAATACTGCATCCACCAGGTCGCCCATATCTACGGCAAGACCGCGACCTTCATGCCGAAGCCGATCTACGGCGACAACGGCTCGGGCATGCACGTCCATCAGTCGATCTGGAAGGCGGGCAAGCCGGTCTTCGCCGGCAACAAATACGCCGATCTGTCGGAGACCTGCCTGTCCTATATCGCCGGCGTCATCAAGCACGCCAAGGCGATCAACGCCTTCACCAATCCGAGCACCAACTCCTACAAGCGGCTGGTGCCGGGCTTCGAGGCGCCGGTGCTGCTCGCCTATTCGGCGCGCAACCGCTCGGCCTCGTGCCGCATCCCCTACACCACCAACCCGAAGGCCAAGCGCGTCGAGGTCCGCTTCCCGGACCCGCTCGCCAATCCCTATCTGGCCTTCGCGGCGCTGCTGATGGCGGGACTCGACGGCATCAAGAACAAGCTGCATCCCGGCGATGCGATGGACAAGGATCTCTACGATCTGCCGCGCGCCGAGCTCAAGAAGATCCCGACCGTGTGCGGTTCGTTGCGCGAGGCGCTGGAATCGCTCGACAAGGATCGCGACTTCCTGAAGGCCGGCGGCGTGTTCGATGACGATTTCATCGACGCCTATATCGAACTGAAGATGACCGAGGTGATCCGCTTCGAGCACACCCCGCACCCGGTCGAATACGACATGTACTATTCGGGATGACGATTGCGCCGACGGCGCCCCGCCGCCGGCCGCTCTTGACGGCCCTGGTTCGGATGGCGGTCGCGACTACCCCATCCGAACCTTTTTTTGATCAGTGCGGTACGACGCGTCGTCCGGCTTCGCCGCTTCGGTCAGAGCACGAACAGGATCGCGGCGAGCAGCACGATTGCGGCGCTCACGATCGCTGCCGAAGTCGAATGCCAGCGCCGGCCGTATGCGCCGGCGGCGCGGCGTGCGTCGATGATGTCGGCATAGAACTCGTCCGACGAGGAGAATGTGCAGGCCAGTGCGCGGCCGGCGACCGCCGCCTGCTGCTGCAGCACGAGGTCGGACGGATCGCTGTCGTGGCGATAGGCCGGCACCATCCGGTCATGATACCGGCGGGATGGTAAACGGGTCGTTGCCGGCGCTCGACGCGCGAATCAGACCAGGGTGCCCTCGGGCTCCGCCGATGCGGCGAGCGCTGGCGCCTTGACCCGCGGCAGGCCGGCGGCGCGCGCGGCCGCGATGTGCCGCACCAGCGGATGCGGACGCCGCTGCGCGGCGATGCACACCCGGTTGCGGCCGGCTTTCTTGGCCTCATAGAGCGCCTCGTCGGCGCGCTCGATCAGCGCGGCGATCGCGCCCGATCCGTCGGGCGAGCAGGCCGCACCGACGCTGACGGTGGCATCGAGCCGCAGGCCGTCGCTTTCGGCGCCGGCAGCGATGAAGTTTTCCCGCACTCGCTCGCCGATCAGCCGCGCCACGTCGGCGCTGCCCGGGACCACCGCGGCGAACTCCTCGCCGCCGAGCCGCGCGACGATGTCGCTGCCGCGCAGGCTCGTGGCGGCGCAGGCGGCAAAGCGGCGGATCACGTCGTCGCCGACGGCGTGGCCGAATCGGTCGTTGATCGACTTGAAATGATCGAGATCGAACATCAGCACGCTGAGCGGCTGCCGCGCCGCGGCGGCACGCACGCGCAGCTCCTCCGCCGCCTCGAAGAAGGCGCGGCGGTTGAACAGGCCGGTCAGCGGATCGGTCGAGGCCGCGCTCTTATGCTGCTGCACGTGGCGCTCCTTGACCAGCAGCAGCACGATGAAGGCGGTGCCGACCGCATAGAGCACGGTTTCGATCGCGAACAGATCGAACCAGGTGTGCATCAGCGCGCCGCGGCCCGGCCCGCCGAGCACCTCGTTGAGCACAACCGGCATCAGGAAGATCACGGCATGCGCGATCGGCACCACGGCCATCGCGATAACGGAGCGCTGCGCCTTGCGGCGGTCGTTGCGCAGCTCGAGCGCGATGAAGAAGGTATAGGCCGACACCACCAGCGCACCGAGCGCACCGCGCGCGCCGGTGCTCTCGGTGAATGCCGGCAATTGCGTGAGCGCTGCCCACACGATCGCGCCGGCATAGGCGGAGAACGGCAGGATGGCGCGGCCGTGGAACAGCCGCACGCCGTTGAGCACCATGCCGCAGGCCACGAACATGAGGGCGCCCGGGACCTCGGCCGGGATCGGCACGGCGACCGGCACGTTCCACAAGGCGATGGCGCAGCCGCCGATCAGATAGGCCGCGCCCCACCAGGCCAACGCCCGCATGCCGCGGTCCTGCAGCCACGCAACCAGCAGGAAAATGCCGAGCAGCGTCGCGATCACCATCGCGAGCAGCAGCAATGTCGGGATATCGAGCGCGGACGCCGCCGCGGGAGTCATCGTCATAATCCTGTGCCGCCGCAACACATCCTAGTCGGCGCGGCGGCACCATTAAACGATGCGACTATCGAAACATTTGCCGGCTTGCCTCAACTTCGAGACAACAACGATGAAAATTTGAACGAGATCACGCGCAACGAAAAAGGGCGCCGAAGCGCCCTCTGCCGTCTGCCCTGATGCAAGCGGCCGCTCGGCGGCCCCGCGCGTCAGCGCTTGGAGAACTGGAACGAGCGGCGGGCCTTTGCCTTGCCGTATTTCTTGCGCTCGACCACGCGGGAATCCCGGGTGAGGAAGCCGCCGCGCTTGAGCGCGGAGCGCAGCTCCGGCTCGAAATTGGTCAGCGCCTTGGACAGGCCGTGTCGCACGGCGCCGGCCTGCCCCGACAGGCCGCCGCCGGACACGGTGCAGACCACGTCGTACTGGCCGAGGCGGTTGGCGGTGACCAGCGGCTGCTGGATCAGCATGCGTAGCACCGGGCGGGCGAAGAACTGCTCGACGGCGCGGGTATTGACCGTGATCTTGCCGGAGCCCGGCTTGATCCAGACGCGCGCCACCGCGTTCTTGCGCTTGCCGGTGGCATAGGCGCGGCCCTGCTTGTCGAGCTTCTGGGTGTATTGCGGCGCCTCGGGAGCGGCCGGCTTCAATGCCGAGAGCTGGTCGAGCGATTGGATGGTGTCAGCCATTACACGGCCCTCTTGTTCTTGCGGCTGGCATTGGCGAAGTCGATGGTCTCCGGCTTCTGCGCCTCATGCGGATGCTCCGGGCCGGGATAGACCCGCAGATTGCCGAGCTGGACGCGGCCGAGCGGTCCGCGCGGCAGCATGCGCTCGATCGCCTTCTCGACCACGCGCTCGGGGAACCTGCCCTCGAGAATCGAGCGGGCGGTGCGCTCCTTGATGCCACCGATATAGCCGGTATGGTGATGGTAGACCTTCTGCTCGCGCTTGCGGCCGGTCAGCACCGCCTTGGCAGCATTGATGACGATGACGTTGTCACCATCATCGACATGCGGCGTGTAGGACGGCTTGTGCTTGCCGCGCAGTCGCATCGCCACCATGGTGGCGAGCCGGCCGACCACGACGCCGCTGGCGTCAATCACGACCCATTTCTTTTCGACATCGGCAGGCTTGGCCGAATAGGTTTTCATCGCTCTGTCCTCGGAAAACGCCGGGGGCGGCCGGCGGGCTGCGCCGGCGCTGATGGTCGCGCTCTGTAGCGCAACGCACCGGCTGCGGTCAACGCCTTGGCTTAGATAAATCTTGTTACATTACAATGAGATATGAGAATGGTATTTCAATACCTAAGTTTAACCCCGCGGCGGGATTGAGTAGGTCGAAGTCACATGGGCGACCGGCTCCTCGACTCCGACCGAATGGATCGCCACCTCGCCGACCGCCAGCCGCTTGCCGAGCTTCAAGAGCCGGGTCTGCGCGATGAGATCGGCCTGCTCCGGCTTGCGCAGGAAATTGATGGTGAGATTGGTGGTGACCGCGAGCGGCACCGGGCCGATGGCGGCGAGGATCGCCACATACATCGCGAAGTCGGCGAGTGCCATCATGGTCGGCCCCGACACCGTGCCGCCCGGCCGCAGGAAATCCTCGCGGAACGCCTGACGGACCCGGCAGCCACGGTCCGTCACGCTTTCAATGATCAGTCCGCTGCGGGCGTGGAAGACCTGGGGAAACTCCGTCCGCAGCAGCGTTTCGAGTTCCCCGACCGACAGCAGCGGTGCCCCCATGGGAAAGCGATCCTCCGAAAGGTGGTCTTCGGCCCGTTCGCGGAGCGTCCGGAACCGGATACAATGACGCGCCGGCGGCGCAAAGTGCCTCCGAACGACGTTATCTTACTGAACAGATCGCCATGACTCTGCAGCACGCCCGCACCGCTTCCGCCCCCACCCCTGCCGTCGCACGGGAGCGCACGGACGGCATCGCGGTGCTGACGCTCAACCGCCCCGAGCGGCGCAACACGCTGTCCGAGGAGATGCTGACCGGGCTCGCCGATGCCTTCACCGCCATCGCCCATGACCGCACCGTGCGCGCCGTGGTGCTCGCCGCCGCCGGCCCGACGTTCTGCGCCGGCCACGACCTCAAGGAACTGACCGCGCGGCGCAAGGACCCCGACGGCGGGCGCGACTATTTCGCGACCATCATGACCGCGTGCAGCGCGGTGATGCAGCAGATCGTCGCCTTGCCGCAGCCGGTGATCGCCGCGGTGCAGGGCGTCGCCACCGCCGCGGGCTGCCAGCTCGTCGCGACTTGCGACCTCGCGGTGGCGTCCGAGCAAGCGCGGTTCGCGACACCGGGCGTCGATATCGGCCTGTTCTGCTCGACGCCAATGGTCGCGCTGTCGCGCAACGTGTCGCGCAAGCACGCCATGGAGATGCTGCTGACCGGCGACATGGTGCCCGCCGAGCACGCCGCGCGCATCGGGCTCGTCAACCGCGTGGTCGCGTCGGGGCGCGAGCGCGAGGAGGCGCTGGCGCTGGCGCGCAAGATCGCGACCAAGTCCACCTATACGGTGAAGATCGGCAAGGAGGCGTTCTACCGCCAGGCCGAGATGAGTCTTGCCGCCGCCTATCGCTATGCCAGCGAGGTGATGGTCGAGAACATGATGGCGCGCGATGCCGAGGAAGGCATCTGCGCCTTCATCGACAAGCGCAGCCCGACATGGGAAGACAGGTAACTGGGAAGATAGGTAACTGGGAAGACAGATAGGGGGAGACCGCTCATGACGATGACGAGAAGCATCCTGTTCGCCGCCGTGCTGCTGACCGTGCTGCCGGCCGCAGCCTTCGCACAGAACGCGGAGCAGCGCGCCGCCTGCGAGGCCGACTACAAGAAGCTGTGCCAGGGCACGCTGCCGGGCGGCGGCCGCATTCTTGCCTGCCTTGAGCGGCAGATCGACAAGCTGTCGGACGCCTGCAAGAAGGTGGTCGTCAGCCAGAACCAGAAGAAGTGACGTGAGGACCTGAAGCCATGCCTGCTCTTTCATCGACCCTGCCCCGCTTTTCCCCCGACGGGCTGCGCCGCGGCACGCTCTACGGCATTGCCTGGGGGCTTGCGCTCGCGGGCGGCCTCGCCGGCCTGACGCTCGCGCAGTGCGGCGCGGTCTGCATCGACGAGGCGGCGAGAACCGCCGCGCTGTCAGTCGCCGCCGGCATCGCCTGCTTCGGCCCGCTCGCCGCGTTCGGCGGAAAGGCCCGCTGACCGGGATGGATCACGACGCGCCCTACCCGGACAGCTATATCCGCGGCATCCTCAACACGGTGAAGACGATCGCGATGGTCGGCGTCTCGCCGAAGCAGAACCGGCCGAGCTATTTCGCGTTCAAATACCTGCTCGAGCGCGGCTACCGCATGATCCCGGTCAATCCGGGACAGGCCGGCAAGGAACTGCTCGGGCAGAAAATCTATGCGCGGCTCGCCGACATTCCCGAGCCGGTCGACATGATCGATATCTTCCGCGCCTCGTCCTATGCCATGGGTATCGTGCGCGAGGCGCTGGCGCTCGATCCCAAGCCGCGCGTGATCTGGATGCAGCTCACGGTGCGTGACGACGTCGCGGCGCGGCTTGCCGAAAAGCACGGGCTCAAGGTGGTGATGAACCGCTGCCCGAAGATCGAATATGGCCGGTTGTCCTCGGAAATCTCCTGGATCGGCGTCAATTCCCGCACGCTGTCGTCGAAGCGCGCCAAGGTCATGGGCAAGGGCGTGCAGCGCATGTCGCTCGACCGCATGACGATGAGCGGCGGCGCCACCGAGGCCACCGACGCCGCGCAGCGCGCGCAGCAGGAGGAGATGGCTGAGGACAAGGCGGCGGCCGGCCCCGCATCGGCCTGATAATTCTCCGCGCCGCGGGCTGTGGCGAATGTCCATCCCACGGCGCCAGGCCGCGCAAGCATGTCCGTCATCTTGCGCACTGCGGTCGCGCGCCGCTTGACGCGCCTTTCGCCTCACTCGATAACTCTTGCAGCATAACTCTCCGGTCCGGCGCCGGTCGCGGCGCTGCCCTCGCCTATTCCATCCAGGACAGATCATGACCGAGCGAACCCCCGGCTTCTCCACATTGGCCATTCACGCGGGCGCGCAGCCCGATCCGACCACCGGCGCGCGCGCGACGCCGATCTACCAGACCACCTCGTTCGTGTTCGACGATGTCGATCACGCCGCCTCGCTGTTCGGCCTGCAGACGTTCGGCAACATCTATACGCGGCTTGGCAATCCGACCAATGCGGTGCTGGAGGAGCGCGTCGCCGCGCTCGAAGGCGGCACCGCCGGGCTCGCGGTCGCCTCGGGGCACGCCGCGCAGTTTATCGTCATGCATACGCTGCTGCGTCCCGGCGATGAGTTCGTCGCCTCGAAGAAGCTCTACGGCGGCTCGATCAACCAGTTCAATCATGCCTACAAGAACTATGGCTGGAACGTGGTGTGGGCCGACCCCGACGACATCGCCTCGTTCGAGCGCGCGATCTCG
>Ga0182748_1002855_pt1 | contig 15144 bp, 14 predicted proteins | sample eDN3rd37CKraftOP_FD_128877 | JGI IMG/M metagenome (GOLD analysis project Ga0182748, IMG submission 128877) | Enriched Organic Plus compost microbial communities from Emeryville, California, USA - eDNA 3rd pass 37_C Kraft OP (version 2) (version 2) ...
CCACGGCACGTCCACGCCGCTGGGCGACAAGAACGAGACCGAGGCGCTGAAGCTGGCGTTCGGCGAACATGCCCGCAACCTGGTGGTCAATTCCACCAAGTCCATGACCGGCCATCTGCTGGGCGCGGCCGGGGGCATCGAAGCGGTGTTCACGACGCTGGCCGTGCATCACCAGGTCTCGCCGCCCACCATCAATATTTTCAACCAGGACCCGGAGTGCGATCTGGATTATTGTGCCGGCCAGGCCCGGCCCATGAAGATCGACGTCGCGCTGTCCAATTCCTTCGGCTTCGGCGGCACGAACGGCTCCATGGCCGTGCGCAAGGTCTAGGATGAGGCCCACCCCCGAAGCGCTGCGCGCTTCCACCTCGCGGCTGGCAAGCCGCTCGGATTCGCCAGGCATGGAACAGTCCTCAAGGACTGTTCCATGTCCGGGCTCATTCCCCTCAAGGGGGCGACGCTGGCGGACCGGCAAAGCCGGCTCCGCTGCATCCTGGATCGTGCCACGCCCGTTTCATGCGTCGTGCAAGGCATCCGGCGCCATGGTGTATTGAGTGGGCGCGCAGGCCTTTTCCGACTGGGCGATACGGATTCGGCCGGCGACGCCGGGCCGCGTAAGGTGGCTGGCCTGGGCCGTGGCGCTGGCGGCCGCCGGTTGCCTTGCGCTGGCTGCCTACCGCGGGGCGGGGCTGGCGCCTGCCGCCGCGCTGTGCGCGGCGGGCTGCCTTGCGGCGATCCTGGCCCGGCGGGCAAGGCGGGCCGCGCCGAAGGTCCTTGAACTGAGGGCATCCACGGCCGGCGCCTGGCAACTACGGGATACCGCCGGCTGGCACGAGGCCCGGCTGGCGCGCGTCTGGCGCTGCCGCGCCTGGCTGACGGCCCGGTTCCTGTGCCGGACGGGCGGGCAAGCCGAGCATGCACGCGTTGTTACATTCTGGCGCTGCCGGGTTGCGCCCGACGTCTGGCGGCGGCTTAACGGGCTGGTCGCCTGGCACCTGGGGCGCCCGGCGCCAGTACGGGGGCCCGCGTGAGCGAACGCGACGTCGACGCCGAACTGGTCGCCCGCGTGCAGCGGGGAGACAAGCGCGCCTTCGATCTCCTGGTGCTCAAATACCAGCGCAAGATCATGCGCCTGCTGGCGCGCATGATCCGCGACCCCTCCGAAATCGAGGACGTCGCCCAGGAGGCCTTCATCAAGGCCTACCGCGCGCTGCCCCAGTTCCGGGGCGAAAGCGCCTTCTACACCTGGCTGTACCGCATCGCGATCAACACCGCCCGCAACTGGCTGGCGTCCTCCGCGCGCCGGCCGAGCGCGCCGAACGCCATCGAAACGGAAGACGGTGAAACTTTTAACGAAACCGACAACCTAACCGACATCAGCACCCCGGAATCGGTGGCAGCCAGCCGCGAAATCGCCCTGACGGTCAACGCGGCCATCCAGGAACTGCCTGAAGAGTTGCGCACCGCGATCGTGCTGCGCGAGATTGAAGGTATGAGTTACGAAGACATCGCTCTGAGCATGGGCTGCCCGATCGGCACCGTGCGCTCGCGCATTTTCCGCGCACGCGAAGCCATCGCGACCCGTTTGCGTCCATTGCTGGGCACCGATGCCGAGCGCCGCTGGTAAGGAGTTGCACGTCATGCAAACCGCATCCGCACCCGTCGAAACGGCCGAGCCGACTCCCTGGGAAGAGTCCCTGTCCGCCTGGATGGACGGAGAGGCCCCCGGCGCGTGGCCGGACGACCTGACGACACCCGCGGGACGCGAGGCCTGGGAAACCTATCACATGATCGGCGACGTCCTGCGCAACTCCGAACTGGCCCAAGCGCCGTCGGCCGCGTTCCGCGAGCGCCTGAGCAAGGCCATCGAATCCGAGATGACCATCGTGGCGCCGCGCCGCCGTCCACTCAAGGTGGGCCTGTCCGGCCTGGCCGTGGCCGCCGCCGTGGCCTCGGTGGTCTGGATCGCCCGGCCGTATTTCACGAGCGGCCAGGGCCAGGCCGACGTCCAGGTCATGGCCGATGCCGGCAGCGCCGACGCGCCGGCCCTGCGCGATTATCTCGAAGCCCATCGCCAGGTGGCGGGGCCGAGCGCGGTGCGGCAGGTTTCCTTCGACGCCGGAGCGACGCGCTGATGATCAGGCCCGGCACATTGCGTTGGCCGCTGGTGGGCCGCGCGGGATTGGCCCAGCGTCCGGGAGCGGGCGTGGCGGTCCTGGCGTTGCTGGCCGGCATGATGGCCGCCCAGGAGCGTGCCCTGGCCGCCGATCCGGCCGCGACGGCGGCCCGGGACGACGCCGTGGTGCTGCTTGCGCGCATCCAGCAGGCCGCGCGCAAGCTCGACTACAGCGGCGTGTTTACGTATCAGCAAGGGCAGTTCATCCAATCGTCGCACCTGATCCACGTCATCGACGGCACCGGCGAGCGCGAGCGCCTGGAAGTGCTGGACGGCCAGCCGCGGGAATACCTGCGCCACAACGACGAAGTCCAGTGCCTGATCCCCGAGAAAAAAACCGTGCTCATGGAGCAGCGCCGCGGCGACCGTTTCCCCGGACTGCTGCTTGGCGACCCCAAGGCGCTGTCGCGCTACTATGACATCCAGGCCGACCCGGCGCCGCACCGCGTGGCTGGCCGCGAATGCCGCGTGGTGCGCATCGATCCGCGCGACGAGCATCGCTACGGATACCGCCTGTGCGCCGACTCCGAAACCAGCCTGCTGCTCAAGGCCCAGACCGTGGCCAGCACCGGCGCGGTGGTCGAGCAGGTCGCGTTCACCTCGCTGCAGCTGGGCGCCGAGGTGCAGCCCGCGCAATTGGCCTCCAACTGGAAGACCCGCGACTGGAAAGTGCAGCAGGCCGACATGAAGCCGGTGGACCTGGCCGCCAACGGCTGGCGCGTGCCTTCGCCGCCCGGTTTCGTGCAGGTGCTGCAGGTGTCGCGCACCATGGGACAGCACAAGCCGGTCGACCAGCTGGTGCTGTCCGACGGGCTGGCCGCGATTTCCGTCTTCATCGAGCCCTACGACAGCGCGCGCTCCGACTATCAGCCGCGCGGCGCGGCGCGGCGCGGGGCCATCAATCTCTACGGCATGCGCATTGCCGATTATTGGGTGACTGTGCTGGGGGAAGTGCCGGTGGCCACCCTGCAGCGCCTGGCCGAATCCACGGAATACGTGCCGCTGGCCGGTTCCCGGTAAAGAATACGAACAAGCTAACGGGGCGGGTTTTAATGGAGTTTCCCTATATGCGATCCCTGTCTGTATCGAACCGCAACGCAGTCCAGCGCTGGCTGCTGAGCCTGATGGCCGCGATCTTCCTGGCGGCCGGTACCCTGTCTGCGGCCCAGGCCCAGGCGCCGGCGGGACTGCCTGATTTCACGTCCATCGTCGAGAAGACCGAAGCAGCCGTCGTCAACATCCGCACGACGGAAACCGTGCCGGTGCGCGGCATGGGCCCGGGCGGCAACGATCCCTACGAACTGTTCCGCTGGTTCTTCGGCCCGGATTTCCAGCCTCCCGGCATGCCGTCCCCGCCGGGCGGTCCGCGCGGCCCGCGCAAGGCGCCCGAAGAACGGGTGGTGCCGCGCGGGGTGGGCTCCGGCTTCTTCATCTCTGACGACGGCTACATTCTCACCAACAACCACGTGGTGACCGACGCCACCGACATCTACGTCACGCTGACCGACGGCCGCGAGTTCAAGGCCAAGGTCATCGGCACCGACGAACGCACCGACGTGGCCCTGATCAAGATCGACGCCAAGGGCATGACGACGCTGCCGGTCGGCGACCCGGCCCGCCTGCGCAAGGGCCAGTGGGTGCTGGCCATCGGCTCGCCGTTCGGCCTGGATTCCACGGTCACGGCCGGCATCGTCAGCGCCATCGGCCGGGATACGGGCGAATACCTGCCGTTCATCCAGACCGACGTCGCCGTCAACCCTGGCAATTCCGGCGGCCCGCTCCTGAACCTGCAGGGCGAAGTGGTCGGCATCAATTCGCAGATCGTCTCGCGCAGCGGCGGCTTCATGGGCATTTCGCTGGCCATTCCGATCGACGAGGCCATGCGGGTGGTGGACCAGCTGCGCGCTACGGGCAAGGTCACCCGCGGGCGCATCGGCGTGCAGATCGGCGAGGTCGGCAAGGACGTGGCCGACGCCCTGGGCCTGCCCCGGGCCGAAGGCGCCCTGGTCAGCAGCGTCGAGGCCGGCGGCCCGGCCGAGGACGCAGGCGTCAAGCCGGGCGATGTGATCCTGAAATTCAACAATCACGACATCTCCCGCTGGTCCGACCTGCCGCGAGTGGTGGGCGAGACGCGGCCGGGAACGCGAGCCGACATGCAGGTCTGGCGCATGGGCAAGACGCTGAACCTGGAAGTCAAGGTCGACGAACTCAAGGCCGAGTCCGCCGCCGCGGCGGGCCCGCAGGGCCAGCCCAAGGCCGCTCCAACCAATGCGCTGGGGCTGCAGGTGGGGCCGGTGCCGGCGGAAACCCAGCGCCAGCTGCGCATCAAGGGCGGGGTGCTGGTCCGGGCGGCCGAAGGGCCGGCCGCCATGGCGGGGCTGGAGCAGGGCGATATCGTGCTGGCGGTGAACAACCAGGGCATCGAAGGCCCGGATGATTTCGCCAAAATCGTCGCCAAGCTGGATAAATCGCGGGCGGCGGCCCTGTTGGTGCGCCGCGGCGACCAGACCCAGTGGGTGACGGTCAAGCCGACCAAATAGCGGCAAGACCGGCTAAAATGGCTGGTTGCCACGGAGGGGGCGCGTCGCGCCCCCTCGTTTTTAGCGGATCCCGGCTGCGGGACTGCGCGGCGACTCCCCCGCATTTTCCTGTCCGGCCTTATGCAGCATATCCGCAACTTTTCCATCATCGCCCACATCGATCACGGCAAATCGACGCTCGCCGACCGCTTGATCCAGCGCTGCGGCGGACTGGCCGACCGCGAAATGTCCGCCCAGGTGCTCGATTCCATGGACATCGAGCGCGAGCGAGGGATCACCATCAAGGCGCAGACGGCTGCCCTGAAATACCAGGCGCGCGACGGCAAGACCTACGCCCTGAACCTGATCGACACCCCCGGGCACGTGGATTTCTCGTACGAAGTCAGCCGCTCGCTGTCGGCCTGCGAAGGCGCGCTGCTGGTGGTCGACGCCTCGCAGGGCGTCGAAGCCCAGACGGTGGCCAACTGCTACACCGCCATCGAGCTGGGCGTGGAGGTCCTGCCGGTCCTGAACAAAATGGACCTGCCGCAGGCCGATCCCGATTCCGCCCGCGCGGAAATCGAGGACGTGATCGGCATCGACGCCTCCCAGGCCATCCTGGCTAGCGCCAAGTCCGGCATGGGCATCGACGACATCCTGGAAGCCATCGTCGCGCGCGTGCCGCCGCCCAAGGGGGATCCGCAGGCGCCGCTGCAGGGGCTGGTCATCGATTCATGGTTCGACAACTACGTCGGCGTGGTCATGCTGGTGCGGGTGATCAACGGCACCCTGCGCCCCAAGGACAAGATCCTGCTGATGGCCACCGGCGCTAGCCATCTGTGCGAGCAGGTGGGAGTGTTCACGCCCAAGTCCCAGCCGCGCGCCGAACTCTCGGCCGGCGACGTGGGATTCGTCATCGCCGGCATCAAGGACCTGGAGCACGCCAAGGTCGGCGACACCATCACGCTGGCCGGCAAGGCGGCGGCCGAGCCGCTGCCCGGCTTCAAGGAGGTCAAGCCGCAGGTGTTCGCGGGGTTGTATCCCGTCGAAAGCAGCGAATACGACCAGCTGCGCGACTCGCTCGAAAAGCTCAAGCTCAACGACGCTGCCCTGATGTTCGAGCCCGAGGTTTCCCAGGCCCTGGGCTTCGGCTTCCGCTGCGGCTTCCTGGGCATGCTGCACATGGAAATCGTGCAGGAGCGCCTGGAGCGCGAGTTCGACATGGACATCATCACCACCGCGCCTTCGGTGGTGTACGAGGTCGAGCAGCGCGACGGCACGGTCGCCATGATCGAAAGCCCTTCGCGCATGCCGGAGGTCGGCAAGATCGCCGATATCCGCGAGCCCATCGTCAAGGTGACGCTGTTCATGCCGCAGGAGTACGTGGGGCCGGTCATGACCCTGTGCAACAACAAGCGCGGGGTGCAGCTCAACCTGAGCTACCACGGGCGCCAGGTGCACCTGGTCTACGAGATCCCGCTGGCCGAGATCGTGCTCGACTTCTTCGACAAGCTCAAGTCGGTCTCGCGCGGTTATGCCTCCATGGATTACGAATTCGTCGAATACCGTTCGGCCGACGTGGTCAAGGTGGACTTGTTGATCAACAGCGACCGGGTGGATGCGCTGTCCATGATCGTGCACCGCTCCAACGCCCGCTACCGCGCGCGCGAGGTGGTCGCGCGCATGCGCGGGCTGATTCCCCGCCAGATGTTCGACGTCGCCATCCAGGCTGCCATCGGCGCCGAGATCATCGCCCGCGAGAACGTCAAGGCGCTGCGCAAGAACGTGCTCGCCAAGTGCTACGGCGGCGACATCACGCGCAAGAAAAAGCTGCTCGAAAAGCAAAAGGCCGGCAAGAAGCGCATGAAGCAGGTCGGCAGCGTGGAAATTCCCCAGGAGGCGTTCCTCGCCATTCTGCAAGTCGAAGACAAATAAAGGTGCGGCAACGATGAGCTGGAATTTCGCCCTGATACTGTTCGTATTGCTGGTGGTGACCGGCCTCGTGTGGGCGCTGGACCTGGTCCGCCTGCGCCCGGCGCGGCGCGCGCGGGTGGAGCGGGCGCTGGCGGTGCTGGAACCGGGCCTGCAGGGCGTGGATGCCCAGGAAGCCGAGCGCCGGCGCCAGGAAGCCCGCGCCACGGCGGGGCGGATTCCGTGGTGGGTCGAATACGCGGTCAGTTTCTTTCCGGTGATCCTGTTCGTGTTCGTGCTGCGCTCTTTCGTGGTCGAGCCGTTCCGGATTCCCTCCGGCTCCATGCTGCCCACCCTGCAGGCGGGCGACCTGATCCTGGTCAACAAGTTTTCCTACGGCATCCGCCTGCCGGTGCTCGACGCCAAGGTCATCGACACCGGCGCGCCGCAGCGCGGGGACGTCATGGTGTTCCGCTATCCCGTGGATCCCAAGATCGACTACATCAAGCGGGTCATTGGCCTGCCGGGCGACGAAATCGCCTATCTGGACCAAAAGCTGTATGTCAACGGCCAGCTGGTGTCGCATGAGCGCGACGGGGATTACTTCGAGCCCGACCGGGTGACCTACATGGCCAGCTATAAAGAGCATTTGGGGGAAATTACCCACAATATATTGCTTGATGAGCGCAAATCGCAGGAAATCGGCCCTATTTGGGCCTACCCCCACCGGGAAGCCTGCCAATACCTGCGCAACGGCATCCGCTGCAAGGTGCCGCCCGGCAATTATTTCGCCATGGGCGACAATCGCGACAACAGCCTGGACAGCCGCTATTGGGGATTCGTTCCAGACGCTAATATCGTGGGGAAAGCTTTCTTCATCTGGATGAACTTCGGTGATCTGGGCCGCATAGGCCGCTTCAATTGACGATGTCGCTCGCCACGCTCGAAACCCGCCTCGATCACCGCTTCGGCGATGCGGCCCTGCTCGAACAGGCGCTGACGCATCGCAGCCACGGCGCGCGTCACAACGAGCGGCTCGAATTCCTGGGCGACGCGGTCCTGAACTTCGTCGTCGCCGCCATGCTGTTCGAGCGCTATTCCCGCATCGACGAAGGCGACCTGTCGCGCCTGCGGGCCAACCTGGTCAAGCAGGCGTCGCTCGCCGATATCGCGCAAAAGCTGGACCTGTCCCAATACCTGCGCCTGGGCGAAGGCGAACTCAAGAGCGGGGGCTTTCGCCGGCCCTCCATTCTGGCCGACACGCTGGAAGCCATCCTCGGCGCTGTCTTCCTGGACGCCGGGTTCGAGGCCGCCCGCAAGGTCATCGTCAAGCTCTACCAGCCGGTGCTGGCCGGCGTGGATCCCAAGACGCTGGGCAAAGACGCCAAGACCCTGCTGCAGGAGTTCCTGCAGGGCCGCAAGCTGGCGCTGCCCGGCTACACCGTGGTGGCGACCCACGGCGCGGCCCACAGCCAGCAGTTCGAGGTCGAATGCGCGATCCCGGCGCTCGAAATCAAAGTGGTGGCCGCCGGCGCCAGCCGCCGCGCCGCCGAGCAGTCGGCCGCCAAGCTGGCGCTGGACGCGGCCCAGCTGGCCAGCCCGGCGGCGCCCAAGCGCCGTTCGGCCAAGGGCCGCAAGATCGCCCAGCTCACCCTGCCCGTGGCGGTCGCCCAGGAAGTCAAATGACGGCGTTCCGCTGTGGTTTCGTGGCGATCGTCGGCCGCCCCAATGTCGGCAAGTCCACGCTCGCCAACGCGCTGATCGGCAGCAAGATTTCCATCGTCTCGCGCAAGGCGCAAACCACGCGCCACCGCATCCACGGGGTGCTCACGCGCGAGTCCGAGCAGTTCGTGTTCGTCGACACGCCCGGCTTCCAGACCCGCCACGGCGGCGCCATGAACCGCATGATGAACCGGGTGGTGACCCAGGCCCTGGCCGACGTGGACGTGGTCGTCCACGTGGTCGAGGCGGGCAAGTGGTCGGCCGGCGACGCCCAGCTGCTGCCGCTGCTGCCCGCGCCGGAGCGCACGATTCTCGCGGTCAACAAGATCGACGCGCTCAAGCGGCGCGACGAGCTGTTCCCCTATGTGGCCGGCATCGTCGCGCAGCATCCATTCGGCGCGGTGGTGCCGGTCAGCGCCGCCAAGGGCAAGCAACTGGACCAGCTGCTGGCCGAGATCGCCTCCCGGCTGCCGGAAGGCGAGCCTATGTTCGAAGCCGACACGCTCACCGACCGGCCCGTGCGCTTCATCGCCGCCGAGCTGGTGCGGGAAAAAATCTTCCGCCTGGTCGGCGACGAGCTGCCCTACGGCTGCACCGTGGTCATCGAGCAATGGGAAGAACACGACAAGGGGGCGCGCATCGCCGCCTGCGTGGTCGTCGAGCGCGAAAGCCATCGTCCCATCCTGCTGGGCGCGGGCGGCGGCCACATGAAGCGCATCGCCACCGAGGCGCGGCAGGAAATCGCCCGCCTGCTGGACAAGCCCGTGCATCTGGAAATCTACGTCAAGGTGCGCAAGGGCTGGTCCGAGCGCGAGGGAGCCTTGCGCGAACTGGGCTATGAGTAGACGGGCGCCGCGCGTCCAGGACAGCCCAGGCTACATGCTGCACGCGACGGCGTGGCGCGAGACTTCGCTCATCGTGCAGGTCTTCTCGCGCGAGCACGGCAGCCTGGCCCTGGTGGCCAAGGGCGCGAAAAGGCCCTACTCGGTGCTGCGGCCGGCGCTGTCTGCCTTCCAGCCGCTGCTGCTGTCGTGGAGCGGCGGCGGCGAGGTCAAGACGCTGACGCGCGCCGAGTGCGCCGGTATCCATGCCCTGGGCGGGCCGGGGCTGATGTCGGCCTGGTACATGAACGAACTGCTGCTGCGCCTGTTGCCCCGCGAAGACGCGCACCCCGGGCTGTTCGACGCCTACGAGCGCGCCCTGGCGCGCCTGGCGGCCGGCGACCGGGCCGCCGGCGCGTTGCGCCGCTTCGAGTGGACCTTGCTTCAGGAAACGGGCTACGGCACGGGAGAACCCGAGCCGGATTTCGACGATCCGGCCGAGGAGCCTGCCCTGCGCGCGACCCTGCGCGAACGGCTGGCCGAGCATCTGGAAGGGCGGCCGCTGGCTACGCGCAAGGTGCTGCTGGATCTGCAGCGCTACTGATTCCGCGCCGCCCGCCGTCAGCGGCCGGCGCTGCCCGGGCGTTCCTGCCTCGCGCGGCGCCGTCCGGGAGGACGGGGGCGGGCCGGATGCGCCGCTCGCGCCGCCGTCGGGCTTGGGCGGCCCCGGTTTGCGACGCGCCGACGAGGCGACGACACCGTTGCCCGGCCCCATCGCTGGCAGAAAAAAGACATGGCCGGGCGCCGCGCGGCGCGGGGCGAAAAAAAGCCCGCCGGAAAACCGGCGGGCTGTGCGGGGTCGGAAGGTTTATTCGCGGTCGCCGCCGAAGATGCCCAGCAGCATGAGCAGGTTGGCGAAAACGTTATAGATGTCCAGGTAGATGGCCAGGGTGGCGGACACGTAATTGGTCTCGCCGCCGTTGACCACCCGCTGCAGGTCGACCAGCATGAAGGCCGAGAAAATCGCGATGGCCAGGACCGAGACGGTCAGCATGAGCGCCGGCATCTGCAGGAAGATGTTGGCCAGGGCCGCCACCAGGATCACGACGGCGCCGGTGAACAGCCACTTTTGCATGCCGGACAGGTCGCGCTTGATGGTGGTGGACAGCGTGGCCATGGTCCCGAAGACGACGGCCGTGCCGCCGAATGCCGTCATGACCAGCTGCGCGCCGTTGCCCATGCCCAGCACGAAGCCGAGCAGCCGCGACAGCATGATGCCCATGAAGAAAGTGAACAGCAGCAGCAGCCCCACGCCCAGCGAGCTTTCCTTGTTGCGCTCGATGGCGAACATGAGGCCGAAGGCGCCGGCCAGGAAAATGATGGTGCTCAGGCCCGGGCTGGCGCCCATGGCCTGGTGCAGGCCGCTGGTCAGGCCCAGCGCCGCGCCCAGGACGGTCGGCACCAGCGACAGGGCCAGCAGCCAGTAGGTGTTGCGCAACACGCGGTTGCGCAACACCGCGCCCGGCGCGCCGGCGTACGGGGCGCTGCGGGCCAGAGGGGAGGGACGATATTCGTTCATGAGAACTCCTCGATGCGTAAGGCGTAGGGGCCAAGCGTAAGGGCCATTGCCAGGTTCAGACCGCTAGCATACCTGACAGTTCCCTGAACTTGCTACTTTGTTTCCGGATATTGTCCGTGTTCGCGCAGCACCCGCTCGACGAGGGCGGGGATTTCCCGCTCCAGGCGCTGGCTCAGCGCCAGCGCGGCCTGCCCGACCGCGTCGCGCACGACGCCATCGATTTCCTCTTGCAGCGCCTGCACGACCTCGGCCCGCTCCCGCGCCGGCGCGCGCTCGACCACCTGGGTCAGGACCGGCGGTTCGTTGGGCGCTTCGGCGCGGACGGTGAGGGTGGGGATACCGGGATCGTGCCGGGTGTCGGGCATATCGGGCTCCTGGTGGGTGGGATCAGGAAGCGGGCGGGCGCTTCAGGTCGTGGGCCTGGACGGTGTGGCCGTCCGCCTGGTAGGCCCGCCATCGCCGGCGGGCCGCCTCGCGGTCCGCCGGATCGTCGGAAACGATCTCCATGATACGTTCGAACGCCTGGACCGCGGGCGGGCACTGGTCGTCGAGATTCAACAGCCAGGGCGTGTCCGGCTCCGGGCCCATCGACTGGCGCGCGGCCTCGGGCGGTGCCGCGGTCAGCACGACGGGCGTGGCCGCGGCCAGCGGGTCGCTGGCCAGCACGTGGGGCACGAAGGAGGTGTCGTCGAAGGCCCACAGCATGTTGTCGAATGCCTTGAGCCGGCCGGGATCGGTGCAATAGACGACCAGCCGCTGGCCCGCCAGGTATCGCTTGCGCGCCGCCACGCAGGCGGTGCGCAGGCGGTCCGGCGCGCCGAAGGCGAAGTCGACCCGCGCCATGGAATCAGGCGGCCTGAGCCAGCAGATAGCCGACCAGCAGCGGCACGGGGCGGCCGGTGCCGCCTTTGTCGCGCCCGCCTTTCCATGCGGTGCCGGCGATGTCCAGATGCGCCCAGCGGTAGGCCTTGGCAAAGCGCGACAGGAAGCAGGCCGCGGTGACCGCGCCGGCGGGCGGGCCGCCGATGTTGGCCATGTCGGCGAAATTGGACTTGAGCTGTTCTTGATAGGCGTCGTCCAGCGGCATGCGCCAGGCCGGGTCGAGCGTTTCGCGGCCGGCCGCCAGCAGGGCGTCGGCCAGCGCGTCGTCGGGCGAGAACAGGCCCGTATTGACATGGCCCAGCGCCACCACGCAGGCGCCGGTCAGCGTGGCGATATCGATCACCGACGCCGGCTTGAAGCGCTCGGCGTAGGTCAGGGCGTCGCACAGGATCAGGCGGCCTTCGGCATCCGTGTTGAGGATCTCTATGGTCTGCCCGGACATGCTGGTGACCACGTCGCCCGGCTTGTTGGCGCGGCCGCTGGGGAGGTTTTCGCAGGACGGGATCAGGCCGATCACGTCCACCGGCAATTCCAGTTCCGCGGCGGCGCGCAGCGCCCCCAGCACGCTGGCCGCGCCGCACATGTCGTATTTCATTTCGTCCATGGTGGACGCCGGCTTGATCGAAATGCCGCCGGAATCGAAGGTGATGCCTTTGCCGACCAGCACGACGGGCCCGCGCGACTTGGCCCCGCGGCCTGCCGCCTTGGGCGCGGTGTGCCGCAGCACGATAAAGCGCGGGGGCTCGTCCGAGCCGCGCGCCACCGACAGGAAGGCGCCCATCTTCAGGGCTTCGATCTGCTTGCGCTCGAGTACTTCGGCCTTCAGGCTCTTGAACTCGCGCGCCAGCTTGCGCGCGGTGTCGCCCAGGTAGGAAGGCGTGCAGACGTTGCCCGGCAGGTTGCCCAGGGTGCGCGCCAGGTCCATGCCGTTGGCAATGGCGCCGCCTTCGCGCAGGCCGTGCTGGGCCTGGGCCGAGTCGGCGCGCGCCACGGCCAGCACCAGCTTGCGCAGGCGCGGGCGCGCGCTGCGGTCGGCCCGGCCCAGCGTGGCGTCGTAATGGTAGGCGGCCTGCCCGGCGGCGATGGCCGCGTTGCGCGCGCGCGTGCGCATGGCCGTGTCGCCGCAGGGGTTGGCCGCCAGCGTGCTGACTGCTTCGGTCACGCGCGCCTGCACGCAGGCCGCGGCGAAGGCCTGCTCGGCGCGGGCGTGGACCTTGGAAGAGTATTCGGCCTGCTTGCCCAGGCCGACCAGGATCACGCGCTGCGCCGAGACGCCGGCCAGGCTGCGCAGCACCAGCGTGCTGCCTGCCGAGGCACGGAATTCGCTCTTGGCCACCGCGCGGATCGCGCCGGAGGACGCGCGGTCGATGACGTCGGCCGCCGGCGACAGCTCGCCGTCGGCATACACGCCGACGGCGAGCGCGGCGGTCTTGATCTGATGCAGGGAGGCGGTGGCCTGTGTGCTAAATTCCATGAGGGTTTCCCCGTGTGCGTCGAACGATGCCGCCGATTATCCCGCATATTCCCCCATGTCACTATTCAAGCGCTCCGTCGTCGCCGAGATCACCAGTCATGCCGGCGTGGTTTTCTCCACCCTGGTCATCGTCTGGCTCAGCGTGCTGCTGGTGCGGCTGCTCGGCGAAGCGGCGGGCGGAGCCATAGGCGCCGACGTGGTGCTGGGGTTGGCAACGTTTTCGACCATCACCGCCTTGCCGGTGATCCTGTCGGTGTCGCTGTTCGTCGCCGTGCTCACCACGGTGACCCGCAACTACCGTGAATCCGAAATGGTGGTCTGGTTCGCCAGCGGCCTGTCGCTGGTCGACTGGCTGCGCCCGGTGATGCGCTGCGCCGTGCCGGTGGCGATCCTGATTTCCATCCTGACGCTGATGGCCTCGCCGTGGGCCTATCGCCAGATCGCCGAGTACCGCGAGCGCTACGAGCAGCGCTCCGATCTCTCCAAGGTGTCGGCGGGCCAGTTCGCCGAGGCCGACGACGGCGCGCGGGTGTTCTTCGCCGAAGACCCGGCCGTGGCCGGCGACGAGCTGGGCAACATTTTCGTGCGCGCCATCGAACCGGAATGGCTCAGCGTGGTGACCGCCGCCAATGCGCGCATCGAATCCAGGAGCAATGGCGACCGCTTCCTGGTGCTGGGCAAGGGCCATCGCTACGACCTCAAGCCGGGCTCGCCGGAATTCCGCCTGGCCGATTTCGACCGCTACGGCGTGCGGCTGGAGAGCAAGGGCGGGGACTCGCTGGCCGAGGCGCGGGCGGCGGCCGAGCGCGTGAGCAAGGCGCGCCCCACCATGCAGCTGTTCGCCGACGACACCGACAGCGCACGCGGGCAGATCATGTGGCGGCTGGCGCTGCCGCTGGCCGCGCTCAACCTGGCCCTGCTGGCGATTCCGCTGGGCGCGGTCAATCCGCGCCTGGGCCGCTCGGGCGACCTGCTGATCGCCGGCCTGATCGGCCTGCTCTACATGAATCTCATCAATCTGTCGCGGGGCTGGATCAGCGGCGGCAAGCTGCCTTTCGGCGTGGGCGTGTGGGCGGTGCATGCCGTGTTCGCACTGCTCAGCGCCTACCTGCTGTACCGGCGCCTGCGGGTCAAGGCCCCGCGCGACGCCCAGCCCGCCTGATCGGCCCGGGCGGCGCCTCAGGGCAGGTAGCGCAGCGCGTTGCCGGTGCCGGCCAGCAGGCCGGCATTGTGCAGGATCGAGCGGCGCAGGAAATCCCACAGGGCGGTCACGCGCTTTAAGCGCCGCAGGTCCTCGTGGCAATACATCCAGAAGCTGCGCGTGACCGCGACCTCGTTTTCCAGCACGGGCCGCAGCCGCGGGTCCTGCGCCGCGATGAAGCAGGGCAGGATGGCCAGCGACGAGCCCTGCAGCGCCGCATGGTATTGGGCGATCACGCTGGTGCTGCGCAGGACCACGCGGCTGTCGGGCAGCAGGTCTTCCAGGTAGCGCAGGCGCTCGCTGAAGAGCAGTTCCTCTACATAGCCGATAAAGGTATGTTCGGCCAGGTCCCGGGTGGTGCGGATCGGCGGATGGGCCGCCAGGTATTCGTGCGTGCCGTAGAGCCGCAGCGTGTAGTCCGCCAGCTTGCTGCACACATAGGGCCCGCGTTGCGGGCGTTCGATGGTAATGGCCAGGTCGGCCTCGCGCTTGGACAGGCTGACGAAGCGCGGCACCGGCAAAAGGTCCAGCGTAATGTGCGGGTAGCGGCGCTGGAAATCCGCAGCCAGCGGCATCAACACATAGCTGCCGAAGCCTTCGGTGGTCCCGATCCGCACGTGGCCGGACAGGCGCTGGCCGACGCCCGAGAGCCGCTCGCGCGCGGTCAGCACCGTGCTTTCCATCTGCTCGGCGTGCACGAGCAGGCGCTGGCCGTCGTCGGTCAGCACGAAACCGGAGCCGCGCGATTTTTCAAACAGCAGGATGTCGAGCGCGCTTTCCAGCGCCCGGATGCGGCGCGCGACGGTCGTGTGCTCGACCCCCAGGCGGCGGGCGGCGGCGCTCACGCGCTGGGTGCGGG
>Ga0182748_1002859_pt1 | contig 15136 bp, 14 predicted proteins | sample eDN3rd37CKraftOP_FD_128877 | JGI IMG/M metagenome (GOLD analysis project Ga0182748, IMG submission 128877) | Enriched Organic Plus compost microbial communities from Emeryville, California, USA - eDNA 3rd pass 37_C Kraft OP (version 2) (version 2) ...
ACATGATCCGCGACGCACGCCGCACGACCAAATCATGGCACCAGTTCCTCGATAACGTCGTCGTCGATCCCAAACTCGCCGCACGCCTCAAGCGTCAGCCGCGGTAGATATCGGACGGTTACCGCGCAAGACGGGGGGACGGGTCATAATTGGCCCGGATTGTCTGCCGACCAGGTCGCAGATCGGTTCATCGTAGGGAATGGCCCTTGTCGGCTGGACCACTGCCACGAGAGCTCCTTGCCGTATCAAGATCGTGTGTGATCGTCGGATGAGCGGGCCGTGGGGGGGCGGCGCATTTTTCGCAACGCTGGCGCCCTTGCGAAATAGTGCTTCGCATCCAATGTTGGCCGAGCGCCCCCTTTCCCCAAGGCCCGTCTCCCCTGTCAAAGCGCGAGAGAGAAGCCACCGTTTACGGGGTAGGTCTGGCCGGTGATCCAGGAACTCGCATCAGAGGCGAGAAATAGCGCCATCGCGGCAACATCGGCGGGCTCGCCGACCCGGCGGATGATATAATTGGACAGCATTTTCTTGACGAGCACGGGGTCTTCGAGAGCTTCCTCGATCATTGGCGTTTTGGTCGCTGCGATCGCGATGCTGTTCGCCGTGATGTTGTGCCGACCTATGCCGCGCGCGAGCGACCGCATGAAGCCGGCGGCTCCTGCCTTTGCGGCTGCATAAATCTCGAGTCCCGCGTCCCCCCACCGCCCGGCGTCGGAAATGATGGTGATGACCCGTCCAGGCGCATTGCGCTCGATCATTGCCGGTACGACGGCGGAGCAGCAATTAATCACGCCAAAGAGGTTCACGCCCAGAAACTGGTTCCACGTGTCCGGGCCTGTCTCGAAGAAGGGCCGGCTTGTCTCAACCGACGGATTGACGCCGAAATTTCCCGCATTGTTCACAAGAATTCCAACAGCACCCAGCGCTTCTTGGGTCTTTGAAATCATCTCACGGACCGACTCGAGATTGCTGACATCCGCTTGCAAGGCGAGAGCCCGTCCCCCTTGTGCCCTGATTTCCTCAGCGACCGCCTCTGCGCGATCTAGATAATAGTCATTCACTACTATGCCGCCGCTGCCTTTAGCCGCGCCGAGATAATGCGCGATCGAGCGGCCCACGCCCTGGCCCGCCCCAGTGACGAGGGAGACCCTGCCTCCCAGATCCAAAATAGCATCCGACATAGCTGCGTTCCTTTTGATATTTCCCTGCGCTAGGCGAGGGGCGGTCTCAATGAATGAGACGCCCTGGCGGCTCGCTCTGCCAATATCGCTCCCGAACCTTGCGCCGCAGCGTTTTGCCGACCGGGCTACGGGGCATTTGCTCCCAAACTTCCACCCTTTTGGGGGCGCGAAGGCTGCCGAGCTTCTTCTTGCAGAAGGAGATGAACTCCCCCTCGTCGAAGGCCACACCGGGCTTGAGTTCGATCGCCGCGACGACCTCTTCGCCCCATTTCTCGTGGGGCGCGCCTATCACCGCGCAGTCCCTTACTGCGGGGTGCGAGAGCACGACCTGCTCGATTTCCCCAGGATAAATGTTGAAACTTCCGCTGATGATCATGTCGTTTTTGCGATCGACCAGATAGAGATACCCGTCATCGTCAAGGTAACCTATGTCATTGGTATGATGCCATCCATGGACGCGCGAGGCGGCGGTGCGCTCCGGGTCGTTGAAATATTCTTTCATCACTGAGGCGCTGCGGACGACGATTTCACCGCGCTCGCCGGCCGGCAGATGGTTTCCGGCGTCGTCCATGATCGACACTCTGGTGAGCGGCGTCGAGCGCCCTGCTGAAGCCAAGCGGTGCGCCAAGCGCGGGTTCGAAGCGGCCTCCGCCGTCTCCGTTCGGGACATGAAGGTGACCACGTTCAGCGTTTCCGACGAGCCGAACATCTGCTCGAGGATCGGCCCGAAAACCGAAATGGCCTCCTTCAGCTTTTCGACGCTCATCGGCGAAGAGCCGAAGACCATATGGTCCAGCGAGGAGAGATCATAGGAAGCAATGTCTGGGTGGGCCAGCAGCATGTAGATGATCGTCGGCGGCAGAAATATGTAGCTGCCCTTGTGCCGCTCGATCGTGCCCAGAATGTCGTCGGGGCGCGCCGATGGGCATATGACATTGGTCGGGCCGTAGCCCAACAGGCACCAGTGGAAGACGTTAGCGGCGTGGCTGAGCGGCGCCACCACAATATGGACCGGCGGCTTGTCGAGCTTGTTGACTGCGTGAAACGAAGCGATCGAACTCTCCCAGCTTCGGTTCGTGTGGACGACGCCCTTGATCTGGCTGCTGCTCGTCCCCCCCGTTGCTCCAATGTAGATCACATCGTCAGCCCCGCACAAAGGGAGAGGCATCGGCTCCGGATGGGCTTCCGTCCAAAGGCGCAACGACCGCTCGGCCGAGCCCCCTTCGTCGAGTGCGATGGCACCGCGGACCTTTGGCAATTGGGCGATGAGCGAAGCGATATAAGAGTCAAGGTCACTGTGGTAAAACAGCCATTCGACGCCAAACGCCTCGAATTGGTTACGCGTGTCCTCGACGGTGTTTCTATAATTGCCCGGAACATAGACGGCGCCAGCCCTGAGGATGCCGTACTGGCATGCGAGAATGTTGGGATGGTTCGGAGACACGAGTCCGACGCGTGTGCCCTTGGCGATGCCGTTAGCCGCCAGCGCCCAGGCGACGGAAGAGGCCAATCTGTCCATTTGACTGTAGGTAATCTCGTGGTCCCCGTCGATGACGAAGACTCGATGGGGATATAGCGCCACCGCGCGCTCGAAATGCTCAATAGCCAGCATCTGATCCACTCTCCCACTTTATTGGCCGGCGCCATTTATCGGCAGCTTTTCGCGCTATGACTCATGAAATCACTAGATTGACTCATGGGTCAATTGATAGTACCTATCCGTCACCGCAGGCCAAATGTCAATCTATGCACTGCGTCAGATAAATCGCCCAAAGCGATCAGGGAGAGAGAGAATGAGAACGCAAAGGAAATTTCGTGTCGGCACCGTCTCACGGTTTCTGACCGCGGCTTCCGCCACGATGCTGACGACGCTTTTGGTCCCGCAAGTCTCGGCGCAGGAGACCCCGGCAGCACCCGCGAACCGTGCGGAGTCAGATAGGGAAAGCTCGGACAATGCGATTGTGGTCACCGCTCGCAAGCGCGAGGAAGCCCTATCCAACGTTCCGGTCTCCGTCGAGGTTCTCAGCGGCAGCGCGCTACAGGAAGCGAATATCACGCAGCTGATCGACATCGCCTCGGTGACACCGAATTTTCAATATACATATGGCGCGGTGCAACCCTTCCTCTTCGTTCGCGGTTTCGGTTCGGGGAACGCGGCCACTTTCGAACAGTCGGTCGGCAAATTTATCGATAATGTCTCTTATGGCCGCGGACAGGATGGGCGCATCCCGATCTTCGACGTGGAACGGGTGGAACTGCTGAGGGGTCCACAGGTGCTCACGTTCGGTAACAGCGCGACGGTGGGCGCGCTAAACGTCACATCGCGCCGCCCGGGTGACGAATTTGAGGCCGACGGATCGCTCGCCTACGAGTTCAATCAGCGGGAGATCAATATTCAAGGCGGCGTCACGGTTCCTTTGGCGGACTGGGCCAGCTTTCGTCTCGGCGGACTTTTCCAGAATTCCGAAAAAGGGCAGCTCTACAATCCTCTGAAAGACGCTTTCGAACCTACTGTCCGCAACTGGGCATTCAGGCCGAGCCTTCGCCTCACGCCGGCCGAGGGTCTCGAAATTGTCTTGCGGGCGGAGAAGTATGATCTTCTCGATGACGGCAACCCGACGCAGGTTCTGACACAGCCCCTGGCTACGAACCGGCTTCCCTTCGACGAGGTCGACAATCCCGACCAGCGCAATGCGACCTTTGACGTGGCGCCCTTCTTCACCGACGAGTTCAGCGCGTTGAAAGGCGACATGTACGGCGCTGAAATCAACTTCGATGTCCTCGGCGGCACGCTGACCTCGACGACGGCTCAGCGCAATGTTCGGTCCGACGTCCAGTTCGGAGTGGGCGGCCCGAACGCAAGCCAACCCTATTTCAACGCGCTGTGGGAGGATTACGAACAGTTCAGTCAGGAACTGCGCTTCTTCGGATCCTATGGCGCTCTCGATGTGGGCGGCGGCCTCTATTATCAGGAGGACGATCTGGACGTGGCGATAATCCAGGAATTCCAGCTGGGTTCTTACGGTGGCTTCTCCGGCGCGATCACCACCCCATTCGGCCGCGTCGCATATCTCAACCAGAAAGCCAAAACCCGCTCAGCCTTTATTGACCTCACCTACCGTGTGACCGATGCTTTCAGCATCGCGGCCGGGGTTCGCTATTCGAATATCAAGAAGCGGGCTGGGCAGGGCATTTTTGCGACCGGAATCGTTCCCAGCCTCGATTTCAACACGTCCCTGGACGATCTCAGAGCGCAGGAAAATCCTGCCCTGAATGGACTGGTCAACGCACTTGGTACTCTGCCTCACGATTTCAGTTACGGCACCTTGTCCCTGCGGAACAGATACTGGCAGCCTCAAGTGATCCTCCAGTACGACTTCGACGACGACACCATGATCTATGCGAAATATGTGAAGGGCGCGAAGGCGGGCGGTTTCGACTATCTCTATTTTACCGACACCAATCCTGACGCTGCCCGCTTCCGACCAGAGAAGGCTCAGTCTTTCGAGGCCGGCATCCGCGGCGAGGTGCGCAGTCTGGCGAATCTCACCTATTCGATCACCGGGTTCAGGACGACCTTCACCGATCTTCAGGCTTCCGTCCTCTCGGATTTGCGCCTGGTTATCAGCAACGTCGGCAAGGCACGGTCGCAAGGGTTTGAGACCGAGTTTGCCATCAGGCCGGCGGTCGGCCTACGTCTGTCCGGCTCGCTTACCTATCTGGATTCACGCATTCTGGATTTCCCGCGGGCCCCCTGCGGCAGTGTGGCTAATTTCGAGACGCCGTCGGGCTGCGTCGCCGATCTCTCCGATACCCCAACCCAATATGCCAGCAAGTGGACCGGCATGTTCTCTGCTGATTACACGACGCCGGTATTCGGCGGCGAGTACGAATTGGGGGGCGGGATATCGGTAATGGCGCGCTCGAAATTCAACGCCGGCGCGTACAATGATCCCCAGATGGTTCAACCAGGATATGCGACTATCGACGCCCATCTGGATCTCGGACGATCCGACGGGGCCTGGACGCTCTCCTTGTTCGGCAGGAACCTGACGGACAAGCGCGCGCTCAATTACGCAGTGCTGACCGCCGGCAATGGCACGTCGACGCTGGGAAGCTACTCCCGCGAAAGACAGATCGGCCTGCGCCTCGGTTTCCGTATTCCCTGATCGAAAAGGATGGCGGCGGGAAGGTCCGCCGACATCTCAGTTTTGCTACCACGGAGATAGTTTCTCGCATGATCCCGGCAGCTCTTCAGGGACGCCTTCGGCTTCCCGGCATCGTTTCGCCCATGTTCCTCGTATCCGGTCCCGACCTCGTGATGGAGACCTGCAGGGCCGGCATGGTCGGCAGCTTCCCCAGCCTCAACCAGCGGACGGTCGATGGGTGTGAGCAGTGGCTCAAGGAAATCCGCGCCGGCCTCTCGGGTAACGATGCGCCGTTCGCCATTCAGTTCGGCGTCCACCGGACACACAAGCGAATGGCAGAAGATCTGGCGCTGACCGTCAAATATCAGGTTCCCATCCTGATCAGCGCTATCGGGATAACGCGCGAGGCCACCGACGCCATTCATTCCTATGGGGGGCTGGTCTTTCACGACGCGATCAACATGCGGCACGCCAAGAAAGCGCTCGAGGCCAATGTGGACGGCATTATCGCCGTCACCGGCGGGGCGGGGGGGCATGCCGGGACCTATAATCCGTTCGCCTTCATGGCCGAACTCCGGCCGGCCCTTGGCGACAAGGCGCTCATCCTCGGCGGGTGTATCGGCAACGGAGGCGCGATGGCGGGCGCGATCGCGGCAGGCGCTGACCTCATCTACACCGGCACCCGCTTCGTCAACACCCAAGAGAGCATGGCCTCTCCAAAGATGAAGAACCTCATTCTCGAATCCGATATAACTGACATCGTCTATTCGGCGGAAGTGGACGGGGTTGGCGCGAACTGGCTCCGACAGACACTCCCCAAAGAGAATCTCACCGACGGAAGCACGGACCTCGCGACGTTGCTAACCGATCAGAAGCGCTGGCGCGACATTCTGAGCGCGGGGCAAGGCGTCGGCTCCATCCAGGATATACCGACAGCGCGGGAGCTAATCGAGCGATTCAACGAGGAATATCGCGACGCCACGCGGCGCCTGCAGACGCATGTTCCTCAGAGAGTGGGCGTGCTTGCCTGAGAATAATTCGATTTGGTGCGAGAGAAGCCGAAAAGTCATATTATGAACTTGAAAGTCAAATATATGACTGTAGAGTCATATCTCACATTTTTTTAGGATTGTCGATGAGTTACTCCAAAGCAATGGGCGACCCAACGCTCGCTGGCCGGCTCAAGCAGGGGTTGTCCGTTCCTGTCATCGTGGCGCCTATGTTTCTGGTGTCGTCTCCCGAAATGGTTATCGGCGCATGCGAAGCCGGCGCGATTGGTGCGCTCCCGGCGTTGAACGCGCGGACGACCGGGATATTCCGCGAGTGGCTGAAGCAGGTGTCGTCTGCCCAGGCGGCGGCGCCGGGGAGCGCGCCCTACGCGGTCAATCTTATCGCTCACTCTTCGAATAGCCGCCTTCAGGATGACATCGACGTCTGCGCCGAGTTTCGGGTCCCGCTCATCATATCCTCCGTCGGCAGCCCGCGACGAATTACCGAGGCAGCGCATTCATATGGCGGGCTGGTCTTTTCGGATGCCGGAACCGTGGACCACGCGCGGCGGGGCGCTGCAGCCGGCGTCGACGGCCTTGTCCTCTTATGTGCAGGAGCAGGCGGCAATACAGGTGGCCTCAGTCCGTTCAGCTTCGTGAGCGAGGTGCGTAAGTTCTTCAGTGGACCCATTGCGCTTGCCGGGTCGATCTCCGGCGGCGCGCTGGTCCATTTTGCTGAGCTTCTGGGCGCAGACTTCGCCATGTGCGGCACCGCTTTCATCGCTGCCAAAGAGAGTGCGGCGAGCGACGAATATCGGCAGATGCTCATCGAATCCCACGCGGACGATGTTCTTTTGACCTCCGAGGTAACAGGCATTCCCGCGAACATGCTGAAGCCGAGCCTCGAGCGGAGCGGTTTCAAAAGCGCCAGAACGTCGGAGGGATTTAATCTCGACCATGAAATGTCGACGTCGCGGGCTTGGCGCGATGTCTGGTCTGCGGGCCATGGTGTTGGTGAGGTGAAAAACGTCGCAGGCGTGCGGGAAATCGTTGCCGCCTTTGCCGCAAGCTACCACGCGGCGCGCGGTCAGGAAAATGTGACGAACGAGTTGGCGCAAAATGTCGGATAAGCAAAAAGCGCTTCTCCAGGAACGGGTCAATGGTGCGCTTCTAGTGACGCTCAATCGTCCCGAAGCCCTGAACGCGATCAGTCCCCAGATGATCGAGGAGTTCGAGCAACTGCTCGACAGGGTGGAGGAAGATCCTGATGTCGCCTCACTCATCCTTACCGGTACGGGGCGCGCATTTTGCGCCGGGGCGGATCTCAAGATCGCCCACGACGTTCCGCAAGAGGATCGCGAGAGGGCCGGGAACGCCCTGATCACGCGCGCCACCAAGATGATGGCGCGCGTCGAAAGCCTCCCCAAGCCGGTCATCGCTGCAGTCAATGGCATCGCCACTGCGGGGGGGATGGAATTGCTGCTGTGCTGCGATCTCGTGATCGCCGCCGAGAGTGCCCGCCTCGGGGATGGTCATGCCAACTTCGGTCTCCTCCCAGGAGCGGGGGCCTCGGCGCGGCTGCCTCGCCGTCTTGGACTGTCGCGCGCCAAATATCTGCTCTTCACAGGCGACCTCCTGCCGGCCGAGAACTTCGTCGCCGCCGGACTCGTCAACGCTGTTGTACCGGATGCCGAGCTTCGCGGCGCGGCGCTGGAACTTGCCGCGAAGATCGCGACGAAAAGCCCGCTCGGCCTCCGCCGCATGAAGGAACTGGTCAACGAATCCATGGGGCTGACCCTAGAACAGGCCCTGCGGCTCGAGCTCGCCGTCAACGCTTCCTATGTTCACAGCTACGACCGTGCGGAAGGCCTGGCGGCATTCAATGAAAAGCGCCGACCGAAATTTCGGGGCGAATAGGAAACGGGCATTTCGATGAACGAAGAAATCTACATCGTCGGCGTGGGGATGACTCCCTTCGGCAAGATGTTGGACCGGTCCGTAAAGTCGCTGGTCGCGCAGGCCGTGAGCGAAGCCCTCACCGATTGCGGTGCCGAGGTGGGCGACATAGAGGCCGCATATTATTCGAGTACAACCCAGTCCGTTATCGAAGGGCAGCATGTCATCGCCGGCCAAGTCTCCCTGCGGTCGGTCGGCTTCGGCGGAATACCCGTCGTCAATGTCGAAAATGCCTGCGCGAGCGGTGCGACCGCAATCCATCAAGCGGTCATGATGCTTCGGGCGGGAATGGCCGAAGTGGTGCTCGCGGTCGGCGTCGAGAAGATGCATCACCCGGACAAGGCCAGGTCATCTGCGATTTTCAGCGGCGGTTACGATGTGCACGGGTTGGACAGGATGCAACGCGATCTGGCGGGCATCGGTACAGGAGTCGAACCTCCCAAAGGGATCCCGAACGGGGTCGGTAGCCCCTTCATGGATCTTTATGCCTCGATGACCCGCGGGCATATGCGCGAGTTTGGCACCACAACCGAGCAGCTGGCAGCTGTCGCGTCGAAGAACCATCTTCATTCGGTCAATAATCCGCTGTCCCAGTTCCGGCGACCCTTCAGCATCGAGGAAATCCTTTCGGCTCCGGTTATCGCTTGGCCACTCACGCTGCCAATGTGCTCGCCGATAAGCGACGGAGCTGCGGCGGCGATCCTCTGCACCAAGGCCGGACTCGCACGCTTCCCGGGTGTGGCTGCGGTTCGCGTTGCGGCCTGCGTTCTGGCCAGCGGGTCCGACCGCGAATGGACGCAGTTCGACCGCCATGTCTGCCGGCTGGCCGCGGACAAGGCTTATGCCGAAGCCGGCCTCGGGCCAGCGGACATATCGGTAGCGGAAGTGCATGATGCTTCGGCCTTTGGCGAAATACTCCAGCTCGAAAATCTCGGCTTTTGCGAACTGGGGCAGGGCGGCTGGATCAGCGAGCGCGGCGAGACGACGATCGGAGGGCGAATTCCCGTGAATCCCTCCGGCGGCCTCGAATCGAAAGGCCACCCGATCGGGGCGACAGGCTTGGGCCAGATTTTCGAGCTGACCCAGCAGTTGCGCGGGCGCGCGGGCGCGCGTCAGGTAGCAGGAGCCCGGATCGCCCTAGCGGAAAATGGGGGCGGTTTCCACGGCGTGGAAGAAGCGGCGGCCGTCGTCACCATTCTCGCCGCCTGAGAGGGGCCCTAGGCGCCTGTCTCGCCGCTGCCCGACATTGATCTTGGGATCCGTCGGCCGTTTCCGCCCGTGCTGAAAGCGGCTCATCCGGCGCCCTGCCGGAGCGTAACTTGGGAGTGATGCCGGGAGACGTCAGCCTGCGGCGCGGGATTTCACTGTTAAGGATATCGGCTGTCCAAACTTAGGGTCACTCGTTCGGTCTACGCGTTCAATTGACTATCCTTGGCGTCAGCGGCGATATAGTGGGAGCAAAAGGACGGAGATTACATTGTCGCGCTGGAAAAATGCATCTTTCGCCGGACGAACGATCAGCGAATTGAAACGCGCGGCGGTGCTGCGCGAGAGCGGCCGCCTTTTCTCCCGCCGAGGGTATCACAACACTTCGTTGTCGGATGTAGCGAAGCAGTTGGGCGTCTCGAAAGGAACGCTCTACAATTATGTCAAGGACAAGCAGGAAATTCTGTTCGAGATACACCGGATGGCGCTGGAGATCGGAACCCGTTCGCTCGCAGAAGCCGAGGCCTCGAACGAAAACGGTGCGCAGATGGTCGCTGCGGCCATGAAGGGGTTCATCTTGTCGCTCGTCGCAGAACTCGGTGGCTACGGCATCCTTTCCGAAGTCGGTGCCCTCAAGCCGGATGATCGCGATCAAGTCATGTCGCTTCGCTCCAATTTCTACCAGCACTTCGAGGCATTGGTGACGAGAGGTATTCATGACGGCAGTATCCGGTCTATTAATCCTCACGTCCCGTTAGTAGCTTTCATGGGCGTTTTGCAGAATCTTCCGAACTGGTATTCGCCGAAAGGACGTTTGACGGCGGAGGAGATCGCCGAAGCGGTGGTTGAGGTTTTCATGCGTGGGTTCGCCTTGGGCGAGCACCCTGCGCCGCCCGAAGCGGCCCGAAACGGAGGGGCGGGCTAATGCCGCGCTGGGACAACAGCTTGCGCACACAGGAGGAGATTCACACCCTCAAGCGCGAGGCGATTCTTCGCGCAGCCGGCAATCTTTTCAACGAGAAGGGGTATCACAACACCTCGCTTGAGGAGGTCGCGAAGCTGCTGCAGATTTCCAAAGGCACGCTCTACAATTACGTTAAGAACAAACAGGAAATATTGTACGAATTCTATTGGCGCGGGCAGGATATCGCCGACCGGAGCGTGGACCTCGCGGAGAAGAGCGGACTCAACGGAGCCGGCAAGCTCCGCATGAGCATCGAGACCTACATCGTGGAGGTTATCGAGAATCTGGGGGGCTATGGACTTCTGGCTGAAATCGCCGCACTCGAGCCCGGTGACCGAAAGGCGATCGTCGAACGCAGAGACCTGCTCGAGCAGCGCTATATCCGGATAATCGAGGAAGGCGTTGCGGACGGCAGCATACGCGAGATCGACCGTGGTATGCTCCTTTTTACCCTTGTCGGCGCCGTGCAGTTCATCTCCAATTGGTATTCTGCCGGCGGGACAACGAGCGAGAAGGAGCTGGCGCGAGGGATAGCCGACCTTCTCCTAAGCGGCCTCGCGGCGCCCGGACAGAAATAGCAATAGCCTACGTCTCAAACGGTATTGACTCCTTATTCGCTAAAACTGACCTATGAGTTGACTCATATGAACTTATGAGTAAGATACCCTCCATGGAAGCGTGATAAGCGCTCATGCGTGCGATTGCCTGTAGGAGAGGGCCCTTGCCAACGCTCGATGTCGAGACGCTTCTGGATCGAGGCCCACTTCGGCCGATCCAGCGTCGCGTGATAGCGCTCAGCGTGCTCGGTATCACGTTTGACGGTGTCGATATCCAGATAATCGGACTTGCAGTGCCCACCCTGGCGCAAGACTGGGCTACGGCTCCAGAAGCTTTCGCCAGCGTCGCAGCCGCGGGCTTGGCCGGGATGGCCCTAGGTACCAGTATCGTCGGCACCCTCGGCGATCGCTTTGGGAATAAGCGTATGCTGGGAATGAGTATCTTTCTGCTCGGCGTGATGACATTGGCATCCGGCCTGGCGAGAGATTTGACCGATCTGACCATTCTGCGCTTCGTTTCCGGCATTGGAATGGGCGGTGCGCTCCCTAACGCGGTAGCTCTCGTTTCCGGATATTCGCCCCTCAGCCGCCGGGCTTTCTGGCTCGCGGCGCTAAGCATCGCCACCCAGGCGGGCGGTGTTCTCGCTGGATTGATGGCCGCGGAGGTTTTGCCTTCTATGGGTTGGCGTGCGCTATTTTTTATCGCGGGAGGCGCCCCCCTTCTCCTTGGAATCGTCATTCTCATTTGGGTTCCGGAGACAATTCATTATCTTCTGCGGCGCGGGACGGGGTCGAACGGCGAGCTGGAAAAAATTGTCGTCGACCTCGGCGGAGATGCGATCGCTCCTCAGCATCTCATTACCCACGAAACGTGCAGCGTCGCGGGTATCGGCGCTTTTTCGGAACTTTTCGGTGCTGGAAGGTGGAAGATAACCGTCATTCTTTGGACGATGTTCGTCTCGGTTTATTTGTCGATGTACATGGTGCCGAACTGGCTCCCGACGATTTTCGTCTCAGAAGGATTGAGCGCAGCCGAGGGCAGCTTTGGCTTGGCGATCTATAACATTGCGGGCATCTTCGCGGGACTGACCGCAGGGGCGGTCGTTGCCCGTTTCGGGACGCGCATACCGCTCCTGATCATGGTCGGAGGCGGGCTGCTCTGGTCCTTGGCATTGGCCTTAATCCTAGGACAGATTACACTATCTGCCCCAGTCGTCATTCTCCTTGTGTCGCTACTGGCATTTTCGATTATCGGCGCGCTCGTTTCCATCGTCGCAATTGCAGCTGCTGCTTACCGGCCCGAGCTTCGCTCGACCGGGGCAGGGGCGGCGCTCACAGCCGCGCGCATTGGCGCTGTCTTAAGCTCGTTCCTTGGCGCTGGTGCCATTGCTGTCGGAGGCGCGCCCCTCTATTTCGTTATAATCGCAATCGGTTTGGCTGTTGCAGGGGTCTGCGTAGCGATCTTTCCTCGTCATGCGCCGGCGTCCCCCTCGCGCGGCCAGCGTGAGCCTACTGATTTCCTCCAGCGCGCGAGTTCGTAATGCCCAAATTTCGAACCGTTGATTATCAAGAAGAGGAAGGCATTGCCCTCGTCACTCTCAACCGCCCAGAAAAGCTCAACGCCTTCAATATTAGAATGCGAGATGAACTGCTCGAGGTACTGGACATCGCGGACGCTGATGACTGCATCCGGGCAATTATTTTTACCGGAGCCGGGCGCGGCTTCTGTGCTGGAGCTGACCTGAGCAGCGATACGACATTCGATTTCCAAGCCCCGGGGGCCTGTGTCTTCGGGCCGGATGGAACGATCGACTATAATTCACCGCGCGCGCGCGAGGGTGGAGGATTGCTGGCACTTCGGATGCTCGCCTGTCTCAAGCCCATGATCGCCGCCGTCAACGGCGTTGCTGTGGGCGTCGGTGCGACCATGATTTTGCCGATGGACGTGAGGCTTGCCAGTACGCAGGCACGTTTCGGCTTCCCTTTCGCGCAGCGGGCCACGGTACCGGAATCGGCCTCCTCCTGGTTTCTTCCGCGGGTTGTCGGCATCTCACGCGCTCTCGACTGGTGCTTTAGCGGACGCATTTTCGATGCGATGGAAGCAAGGGAAGCCGATCTGGTGCGGTCGCTCCACCAACCAGAGGACTTGCTCGACGCAGCGAGGAGGATCGCCCGAAGCTACGTTGAAGGTGCTCCTGTGTCCATCGCCCTGACGCGTCAGATGCTGTGGCGGGGGCTTATCATGACGCACCCGATGGAGGCTCACCGCATCGATAGTCGCGGGCTGCTCTCAAGGTTCAATTCGAACGACGGGCGGGAGGGGCTAGCGGCTTTTCTCGAAAAGCGAGCGCCAGACTACTCTGACCGCGTGTCGTCGGACATGCCCGATTTCTTCCCTTGGTGGAACGAGCCTACCTATGAATGAAGATCGCGGCTGAGGGGCACCCAATAGCAGGAGTGAAGAACGATGCCTAGGACCCCCCTCGTTCTCGTTCATGGCAATCCGGAATCGGCGGTGATCTGGGGGCCGCTCATACGCGAGCTCGATCGCACTGACGCAATCGCCCTTTCCCCTCCAGGCTTCGGGGTACCCTTGGCCGGCGGGTTCGAGCCATCCATGCATGCCTATCGCGATTGGCTTGCCGGCCAACTCGAACTCTTCAAGGAGCCGGTAGATCTGGTTGGTCATGACTGGGGCGGGATCCACGTTGCGGTGTTGGCGACGAGCCGTCCTGACCTCGTGCGGAGCTGGGCGTCGGACGCCCTGGGTGTCTTCGCTCCCGACTATGTTTGGCATGAACGCGCCCAGAAATGGCAACAGGAGGGCGTCGGAGAAGCCTCCGTCAAGGAGATATGGGGCGGCGATCTAAGTCAACGAATTGAGGTCACCTCTACGCTCGGGATGACCGGCCGGATGTCGGAAAGGGTTGCGGCAGGCATGGATCCTGAGATGGGCGAGACCGTTCTCAAACTGCTGCGAGCGTCCAAGCAGCCTGCCATGTCTGAAATGGGTAGACAACTCGCGAAGGCTGCGGCTCGCCCCGGACTTGCCCTTATAGCGGTCGATGACCTCAGCCGGGCAAGTGGCAGTATCGAGCAGCATGAATGGGCCGCGCGGGAGAGCGGAGCGACGCTGGCTCACCTCAATGGCGTCGGACATTGGTGGCCAGAAGAATCCCCGGCACCAGTCGCCGAGGCACTCATAGAATTCTGGTCAACCCGCCTTTAGCAAACGCTTATTAGACGCTTGGACCGATAGAACGATGCGCGGCCTGCTTCGCGCCAAAGCGCGCCGATTTTGATGGGGTTGTTCACCTCGCGGAGAAAGGCAGGATGATCCCAACGGATCAAATCGCGATTATGGATTGGTTTCCGGAACATTGAGCTGGGATATGGGTGATGGCTTCGAACTGAAGTCGATCACGGCGTTCCAAGTCACCGATGACCGCATTCTCGCAGATACGGACTCATTTCAATTTAGCATTCTGCCGGTAGATCAACAGTATGATGACTCGACATTTACGCAGGAGTTCAATCTAAATATTTCAAGAGGTATCATGAATGGCGTAATGGGTCTTTTCTATCTGGACGAGAATTAGATTATATGCGCCAGTTCAATCTTGTAACTGGTCTACCTTCGAGTGGATTGCCACCAGGGTCATTGCTTACAACGCGCGAGAAATTATATACAAAATCATTTGGAATATTTGCAGATGCCACTCTAGATGTTTCCAATCGGCTCAGTTTGATCGCTGGCATACGATATTCTAGAGACAGCCTCAGGGAATTTCAGGATAACACGTTGCAGGTTGGGTTAGCGTCCGCGCCCCTGAAAGTAGAATCTTCATAATCACGGAGGATCTGCTTTTATGCGGGTGCGGACCCGTTTTCGTTTACACTCAGAGTTTTCCATTGACATAACTCCCTGTTTTTCCTCGCTTTGATTTGAGTCCAGTCCTGGTGAAAGGACGGATGAGAAGAAGATAACGAGGTTTCCGGAAGCGCATGCGGATTCCGATGTGATCGCGCGCAGTTTTCGAGATGGAGAATCCTGATCGTAGGACCATTTTTCCGGTTGTTTAGCGACTGGAGGAATGGATGCCGACGAGGAGGATTGCGATGCGCCATGTGCGCG
>Ga0182748_1002869_pt1 | contig 15085 bp, 14 predicted proteins | sample eDN3rd37CKraftOP_FD_128877 | JGI IMG/M metagenome (GOLD analysis project Ga0182748, IMG submission 128877) | Enriched Organic Plus compost microbial communities from Emeryville, California, USA - eDNA 3rd pass 37_C Kraft OP (version 2) (version 2) ...
ACCTTGCCTCGAAGCGGCAGAATCGCTTGGGTCTTGCTGTCGCGACCACTCTTAGCAGAGCCACCAGCAGAATCACCCTCAACGATATATATTTCGGACTCTTCAGGATTTCTGCTGCTACAATCAGCCAATTTACCTGGAAGGCTCAAACCATCCAAAGCGCCTTTGCGAATAATATTGTCGCGCGCAGCGCGAGCTGCTTTACGAGCGCGAGCCGCCAACAACGATTTGTTGACAATTTTCTTCGCAATCGCTGGATTTTCATCCAGATAATAAGCGAAGTACTCGCTCATCACTTGATCGACATAGCGGCGAACCTCTGGGTTGCCAAGTTTGTTCTTGGTCTGTCCTTCAAACTGAGGATCGGGTAGTTTGACGAGGATAATAGCCGTCAAACCTTCACGGATATCATCGCCAGTTAGATTATCTTCTTTTTCTTTGAGCAAGCCAGACTTACGCGCATAATCGTTGATAACACGGGTCAGTGCAGTACGAAATCCAACGACATGCGTACCACCGTCAGGAGTTAAAACATTATTTGCAAACGGTTTTATCAGTTCAGTAAATGTATCGTTGTACTGAACTGCCACCTCGATCATCGAATCTTCAACTTGCTTCTCTACATAAAAGACGTCATCAGACAATACTTCTTTGCCAATATTCAAGTGTTTTACATAACTCTGAATTCCACCTTCAAAGTAAAACGCCATTCTTTTCTTGGTTCGTTCATCGCGAACCGAAGTAAAAATACCCTTGGTTAGATACGCCTGATGACGCAAATAATCGACGACCCACTTGTAATCAAATTCAACCGTTTCTTTGAAGATAGTCGGATCAGGATAAAATGTAATGCTCGTTCCCGTTGGGCGATCGGTCTTGCCCATTTTCTTGAGCGGAGATGTTGTGACGCCCTGTTCGAATTCGATGCGATACAGTTCACCTTTTTGCACCACTTCCGCAATAAGTCGCGTAGATAGCGCATTTACAACACTCGAGCCAACACCATGAAGACCAGATGATACTTTGTATCCGCCGCCGCCGAACTTACCGCCCGCGTGCAGAACCGTCAAAACGGTTTCCAGTGTAGACATTCCGGTTTTCGGGTGCTTATCAACCGGGATACCACGTCCGTCATCGGTAATCGTTACTCCACCGTCTTCCCGCAAGACAACATCAACACGTGTTGCATATCCTGCGATCGCTTCGTCGATAGAGTTATCTGCGATTTCCTTGATTAAGTGATGTACTCCGTCGTAGCCTGTGCTACCGATATACATGCCTGGACGTTTCCGAACAGGTTCCAAGCCCTCCAAAACCTGGATTTGGGACGCGTCATAGGCATCAGCACTCTGTTTCTTTGCCATTTTCCCTCACAACTCTCGAGCCTCTCAGGCCATTTACATTTCCTTCATTATACAGCAATGCTCCTACCCGCTCAAGCACTTGTATTGATCGTAACACTTATGCTAATCTATAAACCAGAGGTATCGTAAAAACAAAAACTATGTTTCGTAAACTTGTCGCAAACTTGCCATACAGTCCTGCTCTTATTGCCGACATAGGTTTCTATGCTAAAAGGTTGAAACAAGAAGAAGTGACACGGCGATCCGCATTTATTTTTGCAGCGCTTGCTATCATGATTCAATCTCTGGCGGTTTTTTCTCCCCCAGAATCAGCAAATGCATCAAGCGAGCAAGATATTATTCGTGGCGGTGTTAGTAGTCTAGAAGATTTTTTGGCACGATATGAGCGCAATGAAGAAGACGTAAGGGACATTTATACATCGGTTGGCATCACCAGAGATGAAATCGAGGCTATGAAGCCAGGCGTTGTAAAAGTTCAATCTGATATCTATGTCATGAGCCGTTTCGGGCAGTTTATCTCAACAAAAAAAGAAGTCAGTATGTCCTATCCCAGAAGCTCAGGTGGCACTGATGTAAGATACTTCAGCCCTATTACCTCAATAGCAAACAAAAATGCACGCTTCCAAGCATGGGTTGGCACCTCAGCAACACTGGGGTGGTTTGCCATCATCAAGTCAAGCGGCAGCCTCGCAGTCAAAGGCATACCATCTAGTATCAATCCTGCAAGTGCAGACGGATCTTCGGCAACACGCAGCGTATCCGTAAGGAATCTTACGCAAAACATCGACGGTAATATATTTACCGCAAAACCAAACGACAAAATCGTCTATACAATCAAACAAACCAACCAAAGTAACGAGGCTGTTCAAGCCCCATTCTCTATCAATCTAACTGACGCACTGGAATATGCAATTCTATTTGATAGCGGTGGCGGTAATTTCAATTCAAAAACCAAGGTGCTCGAATGGCCAAAAGTTGATCTCCTACCTCAAGAATCGCAAACTCGATCATTTATTTTACAAATCCTGCCAGATATTCCTGTAACAGGAGTTGGTATGAGCAATCCATCATCGTATGACTGCAATATAAATATCGTCTTTGGAAACAACCTAAAAACGCCCGTAGACTGTCCTCCCCTCAAAGGTTTAGAGGGTATACTTCAAAACCTGCCATCAACCAGTGCGGGAATAAATATTGTATTCGCTGTTATTCTGTTGGCAGTAATTATCTATTTCTATTTGCGTACTCGACAGTTAAAGGCCGAGATCCGAATCATCCGACACAATTTTAATACGGGTGCTTTTTAGCGATATATGAGTGAACAAGAAAAACATGCTCTAAAATCACACGAACACCACGAGAAAGATAAGCAGCTCGAGGAAATAGCTGCCGAACGTCAAGAGGCGCTCCGTAACCGCATGGAGCGTCATGAAGTTGCAGAAAGTGATCATCAAAAAGAATCTGAATCAGAGGCGCTTGCAAAAGCAGCTGAGTTAGCTGAAAAGGCCGATCAAGAAAAACAAGATTTAATCGAAAAAGCACCAGAGCCAATTCATCGCGGCGCTCCATCAAAAAAGCAGTTGCGCGAAAGTTTCGAAAACCAGCTTAGAATGGTACGAGAAGAGATGGGTCCTATTGGTAGAACATTTAGTAAAGTAATCCATAACCCTGTCATCGAATCAGTGAGCGATTTTGTTGGATCGACATTCGCCCGTCCTAATGCACTACTCGCTGGAAGCGTGACAGCATTTATCGTCGTCACAGTTCTCTATTATCTCGCAAAACACTATGGATTCCAGTTATCGGGATTCGAAACAATCGCAGCATTTATTATCGGTTGGCTCATCGGCACACTCTATGACTATCTAAAAAACGTGTTTCATCGCAACCGATAAGCAACCTTAGTGACTTAGCGAAGCCGAACACTCACCTCCTGCGGTTCTTCTGTGGGAGACGGTGGTGATGACGGCGTGGAAAACTCTGTCATTGGTGACGCCAAAATCTCTTCTGTTGGTTTCTTCTCTTCTGCGGGAGACCGTTCATGCTGTTGCGATGGCAATGTTATTTGTTGTGGCTGCGAAGGAAGTGTCATAGGCGAAGAGAAAGTTGGCTGCGACTGTGCAGAAGGTGACGGCGGTATGTTTGGCCGCGACGTGGATGGCGGCATTGTTGGCTGTTGCGGCGGCATCGGTGGCGTCATCGGACGAGACATGTATCCACCTGGTGGCGTCGGCGGCCCCGGAGGGCCTAACGGTTTTTGTGGAGCACTTTGCGTTAATCTCTGGCGTTTTGCCAACCATTCATCCAAGAATGAGCTGCCGCTACTCTTTGGAACTGACGGTCCCATTGGCCCTGGACTACCTGGTCTACGGGCGCCAGGTGGCAACGCGCCAGCACCAGGTGTAGGACGCGGTGACTCTAGGCGTTTGAAAATTTCCTTTTCAATAACAGCTCGACTGACACCATACTTCGTTGCAGACAGACGCTTCATAGCATCTGCCAACTGATCGTTTTTCTTCGCCATTGGCGGCAATAGGGACATGCTAAATGGTGCGGACGGCACGCCATTTATCATCACCGTAGCCACAGCCTGATAGTTTGGCAGCTTGGTCAAATCTTCGGCATCAAAGACGGGCTGAAACTTTTTGACCATCATCTCAGCATCCGTGACACCGATACGACCACTAATTACCGTACCGACGTTTCCGATAATAGCTTCGCGGATCTTATCGGTAAGCTGCGTCATAAACTGGTTACCAAGCACTAGGTTGAGTCGGTACTTTCGAGCCTCGGACAAAATCGACTCAAAGCTTTCCGTCGCGAAATTTTGGAACTCGTCCACAAACAGACAAAAATCCTGCCTCTCGTCTTCCGGCATATCTGCGCGACTCATAGCTGCAACCTGGAACTTCATGACGAAAATCATACCGAGCAGCTTCGAGTTCAACTCACCCATCTTACCCTTCGATAGATTGACAAGAAGAATCTTTCGATTATCCATAATATCGCGCAAATTAAAGCCGCTCTTCCTCTGCCCCATAATGTTGCGCATCATCGTATTACTCAAGAACGGACCAAATTTACTGACAACCCAGCTTGTCACCTCTCCTGCTTCATTTGAGCGCTGTGAAGCCGGGTATTCCTTGGTCCAAAAGTCAAGCACGTTACGATCAGTGACATATTTCAGTTTTGACTTCATGAAGGCATCATCGACGAGCAGCTTCGGAATATCAATGAATGTTCCTCCCTCCGGATCAGCCATGAGGAGCAATGCACAGTTTCGGAAGATGTGTTCAAGGCGCGGACCAACGATACCTGTATGGCCAGGGTCATACAAGCTGTAAAGCATGTTAATTGCTTCCTGAACCAAAAAGTCTTTTTGATCTTCGTTGTCATGCTCGAACAAATTAAGACCAATTGGATTTTCTAGGTCGCCAGGATTGAAATAGATAACGTCTTCAACACGTTCTTTTGGTACGTTTGCCAACAATTCCTCAACGACATCACCGTGCGGATCAATAAAGGCAAAGCCCCTGCCTTCGTGCATATCTTGGTATGCCAAATTGGATAGGAATCCCGACTTACCTACACCCGTCTGACCGATAATATAGGTATGTCGACGCCGATCATTGGTGCTCAGTCGTATCTCTTTTTTGACGCCACGGTACTCATTTACACCAAGCAGCAAACCTTCTTCCATAAGCTCAGTCGGACCATCAACCTGTTTGGATAGCTGGCGCTTGACCTTGGAGGTAGGAATAGCGTTCTGATTGGGTAAATGAAAGATAGTTGCCATTTCAACGCTATTCAATACGTTGCTATTCACTGATTGTGGGAAAAACCGAAATATAAATGATGTCACCAGTTCTTCTACGTCACGAGCTGGGTTGAATTTAAAACCGTTGTGACTTGGCGAGTCAAAGAGCGCAAACGCTGCCACAATATTCTTGAGTAACGCTTGCGAATGCTCAGTGGTGTTTGATGATACAACAACCCTTACCAAAACTTCATATGCTGGATACCTTGTCTTTTCTTCAATTGCCTTGATCGTCTCTTCTTCAAGCGATGTCAGCTGTTTTTGTTCCGGCTTCTTATCCTCAGAAGACTCAGGTGGTTTCCATAATACCTCAGCAAGGCCTTGTGCACCCTTGAGACTAAATCCCTTTGACTTTGATTTACCTTCTTTGATCTTCTTGGCCGCATCTGTCGACGCACGAACCCACCCCTCCTGCGCTGGACGCAGTAAAAACTGAACAGCGACACCGTCTTCCCGAGAAGCTGCTGACAGTGCATTGAGGAGTGCTCGTGATGCGTCGCGCTTCGTCTCTTGATACGTTGCGATTGGATAAACGAAACTTTTCTTCAACGTAAATTCGCCACCGATAACGCCGCTCATCTTACCTGCTTCGTTGAAAATATTATGTTCACCTATTTCTTCCAAACGAGCCGATGGGTACGCAGCAGCAATCGCCTGCTTGATAACATCTACTAGGACAATCGGGACAACGGCATAATAATGAACAAGCCCTCCTTTTGCGATAATCTCAAACGATAGGTGACGCTGACCGTAAATCTTACTCTTAAAACCTTTCGTGGCCGTACTGGCAATGATGTTATACATTACCTGAGCTTCCGAAATAACTTCTTCTGTGAGATCGCGCTCATCGCGTCCACCCTTTTCAATATCCTCGCTGGCTGGAGGCAGGTGAATAAACATAGGTACCATCTTGAGGCCACGTTCGTAGTTCTTTGCCTCCCTCAGTGTCTTCTTGTACTGCAAAAAGACGATCAACACCAAAGCCGTGCCGATAAAGACGGTTACGAATGCAATGATAAATACACCCGCCATAGTTCTATTTTAGCGCAAGCGTCTAATTTGAGACACCTAATTCTTTACCATATCGCTTTTTTAGGTATTCGGCCTGTAGTTTACCGATTTCCTTCTCTCGTCTATAGGGGTCATTCTGTGTTTCGGCAATAATTTTTTTAGCTTTATCTACCCATTCTTTTTCAATCAAATCATCATCAGCCGCCAGTGCAGGACCTATCGAATCGTTGTTCGTCGTCTGTGGCGTAGGTACCGAAACAGTCGGTGGGGGCAATGGCACACTAATTGGCGGCGGCGCAGCAGGTTGCCTATCGCCACGTGCGATGTTTTGCTCTTTTTCGTGAGAACCCTCGCCACTTCTTTCCTGATTCGGCAGATGTTCTGCGCCAAGATCAGGACCTTGCGGATGCATCTCTGGGCTTGGGCCCATTTGTGGTGCTTGACGTTCGGGATTCATGAGCAAATTATACCATATTCAATATGCAAAATTTACACCGTCAGACTGCCTGTTTTGCCACATAAACACATGCCAAGACCTCAAACAAGAATACTAATATAACCTCGTACACACCAATACCGCCAACTGACCTTAGACCAATCAAAACAATAGGAGCTAGAGCAATGACACTAGAGTAATAGTACGTTTCTCTAAAAGTTAATGAACGAATACGACTAAGAGCTTTTGATCTTGCCTTTAACCTCTTTATAAGTTGAATAATTGTCCACAACAAAAGCGTCAATGCGCAAAGTATAATGACATATCCCAAGAAAAAAACTGCCAAAATACCGATCGCCCCAACGGCACTCGGTTCATATGTCGTCATAATCAATAAAAGAAGTCCCGCTGAAACGAGACCAATCAATAAAAGCACTTTCGCTAACATATAACCAGTATACTCCCCTTGGAGTCAGAGTGGCGACTTTTACGATCTGGTTGCTACAACCGCCGCCAACAAACATGATGGGCGCGTGCTCCAATGATCAGTCGACCACTCGTGACTTCTGACCGCTCCCATACGGGAGCACGTCTTTAGATTTTCCTCAACACGCCTAGTATTCAGACTGCTAACCTAGTTAGTAGAAATATACTAGGCGTGTCGGTACTCATCTAGCGCTCTACGCCGTTTGGCGGAGCATCGATAGCGCCAATTTTAAATAAGGTGCGTGCTCTACAAGATGTAGACCATGTTTTTATTGCCGCTACCGACTACCCGTCAAAACCGAGTATCGAGCTTGTTTCAGTTGTTAAGGTAGGCTGTGTTTGTTTTTGCTTGAAGCCTAGTTTGAATATAGCACAAGCTTTATAAAAAATCAATACTATTCGATGTTATAAATACAAAAAAACAAATTATTTATTCATTTACATCTGTTTTTATACGTTAGATGTATTTTTATCAACGTTGTTGTAATATCTATAAAGTATAGTGTTGTTTATTCATCTACTAGCGTTTTTGTGATTTTTACGTCAGAATTCCGACAATTTTTGCACCCTATCCATCTACCAACAATACGTCTTCATGTTTATACGACAAGCATCGCTACGATGCATCGCCTTTTGTCTCATGCAGGCAAAACTCCGAATTTTGTTTTATGGCCATTCTTAGTCATCGCCCGAACACGCATCAGTCGCATATTGTTTGTATATAAAGCACAATGCGTGGTATGAAATGAAAGCCCGAACGGCCGTCCTGACTAACCAACATACAAACACGTACGGCAAATGCTTGCTGCGATACTCGTATCGCAGTTCGGTCATAGCTCGCACGTACGACGCGCGACAACAAAACAAACTCCGCGCACGCAACACGCATTCGCATCGTCAGTCGTCGTGGGTGAGTCTGGGCGTGGCATATATACAACCAACGCAACGGTCCAACAAACCGCGACGATGCGTCAAACACATAACACCCGCCCGCATCACTACGTTCTTGAAACACGAACTCGAAATAGTCTCGCCACACATCATTGGCACGCTCCTATGCACTCCGCACCGGTCTTTTCATGAATGATCTCTGCCCTTCAAACACACAAAACCCGTCACAAAAAATACATACAACTCTCCTGCATTCCACCTACCCAAAGTGACTCAAATTTTGCATACTTTCCCACAAAATTTCACGTGGTATTTTTTACCAAAAAAAGTCAAAAAATGTTATTGACACAAGCGGTTTGGAGGGCTATTATAGGGGTAGTCCTTGAATAAAAAAATTATACAAGGACCAAAAACAAACAAAGCAAAAAACACTCCACGTTAAGACCACCGTTACTCGCAGGCGGTGGTCTTTTTAAAACCCAGCCAATGAAATAACCCGACCTATTATGTCGGGTTATTTCATTGGTGGAGCTGCGGGGAACCGCCCCCCGGTCCGAAAGGTAACATGCTATTCGTCTACAAGCTTAGTCCGTCTTGGTATTAACGACCGCCAGGGCCTAAAAGGCGAACAAAAATGGCTCGGAAGCCGCGCGGTAAAATGTCCTCGATCGACGCCGCTGCGCATCTACCAAGTAAGTGACATGAGTATGACACCGCTATGCAACTATGTCACCTGCTGCACGCGATGGCCCAATACTATATTAGGCTGTTTGCATAGCAAGCTGAGGACGTGCAAAAGCACTCTTCAAGCTTTGCCATGCAGATGCAAGTTTGTTTGCAATTATAAATATACGTTACGCGTATCTCCGGCTTGCAGAATAACCTGTTAATGTCCTTCCGTCGAAAGCTAAATCAGCCCCGACCTCTGTTAATTATAGCACGCTGCTTGCCTCAACACTAGTCGTTTGCTATTAATAACCAAAGGTATGGTAGCTCATGTATTGACCGTTGCCCCTGTGGGCTATGAAGGTGCTATCGTCGAAGTAGAAAGCGATAGTAAGCGCGGGCTTCCTTCCATCCAGATAGTCGGCATGGGTACGAAGTCCGTGGACGAAGCCAAGGAACGCGTACGCAGCGCTATTGCTAATTCATTGCTTGATTTCCCTGCCAAAAAAATTACGATCAATCTAGCTCCAGCAGAACTTGTCAAAGACGGTGCGCATTTTGACCTCCCTATTGCCCTCGCTATTCTGACGTGTAGCGGGCAACTCAAACAAAATGAAGTCGATAAAGCGATCTTCGCAGGAGAACTCGCTCTTGATGGAACATTACGACCAATCAAAGGTGTCATAAATATCGTCCAGACAGCCAAGCAAGCTGGATTCACAAAAGTCTATGTTCCTCATCAAAATGCACGGCAAGCATCCCTTATTGGCGACATGGAGATCATCGGTATCCAAAACCTAAAAGAAATTTACCTGCACCTAAAAAAGGAAGCTATCTTGCGACCTGTTCAAAACGAGTCATCGACAGATCAAGAAGCTATACAATCAGCGTCCCACTACCTTGACGATATCTACGGTCAAGAACAAGCTAAGCGGGCGCTTATCATCGCTGCTTCTGGACGACACAACTTACTCTTGTCCGGATCGCCAGGCGCCGGAAAAACCATGCTTGCAAAGACCTTACGGGATTTACTCCCTGCGCTAACACCTGAAGAGCAAATCGCTGTCACCAAATTGCATAGTTTGGCTGGTGAAATTGATGGTGAGATAATCAAGCAACGTCCATTTCGAGCCCCACATCATACTGCAAGCCAAATTGCTCTTATCGGTGGCGGTACACAACCAAAACCCGGCGAAATCAGTCTTGCGCACCTAGGGGTGCTCTTCCTCGACGAGATGCCAGAATACTCCAGATCCGTTCTCGAAGCACTGCGTCAACCTCTCGAAGACAAAAAGATAGCTATTACACGTGCCGGGGGTAGATCCGTCTACCCTGCCGACTTCATGCTTGTTGCAACCATGAACCCCTGTCCTTGTGGGCATCTAGGCGATCCAGCCAAAGAATGCACCTGCACATCGACGCAAATCGTAAACTATCAACGAAAAATATCAGGGCCGCTCATAGATCGTATCGATCTCACTGTCACTGTATCGCGCATTCCGAACGATGTTCTATTGCGTAAAAAATCGTTTAAAAACAAACAACACTTAACAGCTATGGAGCAGATAAAACGAGTGTATTCTATTCAAAGAAAGCGGTATAAAAGTAGTGATATGTACAATGGTTCATTAACGAGCAGTCAGGTAAACAACCTGCTTCGGATTGATAGCAACGCCAAAAAGCTGCTATCAATCGCCGGCGAACGGCTAGGACTTAGCGCCAGAAGTTATTTCAAAGTATTAAAGGTCGCTCAAACTATCGCCGACCTTGAATCATCGGAAACTATCCAGCAAGCCCATGTGAGCGAAGCTCTGCAATATCGAAGCATGACCTCTTGAATTATTTGTGCACTTCTGTTACTATAAAGAACGAGTAAATCGCTCAGATAGCTGTCACTTCGACGGAAAAGCATCAAAGGAGAGGAACGATCAACAACAAGACCATTCGCATAAACGAGGCCATCCGTGCTAACGAGCTTCGTGTGATTGGAGGAAATGGCGAGCAGCTCGGCATCATGTCGCGCCAAGAAGCGCTTCAACTTGCCGAAGACGCCGGTGTTGATTTGGTGGAAATCTCCCCTAATGCAGATCCGCCTGTTGCGAAAATCATCGACTGGGGCAAGTACCAATACCAGAAGATGAAAGAGCAACAAAAAAATCGCAAGAACAGCAAGCAAAGCGAACTGAAGCAAATGCGCTTCGGTCTCAAGATCGGTGCCGGTGATTTGGAAATCAAATTACGCAAGATTCGCGGATTTCTAGCAGACGGGCACAAGGTAAGGATTCAGATCGTTTACCGCGGTCGAGAGATGGCTCACAAGGAGTTGGGATATGATATGATTAATCGTATTATTGCTCAACTCGAAAACGATGCGGTTGTTGAACAGCAACCGCAAATGACAGGCAGAAATCTGAGTATAGTCATAAGGAGTAAGTAATGCCAAAACTAAAGACCCACAAGGGAACAGCCAAGCGAATCAAGCGGACCCCAACTGGAAAACTAACGCGTCGTCGCGCGTTTGGCGGTCATTTGCTTGCCAAGAAATCAAAGAGCCGAAAGCGAGCAATCAACACAACCGCTTCTGTAACTGGCTCGATTGCAAAAAATGTTAAACGAGCGTTAGGAGTCTAGAAATGCGAGTCAAAAGAGGTGTTACCGCACGTGCAAAGCACAAGAAAATTCTAAAAGCAGCCAAGGGCATGCAGCATAATCGCACACGTTCTTTCCGCTTAGCAAAGCAAGCAGTTATCCGCGCATTGCAATATGCATATCGCGATCGTCGTAACAAAAAACGCGATCTTCGTAGCCTGTGGATCACTCGTATTAATGCAGCCGCACGCGAAAATGGCACAACATACGGTAAGTTAATTGCAGGTCTAAAAGCAAAAGGCATCGAACTTGATCGTAAAATCTTAGCCGAACTAGCTGTCAATGAGCCAAAGGCTTTTAGTGAAGTTGTCAAAAGTTCAAAATAAAGCTCATTCAAAGGCATCTTCTCCACTAAAATAACCCTCGTACGAGGGTTATTTTAGTGGTAGCTTGTCGATAAGCCGGGTTCTGTCGTGGACGATCATCTATCTAGTCCCGCCATTGCTGACGGGCTCAAGCGGTTAGCGACCTGCAGGCGGACCACCTACTACGCAGATCTCCTTGCAGCTGACAGGGTTTACCTTCACCGCCTGTCACCAGACGATGCTGTGGGCTCTTACCCCACTCGTTTCACCTTTTCCCTGCCCGAATGGACAAGGTAGTTTCGTTTCTGTGGCACTTTCCCTAGAGTCACCTCTGGTTGCTGTTAGCAACTGTCATGTCCTGTGCTGCCCGGACTTTCCTCCCTGAAAAATCAGAGCGATCGTCTAACAGGCTACCGCTTCAATTATACACTAATCCGCATTTTTGTCATGGTTGTCAAGTACACGGTTGACCTCGCCATCGGCAAGTTGATTGAGTTCTCTTGGAACGTGATGGAAAGTTACTCGATCGAATTGAGACATAAGATCCCGAATACGTTCATTAATAGGCCACAGATCCCTGTTTTTGATTGTATAAATACCGTTCATCTGATTAACAACCAGCATACTATCAAGACGAAAATCAACGTTTTTCAATCCTAACTCGAGTGCCTTTTCCAAACCCAGACGAACCCCATGGTACTCAGCCTGATTATTGGTAGTGATGCCTAGATATTCTCCACCCCGCGCAATAACACTCTGGTTTTTATCCATGATGACATAACCCGATGCAGATGGGCCCGGATTACCCCTAGATCCGCCATCCGCATAGATGATCGCGTCGATATTTTCGGATGGAAGACCGGCTTTGGTAGTCTTCTTGAGACTACTGTCGGTTATTTCTTCTTGCTGTATGATACCAAGTAGCAATTGCGTCAAATCTGTTATTGCAGACGACTGTATTTCTGATAACGGTAACCATGCATATTCACTATAGTTTTCACTCAGCTTTAATCCATGATGACCACTCGCAACTGTCGTTTGATATGTGATGACCGCATACTGGATGTTACGATCATCACGATCAATGTATGTAACGACATCAAAAAGCGTTGCCTTATCGATATGTAATCCAACATCTTCATGAAGGTAACGCCTCAAGGCGTCTTCCGGTTGCTCTCCGTATGCAATTCTACCCCCTGGAAGTTCGTATAAACCAAGAATAGACTGCCTACCTGTTGCACGCTTCAGTAATAGCGTTTTGCCATCCTGTGTAATGATTGCTCTAACTGATATACGTTGATTCATAATAATGACATGGTCGGGATGACTGGACTTGAACCAGCGACCTCACGGCCCCCAGCCGTGCGCGCTACCAGGCTGCGCCACATCCCGATGAGTAGCTTCCGCCCCAGAACATACCATAGCGCTTGATATTCCCCGCGTATGTGCAAGGTGGGTCTCCTCAAAATGTTTCCACGGAAACAAATCATGTTGGAATCCCTATATGTATGATGTTAGGAAAATCATACACGCTACGGCAGTCCGGGACATTTACTATTATACCTTATGGACCGATAAAGATACTGTCGAATAAGCGCAAAATTGCATCGATTGCGTTATACATAAATTCACCAATCACTGTACTCGCGAGCAAAACAAACAGAAACACCAACATAATACCGTACTGTTCGATGATCTCCATGCCGCGACGAACAAAATCCGGTGCAAAAGCATAGAGAACACGCGACCCATCAAGCGGTGGTATAGGAATTATATTAAAGACAAAGAAGCCTAGATTTACAATGACCCCGTATGTGAATACAAGCTGCAAAAGATCTGTTGAGCCTTGTGTGGCAAAACCGTACCCCGTAATTGTTGCTATACCGAATACAATAAACGCTATAACGAAGTTTGTCATAGGACCTGCAAGCGCAACCAAAGCCGCGCCCCACTCTTCAAATTTAACTCGAGACGGGTTAAACGGTACTGGTTTTGCGCCACCAAAGATAGGTCCACCAACAATCGCCAGTAGTACTGGCAGCATAATCGTAAGAAAAGGATCAATATGTTTGACCGGATTCAATGTTAACCGGCCATGATCTTTTGCTGTATCATCCCCGAGCCAATATGCAACAAAACCGTGCATTGCCTCATGCAGTGTCATGGATACAAGCACAACACCTATGATGACAATGATATGCAGGATGAGTTCAGCAGACATAAACTCATTATAGCATCTTCCCCTGTTGATTTAATCTTGTAAATCATTGACAGATCAGGAAAAATAACGTAAACTGGTACAGATAAAGAACAGGAGTGTAATTCACTATGGCATCGAAATGCGAACTAACCGGCAAAGGGAAACAGTTTGGCCACAACGTGAGCTTTTCTTTGCGTCGCACAAAACGCGTTTTCAAGCCGAATCTTCAAAAGAAAACATTCGTTGTTGACGGCAAAAAAGTAACGATGACGCTAAGCACCCAAGCAATTAGGACTCTCAAGAAAAAAGGTGTCCTAGCCGCATCGAAATAGATCACAAATCATAAAGATACCCTTGGTTGAACCAAGGGTATCTTTATTTATTTTTTAATCTTTACCACTAGCTACGATCAATTTTCACAATTGTGAGCGTTTGTGGAATTGATGACGAAGTCTTCACTTTATACTTCGCCCCGGCGTCAACTACCTCGGCAGCAAGCTCCTTAACAAACGGCTCAACCTCATCTTGAGGCACTTCATACTTGAGTGCTTTATCAGCATAATGAACTGGAACCACAACATGAGGATCTATCTGGCGCGTAATCGTCGCGGCACTAGTAGCATCGAGCGTGTACCCATTGCCACCAACCGGTATTATTAAGATATCGATTACCCCAAGGCTCTCAAGCTGTTCGTCATCGAGTTTTGGCGCAATATTACCTAACACCGCAAGTCGCACATCTCCAATCTCGATACGGTACATCGTGCTAATTGGCTCATCTTCGCTTGTATCAATATGCCTTGTCGCAGGAATGCCGCGCACAGAAATATCAGCAACCTCATACTCGCCAGGACCTTCGATACGCAACTTTGCTTCAGGATCGATTGTCAAAAACCTCTCTTCTGTTGCAACCTCGATCCCACCTTTCACTGGCACGTCCTTGAGTCCAACCAGAGACAGCTTCGGATCTATAACAAGCTGTGTTTTTTTGGTACTAATAACTAATGTGTTGGCGCCTTTGTATTCGATGTCAAACATTTTATTTATCCTTTCAGCACGTTATCGGTATCCACCACTACCATATGTGTGTTATTCAATATCTCTGTAATAAATTTATCACGAATACTGTATCGATAATAGAACTCTTCAAAGGGTAAGATACTGTAATTAAGCTCGTGCCCTTCATTTTTCTCAATCTGCTGCACCGCCCTCTTGAGTTCCCGTGTTGGCGAATCTGCAACGATCAGCAAATCAACATTA
>Ga0182748_1002871_pt1 | contig 15067 bp, 16 predicted proteins | sample eDN3rd37CKraftOP_FD_128877 | JGI IMG/M metagenome (GOLD analysis project Ga0182748, IMG submission 128877) | Enriched Organic Plus compost microbial communities from Emeryville, California, USA - eDNA 3rd pass 37_C Kraft OP (version 2) (version 2) ...
CCACTGGATGAAGGCGCGGTTGGCGCTGAACACGTTGGCCGCGGTGTTGAGGCCGACATCGTTCTCGCTGAGGCCGACGGCGATGTAGCTGCGCACCGTGCCGTAGGCGGTCTGGCTGCGGGCGTCGGCGGTGATGTAGCCGCGGGCGCGCATCACGCTGTTGTTGCTGGCGCGGGTGCCGGCATAGCCGTTGAACGGACCCCAGGCGAGGTTGCCGTTAGAGCCCCAGCCGTACTCGTAGCGGACCCAGCCGCCGACCTTCAAGCAGATGTCAGTGCCGGGAATGTAATAGAATCCCGCACCATACAGAGAGCAGATCTTCACGTACTGGACCGTGCCACCTGATCGCAGCGTGCGGCGAATGCGGCGATGCGGGCGATGACGTCCGGCTCGGCGAGCAGCGGCGCGTGGCCCTGGTCGGGCACCGTGATGCTGTCGAGCGCAGGATGGCGTGCCTGCATCTCGGCTACCGTCGCCGGCGACAACAGATCGGAATTGGCGCCGCGCACCACCAGCACCGGCTTGTCCTTGAGCGCGTCGAACTCGCGCCACAGCGCCGGGAGCGGCACCGATGGATCGAAATTCTCGAGCGTGCGCGCCAGCGCCGGGTCGTAGGTCGGCACCAGACGGCCGCCGTGCTCGCGGAAGCCGCGATGCGCGGCTGCAAGCCAGTCCGCCTCGGTGAGCGTCGGAAACTGGCCCGCCGACAGCCGGCGCAGCAGCGCGGCCGCTTCAGCGAAGTTCGCTGGGCTGCCCATCTTGCCGACATAACCCTTGATGCGGGCGAGCCCGGCAGGCTCGATCACCGGGCCGATGTCGTTGAACACCACGCCGGCGATCGCTTGCGGCCGCAACGCCGCGATGACGAGCGCGATCAGCCCGCCGCGCGAGGTGCCGACGATCACCGCCGGCTCGGCCCCGAGCGCGGCCAGTACCGCGAGCACGTCGCCGGCCTCGACCGGTACGGCATAATGGGCGGGATCGAGATCGTAGTCCGACCGGCCGCGGCCGCGGTAATCGAGCGCCAGCACGCGCCGCGGATGCTGCGGGTCGTTCGCCAGCGCCCGCGCCAGCACGTCGAAGTCCTCCGCGGTGCGGGTCAGGCCCGGCAGGCAGACGGCCGGAAGGCGGCCGGGATGCTCCGCGCTATGATTCGCGCCACGAACGCGGACATGCAGCCTCAGGCCGTCGGGAGCGGTGACGAAGACGCTGGTCGGGTCGGGCGATGTCATGAGCGGGCAGGCGGACCGGCCGTGGCCGCGGCGCGCTCAGTTCATCTCGCCGCCGCGGCGCAGGTCGGCCTCGATCTGCAGCCGGCCGCTGCCGCCGAAGCGCACGCGATAGACCTGCAGGTTCTCCAGGATGCGCGGCACGTAGTTGCGGGTCTCCGAGATCGGGATGCGCTCGACCCAGTCGACCGGATCGACGTTGGGATCGCGCGGATCGCCGTAGGCTGCGACCCACTGCTTCACCCGGCCGCGTCCGGCGTTGTAGCCGGCAAACGTCATGATGTACGAGCCGCGATAGTACTGGATCAGGTCGCCGAGCTCGGCGGCGCCCATCTGCATGTTGTAGACGGCGTCCTTGAGCAGCCGCATCTTGTCGTAGGCGACCTTGAACTTCTTGGCGATGTATTGCCCGGCCGCCGGCGTCACCTGCATGAAGCCCATGGCATTGGCGGGCGACACCACCTTCTGATTGAAGTGGCTTTCCTGCCGCGCGATCGAATAGGTCACCGCCGGCTCGACCGCCGGACCGACCGCGGTATAGGCCGGAAGGCCGACGGTCGGGAATGCGTAGTGCTCGAACGGCAGGCCGCGGCCGTGCGCCGCCTTGCCCATCAGCACCAGCGCGCGGCCGTCCTTGTGGCGCTCGGCGACCTCGCCGAGCGCGGCGAGCCCGTTGGCGTCGGTGGCGCGGTTGCCGAGCTCGGCCATGATCGAGGCGATCAGGTCGCGCTCGTCGAGCGCGTAGAGGATCTCCACCGCGCGCACCACCTCGAGTTGGCTGTTGGCGGCGCGCTCGCGCGCCGTGAAGCTCGGCGGCGGCCGCAATCCCACTTCCGGCAGGCCGAGCTTGGCGCGCGCGAGCTGCCCGTAATAGGTCGCGGAGTGCACCGCTGCGGCCTCGTAGAAGGCGCGGGCCTGGGCGCGATTGCCCATCGCCTCCGCGGCGCGGCCCTGCCAGTAGCCGGCGCGCGACAGCGCATGCGGATTGTCGGTGCCGTCCGGAATGCGCGCGAAATGCGCGGCCGCGGTGACCGGATCGTTGAGGAAGCGCAGCGCGAGCCAGCCGCAGGTGAAGTGCTGGTCGGCGCGGTAGTTGCCGCGCGGCGGGGAGGGCACGTTGACCGCGAGCTTGTAGGCGGTGCGGGCGTCGCCGGCGTCGAGCACCTTGCGCACCAGGAGCCGGCGCTCCACCCACCACTGGTCGGCGTCGTAGATCTGGTTGATGTCGGTCGGCGCGCTCAGCATCAGCCGCGCGGCTTCGGCGGTTTCGTCCTGCTTGCGCAGATACTGCGCCTTCGCGAACAGATAGCCGGCGTCGTGGCGCGCGGCGGCGGGCACCGCATCGAGCGCGGCCTTGGCGTTGCCGCCCTTCTTGGCGACCGCGATGCGGGCGCGCGCGATCAAGAGATCGGCGCCGCCGAGACGCTGCGCCGCGCGCAGACCGGCTTCGGTGTCGCCGGCATAGAGCCGGATGTTCATCCGCGCCTTGTGGTCGCCCGGCGTCAGCAGCGCGCCGAACATGTCGAGCGCGCGGCTCTCGACCTCGGCCGACATCTCGTCGTGCCGCCAGGCATCGCGCACCAGTTCCTGCGCGCCGGCGCGGTTGCCCTGCGCCAGCAGCGCGCGGGCATAGACCAGCTTGCCCTTGCCGGAGGTCGGCGTCCGATTGGCGAAGAAGCCGCGCACCGTGGCGTCGTCGCGCTTGTCGTCCCACAGCGCGTTCTCGGCGCGTCGCGTCAGCAGCGGGATATGCGGCCAGCTCGGATTGGCGGCGATGAAGGCGGCGAAGCGCTCGAAGCTCGGATTGGTGTTGTCGCTGCGCAGGTAGAGATATTCCGCGAGCTTGCGCGCCAGCGGGTCGAAGATCGCGTTCATGGTCGCCTGGGCGTCGGCGTCCTTGCCCTTGCGGGAGAATTCGAGCGCGCGGCGCACCGCGGCGATGTCGACCTCCGAGGTGGTCGCGGTCGAGGCGGCGGCGAATTTGAGCGAGGCCTCGCGGAACGCGCGCGGCAGCGCCGGCCGGTACAATTGCCGTGGCGAGCCGACCGCGGCATAGGCCTCGAGCCCGCGCGGATCGCCCCGCCGCGCCTTCTCGGCGAGAATCGCGGCGGCGGCCGCCGCCGGCTTGGATGCCGGCTTGGACATGGCCGCAGGGCGGGGAGTCATGACCGCAGGGCGGGGACGGGGAATCGGCACCGCGCCCTTCACCGACGCCGCCCAGCTTGCGCCGGGCGCGACCAGCATCGTTGCGATCGACAAAAAAGTAATATATTTCAAATGCTTGATGTCAGCCACCCCAGCGCCTCACGTGCGTTCGACACGACCCCGGTCCCAGGTCGGCTCACGCACATCCACATTGGACCGACAAGGCTAACGAAGACGTTACCTTCGCAGCAGCTCGGCGCATAGCCCGCCTCCGCGGCGAAAACGGGGCGGAGCCGGGTTCCATGGCGGTTTGCGCGGTTATCGTAAACGCTGCCACAATCCAGGAATCCATCCATGAACCGGATCGATCGCAGCCATCGGCGTTGCTCTCTTTCATCGGTGGCGCCGAACCGATATCAATTGCACCAGAACCGCGTCGGACCTCTGCCGGCGCTTACAGGAACATCCGGTCATGTCTGCCATATCGACGAGCGCCAAATCCAATTTCCGGGGATCGTTCACCGCGCTGGTGACGCCATTCAAAAACGGTGCGCTCGACGAACGCGCGTTCCGTGAGCTTGTGGATTGGCAGATCGCCGAGGGCACCAACGGCCTGGTTCCGGTCGGCACCACCGGCGAGAGCCCGACGCTGTCGCATGCCGAGCACAAGCTGGTCGTGGAATGGTGCATCGACCAGGCCAGTGGCCGCGTGCCGGTGATCGCGGGCGCGGGCTCGAACTCCACCGAGGAGGCGATCGAGCTCGCCCGCCATGCCGAAGAGGCCGGCGCCGACGGCGTCCTGGTGGTGACACCCTATTACAACAAGCCGACCCAGGAAGGGCTCTACCGCCACTTCAAGGCGATCAATGATGCCATCGGTATCCCGATCATTATTTACAACATCCCCGGCCGCTCGGTGATCGACATGTCGGTCGACACCATGGCGCGGCTCTACCAGCTCAAGAACATTACCGGCGTCAAGGACGCCACCGCCAACGTGCTGCGCGTCTCGCTGCAGCGCGCGGCGATGGGGCCGGGCTTCAATCAGCTTTCCGGCGAGGACGGCACCGCGCTCGGCTTCATGGCGCACGGCGGCCATGGCTGCATCTCGGTCACCGCCAATGTGGCGCCGCGGCTGTGCGCCGAATTCCAGGGTGCCTGCCTGCGCGGCGACTTCGCCACTGCCGTCACGCTGCAGGACAAGCTTTTGCCGCTGCATCAGAACCTGTTCATCGAGACCAATCCGTCGCCGGCAAAATATGCGCTGTCGCTGCTCGGCAAGTGCAGCGACGATGTCCGGCTGCCGATGGTCCCGCTCGCAGAGGCGTCCAAGGCCGCGGTGCGGGGCGCCATGGTGCATGCCGGCCTGATCAACTGAACGCCATCAACCGAACGCAACGGAACAGGGGGCTTCCCGCGATGTTGGAGGAATTCAAGAAATTTGCCTTGCGCGGCAACGTGGTCGATCTCGCGATCGGCGTCATCATCGGCGCCGCGTTCGGCGCCATCGTCAATTCGATGGTGGCCGACATCATCATGCCGGTGATCGGCGCCATCACCGGCGGGCTCGACTTCTCCAACCATTTCATCCCGCTGTCGAAGAACATCACGGCCGCGAGCCTCGACGAGGCGCGCAAGCAGGGCGCGGTGCTGGCCTGGGGCAATTTCCTTACCTTGCTCCTGAATTTCCTGATCATCGCCTGGGTGCTGTTCATGGTGATCCGCGCCATGAACAAGCTGCTGCGCAAGGAGAAGGAGGCCGAGAAGCCGGCCGCCCTGACCAAGCAGGAGCAGCTGCTCACGGAAATCCGCGACGCACTGAAGGCCAAGGCTTAGCCAAACAAGGGAGCAGGGCACGCGCCTGGCGCTGCCGGACGCGATGGCAAAGACCGCTGCGAAAACCAAAGTCGTCGCCGACAACCGCAAGGCACGCTTCAACTACGCGATCGGCGAGGTGATCGAAGCGGGCATCGCGCTCACCGGCAGCGAGGTGAAATCGCTGCGTTCGGGCAAGGCGACGATCGCGGAATCCTATGCCGATGCCCGCGACGGCGAGATCTGGCTCGTCAACGCCAATATTCCGGAATATCTCCAGGCCGGCCGCTTCAACCATGCGCCGAAGCGGCCGCGCAAGCTCTTGTTGCATGCCCGCCAGATCAACAAGCTGATCGGTTCGGTCGAGCGCGAGGGCATGACGCTGGTGCCGCTGAAGCTCTACTTCAACGAGAAGGGGCGGGCCAAGGTCGAGCTGGCGCTCGCCAAGGGCAAGAAGCTCTACGACAAGCGCGCCACCGAGAAGAAACGGAGCTGGGACCGCGAGCGCGGCCGCCTGATGCGCGAGAAGGGATGAATGGAGGGACCGATGCCGATTCCGGTCAGGCTCGATCACTGCGTCATCCATGTCTCGGACTGGGAGCGTTCCAACGCCTTCTATCGCGACGTCATGGGCGCCGAGCTGATCGCGCGGCCGGCCGGCTGGGCCTACCGGTTCGGCGACCGCCAGCTCAATGTTCACGGCCCTGGCGTGCAGCCCGCCGAGGTGGCGCGGCTGCCGGTCAAGCCCGGCAACAGCGATCTGTGCTTCGAATGGACGGGCCGATCGCCGATGTGCTTGCGCATCTTCAGCGCCATGGCATCGCGGTCGAGCGCGGTCCGCTGCAGCGGTTCGGCGCCAAAGGTGCGGGCACCAGCGTCTATTTCCGCGACCCGGACGGCTCGCTGATGGAATTCATCTCCTACCGGGATGTCGGCGCATGAGCGATACCGCGACCAACCCGAACGTGCTGCCCGACGATCTCCCCGTGCCACGGGACGACGGCGCGGCGGATCATCTTCCTGGCATGAGGCTGGCCGATCTCACGCTGCCGGCGACCAGCGGCCCGGCCGTCAACCTGTCGAAGCTCGCCGGCCGCACTGTGCTTTACATCTATCCGCGCACCGGCGTGCCTGGCGTTCCCAACCCGGACGGCTGGGACCTGATTCCCGGCGCGCGCGGCTGCACGCCGCAGTCGTGCTCGTTCCGTGATCACTTCGGCGAGCTAACAGCGCTCGGCGTGCGGCATCTGTTCGGTCTGTCGACCCAGGATACCGGCTATCAGCGCGAAGCGGCGGAGCGGCTGCACCTGCCGTTCCCGCTCTTGTCCGACGAACAACTCGCCTTCTGCCGCGCCATGCGGCTTCCGATCTTCGTCGCCGCCGGCATGACACTGCTCAAGCGGATGGCGCTGGTGATCGACGACGGCGTGATCGCCAAGGTGTTCTATCCGGTGTTCCCGCCCGACCGCAGCGCCGCCGACGTCGTGGCCTGGCTCAAGGCGTCGAGATAGCGGCGCACGCCTGCGAACACCGCACGGAACATCCGCGGCGTCAGCACTCCGGTATTGGTGTTGTAGCGCGAGCAGTGATAGCTGCTGAACAGCGCGATGCGGTCGAACGTGCTGCGCGCGCCGTGCGCGAACGGCGCCGCCCTCCGGGGGGCGCCGAGCGCCAGCACGGTGCTCTCATGCGCGATGCGGCCGAGCGTGACGATCGCGCGCAGCTTGGGCATTTCCGCGATCGTCGGGGTCAGGAAATGCCGGCAGGTGTGGATCTCGGTGGTGGTCGGCTTGTTCTCCGGCGGCACGCAGCGCACTGCGTTGGTGATGCGCGCATCGATCAGCGTCAGGCCATCGTCCGGCCGGGCGTCGTAGACACCGCGCGCGAAGCCGAAATCGAGCAGCGTTTGATAGAGCAGGTCGCCGGCCCAGTCGCCGGTGAACGGCCGTCCGGTGCGATTGGCGCCCTGCAGGCCGGGCGCGAGCCCGACGACCAGCAGCCGCGCGCCGCGTGGGCCGAACGAGGCGACCGGCGCGTTGAACCACGACGGCTCACGCTGCCGCCATAGTTCGCGGAACGCGACGAGGCGCGGGCAGCGCGGACAATCCCGGCCGGGCTTCCCGCTGCTGCGCGGCGTCTCCGGCTGTCGCGTGGTGCGCGGCATCGCGCGATGTCTGCGCAATCAATCGTCGCCGAACTCGTCGTCACTGGAGATCGGTCCGGCCGGCGCCGTGCGCGGGCCGGTGCCGCGCTGGAGGAATTGCGGCGTGTGGCCGCGCGGCTCGCGTCCGCCCTCGCGCGGCGGGCGCTCGCCGGGATCCCGCCCGATCCGCGGCTGCAGCTCCACGATATCGAGGAACACGTCGCATTGCCGGCGCAGCTCGTCGGCGATCATCGGCGGCTGCGTCGAGATGGTCGAGACCACGGTGACCCGCGTGCCGTGCCGCTGCACCGCCTCGACCAGCGAACGGAAGTCGCCGTCGCCGGAGAACAGCACCATGTGATCGATCTTGCTGGCGAGCTCCATGGCGTCGACCGCGAGCTCGATATCCATATTGCCTTTGATCTTGCGCCGGCCGGTCTGGTCGACGAATTCCTTGGTCGCCTTGGTGACGACGCTGTAGCCGTTGTAGTCGAGCCAGTCGATCAGGGGCCGGATCGAGGAATATTCCTGATCCTCGATCACCGCGGTGTAATAGAACGCACGCACCAGATAGCCGCGCGACTGGAATTCACGCAGCAGACGCTTGTAATCGATGTCGAAGCCGATTGCCTTGGCCGTGGCATAGAGATTGGCGCCGTCAATAAAAAGGGCGATCTTTTCGCCTGGAACTGTCATCGGATGCTCTTTCGTCATTGAGATGCAGAAGCACGAACACCGCAGCACGCCGGGCGCACGACGGTCAGCCTGAGCCATCAGGAACGAGACCGGAGGCGCGAGATTCGAAAAGAACCGGGCCGTCCGCGGAAGCCGGCGCGCTCCGGAACAATGGAAGGGACCGCGCCGTGGTTCCCGGCCGAGGAGTAACAGACCCGGGGTCGGCCGGCCAAGCGCCAAATCGCGTTGGAACCTTACGAATTTCGCGCTTGAACTTTGCCGGAGGGAGGACTACCTAGCAGCCTCAATCCACCCCGAAATGTCCCCTTCAGGAGCCCGCGCCGATGGCCCGTGTCACCGTGGAAGACTGCATCGACAAGGTCGAGAACCGCTTCGACCTCGTCCTGCTGGCAAGCCACCGCGCCCGCATGATCTCGTCCGGCTCGCAGATCACGCTCGACCGCGACAACGACAAGAATCCGGTCGTGGCGCTGCGCGAGATCGCCGAGAAGACGGTGTCGCCGGAAGATCTCAAGGAAGACCTGATCCACTCGCTGCAGAAATATGTCGAGGTCGACGAGCCGGAGCCGGACGTGCCGCTGGTCGGCGCTGCGCCGGGCTCGAGCGTCGATTCCGACGATACCGAGGTCACGGTCGACCGCATGACCGAGGAGGAGCTGCTCAAGGGCCTGGAAGGGCTCGCACCCCCCGAGGAGCAGCCGGAAGAGGAAGAATAAGCCGGTTGCCGGTATGTCCAATTTGCCAAGGCCCGGCCATGAGCCGGGCCTTCCTTATTTTGAGCCCGGTTTGCACCGGGCAGTTGCCGTTTATGCCGCCTTAACGATCATGCGATTGTCGCCACGCCCTTGCGGGAGTGGCAAAGCGCCGTGATATCATTGAGTTGATGGCGGTGGCTCGACTCGTGCCGCTGTCCCGTGGAACGTCTGATGACCGAGCTGAGGCCTGATCTGAGCAGGGAAAAACCGGCCCGCACCGCCGCGCCGCTGCAGCCCCGGCTTGACCCGAATCTCGGCACCGGTCCGCAAGTTCCTGTCAGGGTTGAGAAAAAGCCGAAGCTGATGCGCCAGGTCGATCTCGTCGACCGGGTCCGCCGCTACAACCCCGATACCGACGAGGCGCTGCTCAACCGCGCCTATGTCTATGCCATGAAGGCTCACGGCGAGCAGCGCCGTGCCTCGGGCGATCCGTATTTCTCGCATCCGCTCCAGGTCGCGGCGATCCTCACCGACCTCAAGCTCGACGATGCCACCATCGCCGCGGCGCTGCTGCACGATACCATCGAGGACACCGAGACCACCCGGGCCGAGATCGACGCGCTGTTCGGCCGCGAGATCGGCCTGCTGGTCGAGGGCCTGACCAAGCTCAAGAAGCTCGACCTCGTCACCAAGGAGGCCAAGCAGGCCGAGAACCTGCGCAAGCTTCTTCTGGCAATCGCCGCCGACGTGCGTGTGCTGCTGGTCAAGCTCGCCGACCGGCTGCACAACATGCGCACGCTGCAATACATGCAGCCGGAGGCGCGCAAGCGCGTCGCGCAGGAGACGCTCGACATTTATGCGCCGCTCGCCGGACGCATGGGTATGCATGAGATGCGCGAGGAACTCGAAGACCTCGCGTTTCGCGAGATCAATCCGGATGGCTACGCGGTGGTCACCGAGCGGCTCGACGCGCTCGCCGGCCGCCAGCAGCACCTGATCGCCGAGATCGAGCAGCAGCTCACCCGCAAGCTCGCCGACCGCGGCATCACTGCGCGGGTGAAGGGACGGCGCAAGCGGCCTTACTCGATCTGGCGCAAGATGGAGCGCAAGGCCGTCGGCTTCGAGCAATTGTCCGATATTTTCGGATTCCGCGTCGTGGTGAACACCGTCGAGGAGGTCTATGCCGCGCTCGGCATCGTCCATACCACCTGGCCGTTGGTGCCGACGCGGTTCAAGGACTACATCTCGACCCCAAAGGGCAACGATTATCGATCGATCCACACCACCGTGATCGGGCCTGGCCGCCAGCGCGTCGAATTGCAGATCCGCACCACCGAGATGGACGAGATCGCCGAATACGGCATCGCCGCGCACGCGCTCTACAAAGACGGTATAGGTTCGCCGACCGAGGTGCTGGTGCGCGAATCGCGCGCCTATGCTTGGCTGCGGCACACCGTCGAGCTTCTGTCCGAAGGCTCCAACCCGGAAGAATTCCTCGAGCACACTAAGCTCGAACTGTTCCACGACCAGGTGTTCTGCTTCACCCCCAAGGGCGCGCTGATCGCGCTGCCGCGCGGCGCGACCCCGATCGACTTCGCCTATGCGGTGCATACCGATGTCGGCAACACCGCGATCGGCTGCAAGATCAACGGCAAGATCGCGCCGCTGGTGTCGGAGCTCGGCAACGGCGACGAGGTCGAGATTGTCACCTCCAAGACCCAGCTCACGCCGCCGGCGGCCTGGGAATCCATCGTCGTCACCGGCAAGGCGCGTGCCGCGATCCGGCGCGCCACCCGCGTCGCGGTACGCAAGCAATATGCCGGGCTCGGCCGCCGCATCGTCGAGCGGCTGTTCCATCGCGCCAAGATGGTCTACTCCGAGGAGAAGCTGATCGAGGCGCTGCCGCGGCTGGCGCGCGCTTCGGTCGACGACGTGATGTCGGCGGTCGGCCGCAGCGAGCTCAAGGCGTCCGACGTCGCCCGCGCGATGTATCCCGACTACAAGGAGGAGCGTGCCGCCGCCAAGGCGCAGAGACGCAAGACTGACAGCGGCTGGTTCAGCTTCCGCCGCTTCAAGGCGGTCAAAGTCAAGGTGCCGGGCGCGCCCGATCAGGCGACCGCGATCCCGATCCGCGGCATCAACAGCGACCTGCCAGTGCGCTTCGCGCCGAACGGCGGCGCGGTGCCGGGCGACCGCATCGTCGGCATCCTGACGCCGGGCGAGGGCATCACCATCTATCCAATCCACTCGCCGTCCCTGAGCGAGTTCGAGGACGTGCCGGAACGCTGGCTCGACGTGCGCTGGGACGACGACATGGTGCGGCAGCGCTTCCCGGCGCAGCTGATGGTGCAGTCGCGCAACGAGCCAGGCTCGCTGGCGCAGATCACCCAGGTGATCGCCGAGAACGACGGCAATATCGACAACATCAAGATGACGCGCCGCGCCCCCGACTTCACCGACGTCACCATCGACCTCTCGGTCTACGACCTCAAGCACCTGACCGCGATCATCGCCCAGCTGCGCAGCAAGAAGGCCGTGGCCAAGGTCGAGCGGATCAACGGATAGGACGCCGACGTGATCCGCCTCGGCGTCAACATCGATCACGTCGCCACCGTGCGCAATGCGCGCGGCGGCGCGCATCCCGATCCGGTGCGCGCCGCGCTGCTCGCGGTCGAGGCCGGCGCCGACGGCATTACCGCGCATCTGCGCGAGGACCGCCGCCATATTCGCGACGACGACATCGCGCGGCTCAAGGCGGAGCTGTCGAAGCCGCTCAATCTGGAAATGGCGGCGACCGCGGAGATGGTCGCGATCGCGACGCGGACGAGGCCGCATGCCGCCTGCATCGTGCCGGAGCGTCGCCAGGAGCGCACCACCGAGGGCGGGCTCGACGCCGCCGGCCAGCGCGCGCAGCTTGCGCCGATGCTCGACGAACTCAAGGCCGCCGGCATCCGCGTCTCGCTGTTCATCGCCGCCGAGGCTGAGCAGATCGAGGCGGCCGCGGCGCTCGGTGCGCCGGTCATCGAAATCCACACCGGCGCCTGGTGCGACGCGCTCGCCGAGGGCGCGCCGGCGCGCGCCGCGGCGGAATGGCGCCGCATCGTCGAGGGCGCGGCGCATGCGGCGCGGCTCGGGCTGGAGGTCCATGCCGGCCATGGACTCACCTTCGCGAGCGCGCAAGCCATTGCCGCGCTGCCGCAGATCGCAGAGCTCAATATCGGTCATTTCCTGATCGGCGAGGCGATCTTCACCGGCCTGAAGCCGGCGATCGCGACCATGAAGGCGGCGATCGCGCGCGGCCGCGCTGCGGCGGATGCTGCGGGACGGACGGAGGCGCAGGCGCGATGATCCTCGGCCTCGGCTCCGACATCACCGACGTGCGGCGCATCGCCAAGGTCCTGGAGCGCCACGGCGATCGTTTCCTCGACCGCGTGTTCACGCCGGCCGAGCGCGCGCGCGCGGAGCGCCGCAAGAACCGGATCGAGACCTATGCCAAGCGCTTCGCCGCCAAGGAGGCCTGCGCCAAGGCGCTCGGCACCGGCATCCGCAGTGGCGTATGGTGGCGCGACATGGGCGTGGTCAACCTGCCGTCCGGCCGGCCGACCATGCAGCTCACCGGCGGGGCGCTTGCGCGCCTCAAGGCGATCACGCCCAAGGGCTGCGCGGCGCGCATCGACCTCACCATCAGCGACGAGGGCGCGATGGCGCAGGCCTTCGTCATCATCTCCGCCGAGCCGGTGTCCGGCGAGGGACCGGCGTCTTGACCATCGACATCAATCCGCCGCGAAGACGTCGTCAATACGGCGCCGTTTCCTGTCGGGCAACGTTGCGTTATCGCGTGATCCTCCAACAGCTTAAACCCGAAATCCGCCGTTCGTTGCGCCCTGCCGCCCCAGCGGCTAAAAGGTCGCGGGGCGCCGAATTTCCAGACGAGAAGGCGGCATGAGCGTGACATCCGGCACCAAGCGGAAAGACGGCGGCATTGCCGAGACTGTGAAGGTCATCTTCCACGCGCTCATCATCGCCCTGGTGATCCGCACCTTCCTGTTCCAGCCGTTCAACATTCCCTCCGGCTCGATGAAGGCGACACTGCTGGTCGGCGATTACCTGTTCGTGTCGAAATACAGCTACGGCTACAGCCAGTATTCGTTGCCATTGTCGCCGCCCTTGTTCTCCGGCCGCATCTTCGGCTCGCAGCCCGAGCGCGGCGACGTCGTGGTGTTCCGCCTGCCCAAGGACACCTCGACCGACTACATCAAGCGGGTGATCGGGCTTCCGGGCGACCGCATCCAGATGATCGACGGCGTGCTGCACATCAACGGCACGCCGGTCAAGCGCGAGCGCATCGACGACTATATCGAGACCGAGGAAGGGCCGCGTCCGGTCCACGTCAAGCGCTGGCGCGAGACGCTGCCGAACGGGGTGAGCTACAACACGCTCGATCTGGTCGACAACGGCTTTGCCGACAACACCCAGGTCTACACCGTGCCTCCCGGCGAATATTTCATGATGGGCGACAACCGCGACAACTCGACCGACAGCCGGTTCTCGCAGGTCGGCTATGTGCCGTTCGAGAACATCGTCGGCCGCGCCCAGATCATCTTCTTCTCGGTTTATGAAGGCGAGCGCGCCTACGAGTTCTGGCGCTGGCCGATCTCGGTGCGCTGGAGCCGGCTGTTCACGATCGTGCGATGAGCCGCAAGGCCAAGGTCTGCACCGACGTCGAGACGACGATCGGCTATCAATTCCAGGACAAGACGCTGCTGGAGCGGGCGCTGACGCATATTTCGGCGGCGAGCGGCGGCAACCGCATCGCCAGCTATCAGCGGCTCGAATTTCTCGGCGATCACGTGCTCGGGCTCGCGATCTCCGACATGCTGTTCCGCGCCTTCCCCAAGGCCAACGAGGGCGAGCTGTCGCAGCGGCTCGCCGACCTGGTGCGCAAGGAGACCTGCGCCGACATCGCGCGCGCCATGGATCTCGGCGCGGCGATGAAGCTCGGCAGCTCGGAATCCCAGGCGGGCGGCCGCCGCCGCACCACCATCCTCGCCGACATGTGCGAGGCGCTGGTCGGCGCGGTGTTCATCGACGGCGGCTATGGCGCGGCTGCCGGCGTGATCGAGAAATTCTGGCGCGAGCGGCTGCTCAAGCCGGCCAAGCCGCTGCGCGACGCCAAGACCATGCTGCAGGAATGGGCGCAGGCACGCGGGCTGCCGACGCCGGTCTACAGCGAAACCGCGCGCACCGGCCCGCACCACAATCCCGAATTCCGCGTTGCCGTGACGCTGCCGGACCGGCCGGCGGCGGAAGGCACCGGCAAGTCGAAGCGCGCCGCCGAGCAGGCCGCCGCCGCCGCCATGCTGGCGCGCGAGGGCATCGCCGCCGATGCCTTCGAAGGCTGAATGGCGATGGACGAGACGCGCTGCGGTTTCATCGCCCTGATCGGCGCACCGAACGCCGGCAAGTCGACGCTGCTCAACGCGCTGGTCGGTTCCAAGGTGACGATCGTCTCGCACAAGGTGCAGACCACGCGCGCGCTGATCCGCGGCATCGTCATCGAAGGCCATTCGCAGCTGATCTTCGTCGACACGCCCGGCATCTTCGCGCCGCGGCGGCGGCTCGACCGCGCCATGGTGACGACGGCGTGGAGCGGAGCGCACGACGCCGATCTGGTCGCGCTGCTCGTTGATGCGCGCAAGGGTCTCGATGACGAGGTCGAGGCAATCCTGACGAAGCTTGCCGACGTGGCGCAGCCCAAGGTCCTGGTCCTCAACAAGGTCGATGTCTCCGACAAGGAGAAGCTGCTGGCACTGACCGCCGCGATCGATGCCCGCGTGACCTTCAGGGCGACCTTCATGGTCTCGGCGCTGACCGGCGATGGCGTCGCTGATCTGAAGACCTGGCTCGCCGGCGAGGTGCCGCCGGGACCGTTCCTCTATCCCCCCGATCAGATGTCGGACGCGCCGCTGCGCCAGCTCGCCGCCGAGATCACCCGCGAGAAGCTGTTCGAACGCCTACACCAGGAGCTGCCGTACCAATCCACGGTGGAGACCGAAGAGTGGAAGGAACTGCGCGGCGGCGCCGTGCGCATCGAGCAGACCGTCTATGTCGAACGTGAAAGCCAGCGCAAGATCGTGCTCGGCAAGGCCGGCGCGACCATCAAGGCGATCGGCGCAGCCGCGCGCAAGGAGATCGCGGAACTGATCGAGCAGCCGGTTCATCTGTTCCTGTTCGTCAAGGTGCGCGAGGGCTGGGAGAACGATCCGGAACGCTACCGCGGCATGGGACTTGAATTTCCGACCGACTAGGCGCTGCCGGTTCGCCGTGAAACGCGCTAGACTTCC
>Ga0182748_1002877_pt1 | contig 15052 bp, 14 predicted proteins | sample eDN3rd37CKraftOP_FD_128877 | JGI IMG/M metagenome (GOLD analysis project Ga0182748, IMG submission 128877) | Enriched Organic Plus compost microbial communities from Emeryville, California, USA - eDNA 3rd pass 37_C Kraft OP (version 2) (version 2) ...
CCACCGCAAAGGCCCATACCGAAACCCTGTATCAGCGCCTGGACGTTCACAACCGCAATGCGGCGGTGTATGCCGCGGTGTCGCGGGGCGCCAAACTGGGCTGGACCTGCATAGGCGGCCAGTCCGAGTGTTCAGGCCGATAACTGGTGGACGTCGGCCCCTCCGGCTCCGCCCGGATGGGGCCGATGGCTGTGGCGGCGTTCGATATGCAGGCTGTTGCCGCTGATGTTTTTCGCCAGGGCCTTGGCTTCGGCAGCCGCGGCGGCGATTTGATGATAGCTCTCGTATTGCAGGGGCTGGGCTTTGACGATGCCCAGCGAGATGCTGGGCCAGGCGAAGAAGCGCTGTTTTCCCGCCCTGTCACGCGCGCAATAGCCGCCGTCGGAGTCGTCGTTTATAAGCCCGTTGTCCGACAGGTAGGCGCTCATCATCGAGCCGAAGGCCTTCAGCAGCGCCTGGCAGCGCGCTTCCCAGTCCTGGCTGCACCACAGGATGAGGAAATCGTCGCCGCCGATATGGCCGACGAAATCCTGGCTGCGTGCGTAGCTGCTGAGCAGACGCCCCGTCATCTGGATGATCTCGTCGCCCTTGGCGTAGCCATACACATCGTTGAAGGGCTTGAAATTGTCGAGGTCGGCATAGCATGCGCAGAAAGGCGTTTCGCTGGCAAGCAGATGCTCGATATGCAGATTGACCGGCACATTGCCGGGAAGCTGAGTGAGCGGGTTCGCGTGTCTGGCCGCCATGATCTGGACTTCGGTCAGTTCGCGCAGCAGGTCGTAGCTGGTGCCTATGCCCAGATAGCGACCCTGGCTGGTAATGATGAAATCGCTGATGAGCCTGGAGCGATCCGCCTCGATCAGCATGTGGCTGAGCTGTTGCAGGCTGGTGGACTCGTCCGCCATGGGCGGATTGGAATCCATGAACAGCGTGCAGCTTCTGCGGCCGTACAGTTCGCGCTGATACGGCCGGGCGAAACGGCCGATGAGATCGTCGCGCAATATCATGCCGACCGGCGTTCCCCGGTCGACGACCGGGATGGACTGCAATTCGGGGTGGGCGGCAAACAATTCGCATACGCCGTCATTGGTCATGCCGGGCGCTGCATGAGGCACGTTGCGCAGCAAGGTGCCTGCGTTGACCACGCCGCCGGCCGGGGGCGACCAGATGGGTTTGCGCGCCTCTCTGTAATCGGCCAGATCCAAAAGCAGCGATTCGGGCAGCTCCACCAAAGGCCGTGGGTCTGGCATGGCAATGTAAAAGCCCTGTCCGCCGCGAATACCGATTGCGGCCAGATACTCCAGTTCTTCTTGATGCTCTATGCCCTCGGCTACCACCAAAGCCCCGGATTCGCGAGCGATGTCGCGAATCGAACGCAGGAATTGCTGCTTGAGAGGGTCGAGATGGACCCCTTGCACGAAGTGCAGGTCGACCTTGACGTATTCCGGTTTGAACTCGGACCAACGACGCAGGCTGGAGTGGCCGTCGCCCAGGTCGTCCAGCGCCAGTTGAAAGCCGGCATCGCGATACGATGCCAGCAGCTCGTGAAAACGCTCGCCGTCATGGGGGGCATGCTCGGTCAGTTCGAATACGACCTTGCCGGGCGACAGTCCGAGCTTGTGGAGATCGTGCACCAGAACCCGGGCATCGCGGGCGATATGCGGCAGCGCCGGCGGGCTGATGTTCAAAAACAGTTGCCCTGGCAAAGATAGGGCCGCGAAGCGGCCCAGCAGGGTTTGGCAGCACAGTATCTCGAGTTCGACGGTCAGGCCGTTTTCGCCGGCCACCCGAAACAGGTCCACGGGTGAATGCAGCGGCCCGTCGGACGGCCCCCGAATAAGGCCTTCGTAGCCCACGATGGAGCCCGCCTGCAAGTCTATGATGGGTTGGAATACCGGGGCCAGCCGGCCTTCTTTCAGGATGTCTTTGAGGCAGCCGTACCAGGTCGCTTCGATGCTTCCGTCCAAAAACCCGCGCGGGTTTCCAGCCACCTCATGCAACGACATATCCAACGCCTCCCGACCTTTACGCTAAAGACTACAGCACGCAACTATAGGGCTCGCACATGTATAACGGATGACGAGGGCGAAAATTAAACCATGCCGCATCCACGCTGAATCTTACATCAGTGCATTTAGCGTCGGCATCCTACATTAAGCCTAGTTCGAGTTTGCCGTGCTCGCTGATCATCTCCCGGCTCCAGGGCGGATCCCAGACGAGGTCGACGCTGACGTTCTCGACGCCGGCGATCGACATCAGCTTGGTACGCGCTTCTTCAGCAATAAATGTACCCATGCCGCAGCCCGGCGCGGTCAGCGTCATGTCCACCTCGATACGGAACTTGCCCTCTTCCTGGCCGGGCAGGACTTCGCAGCGATACACCAGGCCCAGGTTGACGATGTCCACAGGAATTTCGGGGTCGTAGCAAGTCGCCAGCAATTCCAGCGCCGAGGCCTCGACCGACTCGGCCGTGGCCGGCCCGGACGCAGGCTGGACCGCCGGCGCCTCGACCGGCTCCAGGCCCAGCGCATCGGCGTCGCGCCCTTCGACGCGATAGAGGTTGCCTTCTACATAGACGGTATAGTTTCCCCCCAGCCGCTGGGTGATCTGCGCGACGCAACCTTCCTGAATGGTGACCGGTTCGCCGAAGGGCACGGAGACGGCCGGGCAATCACGGCTTACAACGACTTCGTTGGGTTTTCTATTGTGATACATGGAACAGCCTCATTCGGTTTTGGCGGTGTCCGATACGCCAACCAGCGCATTGTGCAGAGTGTGCCAGGCCAGGGTCGCGCATTTCACCCGTACCGGAAACTCTTTGACGCCGGCCAGCACCTGCAGCTTGCCGAAGTCGCGCCCCTCGGGCTGGCTGTCGGTCAGCATGGCGTGAAAGTCGCGAAACAGGGCCTCGACTTCGTCCACCGGCTTGCCTCGCACGGCTTCGGTCATCAAAGAGGCGGAAGCCGTGGAGATCGCGCAGCCCTGGCCCACGAAGCTGACTTCGGCCACCACGCCGTCCTCGACGCGCAGATAGACGGTGAGCTCGTCGCCGCACAAGGGATTGTGGCCCCGCGCCACATGGCTCGGGCGCTCCATGCCGTGGTAGTTGCGCGGACTTCTGTTGTGATCGAAGATCACTTCCTGGTAAAGCTCGCGCAGGTCGGGCTGCATATCGCTCATGGCGCCTCCGTGATGCCGAACAGGGCCTGCGCCTTGCGCACGGCTCTGATCAGGGCGGTGATGTCTTCAGTACCGTTGTACAGGGCAAACGAGGCCCGCGCGGTGCCGGGTATGCCGTACCGGGTCATGATGGGCATGGCGCAATGATGGCCCGCCCGTATGGCCACGCCTTCGGAATCGAGAATGGTGCCCAGGTCGTGCGGATGGATGCCGTCGATGACAAAAGACAGTATCCCCGCCTTCTTCGGCGCCGTTCCGATCAGCCTCACGCCTGGCAAGGCCGATATTTCGTCGGTGGCCAGATCGAGCAGGCGCTGCTCGTGCGCGGCAATGCGCTCCAGCCCCACGGCCTGCACGTAATCGATGCCTGCCGCCATGCCTATCACGCCGGCGATATTGGGCGTGCCCGCCTCGAAACGCTGCGGCGCATCGGCATAGGTCGAGCCTTCGAAGCTGACGGTATGGATCATGTCGCCGCCGCCCTGCCAGGGCGGCATGGCCTGCAGCAGTTCATGTCGGCCATACAAAACGCCGATGCCGGTCGGGCCATACAGCTTGTGAGCCGAAAAGGCATAAAAGTCGCACGCCATGGCTTGCACGTCCACCGGCTGGTGCGCCACCGCTTGCGCGCCGTCGACCAGCACCAGAGCGCCGGCCCGGTGCGCCAGGCGTACGATCTCGTCGACGGGATTGACCGTACCCAGCGCGTTCGAAACATGGGCGACACAGACCAGCCGCGTACGCGGATTCAACAGCGCCTCGTATTGGTCCATCAGCAGCTCGCCGCGGTCGTCGATGGGCGCCACCTTGATCTGCGCGCCGGTCTGATGGCAAAGCAGCTGCCACGGAACGATGTTGGAATGATGTTCCATGGCCGTGATCAGAATCTCGTCGCCGGCCTTGAGATTGGCCCTGCCCCAGCTCTGGGCCACCAGATTGATGGATTCGGTGGTGCCGCGCGTAAACACGATTTCGTCGTCGCGGCCCGCATTCAGGAACGCCCGCACGGTGGCGCGCCCCGATTCGTACAGATCGGTGGCATGCTGGGACAGCCAATGAACCCCGCGATGGATGTTCGCGTTGGACTGCTCGTAGAAGCGCGACTCGGCCTGGATCACCGGCAGCGGCTTCTGGGTGGTGGCGCCATTGTCCAGATAGGCCAGGCGCTTGCCATGGACTGGACGCGCAAGAATGGGAAAATCATGCGCCAGGTCCAGGGTCGCGTCCGGAATCGCGCTGGATGCGTTCGCGCTCATGAGATTTCTCCTAGCAGGCTGCCGCCGGGCAGCAGCGCCCGCACCGTGGCGGCGACACGGCGGCGCATGGGTTCGAGCGCGATGCGCTGAAGGGCCTGCGCCGCGAAGGCGTAGGTCATCACGCCATGGGCGTGGGTCTCGGACAGGCCTCTCGAACGCAGATAGAACAGGCTTTCTTCGTCTATCTGCCCCACCGTCGCCCCATGCGCGCACTTGACGTCATCGGCGTAGATCTCGAGTTCGGGCTGCGACGCGACGCGCGCGGTGCGCGACAGCAGCAGGTTGTCGGAACGCTGAATGGCGTCGGTGCCGTCCGCGCCCTGCCTGACCTGGATACGGCCGGTGAACACGCCCTGGGCGGCGTCTGACAAGATGCCTCGGTAGTACTCATGGCTGGTGCTGTCGGGCTGGGCATGGTCGATGCAAGTGTGATGGTCGACGTGACGCCGCCCGTCGGCATAGAACAAGCCGTTGAGCAAGGCATGGCATCGGCGTCCGTTGAAGCGGGTCGAGATGTCGTTGCGGGCCAGCCGGGCGCCGAACGATATGGAATGCGACTCGTAGGTGGAGCCTTCGTCCTGCTGGATGTCGATCGATGCCAGATGAAAGGCCTCCGCATGCTCTTGCTGCACTTTCAGATGAGTCAGGCTCGCATCGCGCTCGAGTCTGCCGCGCAATACCGTATTGGTCAGTGTGGAAGACTGCGCGTGCCCGATGTAGTGCTCTACCAGCGTGGCGCTGGCGCCTTGTCCCAGCAGTACTACGCTGCGCGGAAAGCTGGCCGTGCCGGCGCCGGCGGCGATATGCACGCAGTGCAGAGGCTCGTCCAAGGACATGCGCGCCGGCAGTTCGACATAGACGCCGTCGGCGGCCAGGGCCAGGTTCAGGGCGGCCGGGCTCCCGCCTTCGTCGGCCTCGCCCAGATCGGCTTCGAGTTGCGCCGCGTCACCGGCCAGGACCTGGGCCAGCGGCGCCACACGTACGCCCTCGGGCAGGCTGCCGATGCGGGACAGTCCGGCCTCGAATCGTCCGTCCACGAAAACCATCCAATGCCCTTTCTGCCCCTGCCGCAGCGCTTCGAGATCAAAGTCCGACGGGACGCCCCGCGCGCCGTCGAACTTCTGCTGCTGCAGGAAGGCCAGCGAGGTATGGCGCCAATCCTTGTGCCGGGTCGTCGGCCAGCCCTCGGCCATGAAACGATCGAGGGCCCGCTGGCGCGCGCTCGCCAGCCAGGGCGCTCGCGCGCCCGGCAAGCCGGACCGCTGAGATTGCGCCCGTTCGAACCAGGGTTGAAGCAGCTCGCTCATGCACCGGCCTCCTTGCCCTGGGCGGCTTCCTTCTTGATCCAGCCATAGCCGCGCTCTTCGAGCTCGAGCGCCAGTTCGCGTCCGCCCGAATGGGCGATGCGTCCGCCCGACAGCACATGGACGTAGTCGGGCACGATGTAGTCGAGCAGGCGCTGGTAGTGGGTGATGACGATCAGCGCGCGATCCGGAGAGCGCAGGCGGTTCACGCCTTCAGCCACGACACGCAGCGCATCGATGTCCAGGCCCGAGTCGGTCTCGTCGAGCACCGCCAGGCTGGGCTGCAACAGCGACATCTGCAGCACCTCGTTGCGCTTTTTCTCGCCGCCCGAGAATCCCTCGTTGACCGAACGGTAGAGAAACTCTTCTTTCATGCCCACTGTCTTCATTTCAGCCTTGACCAGGGTGAGAAAATCCATGGCATCCAGTTCGGGCTCGCCGCGGTGGCGCCGGACGGCGTTGACCGCGGCCCGCAGGAAATAGGCGTTGGATACGCCCGGTATCTCGATGGGATACTGGAAGGCCATGAACAGGCCCTCGCGGGCCCGCTCTTCGATCGGCATCGCGGCCAGATCCCGCCCATTCCAGGTAATGGAACCGCTTTCTATCTGGAAGCTTTCGCGGCCCGCCAGCACCTGGGCCAAGGTGCTTTTTCCGGACCCGTTGGGGCCCATGATGGCATGCACCTCGCCGGCGCCGACAGAAAGGTCGAGCCCGCGCAGTATTTCCTTTTGTCCGATCTTGACGTGAAGATCCTTGATTTCCAACATTGACGTTTCTCCTTAGCCGACGCTGCCTTCAAGGCTGACGCCCAATAATTTCTGTGCTTCCACCGCGAACTCCATGGGCAGCTCTTTGAAGACCTCTTTGCAGAAGCCGTTCACGATCATCGACACCGCGTCCTCGGCCGACAGGCCGCGCTGCATCGCATAGAACAGCTGGTCCTCGCTGACCCGCGAGGTGGTGGCCTCGTGCTCGACGTGGGCGCTGGGGTTCTGCGCCTCGATGGTCGGGAAGGTGTGTGCCGCGCACTCTTTGCCGATCAGCAGCGAATCGCACTGCGTGTAGTTGCGCGCGTTCTCGGCCTTGGGCGTGACGCGCACCAGGCCGCGGTAGGTATTGCTGCCGTGGCCCGCGGAGATGCCCTTGGAGATGATGGTGCTGGAAGTATTGCGGCCCATGTGGATCATCTTGGTGCCGGTGTCCGCCTGCTGGCGATGGTTGCTCAGGGCCACGGAATAGAACTCGCCCACCGAATCGTCGCCGCGCAGCACCACGCTGGGATATTTCCAGGTAATGGCCGAACCCGTCTCGACCTGGGTCCACGAAATGCGCGAGCGGGCGCCGCGGCAATCGCCGCGCTTGGTGACGAAGTTGTAGATGCCGCCCTTGCCGTCCTTGTCGCCCGGATACCAGTTCTGCACCGTCGAGTACTTGATCTTGGCGTCGTCCAGCGCAATCAGCTCGACCACCGCCGCATGAAGCTGGTTTTCGTCCCGCATGGGGGCCGTACAGCCTTCGAGATAGCTGACGCTGGCGCCCTCTTCGGCAATGATGAGCGTGCGCTCGAACTGCCCGGTATCCCGCGCATTGATGCGGAAATACGTGGACAGTTCCATCGGACATCGCACCCCTTTGGGTATGAACACGAAGGAACCGTCCGAAAACACCGCCGAGTTGAGCGCGGCGTAGAAGTTATCGCCGGGCGGCACCACCGTGCCCAGGTACTTGCGCACCAGCTCCGGATGCTCTTGCACCGCCTCGGAGAAAGAACAGAAAATGACGCCGACCTCGGCCAGCTGTTTGCGAAAGGTGGTGGCCACCGACACCGAGTCGAACACCGCATCGACCGCGACGCCCGCGAGGCGGGCGCGCTCGTGCAGGGGCACGCCCAGCTTTTCATAGGTGCGCAGCAGCTCGGGGTCGACCTCGTCCAGGCTCTTGGGGCCGTCGGCCTTGCTCTTGGGCGCCGAATAATAGACGATGTCCTGAAAGTCGATGGGCGGAAAGTGAACCATGGCCCATTCGGGCGTTTCCATTTCGAGCCAGCGCCGATAGGCCTGCAGCCGCCATTCAAGCATGAACTCGGGCTCGCGCTTGCGGGCCGACAGCTGCCTGATGGTTTCTTCGTTCAGGCCTTTGGGCAAGGAGACGGACTCGACTTCGGTCACGAAGCCCGCTTCGTACTCGCGATCGAGAAACGATCCGATGTTGGGAGAAGCATTATCCATTTGATATCCCTCTATCTAGAAAGCGCGCCGCGCGCGCATCGTCAAACCATTCAAACAAGCGGCTGCCTGCGCACCACGGCGTGGGCGCCATCGGCGCGCGAAAGCGGCATGGGCTGCGGTCGCGCCATGTCGGCCACCGAGACGTCTTCGAGCGTGCGCCGCACGATGGCGTTGATGCGCTGCCAGTTCTCGCGCAGCGTGCAGCCGGTTTCGAAGTCGCAGCTTCCGGGCACCGCCGTGCACTCTGTCAGCCCGAAAGGCTGGTCTTCCAGGGCATCGATAACCTGGGCGATCGATATCTCGCTTGCGGCGCGCCCCAGGGCATAGCCGCCCTGCACGCCGCGCACGCTGCGCACCAAACCGTGCCGGCCCAGCAGCTTCAACACCTTGCTGACAGTGGGGGGATTGAGGCCCAGGGCCTTGGCCAGCTCGGACGCGCTGCACAGGCGCTCGGGACAGCCGGCCATATAAGTGAGCACCAAGGTGCCGTAATCCATGATCTTGCTGATGCGCAACATGATGGGCTCCGATCAATGTCTCGGTGGCGGGCAGCTCGTACCCGGCTTTTTCCACCGTTCTGTATACCGTACCTCCGCGGTACTGTATTAGTCAAGCAAGACCCTACGGGCGACGGGGTCGCAACAGCGTCAACCTGAAGAAACTTCGTCGTCCCCGGCCTGCTGCAGCATCCACATCTGGGCATAGCGTCCGCCCTGCAGCAGCAGTTCCCGATGCGAGCCCTGCTCGATCACCCGGCCGTGATCCAGCACCAGGATATCGTCGGCATCCACCACCGTCGACAGGCGGTGCGCGATGATCAGGGTCGTGCGGTCCCGGGCGATCTGGCGCAGCTCATCCTGAATGGCTCTTTCGGTGCGGGTGTCCAGCGCGCTGGTCGCTTCGTCCAGGACGAGTATGGGCGGATTCTTCAGCAGCGTGCGGGCGATCGCCACGCGCTGCTTCTCGCCGCCCGACAGCTTCAGGCCTCTTTCCCCCACTTGCGTGTCATAGCCTTCGGGCAGGCTCATGACGAAGTCGTGGATGCGGGCCGCCCTGGCCGCCTCGACGATGTCGTCGCGGCCGGCGTCCGGATTGCCGTAGGCGATGTTGTACAGAATAGTGTCGTTGAACAGGACCGTGTCCTGGGGGACGATGCCGATATGGCGTCGCAGGCTGGCCTGTTCGAGATCACGGACGTCGATGTCGTCGACTTTGATCGCGCCTTCCGTCACGTCATAGAAGCGGAACAGCAGGCGCGACAAGGTCGACTTGCCCGCGCCGGAGGCGCCCACCACCGCCAGGCTGTGGCCGGCGGGAATCTCGAAGCTGACGTCGAACAGTATCTGGCGGTTCAGCTCGTAGCCGAAGTCCACGTGCTCGAATCGCACCGAGGCGCTGCGCGTATTCAGCACTCGGGCCGAAGGCTTGTCGGCCACTTCCAGGTTCTGGTCCAGCAAACCGAACATGCGCTCCATGTCCGCAAGGGCATGCTTGATCTCGCGATAGACGAAGCCCAGGAAATTCAACGGCGCATACAGCTGCGTGAGATAGGCCGAGACCAGCACCACGTCGCCCACCGTCATGGTCTGCTCGACCACGCCGCTGGCGGACAGCCACAGCAAGGCCGTGACGCCGACAGTGATGATGACCCCCTGCCCCATGTTGAGCAGATTGAGCGACACCTGATTCTTGACCGCCGATTCGACCCAGCGGTTCAAGTTCCGGTCGTAGCGGTCCAGTTCATAGGCTTCATTGCCGAAATACTTGACCGTCTCATAATTGAGGATCGCGTCGATGGCCTTGCTGTTGGCCTGGCTGTCCAGGTCGTTCATGCTGCGCCGGTACACCATGCGCTTCTCGGTCACCAGCAGCGTAAAGACAATGTACGAAGCGATGGTGCCCAGCGTTACCAGCGCAAACAGAAGGTCGTAGCGCCACAGCAATATCGCCGCCACCATGCCTATTTCGAGCAGGGTCGGCAGCACATTGAACACCATGAAGTTCAGCAGAAAGCCGATGCCCTTCGTGCCCCGCTCGATGTCCCGGCTCAGCCCGCCGGTCTGGCGCTGCAGATGAAAGCGCATCGACAGCGCAAAGAGATGCTCGAACAGGCGCGTGGCGATGCGCCGGATCGAACCTTGCGTGACGCGTGCAAAAAGCGCGTCGCGCAATTCGCCGAACACGCTGGTGGCCAGCCTGGCAAAGCCGTAGCCCAGCAAGGCCGCCACCGGCAGCACCATCAGGGTGCGGGGCAGGCTCAGGCCGTCGACCAGGTCCTTGAGATACAGCGGCGTGATCACGCTGGCGACCTTGGCCGCGATCAGACAGGTCATGGCGAACACGACGCGCCACTTGAACTGCCATACGAAGGGAAGAAGCGAACGTATCGTCTTGATGTCGTCGCGATTGGAAGGGGCCGGGCCCCGGTAGTGGATTCTGCTCATGAACAATGATGAAAAATGAAGGGCTGCGCGCGGCGGCGCAGGCAACACCTTATACAATAAACCCGCAATCAAGAAACCGGAGACCCCATGGTCGACTCGTCCTTCGACTACCACGCCGCGCTGTCCGCCTGCGCGCAAGGCGATCCCGCCGCGCTGCAGCGGCTGTACGCCCAGGAAGCCCCCCGCATGCTGGCGCTGGCCAACATCATGCTGGGCGACCAGGCCGCCGCGCAAAACGCCGTCCACGACGCCTTCGTACTGGTGTGGAAGAATGCCGGCAGCTACGATTCGCGCACCGGCAGCGCCCGTGCCTGGATCTACAGCATCATGCGCTACCGTACCCTGAACATGTTGCGGCGCAGTCCGGCGCCGGCCTCCTCCGCGCCGGTCACGCCCAGCGTCCTGCCTTTTCGCGAAGACGCCGCCGGCGTGGCGGCAGTGCTGCAGCAGCAGCCCGACGGCATGCGCAAACCCGTCCTGATGGCCTTCTACAACGGCATGAACTACTCTGACATAGCCGCCCGGCTGGAGTGCTCCGTGGCCGAGCTGCGCAACCGCGTGCGGTCCTGCCTGCGCGCCCTGCGGGAGTGCGAACCAGCATGACCCCGCTGCATCACAAAGACGATTTTTTCATCGCCGAATATACCCTTGGCCTGCTTGATCCGGACGAAATCGCACAAGCCCATGCTCTGCTGGGCAGCGACGACAACGCCGTGGTGTCCGCCCTGCAATGGGAAGCCCGGCTGCTCGAGCTGACCGACGCGCTCACCCCGCTGAATCCTCCCGGCGCGCTGCTGGGCCGCATTCAGGCCACCCTGGGCCTTCCGCGCAACGTCCCCGCGGCGCCGCCGCGACCCGCGCCCGAGCCAGCGGCGGCCCGGCCCGCCCGCGCGCCTGCTCCGCCGCCATCGGCACCGCCCGCCTCCACCGCGCAATCCGGGATGGCCATGGACTTCGAACCCCGGCTCATCAGGCCGGACGCCGCCTCGAAGTCCCCGGAGGCCGGCCAAGCGCCTCAAACGGCCCGCCCCACAGACCCTCCCGGCACCACGCCTGCTCGCCGTGAGCCCACGGCCGTTTCCGACGCGCCGGCATCCGAACCGGTAAGGGTGCGCGCCGCGCCGCCGGATCCCATCGAGGCCTTCCGGCCCGACGCCGGCGCACGTGTTCCGACCCGGCGGGCGATCTGGCGCAGCCTGTGGTTCTGGCGCGCCCTCAGCGCGGCCCTTGCGATACTCGCCGCCGTACTGGTGCTGCCCAAGGACACCTTCAAGCATGATCCCGCGCTGAGCGCCTCGCTTCAACCGCCCACGGCGCCGGCCCCTAAAATCGTCCAGATCGCCATCATGCAGGCGCCGGGCCTCAGTTCCACGCCAGGCTGGGTGTTGACGGTGGACAGCCGGCAGAATCTCGTCCTGGCGCCCCAAGTGGACGTCGTCGTGCCCGAAGCGGAATCGGTGTACTTATGGACCTACAACGAACAATCGCCTCATCCGCGGCTTCTGGGCGTGGTCGATCCCACCCGACCACTGACCCTTCCCGTCGACGTGACCGGCGAGATCAGGCCCGGGCAGATCTTTGAAATGACTCAAGAGCCCAACATCGCCCCGCCGCAAGAGCCCGACGGACCGATACTGTTCATCGGACGCACGGTCAGCCTTGGATGACGGCATCCGCGTCTTCCGCAGGCAAAACTCTCTCGCCGGGCCGACCGCCCGCCCCGGGAGGCGGCGGCTCAGTTCGGAGCGGCCGTTTCCTGCTCTTGCAAAGCTTGCAGCTCCGCTTCGCTGAACCCCGCCTGGCGGCGGGCCTGCATATTGAAGGGGCCGCGCAGGCGCGGGGCGCGGTAATGCCGCGCCAGATCGCGATACTGCGCCACCGGGTCGAGGCCGCGCTGCCGGCACAGATGCCCATACCATTTGTTGCCTATGGCCACATGTCCGATCTCGTCGCGCAGGATCACGTCCAGGATGGCCGCGCCCTGCCCGTCGCCCGCATCGGCCAGCTTGGCGCGGATCGGCGGCGAGGCATCCAGTCCGCGGGCCTCGAGCGTGCGCGGCACCAGGGCCAGTCGCGCCAATAGATCGTCGGACGTGCGCTGGGCCATCTCCCACAGGCCGTCGTGGGCCGGAAAATCACCATACTCGTGGCCCATGCCGCGCAGATGGTCGGCCAGCAGGCCGAAGTGATGGGCCTCCTCGCGCGCCACGCGCATCCAGTCCCGATAGAACTGGGCGGGCATGCCGGCAAAGCGCCAGACGATGTCCAGAGCGAGATTGATGGCGTTGAATTCGATATGGGCCAATGAGTGGATCAGCGCCGCCCTGCCCGCAGCGGTGTGTACCGAACGCTGCTTGACCTTGAACGGTCCCACCAGTTCGGGGCGGGCCGGACGCCCGGGTATGCCGGGCGGTACGGCTGCACGCCACGCCGCGTCCACGTTCTGCGCCGAATCGATGGCGGCCACGGCCGTCACCTTGTCGGCCGGCGCCTGGCAAAGCAGCGCCGCCAGGGCTTGCGCCCGCATCAGTTGCCGCCGGAGCCGCCCAGAACCTGAGCCAGTTCGTCGCGCGCGGCCTGCAGTTCGGCCCGCAGCGTCTGCAATTCGTGGCCGCTGAGTCGTACCGCCGCCTCTTGATCGAAAGGCGCCTGGGCGTCGCCCAGGCGATTGCGCGCCCCGCTGATGGTAAAGCCCTGCTCGTAGAGCAGGTCGCGTATGCGGCGGATGAGAAGGACTTCGTGATGCTGGTAGTAGCGGCGATTGCCGCGTCGCTTGACCGGCTTGAGCTGTGTGAACTCCTGTTCCCAATACCGCAGCACATGCGGCTTGACGCAACACAGCTCGCTGACCTCGCCGATGGTGAAATAGCGCTTGGCCGGAATCGGCGGCAAGGTGACGGAAGTTTCAGTGGAACTCATGGGCGGACGTTATATGGTTTTGATAGAGGTTCGATCGAGGCGAACCGGCACGAAAGCGCGGCCGGCCCGGCTTTCGCGGCTCAGTCGGGCCGGCCCTCTGGGGCGGCCCCGGCCTGCTCGACCACGCTCTTGAGCTTCTGGCTGGCGTGGAAAGTAACGACGCGCCGGGCCTCGATGGGGATCACCTCTCCGGTCTTGGGATTGCGGCCCGGGCGCGGCGGCTTGTCGCGCACCTGGAAATTGCCGAAACCCGACAGCTTGACTTCGGTTCCGCGCGCCAGGCATTCGCGGATCTCTTCGAAGAAGGTGTCGACGATGTCTTTGGCTTCCCGCTTGTTCAGCCCCACCCGCTCGAACAGCAACTCGGCCAGTTCGGCCTTGGTCAAGGTACGCGAGTCTGAGTTCATACTTGATTAAGCTCCTTAAGCGCGCTGGCGCGCCCCGTGGGCGTCGACGAGCGCCTGCAGCAACCGGTTCATGCACTGCTCGACCCGGGCGTCATCCAGAGTGACCTGGTCGTCCTGCAGCCAGAATCGCAGCGCCATGCTCTTGTCGCCGCCCGCCGCCTGGGCGGGATCGCGCCACACGTCGAACAGCCTGATGTCCTGGACAATGCCAAGAGTAGCATCAGATTCAATGGTTTGGGTAAGCGTGTTCAGTAAATCCTGATACAAGACGTTCGCGTCGACCCAGAAAGCCAGGTCGCGCACGACCACCGGCTGGCGCGAGAGCTCGCGCGGATGAGGCATGAGCTGGGTTTCGATGGCCTGGACGTCCACCTCGAACACCACGGGCGCATGCGCCAGGTCGGCCTGCTGTATCAGGCGCGGGTGCAGTTCGCCGATCCAGCCCAGGGCCCGCCCTTCCAGCACAAGGCGGGCGCTGCGGCCGGGATGCAGGGCCGGATGCCCGGCCGGCTCGCAGCGCAATTGCGCGGCGCGCCCTCCCAACAGGGTCTCGACATCCTTCTTCACATCGTAGAAATCGACCTGGCGTGTGGGAACGCCCCACTGCTCTTCCAGCGCGGGACCCCAGGCGGCGCCCGCCAAGCGCTGCGGCTGCGCCACCCCGGCGACGGCAAGCTCGCCGTCGCGCACCGAGGCGTCGCGGTAAAAGACGCGGCCCAGCTCGAATACACGCACCCGGGGCTGCTTGCGGTTGGCGTTGTGACGGATGTTGTCCACCAGGCCGGCGATCAGGCTCGAGCGCATGACCGCAAGCTGGCTGGCGATGGGATTGAGCAGCCGGATGGGATCGGCGTTGCCGGCGTACTCGCGCTCCCACTCTTCCTGGACGAAGGAGAAATTGACGACCTCTTGATAATCCATGGCCGCCATCGCATGGCGCAAGGCGTGGGGTCCGCGCAGGTTATCGGCATCGACGCGCATCCGGGCGCGCGCGCGCGGCGGCTCGTCCGGCAGACGTTCGAAGCCGTAGATGCGCGCCACCTCTTCGATCAGGTCCTCTTCGATTTCGATATCGAAACGGTACGAGGGCGGCACCACGCTGAAAACGCCGTCCCTGCATTCCCACGACAGGTCCAGGCTGTCGAAGACGCGCTCGACCTCGGCCTGTTCGACGGGTACGCCCAGCACGCGATGGCAGCGCTGCAGGCGCATCCGCACCGGCTTGCGCTCGGGCAGATTGATCGACTGATCGTCGATGGGGCCGGCCTTCCCGCCGCAGACCTGCAGAATCAGGCTGGTAATGCGTTCGAG
>Ga0182748_1002888_pt1 | contig 15011 bp, 12 predicted proteins | sample eDN3rd37CKraftOP_FD_128877 | JGI IMG/M metagenome (GOLD analysis project Ga0182748, IMG submission 128877) | Enriched Organic Plus compost microbial communities from Emeryville, California, USA - eDNA 3rd pass 37_C Kraft OP (version 2) (version 2) ...
CATTTTTGCCGATATGTGCTGTGGATTTTGCACAACGGTCATCCGTAATTTTACCGGGCGGCATAAAAGCCGCTTGACCTTTTGAATCGGACGCGGCCTTATCCGACTGCATAAAAATTAATTAATCAATGGGAGAATAAGATGGCCTGGAAGCATCCTTCCCGTGTCGCCACGCGCCTGCTCGCCGCCAGCTGCCTGTGCGGCAGCGGCTTCGCCACCGCCCTAGCCCAATTGCCGCAGGATCAGGCTCCGCCGCAAACCGACCGCGCCGCCGTGCTGGCGAGCGACATCGTCGTCACCGCGCAGCGCCGCGCGGAGCGGCTGGTCGACGTGCCGATCACCGTCACCTCCGTCAACAGCGAGACGTTGCAGAATGCCGGCGTCACCGCCAGCAACGCGCTGGCGCAGGTCGTGCCCGCCTTCCGCCTCGACTATAACGGCGCCTTCGCCCAGCCGACGATTCGCGGCGTTAGCACCGCGGTCGCCAATGTCGGCGGCGGCTCGGCGGTGGGCGTCTATACCGACGGCTTCTACAACGCCAGCCCGCTGACGCAGGATTTCGAGTTCCTCAACGTCAGCAACGTGCAGGTGCTGAAAGGGCCGCAGGGCACGCTGTTCGGCCGCAACACCACGGCGGGCGCGGTGATCGTCACCACTTCCGAGCCGCAGCGGGAAACCGCGGTGCAGGCGAAGATCGACTATTCCAGCTTCGACACGATACGCGGCTCCTTCTACGGCACCACGGGCCTGGGCGGCGGGCTTTCCGCCGATCTCGGCGTGCTCTACAAATATACCAACGGCTGGTTCACCAACCTGACCGACGGCAACGATCATGTCGGGCGCGGCTATAATTTCTCGCTGCGCGCCGGGCTGAAATATGAATTCGACGAATCGGGCCGCAGCTACATCCTCGCCCGCTACATCCACACCAAGCTGAAAGACCCGACGCCCATGCTCTGGAGCGTCTATCAGGACCCGGACGGCAGCTATCAGAGCGCGGCCTATGCCTTCGGCATACCGGGCGCCCTGATCGGCACGGACAACCGGCATATCGCGACCGATCCCGGCTTCACGCCGCTGTTCCGGTCGGAACTCGACGCCGGACAGCTGACGGCGAAGTTCGACCTCGATTTCGCGACGCTCACCTCCTACACCCAGTATCGCAAGGAAAAGTCGCGGCAGGATCTGGAGGTCGACAACAGCAGCATTCCGCTGTTCCGCGTCGCCTTCAACAATTTCGACAAGCTGTTCACGCAGGAACTGCTGCTCAACTCCAATCCCGGCGGACGGCTGAGCTGGGTCGTCGGCGCCTTCTTCATGGACCAGAAGGCCGGGCAGAACCCGTTCGGCGCGATGACGCCGGTGATCTATCCCGCCTATGACACCAATATCCACATCAAGTCGATCTCCGGCTTCGCCGACGCCACGCTGGAGGCGACCGACAAGCTGTTCCTGACGGTCGGCGCGCGCTACAGCGTGGAAAAGGACAGCGGCTACTGGACCTGCTATCCCGCCGGGCTCGCCGCTGGCTTCTGCCCGGCGAGCGACGGCCCGCCGGACCACACGTTCAAATCCTTCACCCCGCGCGCGGTCATCCGCTATCAGCTGACGCCGCGATCCAACGTCTATGCGTCAGTCACCAAGGGTTATAAGGCGGGCCTGCTCGACGTGAACGGCTTCAAGAACACCGGCTTCATCAAGCCGGAGAAGATCACCGCCTTCGAGGGCGGCTATAAATTGTCGAGCGGCGGGACCCGGTTGGAACTGTCCGGCTTCTACTATGATTACAAGGATTTGCAGGTGTCGATCTATGTCGGCACGAGCAGCATCACGACCAACGCGGCCAGTTCCGAAGTCTATGGCGGCGAACTGTCGCTCTATCAGGCGCTGTCCGACACCATCAGCATCACCGGCGGCATCGCGTGGACCCATGGCCGGTACAAGAGCTATCCCGGCGCGCCGGGCAATGTCTTCGACTATGTGGTCGACGGCAGGAGCGTGCTGGGCGTGCCCAATGGCGGCGCGACCGACGGCTCGTCCGACAACACGCCGGTCGATGCCTCCGGCAACCGCATGATCCGCTCGCCCGACTGGACCGGCAATCTGGGCATCGACGGCAATTTCGACATGGGCGGCGGCACGCTCAACCTGAACGCCAACGTCTATTACTCGTCGAAATTCTTTTTCGACGCGGCCAACAACAATGTCCAGAAGGCCTATACGGTCGCCAACCTGCGTGCCGCCTGGACCGACCCCAGCGATCACTTCACCCTGTCCGCCTATGTCAACAATGTGACGGACAAGGCGTACAAGGCGCAGGTGCTGCCCAACGGGTTCGGCACCGGCGTCTCCTGGAACCCGCCGCGCGTGATCGGCGTGTCGGCGGCCTTCCGCTACTGAGCGCTGCCCGGCCGCCGGCACAGGAGGCGCGAATGACGGACAGGCGCTCGATCATCGTGACCGGCGGCGCCAGCGGCATCGGCCGATCCTGCGCGGAGCTTGCGGCCGTGCGGGGCTGGGCGGTGACGCTGGCCGATCGCGACGGCGGGGGCGAGGCCGTCGCCGCCCGCCTGCGCGCCGAAGGGGGCAAGGTGCGGTTCGTCGAAACGGACGTGACCAGCGAGGACAGCGTGCGCGCGCTGGTCGCCGGCGCGGTCGACGCCCATGGGCGGCTCCACGGCGCGATCAACTGCGCGGGCATCGTCGGCAGCTCCCGCCCGATCCACGAGATCGAGACGGACGCGTGGGACCGCGTGCACGCGATCAACCTGCGCGGCATGTTCCTGTGCCTCAAGCATCAGGTCGCCGCGATGTGGGAGCACCGCGCGGGCAGCATCGTTGCGGTATCGTCGGCGGCGGCGCTGAAGGGCCTGCCGTGGAGCTCGGACTATTGCGGGTCGAAGGCCGGGATCGACGGCATGGTCCGGGGCGCGGCGATGGATTGCGCCGAGCGGGGCATCCGCATCAACGCGCTGCTGCCCGGCCCCACGCTCACCCCGCTCGCCGCCAGTTCGTCCAACGCCAACCCGGCGCTCGGCAAGATGCGCCTTCAGCCGATGGAGCGCATGGCCGACCCGGCGGAGGTCGCCCGCGCCGCGCTCTGGCTGGTTTCGGACGAAGCCAGCTTCGTCACCGGCATATCGATGCCGGTCGATGGCGGCATGGTGATTGCCTGAACGGTTTCAGCCGATCGCCAGCCGCGCCACCCGGTCCCGGTGCATCGCCGGGCCGCCGAACAGCTGCTGGCTCAGCTTCGCCCGCTTCAGGAACAGATGGCAGGGATGCTCCCAGGTGAAGCCGATGCCGCCATGCAATTGCACCGCATCCCCGGCGAAGGCGGCGTAGACGTCGCAGCCATGGGCCTTGGCGCCCGACGCCATGGCCGACGCATCCGCCGCCCCCGCCTCCACCAGCGCGGCGGCATGGCGGGCAAGCACCCTCACCGCCTCGATCCGCACCTTCCAGTCGGCCGCGCGATGCTTGAGCGCCTGAAAGGAACCGATGGGGCGGCCGAACTGCTCGCGCATGCACAGATAATCGACGGTGCGCTCCAGCAGCGCCTCCGCCCCGCCCACCGCATCGCAGGCCAGCGCCATCGCCGCATGGTCGAGCAGCGCGGCCCAGTCCGCCTCGGCAAGGCCAAGCAGATGCCCGTCCTCCACCCGCGCGCCGTCCAGCATCACCCGCCCGGCGCTGCGCGTCAGGTCCACCAGCGGCCGCCGCACGACCGTGACGCCTGCGGCATCGGTGGGGAGCAACGCGAGCGCCATCTGCCCCTCGCCCGCCCGCACCGGCAGCGCCAGCAGCCCGGCGCAATCGGCGAACAGCAGATGATCGACCTCCCCCGCCAGCGCCCCCTGCGCGTCGAGCAGCGGCAGCGGCGCGTCTCGCGGCAGCGCGAAAGCGGCGAGGCACCCGCCCGCCGCCAGCGCAGGCAGCCAGCGCGCCTGCGTCTCCGGCCCGGCATGGCGGGCGATCGCGGCGGCGGCCAGCATCGTCGGCAGCACCGGCACGGAGGCAAGCTCGCGGCCCAGCTCCTCATACAGCACCGCCAGATGCTCCAGCCCGAGGCCCAGCCCGCCATGCACCTGCGGCACGATCATGCCCAGCCAGCCGAGCCCGGCCATCTCGCCCCACAGCGCCCGGTCGAGGCCGCGTCCCTCGTCGCCGGGTATGTCGATCGCGCCGCCCGATCGGTCGGACAGCACGCCCCGGATGGCTTCGCGCAATTCTTCGATATCGATCGTCCCGCTCATCCGTTCGCTCCCTCCACGGCAGGCCAGCGTCGGTCGGCGATATCGAGGGCGGCGCCCGCCAGTCCACCCGCTTCCGCCTGAAGCGCGCGGATGCGATAGGTCCAGAAATGCAGCGAATGCTCGGTGGTCACGCCCATGCCGCCGTTGAACTGATGGAGGTCGAACAGCAGCGGCTGGATGCCCAGCAGCGCATGGCAGGCGGCGATGTCGGCATCGCCCGCGCGCCCGCTCCACGCCGCGCGCATCGCCAGATAATAGGTCGATCGCGCATGACCATGGCGCTGGACGAGCCGGTGCTGCACCGCCTGAAACGAGCCGACCGCCCGGCCGAACACCTTCCGCTGCGTCACATGGTCGATGGTGAAATCGATCGCCGCGCGCGCGGCGCCCGCTATCTCCGTGGCGATGCCGGTCCGCCACCATTGGCGCAACAACGCCCCGCCGCCCGCGATCCGCTGGCCTGAAGCAGGATCGGGCGCCCGCGCGAAGCGGCCATAGGGATAGCCGAGGATCGACGCCACCTGCTCCACCGCACCGGGATCGACCGGCAGCACGATACTGTCCTCGCCACAATCGACCAGCAGCGTGCGGGCGACGGTCAGGTTGCGGATCGCCCGCCCCAGATCGCGCTCGGCGGCGAGGGCGACCGGCCCCTCCACCACCCTGTCGGGCAGCGCCATCGGCGCGACCAGACCGCTTCCCATCGCCTCTATCGACCGCAGGCTGCGGGCGGTTTCGAACGCCACCAGCGCGGCTTCGAGCGGCCCCATGCTGCGCGCGGCGTCGAGAAAGCCGTTCTCCGCCAGCAGCGCCTGCAACGCCGGATCGTGCCAGGCATAGGACAGGCGCTCGGCCTGCGGCAGGTCGGCATGGTCGCGCAAAATAGCCTGCACCGCATCGACCAGCGCCTGCTGATCCTCGCTCAGGTGAAAATCCATCGTCAGCCCCTCGGCAAGCCGAGGCCGCCGCGGGCGACCAGATCGAGCTGAATTTCATTGGTGCCGCCGGTGATCCCGGCCGGGATGTTGATCCGGTAATAATCCTCCAGCAGCCTGTCACCGCCGGCAAGGCAATCGGGCAGATAGTCGGCGAGGAAATTCATCATGTCGCCCACCGCGTCCAGCGCCACGATGCGCGACAGATTGGCGTCGCTGTTGGGCGGCTCGCCCCGCACGCGCTGGTCGACCACCAGATAGGTCAGCATCCGCGCCGCCTCGAATCTGGCGACAAGCAGGCCCGCGCGATGGCGCACGATCGGGTCGCCGTCCCAGCGCCCCTCCGCCCGCAGCTGCTCCACCGCCCGGTCGAGCGCATCGAGCCCGGTGTGATAGCGCGGCACGCCGACGCGCTCGAACGCCAGCGCATGGGTGACGATGGCCCAAGCCTGCCCCTCTTCGCCCAGCCGGTTCGCCACCGGCACGCGGACATCGGTGAAGAACACCTCGTTGAGATGGCCGTCCTTGATGAGGCCGGGAAAGCTGGTGACCGAAATGCCCGGCGTGTCCATCGGCACCAGCAGGATGGAGACGTCCTTGCGCCCCGGCCCGGTGCGCACCAGCAGGAAGCACCAGTCGGCCCTGCGCGCATAGATGGTCCAGATCTTCGACCCGTTCACCACATAATGGTCGCCGTCGCGTTCCGCCCGCGTGCGCAGCGCCGCCAGATCGGTGCCCGCGCCGGGCTCCGAAAAGCCCTGGCACCAGATCACCGTGCCGCCGGCGATGCCGGCGACGTGGCGCGCCTTCTGCTCCGCCGTGCCATATTTCAGCAGCGTCGGGCCGATCCAGTTCACATTCATATATTGCGAGCCGCGCGGCTCGCCCGCCGCCTTCATCTCCTCGCCGAGGATGAAATGATACCAGTCCGGGCAGTCGGCGCCGCCATAATCCCTCGGCCAATGCGGCGTCAGCAGCCCGCGCTCGGCCAGCGCGGCGCAGAAATGGCGCGAAAAGTCTACCTGTTTGTCCGACGCATAGCTTTCGGGCACATAGGCCTCGTCCCAATCACCGGGCAGCAGCTCGTCCAGCGCCTGCCGCACGCGCCGGCGATAGTCGATCTGATCGTCGGTCCAGGCGAATTCCATGGCTCGCTCCCCGATCCCGCTCAGGCCGCCTGCGGCTCGCGGGGCAGCTTCAGCCCCCGCTCGGCGATGATGGTGCGCTGGATCTCGGAGCTGCCGCCCGAAATGGTCCATGCCCAGGAATAGAGATAATCCTGCATCCAGTAGCCGGTCTCATTGGCTCCCCCCATCAGCACCGCCTCCAGATACTGCGCCTCCATGCCGCCGATGGCGACGCCCAGCTCGGTGAAATCGCGCAGCAACTCGCTGTAATAGAGCTTGATGATCGACGGCTCGACCCCTGCGGCTTCGCCGCGCAGCACGCCGGAAAGCTGGTTGTTGACCAGCAGGCGCAGCGCCTCGATGCGCAGGCGCACGTCCACCATGCGGCGGCGGATCTCGTCATCCTCGATCGGCATGCGCCCCGCTGGCGAGGGCGCGCGGGCAGCGGCGGTGAGCAGCTTGAACCCCTCGCGCATCCGCTCCGCCAGTTCCAGCACCGACAGGCCCCGCTCCGACGAGAGCGTCGATTGCGCGACGGCCCAGCCGCCATGTTCCGGGCCGATCAGATTCTCGGCCGGAATGACCACATCGTCGAGGAATATCTCGTTGAAATGCGACGCGCCGGTCATCTGCCGGATCGGCCGCAGCGAAACGCCCGGCGTGCGCAGGTCGAGGATGAAATAGGAAATGCCCTTCGTCTTCGAGGCTGCCGGGTCGGTGCGCGCCAGCAGCAGGCAATAGCGCGCAAGATGCGCGTTGGACGACCATGTCTTCTGCCCGTTGACCACGAAATGATCGCCCCGCCGCTCCGCCCGCGTGCGCAGGCTGGCGAGGTCGGATCCGGCGCCCGGTTCGGAAAAGCCCTGGCACCATATCTCGTCCCCGGCGAGGATCGCGGGCAGGTGGCGGCGGCGCTGCTCCTCCGTGCCCCAGTGCAGCAGGGTGCCCGGCACATGATGCAGCGCGATGAAATAGAGGATCAGCCGGGGCGCGCCAGCGCGGGCGATTTCCTCATAGAGCACGATCTGCTCGGCGAAGGAAAGTCCGCCGCCGCCCCATTCGCGCGGCCAATGGGGCGCGGCATAGCCCGGCTCCATCAGCTTGCGGAACCAGAATTTCTGGAAGGCGACATGATCCTCCTCGGCCGCGCCGGTCATCCGCGCGCGCCAGCCGGCGGGCAGATTGCGCGCCAGCCAGTCGCGCACCTCGGCGCGAAACGGATCCAGCGCCTGCAATTCGGCCAGTATGGTGCTCATTCCGGTATCAAATCCGTGCGTTTATCGCTCATATAATCTTTTATCGACCATGAACGCAGGATATGCCGCTGTCAAGCGACCGGCGAAATATGCGATACGGGATTGTCAATCGATCGGCATTGGCATAAATCGAACATCTGTTACATAGTCGTACAATGAGACGCAAATCACCTTTGGGGCGGGCAGAAGAAGGCATATGAGCTACAGCTTCGAACAGCATAAGATCGTCGGCGCGATCGAGGCGGACGACGACTATTGGCGCGGCCTCGAAGACGGCGTCCTCCGCCTGCCCCGCTGCGCCTCGTGCCGGGGCTGGACATGGCCCGCCCATTTCCGCTGCGGCCAATGCGGGTCGTGGGACTTTGACTGGGTGGCGGTGGAGCCCAAGGGCCGCATCTTCACCTATACCCGCACCCATTATGCGTTCGACCGCGTGCTCGAACGCCGGGAGGACGTGCCCTATGTGACGGTGGTGGCGGAACTGCCCGATGCCGGCAACGTCCGCCTGATCGGCGTGCTGAAGGGCGACGAGGCGGGCCTTGCCATCGGCGCGCCGGTGCGCGGCGCCATCGATCCGCCGAGCGCCAAAAGCAAATTCTATCCCGCCCTGCGCTGGGAACTCGAACGCTGAGCCGCATGGCGGCTTCAAGGCAAAACCGGATGATGACGGAGAGGAATGTGAGCAGCATGCGAGGCGCCACCGCGATCGTCGGCATCGGCCAGATCCCTTATTACAAACGCGGCACCTCGCCGGAGCCGGAGCTGAAGCTGGCGCTGCGCGCGATCACCCAGGCCGCCGACGATGCGGGCATCGACGTGCGCGACATCGACGGGTTCATCTCCTATGCGTCGGAACGCAGCGACCCGGCCAAGCTGATGCCCGCGCTCGGCACCCGCGAATGCCGCTTCGCCTCGCTGGTCTGGATTCATGGCGGGGCGCTGGCGGGCACGCTGAATGTCGCGGCGGGGGCGATCCTTTCGGGGCAGGCGGATATCGTCGCCATCTACCGCTCCATGACCGAGGGCAACAGCCAGCGCCTGCGCGTGGCCGTGGCGCAGAACGACACCTCGTCGCAATATCTGGTCAACGGGCTGGATTCGCCCGCGCAGATTCTCGCGCTGCGCGCGCAGCGGCTGATGGAGCATCATGGCGTGCCGCGCTCCGCGCTGTTCGCGACGGTGCAGGCGTCCTATTATCACGCCCGGAACAATTCGCGCGCGCTGGGCCGAGCCACCGAAATGACGCGGGAGATATACGACGAGGCACGGATGATCTCCGAGCCCTATCGCCTGTTCGACTGCTCACGCGAGAATGACGGCGCGGCCTGCGTGCTGGTCGTCTCCGCCGAGCGCGCCCGCGACCTCAGGCAGACGCCCGCCTATGTCCTTTCCGCGCCGATGGGCACGATGGGCGGCGGCGGCGCGCTGGAGGAGAATTGGCGCCCCTATTATGCCACCGCCGGGCAGAAGGAGCTGGCCGACCGCCTCTGGCGCGAATCGGGCTATGGCTCGAAGGATGTCGACGTGGCGCAGATCTACATGAACATGGACGCGATGGGCATCGGCTCGATGATCGACCACGGCTTCTTCGCGATGGAGGAGGCGGGGGCCTTCTGCACCCTCGACAATCTGATCGCGCCGTCGGGCAGGCTGCCCATCAACACCTCTGGCGGCGATCTGGCCGAAGGATTCATCCACGGCATGGGCCTGATCCCCGAGGCGGTGCGGCAGATACGCGGCACCTCGGTCAACCAGGTCCCCGGCGCGCGCCTGTCGCTCGTCACCGGCGGGCCGGGCGACCTGATGAGCAGCACCGCACTGCTGGGGAGCGCCGACACGCTTTGAACCGGAACAGGATCGATGATTGGATTTACCGTCAGCCGCGCGCTCAAATGGTGGGCATGGGACAAGCCCGACCGGATTGCGCTCGATTATGAAGGCGAGGCGGTCGGCTATGCCGATCTCTATGCCTGGGCCTTGCGGGTCGCGACGTGGCTTCGGCGCAAGGGGGTGCGGCCGGGCGACCGGGTGATGATGGTCGGCGAAAATTCGCTCGACTATGCGATGCTGATCGTCGGCACCGCGCTGGCGGGCGGCATCGCCGCGCCGGTGACCTTCCGCTCCAGCGCGCGCGAGTTGCGCCGGGCGCTGGACCTGCTGGCGCCCTGCCTGCTGATGACCGACGCCGCGCGCGCGCAAACCGCCCGCGCCGCGCTGGCGGAGGGCGAAAAGCAGGATATACCGATGGAAGCGATCGAGATCGTCCGCGCGCTGCGCGACGCACCCGACCCGCCGCCCGCGTATGAGGCCCGGCCCGAAGACCCGCTGTTCATCATCGGCACCAGCGGATCGACCGGCGCGCCCAAGGGCGTCGTCTACACCCAGGGTTCGACCATGGCCTATGCCGCCGAGTTCGCGATCATGGAACCGGCCACCGGCAACGGCGGCAGCGTGCTGGCCGCGGGCCCCTATTCCTCCTCGTCCGGCACGCTGCTGCTGTTCCAGTTCCTGTCTGTGGGCGCGACCATCTTCGCGGAGAACAGGTTCACCCCCGAACGCGCGCTCGCGCTGCTGAGCGGGAAGCGGATCACCACCTTCCTCGCCTCGACCATCTTCTTCGAACGCCTCGCCGCGCTGCCGGAATTCGCGGATGCGGACCTGTCCTCGCTGAAATTCGCGCAGGTCGGCGGCGCGCGGGTCAACCCCTCACTGATCGCGCGGTTTCAGGCCAAGGGCGTGACCTTGCGACAAGCCTATGGCTGCACCGAGGCGGGCGGCGCCTGGGCGGCGCGCGACGAAACCGCGCTGGCCGAGCCGGAAAAATGCGGGCCGGGCGGGCTGTTCTCCGACTATGCGATCGCGCGGCCCGACGGCTCCCTCGCCACGCCCGGCGAGCCGGGGGAAATCCTCGTCCGCAGCGCCGCGCTCGCCGCAGGCTATTGGAACGACCCGGAACAGACCGCCACGACCTTCCGCGACGGCTGGCTGCGCACCGGCGATCGCGGCGTGCTGGACGCGCGCGGCAACCTGACCTTCATCGACCGGATCAAGGACATCATCATTTCGGGCGGGCTGAACATCTCCGCGATGGAGGTGGAAAACGCGATCGCCCAGATCGACGGCGTCGCCGAGGTCGTCGTGCTGGCCGCCCCCGACGCCGAGTTCGGCGAAACGCCGCTGGCGGTGGTCCATGGCGATCTCGGCCGCCTCGATCCGCGCGCGATCCTTGCCCATTGCCGGCGCGAGCTGGCCGCCTACAAACTGCCGCGCTATATCGCGCTGGAGGCCGGGCCGCTGCCCCGCCTGCCTTCGGGCAAGATATCCAGGGCGGCCCTGCGCGAGAAATACAGCGACGCGCCCGCCTTTCTGGAACGCCTGCGCTGATGGCCGACTATGATTATATCATCGTCGGCGCGGGTTCGGCCGGATGCGTGCTCGCCGACCGGCTGAGCGAGGACCCGTCGGTCCGGGTGCTGCTGCTGGAGGCGGGCGGGCGGGACACCCATCCACTCATCCCGATGCCGCGCGGGCTGGCCAGGGTCATGTCCGATCCGCGCTATATCTGGCCCTATGCCACCCGGCCGGAGGCGGGATCGAACCATGTCGCGGAGATATGGGCGCGCGGGCGAACGCTGGGCGGGTCCAGCTCGGTCAACGGCATGGTCTATGTGCGCGGGACGAAGGCTGATTTCGACGCTCTCGCCGCGCTGTCCAGCAACGACTGGAACTGGGACCGCATCGGCGCGGCCTATCGCGCGATGGAGGCGCATGAACTGGGCGAGGCCGCGACGCGCGGCGCGACAGGGCCGCTGCGCATCACTCTGCCCGAAACCCGCTCGGTCCTGACCGAGGCGGTGATCGCCGCCGGGCAGCGCCTCGGTCTCCAGCCGGTCGAGGACATCAACGATCCCGAAGACCGCGAGCGCATCGGCTATGCGCCGCGCACCATCTTCAGGGGGCGGCGGCAGAGCGCGGCCACCGCCTTCCTCCGCCCGGCGCTCCAGCGGCCGAACCTCACCGTCAGGACGGGCGCGCTGATCGACCGCGTGCTGGCCGAAAACGGCCGCGCCACAGGCGTGCTGGCCGAAATCGACGGGGCCGCCACCCGCCTCCACGCCCGGCGCGAGGTGATCCTGAGCGCGGGCGCGCTGGCCAGCCCGGCGATCCTCCAGCGCTCCGGCATCGGCGCCGCCCATCATCTCGCCGCGCTGGGCATCCCGCTGGTGGCCGACGTGCCGGGCGTGGGCGAGAATCTGTTCGAGCATCGGGGCATGGTGCTGCAATGGCGCGTGCCCGACGCCTGCTCCCAGAACCGCGAGTTCCGAAGCATTCGTCTCGCGGCGAGCGTGCTGCGCTATTATCTGACCGGGCGCGGCGCGATGGCCGGGGGCGCCTATGACATGGCGGCCTACGTCAAGTCCGACCCCGCGCTCGATAGGCCCGACCTGCAATTGTTGATCTCCCCCTATTCGTTCGATTTCGACGCGGTGCCGCTGCGGGTGGAGGATCATGGCGGCTTCAACATCTGCGTCTACCCGATCCGCCCGCGCTCCCGCGGATCGCTGGCGATCGAGACGCGGGATCTCGCCGCCCTGCCCCGCATCGTTCCCGCCTACGGCTCCGACCCGTGGGATCGATCGATGGTGCCGGTGATGATCGACTATGCGCGGCGGCTGGTGCGGCAATCCCCGCTCGCCGATCTGGTCGAGGAGGAGACGCGCCCCGGCCCCGCCTTTCAGGGCGAGGGCGGCATGGCCGACGCCCATCTCCGCTTCGGCTATGCCAATTATCATGCCGGTGGCACCTGCCGGATGGGCAGCGACGCCGCCTCCGTCGTCGATCCCCGTTGCCGGGTGCGCGGTGTCGACGGGCTGCGCGTGGTCGATACGTCGATCTTCCCGTTCATGCCGGCGGGCAACATCAACGGCCCGGTCATGGCGATCGCCTGGCGCGCGGCGGACCTCATCCTCGCCGCAAGGGATATGGACGGGAACACGCAAGGCCGCTAGAGCTACGATGATGCAATATCGCACGGAAATTCGATGCTGGAGTGTCTGAGTGTCTCTGGAAGATAGCGATCGCGGCGAGAATGGGGACGGGCGCGCGGCGAAGGGCGGGAAGCCCCTGCGGGACGTCGACCGCATGGGCGGCTTCGCCAAGGGGCTGGCGGTCATCGAGGCGTTCGGGCGCGGCCAGAACCGCCTCACCATCGCGGAGGTCGCGCGGCTGGCGGACCTCGATCGCGCGTCGGCCCGGCGCTGCCTGCTCACGCTGGTGGAGAAGGGCTATGCGACGAACGAGGACCGCTATTTCGAGCTGACCCCGCGCATCCTGCAACTGGGCCATTCCTATCTCGCCGCCTCGCTTCCCCGCCTCATCCGCCCCTCGCTGGACCGGCTGGCCGACGAAATCCGCGAATCCTGCTCGGCAGCGGTGCTGGACGGAACGGAGGTGGTGTATATCGCCCGCGCGTCGCATCATCGCATCGTCGCGGCGGGCCTCCATCCCGGCAGCCGCCTGCCCGCCTATGCCACCTCGCTCGGCCGCGTGCTGCTGGCGAACCTGCCGGAGGACCAGGCGAAGGAGGTATTGCAGGCGAGCGAGCGCGTCCGCTTCACCAGCAACACGCTGACCACGGTCAAGGCGCTGACCAGCGAACTGAAGAAGGTGCGCGAGCAGGGCTATGCCTATGTCGATCAGGAGCTGGAGATGAACTCCCGCTCGATCGCCGTGCCCATCCGCAATTTTTCGGGCGACACCGTCGCCGCCGTCACCGTCGGGCTGCATGTCTCGCGCGGATCGCCGGAGCGGATCAAGGGCGAGATATTGACGGCGATGCTGGACATGCAGCGCCAGCTGGCCGAAATCCTGCCCTGAAAGCCCGGCGTCGGGCCGCCCCTCAACTGCCCTTGAAGCCGGGCGGGCGCTTTTCGAGGAACGCCGCCACCCCTTCCTGATGATCGTCGGTGAACAGGGTCAGCTGGTCATAGGCCAGCGACGTCTCGAACGCGCCCGCCGTCATCTGCTTGAGCAGCAGGTTGACCGACATCTTGGCGTAGGAGATGGCGAGCGGCGCGCCCGCCGCCAGCCTGCGGGCATAGCCGTCGACGAACGCGTCCAGCTCCGTCTCCGCCACGCAATGGTTGATGAGGCCGATGTCCGCCGCCTTGCGGCCGTCGATCGGCTCGCCCAGCATCAGATATTCCTTCGCCCGGTGAAAGCCGAGCAGCAGCGGGAACAGCGCCGCGCCGCCGTCGCCCGGCGCGATGCCCATGCGGACATGGGAATCGCAGAAGCGCGCGCTTTCCGCCGCGATCACCATGTCGCAGGCCAGCGCGATGTTCACGCCCACGCCATAGGCCGGGCCGCGCACCTTGGCGATGATCGGCTTTTCGGCATCCAGCATGTTCCAGAACAGACGCCGCGCGCCGCGCGTGGGCGGGCGCCCCTTGCGGCCCGCGCGGTTCTCCGCATCCTGCGCCGACAGGTCGGTCCCGGCGCAAAAGGCGTCGCCCTCGCCGGTCAGGATCGCCACGCGGATATCGTCATCCGCGTCCACATCCTCCCACACCCGCTCCAGCTCGCGATGCATCGGCCGCGTCACCGCATTCTTGCGGCGCGGATTGACGAGGGTGAGCGTGGCGACGCCCTCGCCGTCCCTGGCGATCCTTATCCATTCATAGGATGTGGGGTCGATTGCGGGCACGAGCCGTCCTTTCCCTGCTAAACGTCCCATTTGAGCGGGAGATGCTCCAGCGCCATCACCATCCCCGGCCGCCATGGCGGCTTCTCGGCGGAGGCGAGCTCGAAGTGCGGGATGCGCTCCAGCCAGACGCGGGTGAACACGCGCATTTCCAGCCGCGCCAGCGTGTTGCCGATGCAGGTATGCGGGCCGATCGAGAAGGTGATGTGCGCGCGGTCGGGGCGATCGATATCGAAGCGTTCCGGGTCGGGATTGCGCCGATCGTCCAACCCCGCCGCGGTCAGCGGGCAGATCAGCATCTGCCCCGCGCGGAAAGGGGCGCCCTTGATGACGATATCCTTCTTGACGATGCGCGTCTGGTTGACGACCGCGAAGCGGCGCAGCGACTCCTCGACATAATCGGGCAGCCTCCCCGGCTCGGCCGCCAGCCACCGTTGCAGGTCGGGCCGCTGCGCCAGGTTGCGGAAGGAGAAGGTCAGCGCATTGGCGACGGTGTCGAGTCCGCCGAGGAACAGCAGGAAGCCCATGGATTCGAGTTCCTCCTGCGTCAGCCTGCGCCCGCGCACCTCCTCGCCCAGCAGCGCGCTGGCGAGGTCGTCGGCCGGATGGCGGCGCTTTTCCTCGAACAGCTCGCGCATGATCGCGAAGATGCGGTCCTGCAACCGGCCCCGCCGCTCCGGCGTGATGTTGCTGAAATAGTCGAGCACGATGGCGCGGAATTCCTCGAACCGGTC
>Ga0182748_1002889_pt1 | contig 15003 bp, 19 predicted proteins | sample eDN3rd37CKraftOP_FD_128877 | JGI IMG/M metagenome (GOLD analysis project Ga0182748, IMG submission 128877) | Enriched Organic Plus compost microbial communities from Emeryville, California, USA - eDNA 3rd pass 37_C Kraft OP (version 2) (version 2) ...
CACATAGGAAGCCGCTGGACAGGTGGCCGAGTGGTTAAAGGCAGCAGACTGTAAATCTGCCCGGGTTTCCCGTACGCTGGTTCGAATCCAGCCCTGTCCACCAAGGCTTTAGACCGATAAATCAGCTACTTAGCGTTCCGCTGGGCGCGCTCGTCGACCGCGGCCCTTACGCACATAGTCTTACGATGGATTCCGCACATTTCCGCGGATTTCGCTCGTCTCCGTCTAGTCCACGCTACACGCGGCGTACACAAACATACACGCCGCGCACTGGATTCAACGGGTCAAGCTCACGGCTCTCATGCTGCATCCGGTCCTCCGCCTATGAGTCGCAGATTCGGACTTCGCGCGGATCGCGGCGCAACCGCTTCCGTGCCTGCGAGCGCCGCAGCGGCGATCCCGTGGAAAAAGCCCACCTCGAGCGCGCCGAACCCGCCGCGCTCGACGATCCTCGCGACCACATGGCCGAGCAGGAAGGGCGCATCATTCGCTTTCATATAAGCGAGCAGTTCTCGCGCCCGCTCGCGGCCGAGCGCATTTCCTGAGGCTTCGACATGATCCGAAGGCGCCCAAAGATCGATGAGGTCATTTCGGGTGCGAGCTGCGAATGACAGCGCTTCCAGGCGGTGGCTTGGTTCAACCATTCTGAGCATCAGATTTCCCTCCCCAGCAGCGACTGGCGAAATCAAAATGATCACGCGCGCAAACAAGTCAACTGAAAATGTGAATCCACCCTAACTTTCAAGTTTAAGTTGAAAGTCACGTTCAACATTATTCAGATAAAATCTGAATAAATCCTGCACACGCGCAGCATATAATCGATGTCGATTTCGCATAGACTCTGTGATACGCTTCCGCTCGACTCGGTTACTTGGGATAATTGGCAGATGGACATCGAGGCCTTCGTACTTCCGCGCGAGAATGTTGAATACGGCGGCGTCTCGATGACGCTTCATCCGCTCTCGCTGGCCGAGGTGTTCTCCCTCTTCGTCGCTCACGCGAAGACTCTGACACCATTCATCGTGAGGCTCGAAGCGTCGCTCTCCGACCCCTTGTCCGCCCTCCAAGTCGTCGCCGAAGGCATCGCCGCGAACGCGGATTTTATGCGCGATACCATCGCATGCTCACTGAAAACCTCTCGGAACGACGATCCAAACCTGTCAGCGCTTCCTGCATTCATGCAGGTGAAGATGTTGGCGATCATCGCGAAGCTCTCGCTGGGTTTCGATATCGGCTTCACCCCACTGGCCGAACAACTGATCGCCGCCAGTGAACTGCTGAACGCCCCCATGCCGAGCGCATCGGTCAATTAAGTGGCGACAGGAAACTCCAAGCGTCAGAACGTTCAACTCATCGTCCAGGCGCGCGCGGAAGGCGAACGCCTGGTCGAATCGCTGACCGATGCCCTGCACAGCCTGTCCAGGGCGCAGGAGCAGGTCGGCGGCGGCGCAGCGCGCAGCCAGTCGCAGATGGCGCAGTTGGGTGCCGCGCTCGAGGTGGTCGCGGCGATCATGCCGAAGATCACGGCTGCGTCCGACCGCGCCAGCGAGGCGTTCGAACGGCAGCAGGCCACCCTCGCCCGCACGCGCGCCGAGCTGGAAGCGATTCGGCGGCAGACCGCATCGGCCGCCGCCGCGATCGCCGCCACTCAGTCGAAGATCATCGACACCAAGCTGGCCGGCGGCGACACCTCCGGACTGGTCGCGCAGCTTCAGGAAGCCGAGTCCGCCTATAACGGCCTCGTCGCGCAGCAGGGTCGCCTGCGAACGTCGGTCCACGCGCAGGAAGCGGCGCTCGGGCAGGCGCGCAGCTCGCTGCAGATCGTCAGTTCAGCCGCGAACGCGACCGAGGCGGCGATTGCCAGCGTCGGCGACGCGGCGCAGCAGGCAGCCGCGATCGCCGCCGTCGCCGCCGAGAAGCAGGCCCAGGCGTGGCGCGACGAGGCGGCAGCCGCGCGCGAGGCGGCGGAGCAGCAGCGCAACGCCGACCGGTTCGCCAATTTCATGGGCGTCACCGACAATCCGCGCGGCCGAATCGCGCGCGATTCGGCCGCGGCGATCAAGGAACAGCTCGACGCCGAGGACGCACTGGCCGCGGCGCTCGACCACATCCGCTCGCGGATGGAGCCACTGGCTGCCGTCGACGCCCGCCTCAACGCCGACCTCGCCAACCTGAAGAAGGCGCTCGACGCCGGCCGCATCAGCGCGGAGGAGTTCGCGCAGACCGAGGAATTCCTGCGCCAGGAAGCGCTTCGCGCCGGCGAGGCGATCGAGCGGCAGGGCCGCGGCGCGAACGGCAAGCCGTCGCTGTTCGGCCTGAAGCCCTACGAGCTCACCAACCTCGGCTACCAGATCAACGACATCGTCAGCGGCCTCGCGATGGGCCAGCGGCCGATGCAGATTCTGGCGCAGCAGGGCGGCCAGGTGCTGCAGCTTTTCCCGAAGCTCGGCGCCGCGATCACCTCCTCGATCGGCAACCCCGCCACCTGGCTGGCCGCCGCTGCGTTCGGCGCGATCGCGGCCTCCGTCGCCCGTGCGATGGCCGAAAACGATCGGATGAAGACCTTCGAGGGGCTGGTCCAGGGCATCGGCGACGGCGCGAACTATTCGGCCGCCGGCCTGAAGGACGCCGCCGACGAAATCCAGCACATGGGCGTCGCCGCCACCGCGGCGAACGCGGCGGTCACCACGTTCGTGCGTGCCGGCGTCAACCCGCAGCTCCTTACGAACTTCGGCCAGGCGGCGCGCGACATGGCCGATGCGATGGGCGTCGAGGTGCCGCAGGCCGCGCAGCAGGTCGCGACGGCGTTCACCGGCACCTATCAGCAGATCCAGCAGCTTCAGCAGGCGACGGGCTTCCTGACGGCGGCGGAGAACGAGCACATCCGCACGCTGTTCGAAGAAGGCCGCGCGGGGCAGGCCCGGCTCGAGGCGCTGCGGCTGTTCACCGACCGCATGAACCACATGGCCGAGCAGGCCCGCGGCCCCTGGTCGACTGCCGGGCGCGCCTTCGGCCGGGTGTGGGACAGCGTCATCAGCGCGATCGGGAACAGCCCGGCGATCCAGCAGAAGATCATCGAACTGAACGAATTTGCGGACGCGCTCGAACGGCTGACCGGCGCCGGGCAGGGTGCGGCGCAGCAGCTCGCGACGCCGGCGCAGGCCGCCGCCGAACTCGCGACGGCGCAGCGCGCGCTCAGCATCATCCAGCACCTGCACGACCTGCGCCCGAACGACGCGGAAATCTCGGCGCAGCTTCGGGCGGCGGAGCAGCGCGTCGCCGCCGCGCGCAACGGGCTCGATCCGCGCGATCCGCGGTCGACGGCAGCGCAGCAGGAATCGCTGGAAGTCGCGCGAGATCATGCCCGCGCGATGGCGCTGATCGACCTGCAGGGTCGCTACCAGGATCTCACCGACGCCGACCAGCGCTATGGCGAGGTGCGCGACGCCAATCAGCGCATCGCGATTCAGGGACAGATCGCGTTCAACCGCGTCCTCGACGGGACGCACAACCGGCAGCGCGCGCTCAACGCGCAGCTTGAGGCCGAGGCGCAGGAGCGCCAGCGCATCAATCAGGCGCAGCGCCAGGGCGCCGAGCAGAATATCCAGCGCTTCGCGCGGCGCGTGGTCGGCGTAGAATCCGGCGGCGATCCGAACGCGCGGAACAGCCGATCGACGGCGACCGGCACCGGGCAGTTCATCGAATCCACCTGGCTGAGCCTCTTCCGGAAGTATTTTCCGGACCAGGCGGCATCGATGTCGCAGACGGCGATCCTGGAACTGCGCCGCAATCAGACCGTCTCGCTGCAACTCATCCAGCTCTACGCGCGCGAGAACGCGACGGTGCTGCAGCGCGCCGGGCAGGCCGTCACGCAGGCGAACCTCTACCTCGCGCATTTCCTCGGGCCGCAGGGCGCGCTCAGCGTGCTGCGCGCGGCGCCGAGCGCGCAACTCTCCGACGTCCTGCCGGCCAACGTAATCCGTGCCAACCCGAACCTGCGCGGTCGCACCGCCGGTCAACTCATCGCGCGCGTCCAGGGACAGTTCGGCGACAGCGGTCCCGAGGCGCAGGACCGGCAGGCGATCCTCGACCAGATCGCGCAGCAGGAGGCGCAGCGCGCCGTTCAGCAGGACGCCTTCAACCGCCGCGTCGACCAGGAGAATGCGGCCCGGCAGGTGAGCATCGAGCAGCAGCGCCGCCTGCTCGGCCTCTCCGGCGACGCGCTGCTGGACGAGCAGCGTCGCCAGGCCGTGGAGGACGCGGTCAACGCGGCGCAGCAGGAAGCGGCGCGCCAGCAACTCACGCTCGATGATGCCCGCAAGCAGATGATCGAGCAGACGACCGCCGCCGAATTCGACCTGCTGCACGCCCGCGAGCGCGCCACCAAGGCCGTGGACGATGCCACCGCCGAGCGCCAGGCGCTGCAGGAGCGCCAGCAGCAGGCGCTGCAGAACGGCGACATGGGTCTCTATGCCGAGCTCGGCCGGCAGATCGAGGCGGTCAACCAGCGGCTGCGCGACGGCATCGCGGTGGCCCTGCGCTACTGGCAGCAGTTCAACACTCCGGAGGCGCACGCCGCGATCCAGGGCCTGATGAACCTGCGCGACGGCATCGAGCGCGCGCAGGAGGCGATGGAGCGAGCGCCCGCGGAGCAGCAGTCCGAGCGGCTGCAGGCTGTCCGCCAAGGGCTCCAGGAGCAGATCGAGTTCTTCCGGAACCAGGGCAACAACCGGATCGCCGACCAGCTCACGGCGCAGCTCCGCGGGGTGGACGCCGCGCTGGTGCAGACGATCGATTATCTCGTGAAATTGTGGTCGGGCACCGACGACCCGCGGGCGCAGCAGATGATCCTGCAGTTCCAGAACCTGCGCAACACCGTCGTGTCGACGCGGGATCAGTTCAGGATTTTCGCTGGCGACATTCAGCAGGCGTTCGCCGGCGACCTGACGAACGCAGCGATGCAGTGGGCGCAGACGATCGGCGAAGGCGGCAACGCGATTCGCGCGACCGCCGACCTGTTCCGCAGTTTCGCCTCGTCGTTCATCCGCGACATCGCGCAGATGCTGCTGAAGGCCGCGGCGCTGAAGCTCGCCATGAAGATCGGCTTCGGGGGTTTGACTGACGGACTCAATGCGCTGCTCGGCATCGGTCCCCTCGTCGCCGCCAGTGCGGGGTTGACGGCGGCCGGTGGCACGCTGACCGCAGCAGGCACAACGCTGACGGCGGCGGCGGTCCCGTGGGCGGCCGTCGCGGGCCAACTCATGGCCGCCGCGACGACGCTGATGATCGCCAATTCGACGGGCATCGGCCTGCTCCACGGCGGCGGTGTCGTCGGCGCGGGCTTCTCGATGCACCGCAACGTGTCGCCTGCACTGTTCACCGGCGCGATGCGCTTCCACGGCGGCGGGCTGCCCGGCCTCGCGGCCGATGAGGTGCCTGCCATCCTGAAGAAGCGCGAGGAGGTGCTGTCCGCCAACGATCCGCGCAACATCCTGAACGGCGGCGGCGCAGGCATGGGGGCTGCGCCTGATGTGAACGTGTCAGTGAAGAACGTGAACGTCGTGGACGGCGCCGACATCCTGGCGCAGGGCTTCGCGTCGCGCCGCGGCGAGCAGGTCGTGTTTAATTTTATCAGCAAGAATCGCTCTTCGGTGCGGGCCGCCCTCGGAGTCTAGGAGTGCCATTTCGCGGCTGGCCGGAACAGCGATGTTCCTGTTATGTTCACCCCATGTCTGAGTCGCCCCGCATCCGCGTCACCGTCGACGAGCTCGCCCGCAATATCCGCATCTGGTTGACCGTGCTCGGGCAGCGCCGGCCGAACCTGCTGCGCGACCTGTGGACCCGCCGCGGCGAGGACTATGACGGGCCGAAGATCGATCACGCTCGCACCGAGCTGGCGAAGGACCTGGCAGGGCGCATCCTCAACGGCGGCCACGAATTGACGCGCGACGCGACGCCGAGCGAGGCGATGGGGGTCGTCCTGACGCCGGCCGGTCGGGCGCCGGCGGCGGAATGATGTGGGCGCGCTTCACCCCTTCGCCGATCTCTTCGACGCCGCGATCCGCCATTCTTCGGTGCGTGTCACCTGTCCGCGCTGCCGGCGCAGAGTGGTCTTCGCGACCGCGGCGCTCTGGTATCTGTTCAGCCGCAACGGCTGGAACGATCGCTTCGGGCACGTCCGGCGCCGGCTCTGCTGCCGCGTCTGCTATCATCATGGCGGGACGAAGGAGCGGCCCCGCCTGGAGTTCGGGGATGAGCCACTGACCGACACGCGGCTGCGGATGCCGACCCGCGCTGACTGGGCGCGGGAAGCTCGGCGGCGACGATGAGTGGAGGCGGAGATCCAGCCCCCGATTTAATGACCGCCAACGCAGGAACGAAGACTCGTGTCGGCTGCCGACGTGCATACGCCCATTTCAGCCGTTCAGTTTGGCCGAGCGCTACCCTGAAACCTGTCATTTGCGCAGCCCGCTTCGAGCCGAAGTCGGAACGCTCGACAACGCCTGAGCTCGCGACTGCCGACGCATCGGCGCTAGGCGGGTGGATCGCCGATAAAGAAGGCCATCGGTACCCGAGGCAAATGGTGCTCCGAGCTCGACATCAGCAGCAGGCGGTTGACTGTATGATGCTGGAGGCCGCGGGTCGGAAAAGCGCAGGACAGCCGGCCCTTGTTGAAGCCATCACTATTGCCGCCAATTGTCTTCTGAAGCGCGCCGTGCGCTCGGCGGAACCGGGCGGCAAGATTTGCCTCGAGGTTAGGCTTGGCGCCGCGCACTGCGCGCGAGTTCAGATATTTGAACGCGTCTCGCATCACCCCCTGAAAGGCCGCGACGGAGGAATCGGCGGCCAGCGGCCAGATCGCGTCCGTATGCCCTGGAAACAGAAAGTCGGCTGCCTGCACAGCCTGCTGGAGGTTGCCCAACGCCGGACCCGGATCGTCCTTCGCCTGCCTATGAACCATGCGGAGCTCGTCCCAGCGGACGGGGGAGTCGGTAACGATGCAGGCTCCCGTCGCCTGGGCAAGATACATCGCGATCTCGAAATTGGGCGCGAGCCGCATCAGGCTGAGCTGGCCGCCGTCTTCGGCCGACAGGCTGCCCTCCTGCAGCACGGCGAGCGGGTCGCGACGCCGCAGGCGCTCGATGCTGTCCAGCACCTTCTCGGCCTTCGCGTCGTCGAGATCGGGCGAGGATTCGCGGAGCTGCTCGCGGAGGACGTCGCGGGGCAGGGCCATCAGGCTCCGCCGGAAGTCCTGCTCCGCAAGATCTTTCGCCCGGCGCTCGCGGTGCATCAGGGTCTCCATGCCGGCGGAGCGAGCCCGTGCCATGTGCATCATCTGGTCGCGGAGATGGGGATCGAAGTCGCAGGGGTCGGGGATCAGGTTGACGAGACCAATCTCGACCAGCGGCATCACGGTGAAGAAGAAGAGCAGGCTCTTCAGGAATTCCTGGCGGTACAGGCGCGGGTTGGCGACGGGACTATAGGCTTCGGCCATGCTGCCCGCGTGGACGAAGGGCGACTGGATGATCAGCTCCCCGAAATAGAGCGAAGCGCCGAGTGCGAAGTCGCAGATCGCGTCGGGATGGAGCGAGCCCGTATAGACGGCCCGAGCCCGGCCGTCAGGCTTGGGGAGGAGCTGCAGCAAGTCGGTCTCGCGTGGCCAGAGCATCTCATAGACCAGATAGACTTCGGCGATCTGGTCGTCGGTCAGGTTGCTGCGGACGTCGACCCAGTCTCTGCTCTCGTTCAGCTTGAGGATCTTGCCGATGGCCTGGACGAGGAAGAAATTGCGCTCCCTGATGCTTCGCTCATCCCAGCTCGGGCGGAGCGCGGCGGAACGGTCCTTGCAGCAGGTCTTGAACCGCCGCCCCGATCCGCAGCCGCACGGATCGCCCGGCCGGATCTTCGCCGGCGGCACCTTCTTCAGTTCGTCGCGCGGTTTCTCCGTCCGGCCAAACGCGTCCTGATAATGGACGTGGCCGTCCTCATAGCGGACGAACAACTCGCCCTCAAAGTGCCAGAGCCCGTCCTTTGGGAGTAATGTTTCGCTCAAGTCCGCCCAAGCCCCGGTCACGCTCCGTTCGGGATAGAGCCACTCCTCGCGGCCGGCGGCGATATAGCGGCGGGCGCGGGCCTTCAGGATGAAGTTGATCCGGGCCACCTCGGCATCTTTCAGCTTGCGCTCGCGGATGAAGGCGTCGGTCCGCACGAGGCCATGGCGGTAGTTGCGGGCGAACGTGCGCTTCTCAAGCGGGGCCGTGGCCGGGTCTTTCGCATATTCGAGATTGGTGAGGATCAAGCACCAGTCCCGGTTGAGCGGGAATAGGGTCTGCGAGGCCTTGAGCGCGATCCACGGGTCCTCCGGATAGCCGCAGAGCCTGTGGCCCGGTGGTGCGGCATGATTGTAGATGGTGACCGGATGGTCCGTGACCAGGAACTTAATGCCGGCTTCCTCTGCCGAGACTAGCTCCCGCACACCTTCGGCCCAGATCGAGCAGTGCATGGCGCGGATGCCCTGCATCTCGAACATCAGCTCGTTCTGGCTGAGCTCGGGATATCGCGCGCGCAGCCAATCCAGCCCCTTCGGCGTGCGTACTTTCTGGATGTCGATGTAGGTGAACAGGTCCTTGAAATGATCGTGCCAGGCCTCCTGGTCGTCGGTCGCGAAGGCGCGGAACGCGGCCGAGCCGGTCGCGTCGATGCTGCCGAACAGGCGGCGCTCAATCTCATCGTTCACCGTCGTGTCGAAGAAGGTCGAATAGAGGTCTCGCTGCCGGAAGGCGCGGGCGGTGGGCGCATCGAACAGAGCCCGTCCGGTGACGGTCTGGCCATCGGCGAGCTGATGGGTGGGCGGGTTCAGGTCGAGATAGGCGAGGCTGGTCCGTCCAGGCTCAAAGAAGCCCTCCTGATACCATTGCGGCACATAATGATTGTTCCTGGTCTTCGACATCGCGCCCGCCGTTCCGCCCTGGCCGGCTATTAGCCGATACGCGTCCATTCCTGTAGTTCCGAGGGTCTGCCCGTAGAGTTCGCCTTCAATTCCGGAACGGTCGGAAGCTGCCATTCTGCTAAAACTTCGCAGGACCGGCCGGTCCGCTCTCGACCAAAACTCGCCATCCAAAATTAGGAAAACATACAGCCCGATTTAGGTCGAGTTCGACTCGCTCCCTTCTCCTCGCTACGCTCGGCCCCATGTGCAACCTCTACACGAACAGGAAGAGCGCGGCCGAGATCGCCGACCATTTCCGGGCGCAGATCCCGCTCCAGTTCAACGCCGGGGAAGGGGAGGTCTATCCGGGTGGCCGCGGCATGGTCGTTCGGGAGGCCGAAGGCGTTCGGGTCGTCGAGGCGATGACCTGGGGCTTCCCGCTGGCGCAGAAGTCGAAGAAGACCGGGCAGCCGATCAAGCCCAAGCCCGTCAATAATATCGCCGACCTGTCGAGCTTCATGTGGCGTTTTGTCGCGCCGCGGCCTGAGAATCGCTGCCTCATTCCCTTGACCGGCTTCTGCGAGGCCGAGGGCGACTGGGGCGCCAAGACGCGGACCTGGTTCGCCGTCCGGGATCGGCCGGTCTTCGCCTGGGCGGGCATGTGGAAGCAGAGCGACGAATGGGGGCCGGTCTATTCCGGGCTGATGACCGACTGCAACGAGGTGGTGCGGCCGGTTCACAACCGGCTGCCGGTGCTGCTTCACGAGGAGGATTACGACCTCTGGCTTCACGGCGACCTCGACACGGTGAAGGCGTTTCAGGACCGCTGCTTTCCCGACGACCTGACGACGATCGAGCGGACACCCGATCCGTGGTTCCGCCGGCGGTCGGCCGAACCCGCCTGATGCCTTTCCCGAGCCCCGACGACGATGCGCCGCCCATCACTGCCGGCGAATGGGCGTTCCTCGCGCTCGGCGGCCTCTGTGTCCTAGTCGCGCTCGCCGTGAGCTTCCTATGATCGAGGAATGGGAGCTTTGGGCCTGCGCCCATGAATTCGTTCGCCGGCATGGCGAGGATGCCGCGATCCACGCCGCGATGCGGGCCGACGCGCTCTTCGACGAAGGCGACATGGAGGGTGCGCGGACGTTTCGGATGATCGTGAAGAAGATCAACGAGCTCCAGCGCGGCGCGGCGACGCTGCAATAGCGTGCGCCAGCAGATTGCGCCCATCCTTTCCGAAAGTTCACTTGCCCTCCGCTCCCGATCGGCGTTCCCTGCCGCTCCCGAAACAAGGGAGGATGTGATGAAGAAGATCGTGATAATCGCCGCGACGATCGCGCTCGGCCTTCCGATGGCAGGTTCGGCCCTGGCGCAAGGCAATAGCGCTGCGACCGCTCATCCGGCGACGCAACGCTGCCGCGACGCGCATGGCCATTTCACGCGCTGTCCGCCGGCTGCGGCTCATGCCACTGGACCGAGCGCCGGCGTGACGCGCGACTCTCATGGACGCTGCCATGGCGCGAACGGTCGCTTTGTCGCCTGTCCGCACTGATCAGCGCCAAGCCGGATGCTGAGCCTCGCCCTCGCCCTTCAAGCCGCGGCGGCGGGGGGCAGCTTCTCTTGCGCCGTCGCCTATGTGAATGATGGCGACACGCTTCGCTGCCAGGATGGAACGCGCGTGCGGCTGTCCGGTATCGACGCGCCCGAGCTGCCGGGCCATTGCCAGCGCGGTCGCGATTGCGCACCGGGCGACCCCTTCGCGGCGAAGCGCGCCCTCGAGAGCCTGGTCATCGGCCAGGCCATCCGCTGCCTCGCCGATGGGCGATCCTACAACCGCGTGACCGCTTGGTGCTTCGCAGGGGGGACAGACTTGAGCTGCGCGATGGTGGCAACAGGCAGGGCAGTCAAATGGGATCGCTATTGGAGGGGGCACCGCTGCCGCTAAACTTGAGCCAACGTCTGCTATTCCAAATGGGACATGCACTCAACGTAGTCGCCGGCCTGCGAGTAGAAATCGTCCACCTCCGCCGCGTAGCTTCTCAGCCTCCTGAAATATGTCTCTACTTCCATCCGATAGGAGTCGATCTCCCAACCTTGGCAAGATCGGGACGCGGCGCAAAATGGTCGCTGCGGACGAGTGAGGTATATCGATGGCGCCATGGGCGGCGAGCAGAAGGGCTGAATCGTCGCCGTAGCTGGTCCGATCGAAAACACCAATGCAAGGACAGAGCCCGCGATCGCCGCGCGACGCGTCCGCACCACCATATCACATCACCGCTGCGTCACGTGGAAGGCGAACCGATAGTCCTCGCCACCGAAATGGACGACCAGATGCACGTCCTGGGGTAGGGTGCGGTTACTTCCGGTGGCCTGCTCGATCACGATGCGACCGCCGTAGCTGTCGCCGGGATCGATCGTCGTGGTTTGCAGGATCTCGTTCGCGAGCGCCGCGCGCGTTGCGTCGAGCTGGCCCTGGATTTGGGCGATCGAATAGGCGCCTCCTGCCACCAGTCCTGCCGCGGCAATCTGTCCTCCAGTGCTCGGAGCGCTGATGAATGTCCGATATGTTCCGTGGGGCGTGAACGTGGTCGCGGTGTAATGGTCGCGCTGGTTGGCGGCCACGCCCGCTGCGAGACCGGTGGCCGCGGCGACCGCGATCTGGCGCCACATCGCCCGATTTCGCGCCATCTGGTCGAGCCGCTCGCGAGTCAGCGTGGCGACGTGTTGCCCGCCGATATCCGCGTCCACGTCTTCCACGCCGAAGTTGTCGGCGGTGTCGCCCATGTTCATCGCGACTACCAGAAAGGTAAACCGATTATGGTCAAGCCCGAGAGGCGTGACCTGGACGGCGCCATGCTCCCTTTGAACATCAACCGTGGCCACGCCCTGCGTAAATCGGATGGTCGCCCCTTCCGTTTCTACAGGTTGAACATTGACGCGCCGTTCGGCAACAGCCGGTGACGAACACATGGCAACCGCGAGAACCGCGGCGAGATGCCTCTTCATGAAATCTTCCCCCGTTTCGCCGCGAAAGCTTCAATTCGCGACTCAATACCGTGAATCTACGGCATGCTGCGACTTTGTAAGCAATTCCGCAAGATCGATTTTACATCCGTCGTGAGGAAGTGTCCGATGCCGAGACTTTACCTATTCCTCAGGCTGCCACGCTGCCAATAAAGCTTCGATCGCTGCCGAAGCTGCCGCACCAATAGGCGCCTCGCCCTTCTCCCATCGCCGGATGTTGCGGCGCCCGGCCTTCCCCATGCCGAGGCGATCGGCGAGCTCTGCCTGGGTCAGGCCGAGGGCGACCCTGGCAGCTCGAAATTCCTCGGGTGTGGATACGGGCATGCGAATTCGAAGGTCCATTTCTCCGGTCTATTTCTCCGAGATCTGTGCGCCGCGGCAAGTCCATTTCTCCGGCCTATTTCTCCGGGGCCTATTTCTCTGAGGGGGCGCCGCGGCAGGCCGCCGGCAGATCGTCAAATCCGACCGCCGGCAGATCGCAAGCGACCGCTAACCTATTGAAATAGAGTCAAAAGTGTTGGATCGCCTGGCGAATTTTGGTATCTGAATCCCGTCCATTTGGACGTCACGGGCTTAGGTCCACCGGTGCACGGGAGAATGCATAATGACTGACTATGATGCGCTATTCGCCGCTGAACGCGCGCGGCGCCAGGCAATCAATCCAAAGTTAAATGTGAGGTTCATTCGCAGCGACGGCCGCGAGGATTCCTATTCCTTTGCGGACCCGGCGCGAGCTGACGCCTTCCGGGCGCGGCTCCGGCGCAACGGCCTGCAGCTCTTGGACGGGAAGGAGTCCGTCCAATGACAACCGAAACGCTGCAGCGTGCGACCAATCATCCGGCTTTCGACAAGGCTGAGATTGTCGAGCGCGCCCGGTTTCTCATCGAGGCGCTCGCTGAAGGCATGGCCGCCAATGACGATGCGATTTACGAGTCGAACCCGTGCGAGCGCGTCGAGTCGATCGAATTCGAGCCGCGCGACGGGTTTTCCCGTGGACGTCAGGCGGCTTTGAAGTCTGCTTGCCGGCGGCATTGTCGCATCATTGCTCGATCTGCACGGCGCCCGGCGACCGGCAAAACGAGACTGGCGAGCCTGAGATTTACGTCGATGCCTATCTCAATACCGATCTGAATTACGGGCGCGACTCGGTTTCCGCCTACAGCGTCACCGGGCGTCGCGTCGACCGGACGCACGGCGAATTCAAGCGCACCATTCCGCTGACTGCATTCGTCGCCATGACGGATGACGAGCTGGGCGTGCTCGCCGACGACGCTGTGCGGAGTCTGCCATGAAGCCGGGCGCCCGCATCATCGACCGCGCCACCGGCGCGCCGGGCACGGTACTTCGCGTTTCGCCGCATCGCCGTCGCATCGCCGTCCGCTGGCACGCAACCGGCATCACGGAAACCGTGACGCGCGGCGACGTGCTCGCCGGCCGCGCCGCTGAGCTCGGCCGCGCGATCGGCGCCGCCATGACCGGCCGCGCCTGGACTGCCGCGTTGGTGACGGCGGCGCTTCTGATTTTCATCATTCGCTGAAGGGGAATTGAGGTGGAACGCCTGACATTTGTGGACGCCAACCCGCGCCACGAAACTGACCCGGTTGCGGTCGCGGAGTGCGGAGGGTTTCGCGTGAAAATTGTGCGCGACGTGCTCGCCGTCAATCCGTGGGAGGCAGGGGACTCTGAACCGCCGCTCGCGGTTGCGTCATACGGCTACGGCGGTAGTCCGAACGTGACATTCTACGATTCCGCCGGGGGCGCCGGACTCCTCGATCCGTTCGCTAGGTTCAGCAGCGATGCGCTGTTGCGCCGCCACATGCAGGCGATTGCGCGCGCCCTGGATATCGATCCGGCCGACGTCGATTGCGAGGCACGCCAACAGATGCGCGACTATGGCGGCAATATAACCGATATCAAGCGGGACATTTTCATCGATGTATTCCACGGGATGCGCGCCGGCGACCAATTCGACGCCGCCGCGGCGCTCTACGCGCTGCTTGGCATCGAGGCGCTGTCGACATGTAGCAGAGGCTATTCGCAGGGCGATTATGTCGACCTGTTGTTGGTCGCGACTCCCGAATGGGCTGCCAAGGTCGGCGCGCCGCGCGACTCCCATGCGTGCCAGCTCAAACATGCGGCTGAGCTCTACGGCGCCTGGGCATGGGGCGACGTTTATGGATACGTTATCGAGGACTCGGACGGCGAGCACGTCGATAGCTGTTTCGGATTTTACACATCCGATCCGACAGGCGCCGGTTTCGAGGAATCCGGCATGGCCGAATATGCCATGCCGTCGCTCAAATCCGCGATCCGTGAGCGTTTCGAACGCCAGGCGCGCGAGATCGAGGCCGCGCGGCCCGACATGTATTCAGTGGAGGAGTCGACGCGATGACAAAGCTTCAGGTCAACGCATCGATCGGCGCCGCGATGCTGCGCCTGCTGGACGCAACGGCGATCCTGGATCGGCCGAGCTTGCCTGTATCCGCCAAGCTGGAGGCGGCGAAGCTCGTGCGCGAGGCGCGCGAATCGCTGCAGCGCGCGATGCAGCTCGCATGGGAGGAGTCGACACGATGAACGCAACCGGTCACCGTGCCACCATATGGCCGACTCGCTCGAGCCTTATCGGCTCGACGCGCGTCAACGAGCCCCTGGTCGCACGCATCCTCGCCGCCCGACGCTGGCGCGGCCTGGATGAGGGTTTCAGGGTAGAGGGGAGCAATTGATATGGGCGGAGTCCTCGGAGTCCTGGGCGCGATCGTCATCATTTCGATAGTGTCGAGCACGCGCGCCGATCGCGAAGAGATGCGCGAGAAAATTAACGGACTGAATCCGCTATGGTGGACGCTCGCAATCGGCGGATGGACGATTGTATTCTTGCTGTACGTAACGTCGCCCGGCTGAGCTGCCAGGTAACAGGTTGACCGACTAGCGGCCGCGGGGATCCCCGCGGCCGTTTTCGTTTGCGCGCCCCGCTGCCCCGCTGCCCGGCGGCCCGCTGCCCGGCGGCCCGCTGCCCGGCGGCCCGCTGCCCGGCGGCCCGCTGCCCGGCG
>Ga0182748_1002890_pt1 | contig 14999 bp, 13 predicted proteins | sample eDN3rd37CKraftOP_FD_128877 | JGI IMG/M metagenome (GOLD analysis project Ga0182748, IMG submission 128877) | Enriched Organic Plus compost microbial communities from Emeryville, California, USA - eDNA 3rd pass 37_C Kraft OP (version 2) (version 2) ...
CGGCCGGTTGCAGTCGATCACCAGCCGCGAATAAGGCTGCATGATCGCGTGCGCGTCGAGTTCGTCCGCCATGAAGCGGACCACCGGCTCGATGCCGACGTCCCAGGCGATGTGCCGGCGCAGTTCGCTCTCCGACACGCCGAGATCGCCGAGCTTGCGCGGGATGCGCCGGCCCGCATGGTCCGCGACAAGGAGAAAGGGCGAGGCGCCGTCGGGGCGGAGCGTGATCGGCGCGGCGGGTTCGTCGGGAGCGAGGAGTGAGGTCATGTGAGGTGCAATTTGAACATGCTGCCGTAATATTGGCTAGGCGCGCCTTTTGTCCTTGCTGCTCGCATTCATGTAGCTGCGCAGAACGGCATTGATGCGCTTCTGATAGCCGGCTCCCCGCTTCTTGAAAAAGTCGAGCACGTCTTCATCGAGCCGGATTGAAATCGGACGCTTTTTGCTCACGACAACGTCGTCATTCGACCATGCCGCCTCGTCCGCATCGGGGTCGCCGGCGACCGAAGCCTCAATGTCTTCGTCGGTGAGCGCTTTCAATCGCTCCCAGTCCGTTTCGCTTTTCCGTCGTTCGAGCCGGCCATCCTGGTGCTCGACGATGTGAGTCCCGTCGGGAAGCGAAGCAACCAGGGTGACGATGTCTTCAGCCGCTGCTTTTTTGCCCATATCGTTCCCGCTCGCTTCTGCGCGCGACCCGCGCCGAGATGATCCGCAATTTTCCGTTTCGAATGGTGAAGACCACGGCGATCACGAGACCTCGGACCGCACCGATCGTAATAAATCGTCGCTCGCTTGAAGCCACCGCCGACGCGCGTGTGTCGTGCCGTGGATCGTCGAACACGGCGACGGCATCGACGAAATCAATCCCGTGCTTGGCAATGTTCGTTTGCCGTTTGCTCTCGTCCCATTCGAAACCCTCCGCAGGATCGAGAACAAACCGGGTGCCGGACATCGTTGATCCAATGTATATACAAATGTATATGCAAAATTGCAAGCTTACCTGTGTATAAGCCGCTCGTAACGCATCGATCTGTAAGCAAAGCCCTCAGATCGTCATTTGCCCGGCTATCCTACCAAGTCCCATGCGCTTTCCGCCCCAGTTCCTGGATGAAATTCGGACCCGCCTCCCGGTCTCGGAGGTGGTGGGGCGGCGCGTGAAGCTGAAAAAGGCCGGCCGCGAATGGCGCGGACTGTCGCCGTTCAATCAGGAGAAGACCCCGTCCTTTTTCGTCAATGATCAGAAACAGGCCTGGTTCGATTTCTCCTCGGGCAAGAACGGCTCGATCTTCGACTTCGTCATGATGACGGAGGGCGTGACGTTCCCGGAAGCTGTCGAGCGTCTCGCCACCATGGCCGGGCTGCCCCTGCCGAAAGTCTCGCGCGAGGAGGTGGTGCGCGAGGAGCGGCGCAAGTCGCTGTTCGAAGTGGTCGAGCTTGCGGCGAAATTCTTCGAAGCGCAGCTTCAGTCGCGAAGCGGCGCCAAGGCGCGCGGCTATCTCGCCGATCGCGGGCTGGGCCCGGAGACGCAGCTGCGGTTCCGGATGGGATATGCGCCGCCGGACCGCTTCGCGCTGAAGGAGCATCTCGGCGAGCAGGGCGTGCCGGTCGAGGACATGATCCAGGCCGGCCTCCTGGTCCACGGCGACGATATTCCGGTGCCGTATGATCGCTTCCGCGATCGCGTCATGTTTCCGATCGCCGACTGGCGCGGACGGCTGATTGCGTTCGGCGGCCGGGCGCTGAGCCCCGATGCGCAGGCGAAATATCTGAATTCGCCTGAGACGCAGCTCTTCCATAAAGGCTCGATCCTGTTCAACGGCGCCAAGGCGCGCGCCGCCGTGCATGACGGAAAGGCGCTGATCGTCGTCGAGGGCTATGTCGACGTGATCGCGATGGTCACGGCGGGCTTTGAAGGCGCGGTGGCGCCGCTCGGCACCGCGCTCACCGAGGAGCAGCTTGGGCTTCTCTGGAAGATCGCCGACGAGCCGATGCTGTGCTTCGACGGCGACAAGGCCGGCCGGCGCGCCGCCTATCGGGCGGTCGATCTCGCGCTCCCGAAGCTGCAGCCCGGCAAAAGTCTTCTTTTCGCAATGCTGCCCGAAGGCCAGGACCCGGACGACCTGATCCGATCCGGTGGCCGCGCCGCCATGGAAGAAGTGCTGACCAGCGCGCGTCCGCTCGCCGACATCCTCTGGATGCGCGAGACCGAAACCGCGTCGTTCGATACGCCGGAGCGGCGCGCTGCGCTCGAGGCGCGGATCGGCGAGATCATCAATGGCATCGGTCACGAGGCGGTGCGGAAATATTACCGCCAGGATTTCGACGCCCGCATCCGCGCCCTGTTCATGCCGGCTGAGGTCGCCGGCGGCTACGAGCGCGGCCGCAATTTCCAGCCGGCCCCGCGCCGGGCCGGAGGGCGCAGCGATTGGCGTGGCGCACAGCGAAACCCGCGCGCCGTATTGGGCCCGCTATCGCCAAGGCTCGGGCAAAGCCCGCTGGTTCGGGGCTACCGGAGCGCCGTCTCCCCACGGGAGGCGCTGATCCTGATCGCCGTGATCGAGCATCCCTGGCTGCTCGAAACCCATACCGAGGAATTTGCCGAGCTCGATCTTCTGCATCCCGACGCCGACCAGTTGCGGCGTGCGATCCTGGAAGCGGCGTCCGGCGAGGCGGTGCTCGACCCGCAGAAATTGCAGGCCAGCCTGTCCCAACGGGGCCTCGACCCGCTGATCGCGCGGGTCCGGGGGGCCATCACCCACAATTCGGACTGGCCGGCGCGCCGGGGGGCCGGGGAGGCCGATGTTGCACAATGGTGGGACCACATCGTTACCTTGCATCGCAAGACACGCACGCTAAATAGGGAGCTTAAGGACGCAGAGCGCGCGCTCGGTGACGATCCGAGCGAAGCCAATCTGGCCTGGATCCGGGACGTGCAGAACAGGCTCGCGGCGCTCGAGGGAACCGAGGCGCTGATCGAGGGATTTGGGGCCTCCTCCGGGCGCCCCGTCCGTGGTGGGTGACACGTTGAGGCCCCGGTTTGTGGGGCCTTTTTTGGCGAATGGGCTTTCAGGCGTGGGGTCAAGGGGTTACGAGGTTAATCCCCACTTAATCTGGGCCTACGAGAGTGAGTGTGTTGATTCGGCCACCCGGCCGGGGCGGGACTCGCGTAAGATGCGCTGTCGCGCCATAGGATAGGGACGGTCGAAACGGCGGACCCCCGCCGCGGGAGAGAGAGCTTCATGGCGAGCAAGAGCGCGGCCAGCAAGACATCGGCCAAGGCGAAGACGTCCATCAAGTCGACGGTGAAGTCGCTTCTCAAGGGCGCTTCCGCCAAACCCGCCGCGAGGCCGGCGCCCAAGGCCAAGGAACCGGTCAAGCCCGCCGCCGCAAAAACCGCCAAGGAGACTGCAAAACCCGTTCCCGCTTCGACCGCCTCAACAACCGCCGCTTCCGCCTCCGCTCCCAAAGTCGCTCCTGCTTCGAAAGTTTCGCCGATGCGTCCTGAAATGTCCCGTACCGCAGCCCTGAAAGCCGGCATCAAGGCCGTTTCCGAGAAGGAAGCCGTCAAAGCCAAGGCCGGCGGCAAGGACGAGCCCGAGAAGGATACCGAAGCAACGCCCGATACGCCGCTGCCGCTGCTCGATCTCTCCGACGCCGCCGTCAAGAAGATGATCAAGCAGGCCAAGAAGCGCGGCTACATCACCTATGAGCAGCTCAATGCCGTGATGCCCTCCGAGGAGGTCACCTCCGAGCAGATCGAGGACACCCTGTCGATGCTCTCCGAAATGGGCATCAACGTCATCGAGCAGGACGAGGCTGCCGACGACGACGCCGAGAAGGAGGAGGATGACGACGACGAGGGCGGCGAACTGATCGAAGTCACCGCCAAGCCCCTGATCGTCAAATCCGACAAGGAGCCCTCCGAGCGCACCGACGATCCCGTGCGCATGTATCTGCGCGAGATGGGCTCGGTCGAACTGCTCTCGCGCGAAGGCGAAATCGCCATCGCCAAGCGCATCGAGGCTGGCCGCGAGGCGATGATCGCGGGGCTCTGCGAAAGCCCGCTGACCTTCCAGGCGATCATCATCTGGCGCGACGAACTCAACGAGGGCAAGGTCTTCCTCCGCGACATCATCGATCTCGAAGCGACCTATGCCGGCCCTGACGCGAAGCTGCCGGCGCCGGTCGGGCCCGACGGCAAGCCGCTGCCCGGCTCCGAGATGGCGCAGGAAGCCTCGCCCCCCTCGGCGCCTCCCGGCGCGACTCCGTTCAAGGCGGCGCCCGCGGGCGACGCCGAGGAGAAGGACCCCGGCGAACTCGCCGCCGAAGCCGACATGGAAGACGACGAGTTCGAGAACTCGATGTCGCTTGCCGCGATCGAGCTCGAACTGAAGCCGAAGGTGCTGGAAACCTTCGACACCGTCGCCAACGAATACAAGAAGCTGCGCAAGCTGCAGGAACAGGACATCGCCAACCGCCTGCAGAACGAGTCGCTGTCGCCCTCGCAGGAGCGCAAATACAAGAAGCTGAAGGACGAGATCATCACCGCGGTGAAATCGCTGCGCCTCAACCAGGCGCGCATCGATTCACTCGTCGACCAGCTCTACGAGATCAACAAGCGCCTCGTCTCGCTCGAGGGCCGCATGATGCGGCTCGCCGAAAGCCACGGCGTCGCGCGCGACGACTTCCTGAAGAATTATTTCGGCTCCGAACTCGATCCGCGCTGGCTGAACCGCGTCTCGAAGCTTGCCGCCAAGGGCTGGAAGAATCTCGTCGCCAACGACAAGGACAAGCTGAAGGACCTGCGCGCGGCGATCCACCAGCTCGCCTCCGAGACCGGCCTCGAGATCGGCGAATTCCGCAAGATCGTGCATTCGGTGCAGAAGGGCGAGCGCGAGGCGCGCCAGGCGAAGAAGGAAATGGTGGAGGCGAACCTGCGCCTCGTCATCTCGATCGCCAAGAAATACACCAATCGCGGCCTGCAATTCCTCGACCTGATCCAGGAAGGCAATATCGGCCTGATGAAGGCGGTCGACAAATTCGAATATCGCCGCGGCTACAAGTTCTCGACCTATGCGACGTGGTGGATCCGGCAGGCGATCACCCGCTCGATCGCGGACCAGGCGCGCACCATCCGCATTCCGGTGCACATGATCGAGACCATCAACAAGATCGTGCGCACCTCGCGCCAGATGCTCAACGAGATCGGGCGCGAGCCGACGCCGGAAGAGCTCGCCGAAAAGCTCGGCATGCCGCTCGAGAAGGTGCGCAAGGTTCTCAAGATCGCGAAGGAGCCGCTGTCGCTCGAAACCCCGATCGGCGACGAGGAAGACAGCCATCTCGGCGATTTCATCGAGGACAAGAACGCGGTGCTGCCGATCGACGCCGCGATCCAGTCGAACCTGCGCGAGACCACGACCCGTGTCCTCGCCTCGCTCACCCCGCGCGAGGAGCGCGTCTTGCGCATGCGCTTTGGCATCGGCATGAACACCGACCACACGCTCGAGGAAGTCGGCCAGCAATTCAGCGTGACGCGCGAGCGCATCCGCCAGATCGAGGCGAAGGCTTTGCGTAAGCTGAAGCATCCGTCGCGGTCGCGGAAGCTGCGGAGCTTCCTCGATAACTGAGGAAGCCGGCAGCTGCGGAGCTTTCCCGGATCGCCGCGCCCGATAAAAAGGCCCGCCGGGAGGCGGGCCTGCGAACCTATATCACGTTGACGCCATACGCTTCGGTGAAAGCCGCCGCCGCGTAGGCATTGGACGCGTAAGCGTATCCTTTGTCTCCCCAGTTGGTCGTGCCCCAGCTGTTCCGGACAATGAACATGTTCTGGTCGTATCCAACGAGCGCTACGGCGTGTCCCCCGCTGCGCGAAGTCGGATCATAGGTTGTGAGCATGCCGCCCGTGGCTTTGGCATTCATCCACGTTTCATCGCAATCGAGGCCGGTCAGAATGGGCCCCTTGGTTGCCAGCCATCTGCGCCATTTCATGAGATCGCGCCGCAGATTCACGTAGCTGGCAATCTTGAGCTCGGAGGCCAGCAGATAAAACGTGTCGACTTCGCCTTTGTAGAGTGCGTTCGAATTGAACGGCAGCACACTGTCTTTCACGCATCCGTACTTGCGGGCGATGTCGAGCGCGCTCTTCAGGCTGGTCCCGTCTGTCTCGATAAACGTCGTGGGCTGCGTGACGAATTCGTCGGTTTCCTTGGCCGCCATCCATATGAAGCGGGGTGAAAGCAGCTCGTTTTTGCCGAGCCGGCCGGCATTGACGAAATGCCAGCGCAGCACCGAATCCGCCGTGGCCCAGCCGACGCAGGCGCCGGTTTCCTCCTGGTCTCCGATCTTCCACCAGTCGGCACGAAGATCCTTGGATTGCGGGATGGGCGTCGCCCGCAATAGGCCGGCGGCCATCGCGTCGTCGACGCTCCAGTCCCGCTCGGTTTCCTGGGACGGGACCCGGTTGAGGATGCGAGCGGTCCCGCCTTCATCCTGTCTTGTTTGCCTTGAGCGGAGCGCCGGTGCCACCGCTGGCGACGCGACTTTCGCGCCGGCGCGACGCGGCTTCCGAACCTTGCGCTTTGCCATGTCAGCCCCCCTGCCAACCATTTTATGGAATACAACTATAAAGTGTATATTAATATAAATGCGCTTTCAACGTGTTTTTGGGGGCCCGTTGGGAGGACGGTTTTGAAGCCGGCTGCGGAGCTTCCCCGATAATCGAGGGTCATCGCGACGCGGGCAGCGCCGAAGCAACCACGCCGTCATCGCCCGGCAAAAGCGCGAAGCGCGTCACCATCTCCGCATCGTCATTGCCGGGCACGGGCGCGTAAGCGCGTCTTCACGCAAAAGGCCCGGCAATCCATCAAACGAAAAAGCAAAACCCCGGCGCAAGCCGGGGTTTTTGTTTGCGCTTCAAAGCCTGTCATGCCCCGCGAAAGCGGGGCATCCAGTTTTCGGATGCACTTCACTGGATCGCCCGGTCAAGCCGGGCGATGACGGGGCGCGGGGAGGCGCGAAGCGCCGAAGAAATCCATCTGCGCGATGCAATTCACATGTCATTGCCGGGCAAAAAGCGCGACGCGCCGCAGTATCTCCGCATCGTCATTGCCGGGTTTGACCCGGCAATCCATCGAACGAAAAGCAAAAGCCCCGGCGCAAGCCCGGGTTTTTGTTTGGGGGTGTGCCCCACTCCGCTCGTCCCCGCGAAAGCGGGGACCCAGAATTTTAAGTGCCGCACCCGACCACGTGCGGATTTATTCTTGCGCTGAACCGTGATGGTGCGCAATCCTTGGTTGCGGAAATTTTTAGACATCTGGTGAGACACCAAATGGCGAAGAAGGCAAAACGCTCAGAGAAGCCGCGACGAGTTCGCATTGCACGTGTCGATGGCAGCGTCGGTTCCCTCGAGAAAAGAATATCGAAAGATTATGGTCTGCCGCTTGGCAGCGTGAGGATTGTCGGACCTGACGGCAAAGACAAACGGTCGGATGCGAAGATACGAAGTTTGCTGCACGAGTGGGGACTTTAGGCGGATCTCATTTCAAGTCGTGAGTAATGCAATGCTGTTCTCTTTTTTCTTGTTGCTCTGATGACAGCCGATATTGACAGCCAACTCGCCAAGATTTGGTCAGATGACGTGCTAGATCGGTCGAGAGATGCAGCCTATCTCCAAGACTTCTTGGAAGGCCGTATCGCCGAGCGGGAAAAAGCCGGCAAGACGAAGTCGTATGTGATCAATCTCGACGCAGCCTGGGGGCATGGAAAGACGTTCTTTCTCGAGCGGCTTGCGCGGACGTTGGAGGCAAAAGGGCGCATAGTTGTGCAGATCAATGCTTGGCAAGACGACCATGCCGATGATCCGCTGTTGCCTCTAATGGTGGGTGTTGACGCCGCGATTAGTGCGGTCCGCCAGATTCCCGCGGCGGTAAAGAGCAGTTGGAATGCGGCCAAGAAGGCGGGTGTGGCTGTTGCAATTGCGGCCGGCAAGGGCACGGTCATCCACATGGCAAGTAAGATCATTGGATCTGGGGCGCAAGAGATCGCCGCGATACTTGGTGGCGGAGTCGGAGAAAGTGCGAACGCAGCAGCGGCTGCGGCTGGACAAGAGGCGGTCGAGCTTTTCGACAAGCACGCTGAAAAGCTCTTAGACACGTTTCGAAGCGAAAGGCAGAGCGTACAAAGCTTTCGGAGCCGCCTGGGTCAAACTCTTGAGAAACTATTTTCCGAACACGGGAATGGCCCGCTTTATATTCTCATTGACGAACTTGATCGGTGTCGTCCCAGCTATGCGATATCAACGCTGGAGCGCGTCAAACATCTTTTCGAGATCGATAACGTCGTTTTCATAGTGGCAACCGATTCGCAACAACTCCAACACTCCATCAAAGCGGTGTATGGAAACGATTTCGACAGCAAGCGATACCTTTTTCGCTTTTTTGATCGAACCTTCACTTTCGAGAGGCCGCCCACTCGTGCTTTTGTTGAGGCTCGATTGATTGATCAGCCGCTCGATGAAAGAAAAATATCGCTGCCGCGAAATTGCCAGTTGTCCGAGTTTCTCGCCGAGGGAGTCGAGCACCTGGGGCTTGGACTCAGAGATGCTGGGCAGTGTTTGGACCTTTTGGCTAGCGTAGTGACGACGTGGAATCGGTCCGTCCCTCTCGAATTAGTGTTGTTGTATCCTTTGGTGATCTTGCATCAGCAGAGGATTGCGGTTTCATCGAAGGCTGACCTGAGTGATTTTGCGCAATTGACCTCAAATAATCTCGAGGGCAATCCTCCATGGTGTGTGCAATTTATCGGCCGCCAAGGTCAGAGAAAAAATGTGGATGTGTCAGAACTCTTTTCGAAATTCCATCACATTGCAGCGCCCAATCTTTATGAGATGTATCATCGCGACCTTCCTACTGACGAGCCTGATCGGTGGATATATGATCAATTGTCCAATGAGGTGCGATTGCTCCATCAGACAATGAGTCGTCAGAATCCTCCGGTGTCGATCATTAATGACTATGCGCTTTTGGTGCGAAACGCTGGCCGAATTAGTTCGGAAGTAAGTGCGGATAACTGATAAAGGTGAGCCCGATGCTGGAGCGTCTGATCATCGTCACATGAAGCGGCGGGGAACGGCGGCCTTGCCGGCGCTGGGGGAGGACGAGCGCCGGATCTGCGATGATCAAACTCACGGGCCACGCCTCAGCAGAGCCTGACGCCTCCACATATTCCGCAATACTCGTCGGCGCAGGCACAGGCAGCCCGTCCTCCTTCAATCCCTCGATATGAAACCGGATCGCGTCGCGGATTTCGCGCTCGACATCCTTGAGGCTTGCGCCGGTCGCGACACAGCCGGGCAAATCCAGCCATAGGCAGAGTAGTTTCTGTTCGCCTGTTCGATCACCACGGCGTAGCGCATTATTCACGTTCCTTCAGCTTGAGCCTCTTCCAGTTGAAAATCCGAGCTGTTATTGCCGCGAAGGCGGGCGATCCAGTCTACTGGATGCCCCGCCTTCGCGGGGCATGACAAAAAGGAGGCTTCCGAACGAGGGCACGGGGCGCCTCTTGACAAAATTTCTTTCAAGGACTATATTCCTATCCATCCCGTCCCTCTGCAAGGGGCGTCTGATCAGCGTCGCATGACGCGGGGCGGGATGCGGCGGCCTTGGGCGCGGCGGACGTTTCCGCGCGCAAGGCACAGGTTCAAGCCGCGCCACGCCGAGGCACTGTGCCCGGAGACGGCGGTGGAGCGTTCCACCGGTGGCGTTGGAGCAGACCTGTAGCGCGCCGCGTGCGGAACGCCGGGGCGTCCGGCTTTCCGTGGTGACGACGCTCGTGTGGACAAACTCAACACAGCCACACGGGGCCGCGGGCAGGCCAGAGCCCGGCGTTCCGCACGCCCTTGCTAAAGGCAAGGGGAGGGAATGCGAGACGGGATGAAGGCGTGCCCGGCGCCTTACAAAGAATACGGGCGATGACGCGCGTCCCGGTCGCAATTGTCCCCGCGCAGGCGAGGACCGATACGCGCCGCTGTGGTTATAAGCCCCAACCGGCGCGCCGCTCGCGCGGCTCGTCCCTCCCCGCAATCGGGGGAGGGAGGACAAGGCCTTCACCCCACCGTGCCGTTGCCGGGCGCCGAGCCGGGCGGGGACGGCGGCTCGGGCGTGCGGTGCACGAAGGTCAGCGTGATATAGGCGCCGAGCCAGGAGCCGATCGCCGCGAACGCGACGTAAAGATAATTGCTGGTGTAGCTGACCACCGCGAAGGAGGAGAGGAGATACCAGACGCTGCTCCAGTTCGCGGCCGGGATGCGCTTTCGCGCGATCACGGAGGCGGTGAACATGACATAGGCGGCGTCGGTGGTCGCTGTCGCGACGACGACGCCAAGCGCGATCAGCGGGTCGATCTGCCAGGAAAACATCGATGGGTCCTGCATGCGGGAGGGTGGCCGAGAGAGGCCGGCCGGATGCGGCAAGCCTAGTCCATGGGCAGGGCCGGCGGCGAGATTGGCGTGCGGCAGATCGCGCTTTCGTTGGCGGTCACTTCTAAAGCCACAATTGCCGTGCGATATTGGCCCGAATCCGATGCCGTATCGATTTCGAGGCCGATGATGTTTGTCACCCTGTGGGTCCGTTTCGCCGCGCTGTGCTTTGTGTTTTGCGTACTGGCCGGGCCCGCGCTCGCCGCGCAATGCGGGGGCGACTTCAACGCCTTCATCGCGAATTTCTCGCGCGAGGCGGCGGCCAAGGGCATCTCGCAGGGGGTGATCGCGCAAGGGTTCGCCGGGATCACGCCCGATCCGAAGGTGCTGGAATTCGACCGGCGCCAGCGCGGCACCTTCAAGAAGAGCTGGGAGGATTACGCGCGCACCCGCGTCGGCCCCGCCCGCGTCAATCGCGCCAAGCAGATGATGAAGAAGCACGCGGCGCTGCTCAGCCGGGTCGAGCAGCAATTCGGCGTGCCGAAGGAGCTGATCGTCGCGATCTGGACGATGGAGACCGACAACGGCGCCGACATGGGCAAGCTGCCGATCATCCGTACGCTCGCGACGCTCGCCCATGATTGCCGGCGCACCGACCTGTTCCAGCGCGAATTGTTGGCGGCTTTGCAGATCCTGCAGCGGCAGGACCTGCCGCTCAAGGAGCTGATCGGGGCCTATGCGGGCGAGATCGGGCAGACCCAGTTCCTGCCGTCGTCCTACATCAAGTATGGCGTGGATTTCGACGGCAACGGCCATGTCGATTTGCGCCGTTCGGTGCCGGATGTGCTGGCCTCCACCGCCAATCTGCTCCGCACCAATGGCTGGCAGCGCGGCCAGCCCTTCAACATGGGGACGCAGAATTTCGAGGTGATGCGCGAGTGGAACCGCTCGGAGATCTACCGGCGGACGCTGCATTATTTCGCCGAGCAGCTGCAGTAGCTGCGTATCGGCGCGCGCCGGCGGGAAAGGGGCACGCGCCGCGAACGGGTTAGACGTCGACGCGTACCGATGCGTTGATGCCGCAGCCAGAAACCGGCAAAATCAGCTGCGTCCGACATCCCCGTTACGGCCGGTTGTCACGCGGCGCGTACCTGCAGCCTCAACGCCCGCGAGCCGCATTCGTTCGCCGCGCGAAGGCTTTTTGCGGCGATTGGCGTATCATTCGGCGGATGCGAATCGGGCGCTGCTTTCGATGACTATCCGCAGATCGGCCACCGGCCTCGGACGATTGCTCCGGCTGGAGCATCGGTCCGAGCCCGTGCTCGATCGCAGGCGTTTTGCCGGCCGGATGGGTCTGGCGCTCCTCGCCTGGGCGATCCTGACCCTTGCGGGTCTCGCAATCGGGATGAGCGGCTATCTTTATTTCGAAGGCATGAGCGTCCCGGATGCCTTCGTCAACGCCGCCATGATCCTCTCCGGCATGGGCGTGTTCGACGATCTGAAGAACGCCAACGCCAAGATCTTTGCCGGCTTTTACGCCATGCTGTCCGGCCTGATCATCCTGATCGCGACCGGGCTCGTCCTCGCGCCGGTGCTGCATCGGATCATGCATCGCCTGCATATCGAAGACGAACATTCGCGCGACTGACTGCAGAAAGACACGCACCGGAGCGGATTTGGCATCATGGCGACGGCTACCAATGGCAGACCCCGCGGTTCTCTGACGGTTCGCATCATCGCGATGCCGGCCGATACCAATGCCAATGGCGATATTTTCGGCGGCTGGGTGCTGTCGCGGATGGACCAGGCCGGGGGCATTGCGGCGGTCGAGCGCGCCAAGGGCCGGGTGGTCACGATCGCCATCGAGGCGATGACCTTCATCCGCCCGGTCCGCGTCGGTGACGTGCTGGAGGTCTATACCGAGATCGAGAAAGTCGGCCGCACCTCGATGAAGATTCACATCGAGGCCTGGGCCCGGCGCTTCATGACCCACCATCACGAGAAGGTCACGGACGCGAATTTCACCTTCGTCGCCATCGACGACGATGGCCGGCCGCGCGTGATTCCGCGGGATGGCGTGCAGGTCTGAAACGAAATCGCCGCTCGCGCGTTACCAGCGCCGTCATTTCATCTGGCGCCCTTCGGGCAGCCATCTTCCTTCCGCACCGGGGCCCGTGGCATGGACGACACGCTGGTTCTTCTGAACGCCCGGGCGGGCGCTGTGATCGATGTCGGCCTCGATCGGGTGCGGGACACATTGACGTCGGCGCTGAAGGGTCGCGCCAGGCGCTTTGAAATCCGCCCCGTAAGGCCGGCTCAACTCAGGGAGGAGATTGAGCGCGCGGCAAAGAGTTCGGTCTCAACCCTGATCGTCGGCGGCGGCGACGGGTCGGTGAATTGCGCGGTGAATGCGCTGGCCGGCTCCGACAAGACGCTTGGCGTGCTGCCGTTCGGGACGATGAATCTGTTCGCGCGCGACCTTGGCATGCCCGCGGACATCGAGGCCGCTATGGAATCGATCGGCGCTGCGACGCCCCGGCGGGTCGATCTTGCGCAAGTCAACGGCCGCTATTTCCATTCGCTGTCCGGCCTCGGCTTTTTCAGCCAGATGGCGCGGGCGCGCGAAGAGGTGAGAGGACATCCGCTCGGTCGCATCGCGGGCGTCGCCATCGCCGCGGTCCGCGCGCTGCGCCGGACCGAGCCGTTCACCCTCGATATCCGCACCGAAGACCGGACCGAACAGGTCGAGGCGCTGGCAGTGCTCGTGACCAACAACCAGTTCGGGCCCGACTGGAGACGGCCTCGGCTCGACGGGGGCGTTCTCGAAATCCATATCGCCGAACATGACGGCGCCCTGTCCAAGCTGAAAGCGAGCGCAAACCTGATCGCCGGTACCTGGCGCAATGACGACGACACCGACGGCATTCGCTCGATCGTGGCGCGGCATGTCATGATCAATCGCGAACGCGGCCGCACATACGCCTCGACCGATGGCGAACTCCGACGCGAAAAAGTCCCCTTGAAATACGAGATCGAGCCTCGCGCGCTCAAGGTGCTGTCGCTCTGATCAGGCGCGGATGCCTGGCGCCAGCTCGCCGATGCGGGTCAGATCGCGGATGAAAGCGCGATATTCGCGCTTGGCATTTTCGTCGCCCGGCTCGCGCATCAGGCGCAGCAAATAGGACGGATGCACGGTGATGAAGCCGGCTTGCCCGGCGAAATCGAAAGGTCCGCGCGCCTTGGTCACTGCGATGGCGCGGTCGGCCATGGCCTGTGCTGCGGTCGCGCCGAGCGCAACCACGAGGTCCGGCTTGATCGCAGCGATTTCGCCCGCGAGCCACCAGCGGCAAGCATGAATTTCACCGGCATTCGGCTTCTTGTGAATGCGCCGCTTTCCGCGCGGCTCGTATTTGAAATGCTTGACCGCGTTGGTGACATAGGCGCGCCGGCGATCGAGGCCGGCTTCGGCCAGCGCGCGATCGAACAATTGTCCGGCCGGTCCGACAAACGGCTTGCCCGCAAGGTCCTCCTGATCGCCTGGCTGCTCACCGACGAACACGACGGGGGCGTTGCGCGGCCCTTCGCCGAACACTGTTTGCGTTGCATTCTTGTAAAGCGGACAGCGGGTGCAGGTCTCTGCCTCGCGCCGCATGGCGGTCAGACTGCCCTCCGCATGATCGTCGGTCGTTGTGGGTCGAGCCATGCGGGTGGCGATCCGGTCGGCAAACAAGGCAGGTTGATCGGCGCTCAGATCCATCATGCCGGCGACGCGCTGGCCGGCGGCCTGCACCATGTCCGGAATAAGTGCGGTCTCGGGCATGTTGTTCCAGTAGTCACGCGGCATGTGGTTCACCATCGTCTTGAGGCGCAGCCGCGCCGGATTGAACGTGGTGCGGTAATAGGTGAGCCACAGATCGTCGAGCACATCGTCGCGTCCGTCGTCCGAAGGCTTTGCCGAGGGCGGACCGAAGGTCAGCGCGCCGCCCTGCCAGATCGCGGTGCCGAGTGGCGTTGCGATGATGAAATCCATGTTGCTGAAACGATCGACGAAGAACGGCACCGCGCGGCGCAGCACATGATGATGCGGCTCGAACCACGCGGTGTAGAACGTGCGGCCGCCGATCTGCCGCTCGCGAAAGCGCAGGAAGGCGTGCATCTTGTGAATGTCGCGGCGGACCGAATGCACGTAGTCCATCAGCCGCGCCACATGCGGATCGCTGGCGCGCTCGGCGAGATCGCGCTCGCCGCCGCAGATCCGCCAAAGCACATCGTAGAGCAAGGCAAAACGATCGGGCGCACTGTGACAGACGGCGTCGCGCATCAGCGCGGCATAGCTGCGCGGCACGTTGAGGACGATGTCGGCCGGTTCGGAGAGGGGCAAAGGCGGCAGCAAAGTCGGCTCGTCCGGCGAGACGAAAGCGACATCCGCCGGACGAAGTCCCCGCGCGATGCAGGCTTTCGCAACGCCGCGGAATTCGGCTTCCCCGGCGTCATGCGCAAGCGTGACCGCAAGCATCGGCTATCCGAACAGGCTGAGCTGCGCCGGCGCCTTGACGAAAAGCTGGCGCAAATGGTGGCTGTCGAG
>Ga0182748_1002891_pt1 | contig 14984 bp, 12 predicted proteins | sample eDN3rd37CKraftOP_FD_128877 | JGI IMG/M metagenome (GOLD analysis project Ga0182748, IMG submission 128877) | Enriched Organic Plus compost microbial communities from Emeryville, California, USA - eDNA 3rd pass 37_C Kraft OP (version 2) (version 2) ...
CTCGTCACTCATGTCCGCACTCAAAACGTCGTTCGTGTTGACCGTTGCTCCTGACAAACCCGACCACGGTGTCATTTGTTGGATGGGGCAGGGACTTTCTGCGGCGAGGAAGTTCCACAATCTTAAGCCCGTCGGAACATGTGCGCCCACGCACGCGTGGTGCGGGTCACAACGTCTGTGTCTCAGACGCTTGCTCGCGAACGGAACTTTCCTGCTGATGTCCTTTGCACATCACTCGATAAGCGCGACGCAAACGCCATGCGCGCCGCGCGTGTTCCGCGTCGCAAAGGCTTTTATGCGGCAAGCGCGCTCCGCTCAGAGGCGTTGGCGACGCATGCCGATCGCGGGCTGCCGCGGTCTACAGCGCCGCGCCGTCACGGAATGACGGTGACAGTCGGGATCGGAACGATGAACTTGGCGCCCCAGTCGCGGACGTGCCGCATCTGCTCGACGATCTCGTCCTGTAGGTTCCATGGCAAGATCAGGATCAGGTCCGGCCGCGCGCGGTCGATTTCCTCGACCGGCAGGATCGGGATGTGCGTGCCCGGCGTGTAGCGGCCGTGCTTGTAGGGATTGCGGTCGACGGTGAAGTCGAGGAAATCCGGTCCAATGCCGCAATAATTCAGGAGCGTGTTGCCCTTGCCCGGCGCGCCATATCCGCAAATGCGCTTTCCGGCATTCTTTGCCTCGATCAGGAAGCTGAGCAGCTCGCGCTTTGTCTTCTTCACATTTTCGGCGAAGGTGTCGTAAGCCGCGAGGGTCTGCAGGCCGAGGCGGTCTTCCCGATCGAGGATGGACGTCGCGGCGTCACTGACCGGACGTGCCGAATCTTCATGAGCAAGATACACTCGCAGCGAGCCGCCATGCGTGCTCAGCTCTTCGATGTCGATGATCTTGAGGCCGTGCGCACGCGCGATCCGTTCCACGACCGACGCCGAGAGATAGGAGAAGTGTTCGTGATAGATCGTGTCGAACTGGTTGTATTTGATCAGCTTCTCGAGATGCGGAAATTCGACCGTGACCACGCCTTCCGGCTTCAGCAGGATCTTCATGCCCGCCACGAAGTCGTTGATGTCTGGCACATGCGCCAGCACGTTATTGGCGACCATAAGGTCGGCCTTGCGGCCTGATTGAGCCAGTTCGCGTGCGAGCTTGACGCCGAAGAAGCCGACATGCGTCGGCACGCCCTTCTCCTGCGCGACCCTTGCGACATTGGCGGCCGGCTCGACGCCGAGAACCGGCACACCCAGCGGGGCAAAGTGCTGAAGCAGATAGCCGTCGTTGCTGGCGATCTCGACGACGAGGCTGTCGCTTCCGAGCTTCAGCCGCTCCGTTATGGCGTCGCAATAACGTTTGGCATGCGCCACCCAGGACGACGAGTAGGAGGAGAAATAGGCGTATTCGGAAAAGATCTCCTGCGGGCTGACATATTCCTGCAGCTGCACCAGGAAGCAGTTGCTGCAGATGCGCACATGGAGCGGATAGAACGGCTCCATACTGTTCAGGTTGTTCGGCGATACGAAGCTTTCGCAAAGCGGTGACATGCCGAGGTCGACGACGGTGTGCCGCAGCGTCTCCTGACAATGCCGGCACTTGGCGGTTCCGATGTGTCTGGCTACCGACATGATGAAGGTTCCTGGCTGAGCGTCGCTTGCGCTTCGAGGTCAGGCGCACCCTAGCGGCGCGGGAGCTGATCGCGAAGGTTAAAGCGTGCTCAAGGTAAATCCGGCCGAGGGCCCGTCGGAACCCGAACTAAAATAAGGGTTTGCGCGCGGCGTTAACCTACACGGCGCGGGCCGGTGCATTCGCCGGCGCCACCAGATCGGCGCCTTCCAGCAGATCAGCGGCGGCGGAAATTTCTGCGAAGGGCATATCGGCCCTTTGGGCGATATCGAGCAGCGAGTGCCGGCCGTCGGACAGGTTCAGAACCCAGAGCATCGCGAGGTTCCGCCGCCAGGCGTCCGAGGCTCCTCCGATCTTGCCGTAAATGCCCCGGCGGCCGAGCTGTGGCTCACCCTTCGGATAGAGATTCAGCAGGACCCGATCCTGATCGATGATGTCGATCGCGTTGCGGATGGTCGCGTAGGATTCCGCAAGTCGCTCGGCGCTGATGAAGTCGAGGTTATCCGCCGAGGTGTGGTATTCCGGATAGGTCGCGAACTGGCCTCTCTGAAACAGGCCGACGGGCAGATTGAAGCCGGGCGAACAGAACTGGCGCTCGTCATAGCCATAGGGGAAGAAGTCGAGGATTTTGCTCTCGGCCTGTGAGTGGCGGAGGACGTGTTCGAACGCGCGGTCGATCGCAGCGTTGCCCCGGCGGCTCCTCTTGTAGGTCGGGCCGCTCGGGTCCCCCACACCGGACACCACAAGACCCGCCTTGATCCGGTCGAGCTGCCCTTCATGCGTCGCAAGCCAGGTCAGCGCCCCGATCGTTCCCGGAATGATCAAGATGCGAAAGCTGTGTCGGACCTTTCGGCGGCGCAGTTCGCGCGCGAAGACGGTCAACAGCGCAAGACCCGAACAATTATCGTTGGCCATCGAGGGGTGGCAGACATGCGTGGACAGAAGGATTTCGTCCTCAATCTCGCCGCGATGAACATATTCGGCGAAGGTCAGATGGCCCGGTTCGAGGCTGGAATCGATCACGACCTCGAATGGCCCGCCGATCCGCTCAAGCTCGAGCAACTGGCGCTGGCTCATGCAGAAGCCCCAGTTCTCCTGATAATACGATGTGCGATAGGGGATCAGGTCCGGCTGCTCGGGGAGCGTGAAAATATGCGTCCGCAACTCCGCGAGCGGCAGCGTCGTGCGGATCGGCGTACTGTAATTGAGGACGTGCAGGTTGTTTTGCCGGAAATCGATGATCCGATTTCCGTTGCTATCTGCGATGTAGGCGTCGGTGATATTCCACTCTTTTGGGATTTCCCAGTCGAGCACCGCCGTTCCGGTCGCGATTTCGTGACGCTCGAACGGCACAGCTTCGGACAGGATATCGATCGTCTGGCGCACGCCGTCGCCGGTGATGCTGCGGCAGATCGGGAACAGGCGCGCGGCCAGATCGTACATCTGCTCGCCAAGTGCGAGATCGGCGGCCGCGCAGCTCACGTTGTCACATTCCGGTTGTCGATGCGTCAGAAGCGCATTGTGTCGTCCGGGGTCTTTCGATTTTCGCAATCGCCGAGGCAAGGGCGTTCTGCGACTGTGGCTAACGTTAATATTTACCAAAGAGCGTTCGGCCGCTCGCGGCGGCAATCAATGGCATGGATGCGCTTGGCGGCCGGGCAGCGCGATGCCCGGCCGCGACGCCAAAGTTTCAGCGAGCCGCCATTGTCAGCGAGTAGCGCCCTTCCGCGGCCAGGCACTGCGCTTCCGGCAGTCCGAGCTCCTTGCGCACGATGTTGGTGCCCAGCACCATCGACACCATTTTGTAAGCGGCGTGCCGCCGTCCCATGCCCTCGCGGCCCATGCCGCAATCGGACGAGATGATGAGCCGCTCCGGAGGGATGTGCTTGAGGGCCTCGCGGATCAGCGCGGCGACTTCCTCGGGCCGCTCGATCTGCAGCGTGTGGTGATCGATGACGCCGATCACGACCTTCTTATCCTTGATCACTTCGCCGATCGCCTTCAGGTCGCCGGGTCCCGAGGAGCAGGTCTCGAAGGTGAGCGCGTCCGCTTCGACGTGGTTCAGCGCCTCGAGGGTCGGCTGATAGCTCTGCGGCTCCTTGAAGATGCGCTGCTGGGACGGATTGCCCCAACAGGTGTGGCACCACACTTCGGTCTTCTCGCGCAGGCCCTTCACCGTGTTGTTGAAGACCTTCACCAGATCGCCGACGTCCAGCTTGCCGAAGGCCTTTCCGCGCACCGGCACCATGTGGATCTGCGGCTCTTCCATCTGCAGCACCGGGCAGCCTGCGTCGGCAAGATCGTTCAGCTCGGCGTTGAGAGCGTCGCTCAGCGCCCATGTCCGCTCGACCGGGTCCTTGTAATAGTCGTCCTCGCATGAAGCGGCCAACAATTCGGGCAGGATGGTGCCGAATTTCACCGGCTTGTTGGTCATCCGCTGCGCGACCTTCCACATCGCGGCATATTGCAGATTGCCGCGGCCCACCGGCCCAACGATCTTCGGGAAGACCCGCGCTTCCAGGAAATCGTGCAGGATATGCCCGCGCGGATAGGCGACCGCGCCCACCTTGTAGATGCTGGGATGGGCTTCCTTGGAAAACCCCTCCATGTGGGTCAGCGGATAGCTTTGCCAGCTCATGCCGCCGACTTCCTCGTCATAATGCGCATCGCCATCGGTGACGATATCGAGGCCGGCCATTTCCTGCGCGCGCAGGAAGCAGGACACCGCGTCTTCATATTGTTCGCGGTAACGCGAATTCACCATCGCTTCGAGAAAGGGCTTGGAGCCCAACGTCGCGGTGTACCAGGTCGGGCGGGGCAGCGATCCGATGATGGAAGTGGGCAGCATGACGCCGGCCGAGGCCTTGAACATTCTCTTTCCTCCTTGTCCGTCCGCTGTTGTCGCGGATCGGGATGCTCGCGCGCCGCAAGAGCATGATGTGACGGCATATTGCAAGCCCGCGCGCTGAGCGTGCTAGCACCGCGGCAAACGATTGCCAAGTTTTGCCGTGCGTTGTAGCGTTTCTCCAAGGCCGAAAACATAACGGCCAGAATGGGAGGACATCATGGGTTACGGATTTCACCGTCGCCACTTGCTGGCGGCGTCGATCGCCTCGCTTGCATTCGGGTTTGGCTTACAGCACGCGGACGCGGCCGATCCGCTGCGCATCGGCTTCAGCATCAGCGCAACGGGACCGACCTCGCCGGCCGGCAAGCAGGTCCTCGCGGGCCTCGAAATCTGGCGGAGCGATGTGAATGCGAAGGGCGGTTTGCTCGGGCGGCCTGTCGAGTTCGTCTATTACGACGACCAGGGCAATCCCGCCAATGCGCCCGGCATCTACGCAAAGCTGATGAGTGTCGACAAGGTCGATCTCCTTATCGGGCCATACAGCACCAATGTCATCGCCGCCACGATGCCGGCGATCATTCAGGCCAATCGGACGACGATCGGCATCTTCGGTCTCGGTGCGAACAAGGAATTCAAATATCCGCGCTATTTCTCGATGAATTCCCAGGGGCCGGATACCGGGAATTACTCAAAATGCGTGTTCGATCTCGCCGCCCAGCAGAACCCGATGCCCAAGCGCGTCGCGCTGATCGGAGCCGACGTCGAATATTCGCGTAACGCGCTCGATGGCGCACGGTCGAATGCCAAGAAGCTCGGAATGGAGATCGTATTCGATCGCACCTACCCGCCATCGACCACGGAATTCAGCTCGACCGTCCGCGCGCTCCAGGCCGCCAACCCGGACGTTGTTTTCGCAGCGACCCTCCCGATCGACACCGCCGGCATCATCCGCGCCGCGAACGAAATCCAGTTCAAGCCGAAGATCATCGGCGGTGCCATGCTCGGTCTTCTGGTGACCGGGATCAAGCAGCAGCTTGGCCCGATGATCAACGGCTATATCAGCAACGAATTCTACATTCCGGCGCCGAGCCTGCAATTTGCAGGCACCAGGGAGATGATGGCCGAATACCAGAAGCGCGCCAAGGATCTCGGCCTCGACCCGCTCGGCTACACCTATCCGCCATACGCCTATGCGGCGGGGCAGATCCTCGCCAAAGCGGTGACCGAAACCAAATCGCTGAACGATGACGTGCTGGCCAAATACATTGCAGCCAACACCTTCGACACCGTGATCGGGCCGATCTCGTTCGGACCTGACGGCGAGTGGAAATCCCCGCGGATCATCTGCATCCAGTTCAAGGGGATCACCGGTAGCGACCTCAGCCAGTTTACCGACTGGTCGCGGCAGATCGTTGTCTATCCGAAGGAATACAAGGCCGGCGATCTGATCGTTCCCTTCGCAGATGCTCAGAAATAAGAGCGAGGCCGACGAAAAACTTTCATCAGGGCTATGGGCACCGGCGGCTTGCGGCCGGTGTCCGCTTTCTGCAAGGCGTGAGGACAAGCAAGTGAAGGCGCGGAAGCGGGCACGAGTGGGGCTGAAAGACCTTGCGCGCGAAGTCGGGGTGCATGTCTCGACGGTCTCGCGCGCGCTGAATCCGGACAGCAGCCATCCGGTCGCTCCGGAACTGGTCGAGGAGATCCGGAAAGCGAGCCGCCGGCTCGGTTACCGGCAGAATTTCGCCGCCTATTCGCTGAAGACCAGCCGCTCGCGGACCATCGGCGTGGTTGTGCCCGACATCACCGACGCTGTGTTCCCGCCGATCATTCGCGGACTCGAAGACGGCCTCGCACAGTATGGCTATGTCGCCATCCTGGCGAACACCGATGGCGACACGCGGCGCCAGGTGAAGGTCCTCGAAACGATGCGGGCGCGTGGGGTCGACGGGCTTGTTCTGACGAGCGTGCTGCGGAGCGATCGGATGGTGTCGCGCCTCGCCGCTGACATTCCTGTGGTCACCGTAAGCCGGCGCACCGACGACGTTCGGTTTTCCTCGGTGGTGCATGACGAGGATGACGGAATCGGCCGGCTGGTCACGCATCTGGTCTCGCTCGGCCATCGCGACATTGCCTGCATCGCAGGACCGCAGACTGTGTCGACGGGTTTCAACCGCTACGATGCCTTCATGCGGCACCGCGATCATGCCGGTCTGCAGACGAGGCCGATGCGCGCGGCCTTTGCCAAGGCCTTCAATGAAATGGAAGGAGAGCGCTGTGCCGAGGAGCTGCTGGCGGCAAGCCGGCCGTTCAGCGCGGTGGTCTGTGCCAATGACCGGCTCGCAATCGGCGCCATCTCCGCGTTCCGCCGTCATGGCCTGTCCTGTCCGGGCGATATCTCGGTCACGGGATTCAACGACATGCCGCTCGCCGACCGGCTCTCGCCGGCGCTCACCACCGTGCGCGTGCAGCATTACAAGGCCGGATTCGAGGCGGCCGGCGTTCTTATCGACATGATCGAAGGCGAAGCCGCGGAGCCGCATCATCTGGTGCTGCCGGTCGAACTGGTGGTCCGGCAATCGACGGCGCCGTTTCGCGGAACGACATCACGAAAAATCAGGGAAGTTGCAGGAGAAGGCGCGTGAGAATTGGGTTTGTCGGCCTTGGCGTGATGGGACTTGGCATGGTGCCGCGCCTGCAGGCCGCGGGATACAAGGTGACCGGCTGGAATCGAACGAAGGACAAGGCAAAGCCGCTCCTTGATGCCGGGATGGCCTGGGCCGATTCACCGCGCGCCGTGGCCGAGGTGTCCGATGTGGTCTTCACCGTTGTCACCGATGGCAAGGCGGTGAAGGACGTTGCGCTCGGACCGGACGGCATCATTTCGGGGCTGAAGCCCGGCGGCATCTATATCGACATGAGCACCATCGCGCCCGAAGTCACGCGCGAGGTGGCGGATGCGTTCGCGGCCAGGGGCCTCGTCATGCTCGATGCGCCGATTTCCGGCTCGCCGGTGACGCTCAACCAGGGCAATGCCTCGGTGATGGTCGGCGGCGACGAGGCGGCCTTCGAGAAGGTCAAACCGGTCTTGCTCGCGATCGGCCCGAAGGTGACGCGGATCGGCGAGAGCGGCCTTGCGGTCAAGATGAAGATCGCGGTCAATCTCCTGCTGATGGTCGAGGTGATCGCTTTTGGCGAGGCGGTGGCGCTTGCGGAGAAGGGCGGCGTCTCTCGCGAGGTCGCGGTCGATGCCATCCTCAAGAGCGTCGCGGCGTCGCCGGTCCTTGGCTATCGCGGCCCCTTCATTCTCGAAGGCAAGATGCCTGCGGTGCCGCTGGCCGATGTGACCCTGCAGCAGAAGGACATGATCCTTGCGCTCGACATGGGCCGAAAGCTCGGCAGCCCCGTGCCGCTTGCGGCCGCCGCCAATGAATTGATGAATGCGTGCCGCGGTCTTGGCATCGACCAGAACGATTTCGTGGTTGCGCATCAGGTCTATCGACGCCTTGGAGGACAACAGTGACCGCGCCGAAAATGTATCGCACCAATATCCGGGACGTGCCCAAGGTCGAGGGCCTCGCCCGCAAGGACGGGTGGGTCGAGATGCAGGTCCAGTTCCTGATCGACAAGAAATCGGCGGGCGCCGATCACGTGGTCGGGTGGACCGTGCTGAAGCCGGGCGCCCGGCACGAGAGCCACCGCCATCACAATTGCGATGAGTTCTTCATCGTGCTGAAGGGCAAGGGACACATCTATACCGACGAGGGCGACAAGCCGTCGGGTGAGGGCGACGTGGTGTATTCGCCGCGCGGATGCTGGCACGGCTTCAACAACACGTCCGATGAGGATGTCGTCCTGGTCTGGGGCTGGATGGGCGCGGGGTCGATCGAGGACTCCGGCTATGAAGTCGATCCGGCGAGCCACGCATGACGTCAGCATTGCACGATTCCCGCATCGAGGCGGGGATGCGCCGGCAATTCGCCCTGCTCGATGAGCGAAGACGAGCGGGCGCGCAGCGGATCGGGTGGAAGGTCGGCTTCGGCGCTCCGGCGGCGAAAGAGAAATTGCGGATCGACAAGCCCCTGATCGGCTTTCTCCTTGATCACGCGGTGCTGCCCGATGGCGCGACGGTGTCCCTTGCAGGCTGGACGAAGCCGGTCGCCGAACCCGAAATCGCAATCGAGATCGGGCGAGATATCCCGGCCGGAGCGAGCGAAGAGGACGTCGCCCAATCGATCGCGGCGATCGGGCCGGCCATCGAGCTTGCCGATATCGACGGCCCGATGGATGACGTGGAATCCATTCTCGCAGGCGACATTTTCCAGCGGCATGTGATGTTCGGCCCTCGCGTTCCGGTCTCGCTGCCGGACGGCCTTGCCGCGCTGAGCGGCGTCGTGATCCGGTCGGGCCAGCCGCTCGCGGTGCCGACCGATCTCGAAGCCAATACCGGCCCGATCCTCGGAACGGTCCGGCAGGTGGCGGCCACTCTTGCCGCCTTCCGCGAGACGCTCCACGCCGGGGATATCGTCATTGCGGGTTCGGTGACGCCGCCGCTGATGCTCGGGCCTGACGACCGGACGCTCGCCTGGGAGCTTCGGCCGATCGGCGCAATCGCGGTGCATTTCTCTTGACGACGGCCCGGTCGGCGAAGGTGTTGCGGATCGGCGCACTGTGATAGGTGCCTGAGTAACCGGGCCGGCTTCTCACGTGTGGGGAGATGTCCGTTGCGCGGTCAGCTCCGGTTAGCGGAAGTCGAGATGACACAGGACGTGTATCAAGGGTCTGCCGGCCGAGAGCGCGGCATGTTTGCCCGTATCGGGCGCCGGCTGCTCGCCGGTCTGTGGACGGTGGCGCTGTTTCTGCTCGTCGCCTGGGCAACCCTTGCGATCTATTTCTCGAATTTGCCATGGCCGTGGCTGCGCCTCGTTGACGCGATCGCGTTCGCGGCGTTCGCTGTCTGGGCGCTCGTGCTCTCCAGACCGCGCCGGACCATTATTTTCCTGGCCGTATTTGTGGCCGTCGCGATTTGGTGGGTCGCGATACCGCCGTCGCATGACCGGCCCTGGCGGCCCGAGGTCGCGGTCATGCCGCGCGCGTTCATCGACGGGGACCGTGTCCGCCTGACCGGCGTGCGGGACTTCACCTATCGCAGCCGCAATGACTTCGACGTGCATTACGTGGAGCGCGTGATCGAGCTGTCCCACCTCAAGGGCGTCGACTTCTACGTCTCGTATTGGTCGGAAGGCCCGGTCGGGCACACATTCCTCAGTTTCGTCTTCGATAACGCGCCGCCGCTCAGCATCTCGATCGAGACACGACCGGAGATCGGCGAGGGTTTCGACCCGCTCGCGTCCATCTTCAAGCAATTCGAGCTGATCTACGTGGTCGGCACCGAACGCGATGTGGTCGGCGTGCGCACCAACCATCGGCATGAGACGACCTACCTCTATCACCTCAACACCTCGCCGGAGGATTCGCGGCGCCTGCTGATGATTTATCTCGAGCGGATCAATCAATTGGCCGACAAGCCGGAATGGTACCATCTGTTCAGCAACAGCTGCACGATCAATATCATTCGTTATGCCAATGCCGCGGGCCGCGAAGGCCGGCTCGACCTCCGGCACATTCTCAACGGCTGGATCGACAGCTATTTGTACCGCTCCGGGCGCATCAATACCGAATTGACGTTCCAGGACTTGCGGCAGCGATCGCTGATCAATGCCGCCGCGCAAAAAGCAGGCGATGGACCCAATTTTTCCGAAGCCATTCGGAAGGATCTGCCACCGGCGGGGCCACGGACCCAATCCTGGTAATGCCAGGCCGACCGGCCGCGCGCGGTCAGAACGATCCAACGAGCGATCCGAGCACGATGACCGCCGCTAGTGCGATCAGCGCGCTGACGATCGCCGCCATCACGATGTCGACATAGCTCTCGCGGTGCGTGCAGCCGCAGACTGCGAGCAGCGTGACGACCGCCCCGTTATGAGGAAGCGAATCCAGCGTCCCGGCGCCGATCACCGCAACGCGGTGCATCAGGTCCGGGCTGATCCCGGTTTCGGCGGCAAGCTTCATGTAGGTCGGTCCGAGAGCGTCGAGCGCGATCGTCAGGCCGCCGGAGGCCGATCCGGTCAGCGCGGCGAGGATATTGGTTGCGACCGCGAGCGACACCAATGGCCCGCCATCAATCGACAGGACCCAGTCGCGCACCACGGCGAAGGCCGGCAGCGAGGCGACCACCGCGCCAAAACCCACGAGGCTGGCGACGGAGACGATCGGCAATACCGACGCATTGGCGCCGGCGGTCATCGTGGCCCGTAATGCCGGGACGCTGCGGAAATTGATGGCGATCACGGTGACAATTCCGACCAGGAGGGCGACCATCACCGACCACAACCCGCCGACAGCCGACAGGCTGGTCGCGCCCCATTGCGGCTCTGCAAGAAAAGCAACATCCATCCGGGGCAGAATGACGAACGACATCAGGAGATTGACCGCGATCACCATGGCGAGCGGCAGGAATGCGAGCCCGATCGGCGGTCCGGCCGGCGCTTCCGTGCTCTTGCGAATCTCGGCGGGGTCGAATTCGCGGGCGGTGGTGGCGCGCTCGCGGACGATCGGATCGTCCGCGGCCTGATCGGTAGCGTCGGCTGCAATGACGCCGAATCCCTCGCCTTTGATGCGCGCCCTGGCCTCCGCGCGCTTCAGCCACCACATTCCGAAACCGAGCATGATGACGGATGCGATGATGCCGAGCCCCGGCGCCGCGAAGGGTGTGGTTCCGAAAAACGGCATCGGGATGGCATTCTGGATCGCGGGCGTGCCGGGCATCGCGGACATGGTGAAGGTGGAGGTGCCGAGCGCAATCGCCGCCGGCATCAGTCGCCGGGGTACGCCGGCCTGACTGAACAGCGCCATGCCCATCGGTGCGATGACAAAGAAGGCGACGAACAGGCTGACGCCGCCATAGGTGACGATGGCGCCTGCCAGCACCACTGCGAGGATCGCGCGCTCGGCGCCGAGCTTCGTCACCATGTCATTGGCGATCGACGTCACCGAGCCGGAATCTTCCATCAGCTTGCCGAACAGCGCGCCGAGCAGAAACAGCGGGAAGAACTGCGCGATGAAGTCCGCCGCATTGCTCATGAAGGTTTGCGTCCAGCTGGCGAGCAGCGGATAGCCGGCAAACGCAGCCGCAATCAGCCCGGCGATTGGAGCAAGCACGAGGATGCTCGACCCGCGATAGGCGAAGAAGATCAGCCCGGCGAGACCTAGGAGGATGCCCAGAAGGCCCATGGCTCACTTCATCTCGGCGATCAATTGGTCGATGTCCAAGGTCGACCGCTTGCCAATGTCGTCCGCATGTGCGGTGAGAAATTCCTCGCCGGCCTTGCGGCCTTCCTCGCGCAACATGCTGATGAACTCCCATTCGGCGTTCAGCTTGGATGACGCGCCGAGCTTGCCCATGATGGCGTTGCGAACCATGTGCACGCGCATGCGGCCCCACGCGGCGCCTTCGCCGGTCTCGGCATTCGCCACCTGGCGCAGCAGCGCCATCATCTTCAGCTCCTTGATCAGCACCGCGTTGAACGACACTTCGTTCAGTCGATTGAGAATGTCGTGCGCGGATTTGGGCGTTCCCGGACGCTCCACCGGATTGATCGGAATCAGAATCGTGTCGTCGGAGACCAGTTCGTTGACGAGCGGCGCCATGGTGGGATTGCCGGAATAGCCGCCGTCCCAGTAGCTCTCGCCGTCGATCTCCACCGCCTGAAAGAGCGTCGGCAGGCATGCCGATGCGAGCAGGACTTCCGGGGTGATCTCGGCATTGCGGAAGATGCGCGCTCGGCCGGTCCGAACGTTGGTTGCGGTGATGAACAGCTTGATGGGCGAATTGCGCAGCCGGTCGAAGTCGATGTGCTTGGTGAGGATCGGCGCCAGTGCATTGAACCCGCCGGGATTGAGATCATAAGGCGAGTAAAGCCGCGACATCACATCCATGAAGACGAACAGGGGAGAGTGATCGAGCGACCAGCGGCCGAGGGCGCGATCCACGGGACCGCGCTGAAACGGGCTGAATCGCGCCGCTTTGGAGACTTCGCGCCAGTAGGTATCGAGCGCCCCTCGCGCACCTTCCGCGCCGCCCGCGGCAAAGCCGTCCGCAAGGAGCGCGGCATTCATCGCCCCCGCCGATGTTCCGGAAATGCCCTCGATCTTCAGCCAGGGCTCTTCGAGCAGGCGGTCGAGGACGCCCCAGGCAAATGCGCCATGCGATCCGCCGCCCTGCAAGGCGAGATCGACCAGCACAGGCTCGCGCGCGAAGCGGCCCGGCCCGGATGCGGAAGTCTCGGTCGTGGTCATTCCGGCCAACCAGGCTCCCGATGTGATGAGACGCAAGAAGGTTTGAGACGGAGCAACGTCGCGACCTTGCGCACGGTCTGGTGCGCCGGGTCCTGTCTTCGCAGGATTAGCCGCGTGCGACTTGGGACGATAGTCACGATCCGGTGTCTGCGGCGCGATGCTTGGCTTGCAGGCGAGGAGGGGTTGCGATCGGCGAGGCGACATGGCGCCCGAGGCGGCGATGTTTTATTAAGGGCCACCGCCGTGGAATAAAAACCGCAGCGCGGCGGAGGAGTGCGATGCTGGCAGCGATTCGTGGCCCGGTGCTGACCTATACCGGCGATCCGTTCGAGGATGGCCTCGAGCGCACGATGGTCTACGAGCCCGACGCTATCGTTGCGATGGACGAGGGCGTGATCACGCATTTCGGGCCGGCCGCGCAGATCAAGGATGTGCTTCCGGCAGGCACGGAGATCCGCAGCTACGGCAGCGATGCGCTGATCTCGGCCGGCTTCGTGGATTGCCATGTGCATTTTCCGCAAACGCCGATGATCGCCTCGTATGGCGACCAGCTGCTCGAATGGCTCAACGCTTACACGTTTCCGGTCGAGCAGAAATTCTCGGACAAGGCCTTCGCGAGCAGCGTCGCGAAGGTGTTTCTTCGCGAGAGCCTCCGAAACGGCATCACCAGCGCCTGCGTTTTTTGTACGGTGTATCCGCAATCCGTCGACGCGCTGTTCGAGGAGGCCGAGCGGCTTGGCATGCGGCTCGCGGCCGGCAAGGTCATGATGGATTGCAATGCGCCCGGTGCGCTTCTGGATACGGCGCAGTCGGGCTACGACGAATCGAAGCGGCTGATCGGCAAATGGCATGGCCGCGGCCGCCTGCTTTACGCGATTACGCCGCGCTTCGCGGGCACCAGCAGCCGCGCTCAACTGGAGGCGACAGGGACGCTCTGCAATGAGCATCCCGATTGCTTCATGCAGACGCATGTTTCCGAAAACAAGAGCGAGGTCGCGTGGATCGGTGAGCTCTTTCCGGAGCGAAAGGGCTATCTCGACGTCTACGATCATTATTCGCTGTGCCGGCCGCGCGCCATTTTCGGCCACGGCATCTATCTGACCGAGCCGGAGATGCAGGTGATGCATCGCACCGGGTCCGCCATCGCGCATTGTCCGACGTCGAATTTCTTTCTCGGCAGCGGCGCGTTCGATCTCGCGCGGGCGGTCCGGGCGGATCGCCGGGTCCGTGTCGGGCTCGGGACCGATCTGGGTGCCGGCACGTCGTTTTCGATGCTGGCGACGCTGAACGAGGCCTACAAGGCGGGGCAACTGAACAACTACGCGCTGTCGGCCGGACACGCCTATTATCTGGCGACGCGGGGCGGCGCGCGCGCCATGTATCTCGACGACAGGATCGGCAGCATCGCGCCCGGCATGGAAGCCGATCTCGTGGTGCTCGACATGAAGTCGACGCCGCTGATCGACTATCGCATGCAGTTCGCCAAGACGTTCGAAGAGGCCCTGTTCATCCAGATGATGCTGGGCGACGACCGCGCCGTGCAGGCGACCTATGTCGGCGGCAAGCTGGTCTATGCGCGTGATACGGCAACGCCGCTCGCGCCGCCGCCCTTGAGCGCAAGCGCGGCGAGTGCGTAGCCGCCGGACGCGCCATCGATGAAGTGCATGTGATCGCTCTGCGCGGGAAACGGCGCGAAGCAGGTCATCATCGCGGCGTGCTGGCGATGCAGGCCGAAGCGCACGATGCCGGCGTCGGCAGCGTCGGACAACTTGCGTTCGATCTCGTCGGCAAGCTCCGGCGTGCAATCAATGATCATCCGCAGCGCATCGTCATATTTGCGAAAGTCAGAATTCGCGACGAGCTGTTGCAGGTAAATGCCCGGCACGAAACGCCCAACGCGCAGGCGGAACCGGAAAATCAGGTAATAGAGAAACGTTCGCGCCAGCGCCGCGAAGCGGCGGAGCAAAAGCGGGATATGCGCATGGCGTGACGCATGCGCCTCGAGCGTCGTCCCTTTATTCGGCCACGCGAAAGCCGGACCTCCCGGCGGCAGCGGCGAGAATGCCTTCTGCTCCGCAAGCAGCACCAGCTCTTCGACGACGCGCCGGAAGTCGGCGCTTTCGGCGTGTTCGCCCGGCATCACAAGCACCGCCAGCAC
>Ga0182748_1002893_pt1 | contig 14981 bp, 12 predicted proteins | sample eDN3rd37CKraftOP_FD_128877 | JGI IMG/M metagenome (GOLD analysis project Ga0182748, IMG submission 128877) | Enriched Organic Plus compost microbial communities from Emeryville, California, USA - eDNA 3rd pass 37_C Kraft OP (version 2) (version 2) ...
AAAGACCGGATGGGCCTGTTCGTCCGCACCATCGGCATCGCACGGGCGACGACGAAGATCGGCACGGCCAATCTCGTCTACAATATGAAACGTCTGCTGTTTCTGGGCCGAACCGCCGAAGCCTGACGCCAAGGATGGGCGAAATCGCCGCCGCCGCTGCCACCCAGGCCCGCCGGTTTCAAAGAGGTGCGGACGCAGCGTTGATAGAAGCGTCCAGTTCACTGGGACATCCCCCAATTAGTCAAACGGTCCGAAATTCAGGGTCCACTTCAAACCGATGAAGATCGCAGCGCTTTCCATTCCGGAAGTTTTACTTCTCACCCCAAAAAAGCACGATGACGGGCGCGGCTATTTTGTGGAGACTTACAATAAGCGCTCCTTCGCCGAGGCCGGCATCGATTGCACCTTCGTCCAGGACAACCAGTCCTGTTCGACCCAGCGAGGGACCATCCGCGGCCTGCATTTCCAGTCCGACCCTAGCGCGCAGGCCAAATTGGTGCGCGTGCTGCACGGGGCGATCTATGATGTCGCCGTCGACCTCCGCCAAGGAAGTCCGACCTATGGTCGCTGGTGTGGGGCGACGCTCTCGGCCGATGAGGGGCAGCAACTTTTCGTACCGGTCGGATTCGCCCATGCCTTTTGCACGCTCGGCCCGAATACGATCGTCGCCTACAAGGTGGATGGCTATTACGATCGTTCGTGCGAAGGCGGGCTGCACTGGGACGATCCGGATATCGCAATCGACTGGCCGATCGCAGCGTCCGACGTACACCTATCGGAGAAGGATGCGCAGCTTCCGTATCTGCGCGACTTTGCATCACCATTTGTGTTCCGACCATGAACGAAAAATTGCGCTTTCTCGTTACCGGCGCGGCCGGCTTCATCGGCTCCGCCGTGGTGCGGCACCTGATCGAGCACACAGAGCATCGGGTCTGTGCCCTTGACAAACTCACCTATGCTGGAAACCTCGACAATCTACGGCCGATAATGACCGAGCCACGCTTTCTGTTCAAGAAAGCCGATATCTGTGATGCCGAGGCGGTCAACCGCGTTTTCGAAAGCTTTCGCCCCGACATCGTGATGCACCTCGCGGCCGAGAGCCACGTCGATCGGTCCATCGACGGTCCGGCGCAGTTCATTCAGACTAATATCGTTGGAACCTATGTCCTCTTGGAGGCGGCGCGCCGCTATCGCGACAGCCTGAGCGAAGGCAAAGAGAGATTCCGTTTTCATCACATCTCCACGGACGAAGTCTTCGGCTCGTTGGATAGCGAAGGCTTTTTCCTGGAGACGAGCCCCTATCAACCGCGATCCCCCTATTCCGCCTCCAAGGCGAGCGCGGACCATTTGGTGCGGGCCTGGCACCACACCTACGGACTGCCCACGATCTGCTCGAACTGCTCGAACAATTACGGGCCCTATCATTTTCCCGAAAAGCTCATCCCGCTGGTCATTCTCAACGCGCTGGAGGGCAAGCCCATACCGGTTTACGGTGACGGCAAGAACGTGCGCGATTGGCTCTATGTCGACGACCACGCACGGGCGCTCGTGCTGATCGCACAATCTGGCGTTATCGGCGACAGCTATAATGTCGGCGGCTGGAATGAGCGGTCGAATATCGAGGTGGTCCGGGGCATTTGCGCGCTCGTCGACGAAATGGCCCCTGATGCGTCGATTGGGTCTCGTTCCGAGCTCATCACCTTCGTCGCCGATCGACCAGGCCACGACCACCGCTATGCCATCGATGCCAGCAAGATCGCGCGCGAACTGGGATGGAAACCGACCGAGACCTTCGAGACCGGCCTGCGCAAAACAGTGCGCTGGTATCTCGACAATCGCAGTTGGTGGGAGCCCATTCGGTCCGGCAATTACGCGGGCCAACGACTTGGGCAAGCAGGCGGCCGCCGCCTATGACGGGCCCCCTGCTGCTTTTCGGTGCCGCCGGACAGGTCGGCTGCGAATTCATGGCCTTGGCACGAGCGCGGAACGTCGACGCCCATGGCGTGACGCGGGCGGAAGCCGACATCACCTCGCCCGGGGCTGTCGAGCAGGTGGTGGCACGAACGCGGCCGCGCCTGATCGTCAATGCGGCGGCCTATACGGCGGTCGACCGCGCTGAGCAGGAGCCGGACCTGGCTGCGGCCGTGAACGTCGGTGGGGCCGAAAACATCGCGCGCGCGGCGGCACATGCGAACGTCGCCGTGCTGCATATTTCGACTGACTATGTTTTCGACGGCAGCAAGACCGGCCCTTATGTCGAGCATGACCCGGTGGCGCCGCTGGGCGCCTATGGCCGCAGCAAGGCCGCAGGCGAAACGCGGGTCCAGGCGGCCAATCCGAAAGCCATCATTCTCCGTACGGCGTGGGTGTATGGTGCCTATGGCAACAATTTCCTCAAGACAATGCTGCGGCTGGCGGCCAGCCGCGACCGGCTGCGGGTCGTCGCCGATCAGCATGGGTGCCCGACCTCGACGCGCGATATTGCGGAGGCGATCCTCGCCGTGGACCGGGTGCTGGCCGACGGCCGGCTGGCGCACGGCATCTTCCATTTTGCCGGCACCGGGACGACGAGCTGGCACGGGTTCGCGCGGGCGATCGTCGAATATCAGTCCGACTGGACGCATAAGCGGCCACCCGTCGACGCGATCCCCACCGTCGAGTATCCCACGCCGGCGCGGCGGCCGACGAATTCGGAACTCGACTCGACGTTATTCGAGCGTACCTTCGGCTATCGCGCAAAGCCCTGGCCGGAGCGGGTGCGCCAGACGATCGACATATTGTTGGGCGGAGAAGGTGCGCAACGCAACGCGGGGGGAATACCGTGAAAGGAATAATCCTGGCGGGGGGCTCGGGCACGCGGCTCTATCCACTCACGCTGGTGCAGTCGAAGCAGATCCTGCCCGTCTACGACAAGCCGATGATCTATTACCCGCTGAGCACGCTGATGCTGGCCGGCATCCGGGATATTCTGGTCATCACCACGCCGCACGACAGCGCCGCGTTCCGACAGTTGCTCGGCGACGGGAGCAACTTCGGCGTCCGCCTAAGCTATGCCGTGCAGCCGGAGCCGCGCGGACTTGCCGAAGCCTTCATCATCGGCCGCGACTTCGTACAGAGCGAGCGCGTCGCGCTCATCCTCGGCGACAACATTTTCTACGGCCACGGCTTAGCCGAGTTGCTCGCGCAAGCGGACGCGCGGACGGACGGCGCCACCGTGTTCGGCTATGCGGTGTCGGACCCTGAGCGCTACGGCGTGGTTGAGATCGACGGCGCCGGCCGCGCGCTGTCGATCGAGGAAAAGCCGCCGGCGCCGCGCTCGAACCTCGCCGTGACCGGACTTTATTTCTACGACAACGAGGTTCTGGACATCGCGGCTTCGATCAAGCCCTCGGGCCGCGGTGAACTCGAGATCACCGACGTCAACCGGGTTTACATGGAACGCGGCCGGCTTCATGTGGCTATCATGGGGCGCGGCTTTGCCTGGCTCGACACCGGCACGCACGACAGCCTGCTCGAGGCCGCGCAATACGTCGAGATCATCGAGCGCCGGCAGGGGCTGAAAATGTGCTGCCCCGAGGAGATTGCCTATCGGCAAGGGTTCATCGACCGGAATGGGTTGATGGCAGCGGCGCAGCGATATGGGAAGTCGGGGTATGGGGTATATTTGAGGGGGATTATGGGGGAGCGCCAACACTTCCGGATTACGAATGCAGCCAATAGTGCGTGACCCTGCTCCTGATGGTGCCGTCCGGAATATGGTTGGAATTTGGTGTGGCGCGACCTCCGGTAACATGAAGGTATCGTTTCAGGCGGCAAGTCAATTGGTTGAGCGATGCGCTTTGTGGCGAGCGTGTGCCAGCCGTCGACTTTGCGTACGTTGATCTGGCCCGAAGTGAGCAGCGCCCAGAACAGCATCGTGGCCGTGTCTGCCGACGGCAGCACGGTCTGCGTCTTGATCCGTCGATTGAACCCTTCGTGCAGTCGTTCGATCGTATTCGTGGTGCGGGCACTGTGCTGTCAATCGGCGCGCGGGAGCCGACCCCCGTACGACCCGATTCTTGCAATTTCATAAGAAATTTGCACGCCGAATAACAGGCTGGGGGGAATTTGAGGCTCTGACGTCGCGCTTCCCCTGCCGCCCGCTCGAATCACGCGCCCATGGATAGTGCGTCATGCGTAATGCAGGTGACCTTCGGGGAGAGCCGGGTGCGGGAAAGCCGCGCGTCCGGATCTGTGAGGGCAAAAGCCGAATGGCTGAGCTACTCGACCACGATCCACGGTTACGGAAAATCGGGGGCTTGTATTCCTCAGGCCCGCACTGGGTTTTTTCGGTGGCCTGCTAAGGGGCGATCATGATTTCAGGCAAACGAGTATAATCTGGCCATTCCGGACTTCCCGATTTCCATATGCTCGATGTATCGCATGACCATATCCGGGGATTTCCAGCCGCCGGCATGCATGATGGCGCCGAGGTCGATGCCTGCAGCGGCCATGTCTTGAGCCGCACCGACGCGCATGGAATGACCCGAGAGTTTCGCCACAACAAATTGGTCCAGCCCGGCTCGCTTTGCCGCATTCTTTAGCAAGCGTACGACGGAGTAGGGATGAAGCGCGTCGGGAAGGGCATTCGCGCCGCATAGCCCGCGAAAGATCGGACCGGTCTTTAAATCGGCGGCACTGAGCCAAGCCTCCAGGTGCTCAATAGCGTCGGCCGAAAGATAGGCCAGCCTGCCATGACCGAATTGATCCGCCTTTGACTTACGGACAAGAATTGTCCCCGAACGGTCCAGCTTGACGCTGAGGTCCTCGACGCGCAGCTGGACGAGCTCGGCGCGTCGGCAGAGCGTGTCGTAGCCGGCGGAGATCAACGCTCTGTCGCGAAGACCTTGCAGGTCAGTGGAACAGGCCCCGATCAGCGCTTCCTTGAGCGCTCTGGTGAGGCCCAAGGCCTGGTCTTGCCGGCGACCCTTGCGGCGAAACACGGTCCGGGTGGCGAGATTGACCTCCTCGGTGGAGGTGGGATTCTCAAGTTTCAGTAGCCGGTGAATTTTGGCGATCGAGGCGCGGCGTCGGCTCACAGTGGCCGGCGCCGCACTTTTGCTTTGGGCCAATACGAAATCCGCCACGGTTTCTGGCGCGGCGGGGAGGGGCTTCCGGCGATGCTCCCGGCACCAAGCCTCAAAAATCGCGAAGTCGGCGCGATAGGAGCGGATCGTGTTGGCGGAATAGGCGCCTTCCATGCGGTCAAGTGCCATTCTCCAATTGGCCTGCTGGAAGGATTTGCTATAGGTCATCAGACTCTCTGCCTAAACAGGGCTAAAACATGTCGATTAGCAATATTAATATTGCAAAAAGTAACAATAAGCAAGCTACAAAATGATTGGGGGCGCTCAGATTCGGGCGGCCCGCGCCTTGCTCAATTGGTCAGCCGAAAAGTTGGCTGAGAGCACGGGCATTACGCGGCAGACAATCCAGCGATTGGAGCAATACGACGCTGTCCCTCCAAGCCGCTCCCAGACGCTTGAGGAGATCCAGCGGGCTCTCGAATCCGCCGGCGTCGAATTTATTGGCTTGCCCGACAACGGGCCTGGCGTCAGGATGCGGCCAGCCAAACGCTAGGGGCTAGCCGGACCGAGCTGCCCATTATTCGGGGTACTATCAAATATCGCCGATGAGCTTATTCGCATCTCGAATAATGCGTCCCAACGCGCGGCGTTCTTCAATCGCTTCCTTGGTATAGTGGCCATGTTTCAGGGCATTTTTGTTGCCCTTCGGGGCGCCGCTGCCTTCCGCGCCGCCGTGCATGCGGCACCGCTTCTTTCCGGCCACGGCCGGTGACTGGCACGGCCGCCCGCTTCGCGTTTTCGCGCCACATCGAAGGCTGGACAGCATTGGCGCGGTGTTACGCTTGTGTCTGCCAGCCATTTATTTTGTCTTTCGACGCGCAGGCACAGAAGTTCGGCTCGCTTTCGCATCCAACGGCGGCATGGTCGAAGTCCTGGCATCGGTTAATGTTGGGACCGCCGCGGTGGCTTGGGCCGGCGTTTTTTCGTTGGGCGCCTGGGTCACGTTTCCGACGATCGCCTGCCCGCCTTCATTGACGGATACGTGTTGCACGGTGACCTTCTGCTCTCCGCCGGTCCGGTAGCGCTTGAGTGTCTCCATCTGGGTGGCATAAGTCCGCGTGAGCTTAGTGAGTAGGCTGCCGGCACTGTCCTGTTGCGGGATGTTGTCGACATGAGCGAGCCGCCGTACCAACGTCATGGTCGTCATGTGAATGGCGGCCATCTGCGCTGCCAGCATCGCTTCGAGCTGATCCCTCGGCTTGATGTCTTTGATAACGGACAACATGAAATTAAGTCTGGCCTCATCGATCTCGCCATCCTGCGAACCCGCCTTAGCCAGCTGAGAAAGAAGGCCCAACACAAAATCATAGCTCGCCGTCCCCAGCGCCTCCATCAGCAGGCCGTAGGCGATGGTCTTGTTTGGATGGTCCACCGCGATCGTTGGGTTCTTTCCGTCCTCTTTTTCCACTTTCACCCGCGGAGCGGGCGGCGCAGCAGTACGGCGGTTAATTTGCTTTCGCAGCGCAGTCATTTCCTGCTCCGTCGGCTCGTACTTCGCGTCGCTAGCCGCCGGCTCGTGCTTCTTGTGCTTGGCCAAGGAATTAAGTCTCCATGCCGCCTGGGGCCCACTATGCCGATTATCCATCAAAAGCGCCGGAATTCTATCCTTTTTGCATACTACGCATGGGGTTGTTTTTTAAAAAAATCTCTATACCCCTCCCTCCCATGTGATAACTGCCGTTATCGCGCTAAGGAGCCGGCCATCTTAAACATGAAGCGTTTGGCCGTATAAACATGCGAAAATCATCTTCTAAGGCATTGTGTGTTTATTATTTGCGTTCCCTTCTGATGCATCAGGAATTGCTTGCTACGACTTTGTGCTCCAGATGGCATGTCCGCCACCAAAACATCGTGACTTTGCTCAACGGATCCAAGTGATGTTTGCTCCACCATGCAGCCTCGTCACCGGTTTGGTGAAGCCCGCGATGGTGGGTCCGGCAGAGCAGCCCGGTGAATTCGTCGGTGACCGGGCAGCCCAGAGCACGCGCCTGGGCAAAGCGAGTGTGATGCGCATCCGACGGTTCGCGGCCGCAAATCAGGCATAGCTGCCGCGATACGAACTTCAGGTTTGCCTTGTCGCGAAGGCTGCACGGTTCAGAAAACGTCAGGCCGAAGCAGAGACCGCGGTAACCGCAGCTAACGAAGCAGAGATGCGCCGCGCTTTTGACGCCGGTGGTGTTGAATTCATCGCCGAAGAGGCGGCGGTCCCGGTGCTCGCCTCAAGAAACGTCATAGCCCGGGCATCGGTGATTGCGACCGAACATCGTTGCCCTTTTCCGGTGGGCGCGCGAGCGCGTTTGGCGAGGCCAGGGCAGGTAGCAGTACCGTTTCGATTGAGTCGTGGCGTGGCAATAACAGTGTAGATCATAGCGATTCACCGGCCGCCTTCATCGGGCGGCGGACCGTAGCCGACCTGGCCGCCGTGATGGACCTCGTCGGTTGCACCAACGTTCGCCTCGTAGCCAAGCGGATCGGCCGCCTGCCGCGTAATATAGATATTGCCGGCGTCAATGGGCCTAACCGATTGAGGTTCACGGTCTCGACGGTTTTGCGCATGATGACGGTGCGCAGCCCAACTGCGGCAGGGTGGTTCGCAAGGAACTCACATTCATTCGCAGTTTATAGGATGGAGCCCTGCGCGACACGTCGATCCTACCAATAAACTGGTGTCATTGCGCCAGTAGCTCCGCCGGCAGCGGGGTGACGTATGACCTTGTGCGGCGCCGGGCGGATGCGGATGCACCGCAGGTGCAATTTTCAAATCGGCCGGCGGACGATCAAATCGATTTCGATCAATGCATCATAGGCAAGTCCCGTCACCCCGACGCAGGTGCGTGCGGGCAGGCGTCCCTCGGTGAAATAGCTGCGGTAGGTCTCGTTCATGGCCGCATAGTCTTCCTTGAAGCGGGTCAGATAAACCCGTGCCATGACCACATGCTCGAAGCCGAGGCCGAGGCCGGCGAGAACCGTCCGCAGATTGGCCATCACATTGTGGGTCTGCGCCACGATCCCGTCCGGGAGCTTGCCGGGCGCCTCGGGCGTATCGGGCATCTGCCCGGTGACGAAGACGAATCCATCGGTCTCGACCGCATGGCTGAAAGGCGCGACGGGCTTCGGCCCGCCGGAAATCATATGGAATTGCACGTCTGGCCTCGTTCTTCGTCTTAACGGGGGGATCGGTTGGCAAACAGCCGCTTGCTGACGATGGCGTGGACGCCCCAGTTGCCGTCGACCACCTGCGTCACGCCGAAATCCACCGCCGCGGACATCAAGGCGATGGCCTCATCCTCGGTCAGGCCGCGTGCATTCATCAAAAACCGGCGAACCTTGCGGAAGGCGTCCTTCATGGCGAGGTCGAGCGACGATTTGGCGTAGACCTCGCTTTGGCCGGTGGTGCCGAATTCGGCGAGGTAGTTGGGATGGCTGAAGCCGGTCAGCACCCATTCGTTTTCGGTTTCGATCAGTGGATAGGTGACGTCTCCGAAAGGACGGCCATTGAGGTCGGCCTTCTTGTGCAGCACCACTTTGAAAGTGCCGGTCATCGAGCATTCGACCGCCGTGCCGCCGAGCTCGCCGTCGCCTTGCGCCGCGTGAGGATCGCCTACCGATAGAAGCGCACCGGCCACCGAAACCGGCAGATAGACGGTTGCGCCCTTGCCGAGCCGCCAGTTGTCGAGATTGCCGCCGAAATAGGATGGCGGCACCGAGTCGACGAGATCCGACTCCCGCGGCGCTACCGCGATGACGCCGAAATGCGGCCGCAGCGGAATACGTACGCCGTCGAGCACGGCGTGACGCCGCTCAATGGTATCAGGATTCACCGGAACGCCGGGATAGTCATAGGTCTTATGGGTGACGCCGAAGGGGTCCGTCTGCGGCGTCCAACGGTAGGAATACTCCGCGCGCAAGTAGGGCGCGTCGGCTTCGTTGACCAACTCGTAGATGGTAATGATCTCGCGCGGCTTCGGTTCGGAGAGAAGCTCGGGATAGTGATAGCCCCACCAGGTGGCGGCGCTGCTGCCGAAGGTGCGGCCGGCGAATTTCGGATTGCAGCTCGGGCGCGGCGCGATGTCGAGAATGTGCACCTCGAGTACATCGCCCGGCTGGGCATCCTTGATGGCGATGGGACCGGTGCAGATGTGCACGCCGAAGCCCTCACCGGCACCGCGGCCGTAAATGGAGGCATCCATCGGGCCGGCGCCGCGGCGGTCGACGCTCTTTTCCGTCCGTGTCCAGCGAAACACGCTCTCCGCGCCGGGATCGCCGACAATCATGCGTTCGGGATCGTCGGATGCGTGCTGGGTCAGGGTTTCGATTGTGACGGTGTCGCCGGACTTTATTTCGATGACCGGACGCAGCGAATGGCTGAAATAGCCCCAATGCACATGAGCCGCGGTGACCCGCAAGTGATGATGCCGCGGCAGCGCTTCATTCGTGGCCGGGCCGGGCGGGCGGCCCGCCGCCGTGCTCGACGTCGCGTTCCGCGCTGTGCCGCGGCGGGTGCGCAGCTGTGTGAGCGCCTTTTGTGGCCAACCGCGCTGGCTGTGCGGTCCGGCGGGTTCTGCCAAACGTTCGGCTTCCTGCCGCCGGAATTGGCGCGGTGACAGGCCGAAGCGCTCGCGGAAGGCCCGGCTGAAATGGGCGGCGTCGTTGAATCCGCAGCGAAAGGCAATCTCGGAAACCGACTGGCTGGCATTCGCAGGGTTTGCCAGTTCGGCCCGCGTGCGATCCAGCCGTCGTTGCCGCAAATAATGGGTAAAATTGTCTCCGGTACCTTCGAATAGCTTTTGCAGATAGCGCTCGGATATGCCCTCGGCCTGGGCGACGCGCGCCGGACTCAGATCCGGGTCGTCGAGCCATCGTTCGATGCTCTGATAGATGCGGTGGAGCAGGGCCTCGCGCGTGGTCGTGCCGGCGGCTTCCACATTGCCGCTCGCCGGCTGCCGTATGACGGTCAGCAGCAATTCAGCGAGGGCCTGATTGATGGTCGCCCATTCGGCAGCGCTCAACGTCTCCAGACTGTCGGCGGCCGCTTCGAGGCTGCGTGCCAGCACGGCCGCGAGGCCGTCCGCCCGCAGGATGCGAGGACGCCCGAACGACAGCGAACCGATCTTGCGGCCGTGAAAGGCGGTGCTTGCAACCGACAACGCGACCACATGCATGTCGCGCTTGAAATGAACCTCCCAGGCTTCCTGCCGGGGCAATACGGCTATGTCGCCCGCGCAAAGGGCATGGCGCGTGCCGCCTTCTTTCAGCGACGCACCTTCTTCGAGCGACAGCAGGATGAGCGGAAGATCGGCGCTTTGTGGCACCGGCGATAAAGTCTGCGGGCCGGCCCCGAGCCGCGCGACAAGCACACCGTCAGGCGACTCGCGACGATATGCCGTGGCATGCAGGCCGTGCGCCGCTTTCAGGAAAGATGACCGTAATCCCAGAGCGCCCAGGTTTTCCTGCCAGGCGGAGAGGCGGTCGGGGGCCGAATAGGACTCGCTGGTGAACTCGCAGACAGACATGGCTTGATCCGGTAGCTGCTCGGAATCAAGCAAAGCCCGTGCCAGGAAGTCGGCTTTCTTTGGCCGGCGATCGCTCTGAAAAACCATGATAAATCCGACCAAAAGCCGTGATGCAGGGTGGTCTCAACCGCCGGTGAAGACGCTTTTGCGGATTGAGCCGTGCACGCCCCAATTGGCATCGACCACCTGGGTCACACCGAAATCGGCGGCAACCGACATCAGGGCGATCGCCTCGTCCTCGCTCATGCGGTGCACGGTCATCAGAAAACGACGCAGCTTGCGGAATGCGTCGCGCATGGCCTTGTCGAGGCTCGCGTGCTGCGCCACCTCGGTCTGTGCCTCGCTGCCGAGCTCGGCGAGATAGTTGGGGAAGGTGAAGCCGTAAACCGACCACTGCTGATCGGTTTCCAGCAAGGGGTGGGTGAGGCCTTCCAGGACCGTGCCGCCCAGATCGCGCTTCTTGTGCAGGATGAATTCAAAGTCGCCGGTGAGCGAGGTTTCGATCGCGGTGCCGCCGAGCTCGCTGTCGCCTTGCGCGGCATGAGGATCGCCGACCGAGAAGAAGGCGCCGGGCACCGCGACCGGATAATACATGCGCGCGCCCTTGCCGATACGCCAGTCGTCGATATTGCCCCCGGTATAGCTGGGCGGGATCGAGCTGACGTAATCGGCTTCCGAGGGCGCGAGCCCCATGGTTCCGAAGTGCAGGCGTGCCGGCACCTTCACCCGGGGCAGGATATTGTCCCTCCGCTTCACCAGCCTGTGGTCGACGCGCACGCCGGGATAATCGATGGTCGGATGGACAATGCCGTCCGGATCGGTCTGAGGCGTCCATACATAGTTATAGACCGCGCGCGCGAACGGTTCGCCCGAGGTGTCGAGTTCGAAAATGGTCACGACCTCGCGCGGCTTCGGATCTTCGATCAGATCGTGATAGTGAAAACCCCAATTGGCGGCGGCATTGGAGCCAAAACATTTGCCGGCATGAGCGTGGTGGCAGCAGGGGCGCGGACGCACATCGAGCACGCGCACTTCGAGAATGTCGCCGGGCTCGGCGTCTTCGACCGCCACCGGCCCAGTCATCAGATGAACGCCCAGGCCTTCGCCGGAGCCACGAATGAAGGGACCTTCGGTCGGGCCGGCCCCGCGACGCGCCACCGCCTTCTGCTCGCGGGTCCACAGGAACACACTTTCCGCGCCCGGGTCGTCCGCGACCATGCGCTCGTAGTCGTCATTGGCGTGATGGGTCAGCGTCTCGATGGTGGCGCGGTCGCCGGACTTCAAGGTCAGCGCGGGCGCCACCACTTTGCTGAAATATCCCCAGTGAACGGTCTTGGGCGAGACGGGAAGGGTGTGGTGCCTCATAACGGTAACCTCGTGGACGGCAGTTTGTTGTTCAGGACGCGGCGACAGGTGCGGTTGACGAAGCGCGCAATCACGGCGGCAGCTGGGAAGCGCTGTCGGCACCCATGACGCGGAGGAAGCGTGCGGTCAGCGGGTTTTTCGGCTGGCTCAACACCTCGTGCGCCGGGCCCTGCTCGACCACCACGCCGCCGCTGATAAAGACGATGCGATCGGCGACCTCGTCGGCGAAGCGCAACTGGTGGGTCGAGATGACCATGGTCAGGCCGTCCTCGACGGCGAGCTTGCGGATCACCTCGAGCACCTCGTTGACGAGCTCCGGATCCAGCGCCGAGGTCGGTTCGTCGAGCAGCAGCACGCTTGGGTTCGGCGCCAGCGCGCGGGCGATGGCGACGCGCTGCTGCTGGCCGCCGGAGAGGTGACGCGGCAATGCATGGGCGCGATGGCTGAGGCCGACGCGCTCCAGGAGTTCGGCGGCGCGGCGGTCGGCGTCGAACCGCGACAGCCCGTGCACCCAGCGCAAGGGACCGGCGATGTTCTCTTTCGCGCTCAAATGGCTGAACAGGTTGAACTGCTGGAACACCATGCCGACGCCGATGCTGGCGCGCTGGTTGGCGAGCGCCCGGGGCGACAGCCGGCGTCCATCGTCGCTGAAGCCGAGGCGGCGGCCGCCGACGCGCACGGTGCCGTCGTCCCAACCTTCAAGGTGATTGATGCAGCGCAGGAGGGTGCTCTTGCCCGAGCCGCTGGGGCCGAGCACGGCGACCACTTCGCCGATCCGCACCGACAGATCGAGCCCGTCGAGCACGACCTGTTCGCCGTAACTCTTGCGCAGGCCTCCGACCTCGACGGCCAAGTTGTTGTTGGCAAGGACGGCAGCGCGTTTCGCGCGATCCTCCGGCGTGCTGCTGTAGACCGTCACCGGTGCAATGGCGTCGCCTTCCGCATCGGGGGCGAGCTTCGTCTGGCCGGCCGTGGGAACGACTGCGAGGCTGCCGCGATACCAGGGCAGCAGCCGGGCGAGACGCTCGCGCGGGCGTGGCCGGTCGAGATCGAGCAGGTCCTCGACGATCAATTGAATGCCGCTCACCCCGCCCGTCAGCAGCAGATACATGAGGCCGGAGGCGCAGAAGATCGAAAAGAAGTCGAAGGTGGAGGACGCGAGCTGCGTGCTGCGCAGGGTCAGTTCCTGTACCGCAATGACCGAGGCGAGCGAGGAGTTCTTCAGCGCGCTCACCGACTCGTTGCCGAGCGCCGGCACCATCATGCGGATGGCCTGCGGGGCAATCACCCGCCGCATCAGGACACCCGGTGTCATCCCCAGGGCCTGGCCCGCGATGATCTGGCCTGGCTCCACGCCGAGCACGCCGGCCCGCAGGATTTCGGCGATGAACGGCGCCTCGTTCAGCGCCAAGGCGAGTCCGGCTGCCGCGATCGCGCTCAGCTTGATTCCGATGTGCGGCAGGGCGTCGTAGGCGAACACGAGCTGAAGGATCAGCGGGGTGCCGCGGAATATGACCGTGTAGGCCCGCGCGAGCATGGCAAGTGGCCAGAAACGGCTCAATTGCATGCTCGCGAGGACCAGCCCCACCAACAGCCCACCGGCCAGCCCCAGAACGGTCACCAGCAGGGTAACAGTGATGCCCTGAAGCAGGTAAGGCAGGCTGAGATAGTGGAGAAAAAGTTCCATCAGTCGGCCGTGATGAGCTTGGGCTCTTCGAGCGTGCCCGCGTCGAGCGACCACTTCTTCAGCAGCGTGGTCTCGATGCCGGCTTTTTGAATTTCGATCAGCGCGGCCATCACCGCGTCGCGGAAGTCATGCTTGCCCTTCGGCACGGCAATGCCGACCGAATAGGGCAGGGTGACCGCGGTCGCTTTTTCCAGCTTGTCCGGATAGGCCTTCACCGCCTGATCGACCGTATTCACGTCGTTGACGTAGGTATCGGCGCGGCCGGCCAGGATCGCCTGAATGCAGTTCGCGTTGTTGTCGTAGAGCTGAAGCTGAGGTTCAGGCTTGCCGGCCGCCTTGCATTTGGGGCCGAGCGCCTGCACCAACGGCACTTCGACGAAGCCGGTGTTCTCCGCCGCGGTCGCGCCGCACATCGACTCGTTAATGCCGGTGATCTTCTTCGGGTTTCCCTTGGCCACCAGCACGCCGTCGAACACCTTGGAATAGGTGATGAAGTCGGCGGCCTTGGCGCGTTCCTTGGTGGCGTAGATGTCGGAAATGACGATATCGGCCTGCCCGGCCTGCAGCGTGGTCAACAGCGCCGCGAACACCACCGGCTTGTAGGTCAGCTTGAAGCCGAGGCACTCGCCGATGGTCTCGCCAAGGTCGATATCGAAGCCGATATATTTGCTCGGATCCTTGGGATCGAGCGCTTCATAGCCCGGCGTGTGCGGGTTGACGGCGTTGACGAGAGTCTTGCCCTTGAACTGCGGATATTTCGCCTGCAACGCCTTGCAGGCGGCGGGCGCCGGCATGGCCTCGGCATGTGCCGGTTGCGTCACCGGCAGCGACAATGTGGTGGCGCATAACAGGCCAAGGGCGGCCGGTAGCCAGCGCCTGGAAGGATGGGAAGCCTTGCGGCTTCCTACATCGTTGAAGGTCGTCAGGGACATCGAACAAGCTCCTTTAAGGCTGGTGATAGGGGTCCTCACCAAGTCTGGTCAGACTCCGGCAGCCTAAGAGAGCCGTTCGCAATGGACTTGTTCGCAGGCGCACAATTGCTTGCAAACGCAATGCTTAAAACTTATGCGCCGCGCACAATGTTTGGCTACAAATGGCCCAATCGATGCTCAATTCGATGGCCGCTCTTTCAGAACAGGCCCGTTACAGCCTCTGGTCAGTCTTGAGGCTTGGGGCCCAGAGCAGTAGCCACAAGCTGACGGCTGAGTGCCTCAACTGGGGGCGCGCGCATAAAAGCAGCAGACGCTGTTGGGCGGCATCCACGCCCGGCCGACAAGGCCCGGCGAAGTG
>Ga0182748_1002895_pt1 | contig 14978 bp, 13 predicted proteins | sample eDN3rd37CKraftOP_FD_128877 | JGI IMG/M metagenome (GOLD analysis project Ga0182748, IMG submission 128877) | Enriched Organic Plus compost microbial communities from Emeryville, California, USA - eDNA 3rd pass 37_C Kraft OP (version 2) (version 2) ...
CGTCGTCGGTGTCGCCACCGTCGGTGTCGCCGTCCCCGTCATCCTCGGCATCGTCGCTATCGGCCTTGCCGACGGTGAAGGTACCGCCGGTCCAGCCGCTGCCGAGCGCCTCGCTGACCACGCCGTTGTAGTCGGCACGTGTGACGTACAGATTGCGGTCGGTCTCGGGTGTGCCCTCCCAGAGGTCGTTGAGGTACTCGACCGTGACCGTGTGCGTCCCGGAGCCCCAGTCGCCGCGCAGCGTCAGCGTGTCGTACTGGTCCGCATCACGCAGGGCGGAGACGGTGAACACCTCACCCACCTGCTCCCCGTTCACGCGCACGACGTACTGCGCGTCGCCCTGGTAGAAGTCCTGGCTGACATGCAGCACCAGCGCGTCGGGACCCGTGCCCACCTCCAGCGAGGCCGGCGCACGGCCGGAATCGGGCGGCGTGGCAGGTTCCTGTGGCCTGGGGCTCTCGTCGCCGGAGCCCGAACCCGTGCCGGGATCCTCGCCGGTCCACTGGCTCATGACCACATTGTCGATGTGCACCGTCACCTGGTCCGGCGTCGAGCCATCGGGGGCGCCGCCCATCCATTTGTCCGCGGCGCCGCCGACATAGCCCATGGCGCCGAAGCCCATCGGTTCGTCGGGGATGTTCTCGTTCCACTCCGCGACGGTGCGGCCGTCCACCTGGATCGTCAGCCGGTCCGGCAGCCAGGTCACATCGTAATGGTGCCAGCTGGACGGATCGTAGGACTGGTTGCGCGTAGCGTCGTAATAGTCGTGGTTGTTGCCGTTCGGCCCTTGCCAATGCAGCGTGTGCATCACGTCCTGGGCCGGCGTCTCGAGGATGTCGATCTCCGGCGGCCAGTGGTCGTCCGAGGCGGGCCACATCAGGATGGCCGCCATGGTGCCCTGCGCCTCCTCGACCTTCGCGTCGAAGGAGACGGTGCCGTAGTGGATCGCCTTGCCGGCCTTGAAGCTGTTGAAGCCGCCGCCCGTCCACCAGCCATCGCCCTGGCGGGTCATCGTGACCTGCATCTCGCCGTCGCGGACATTCACGTCGCCGGCGTTCCAGCTCCAGGCACCGTTCCAGTAGACCCCACCGTGGAAGGGTGCGCCCCAGTTCGCGTGATCGTAGCCGTTGCTGAAATCGTCCGAGAGAATGGTACGGAAGGCGCCCGAGCTCTGGGTCTCACTCATCGGGCCAAGCTCCGCCGCTGTGCGCCATGGGCGTAGCGGTGGAGACGGCTGCCTCGGTATTCGGGGAGATGCATCACGTTCTGCCTCTGTTGTTTCGTTGTGTGGCCGGTGCGGCCGCGTGTCCGGCCGCGCCGCCGCTCCTCAAGTCCCGGCGAGCGGCGCGCTTGTGGTCCGACGGCCGCTCCCGCTTCAACAGAGGATTGCATTTTGCACACGATATTTCGATCTAGCGTCTGCGCGGCAAGCGGGAGCGGGAATGCATTCCTAGACCCGCTGAGATCATTCCCTGTCGGGAATACGGCCGCCCGGCTTCGCGCGGGACCTGCCCGGTGCTACCGCCTCGAACCGGAGAAAGCGGGCAGGCCGGTCCGCCCGCAGATCCCCACGTCCAGGAGAGGCAACGCATGACCCGCCCCTGCCCCGGTCCCCGCGCGATCACCAGCCGACCCAACTGGCAGCCGCCGGCAAACAGCGCGGACTGCCACATGCACATCTTCGGGCCCTACGACCGCTACCCACTTTCGCCCGGCCGCGGCTACACGCCGCCCGAGGCCTCCATTGCGCAGTACCTGGAAATGCTGGCGACCATCGGCCTCTCGCGCACCGTCGTCGTCCAGCCGAGCGTCTACGGCACGGAGAACGCGGTCACGCTCGAAGCCGTGGAGGCGCTGGGCTTCGATCGCGCCCGCGCCGTGGTCGTGGTGGACGAGGAGTGCGACGCCGCTTCCCTGCAGGCGATGCACCGGCGTGGCGCGCGCGGCGTACGCTTCAACGCGGTCAGCGGAAATGGCACGCCGCTCGAGCAGCTCGAAGGGCTGGCGGAGCGGGTGGCGCCGCTCGGCTGGCACATTCAGCTCTACACCCATGGCGCGGAATTGCTGGCGCTGGAGCCGGTGCTGGCGCGGCTGCCGGTGACGGTGGTGATCGACCATATGGGCGGCGTGCGGACCGCGGAGGGCGGCGCGGAAAGCCCTGCCTTCAAGGCGCTGCTGCGGCTGCTGGAACGCGGCGCCTGGGCCAAGCTCTGCGGCTACCGCTCCTCGAGCGGCCAGCCTTATGCCGATGTGCTGCCGATGGCGCGCGCCATGATCGCCGCGGCGCCCGATCGCTGCGTCTGGGGCACCGACTGGCCGCATCCCTCGCTGCACAGCCCGGAGGAGGTGCCGGATGACGGGCACCTGCTGGACCTGCTGGCGCAATGGGCTCCGGAGGAGGCGCAGCGGCGCGCCATCCTGGTCGACAACCCGGCGCGTCTCTATGGCTTCTGACCCGGTGCGCGGGCGCTTGCCGCCGGCCGCCCCGCCACGCTATGATGCCATCATGATCCGAGGAGCGATCATCGCGCGATTTTGGTACCGCTGGTTCAGACCGGCGGCCTAGGCACTCGCGCGCAGAGCAGAGCAACCCGAAGCCGCCACCCGCTGGCGGCTTTCGCGTCTCAGGCTCCTGCCCGACCCATGAGAGCGCCAGCGGCGGCGGCCCCGGAGAACCAGGAACCCCGCCATGCATCGCAGCGAATACGATTTCGACGTCATCACCGGCCCGGCCGCTCCGCCCCTCCCGGTGCCGGCGGAACCGAAGGCCGGCGACGGCGCGCCTTCCGCGCAAACACCACCGCAGCAGGAGCGCTCCGAGCCGCGCTAGGGCATTCTCCGCGGGCCCGGCCCGACGGCACATGCGCCTTCGCCCATTCAGGTGATTCCACCTGAATGGGACCTTCTCCGGCGGCCCGGCTGTGTCATGGGGGGACTCCGGTCCCTCGCTTGACCGTGACGCGCCGCGGCATGAGAGTCCTTCCCCCATGCTCCTGCTGATCGACAACTACGACAGCTTCACCTTCAATCTCTATCACTTCCTTGGCGATCTTGGAGTGGAGATTGAGGTTCGCCGCAACGACGCGCTGACGAGTCAGGAGGCGCTCGCGATGCGGCCCCAGGCGATCGTGCTCTCGCCCGGTCCCTGCACGCCGAACGAGGCGGGCATCTGCCTGCCACTGATCGGCGCCGCCGCAGCAGCAGGTGTGCCCCTGCTCGGCGTCTGTCTTGGCCACCAGGCCATCGGCCAGGCCTTCGGCGGCGGCATCATCCGCGCGCCCGTCCCTGTGCACGGCAAGGTCTGGGACGTGCACCACCGTGGCAGCGACCTGTTTGCCGGCCTGCCGAGCCCCTTCCGGGCCACGCGGTACCATTCCCTGGTGGTGCGGCAGGAGGAACTGCCACCCGCGCTCGAAACCACTGCCTGGACCGAGGACGGTCTGGTCATGGGCCTGGCGCACCGCTCCCTCCCTATCTGGGGCGTGCAATTCCATCCGGAGAGCATCGCCAGCCAGCATGGCCACGACATCCTGAAGAATTTCCTTTCCCTTGCCCGGGTCCACCACGGGGTGGCGGCGTGAACAGCCTGAAGCCGGTCCTCGCCCGCCTTGCTGCCGGCGAGCGGCTGGCGGAGAGCGAGGCCGAGGCCGCCTTCGGCCTCATCATGGCCGGCGAGGCCACGCCCGCGCAGATCGCCGCCCTGCTCATGGCCATGCGGGTGCGCGGCGAAACGGTGGCGGAACTGACGGGCGCGGTGCGTGCCATGCGGGCACGGATGGCCGGGATCGAGGCGCCGCCCGATTCAATGGACATCGTCGGCACCGGCGGTGACGCCTCAGGCAGCCTCAACATCTCCACCGCGGCCGCGCTGGTGGTGGCGGGCTGCGGCGTGCCGGTGGCCAAGCATGGCAACCGGGCACTCTCCTCCCGGTCCGGCGCGGCGGACGCGCTGGCGGCACTCGGGGTGAACCTGGATGTGCCACTCGACCGGCTGGAGACGGTGCTCGCCAGGGCCGGCATCGTCTTCCTGATGGCGCCCCGCCACCACGCGGCGCTGCGACATGCGGCAGGCCCCCGCGTCGAGCTCGGCACGCGGACTATCTTCAACCTGCTAGGGCCGCTGGCCAATCCCGCACGGGTGAAGCGGCAGCTGACCGGCGCCTTCAGCCAGGACTGGCTGCGGCCCATGGCCGAGACCCTGGGCCGCCTGGGCACCGAGCGCGCCTGGGTGGTGCATGGCCAGGGGCTGGACGAGATCGCCCTGTCCGGGGAGACCCGGGTGGTGGAGCTGGATGGCGACCGGATCCGGGAATTCACCATCGCCCCTGAGGATGCCGGCCTTCGTCGCGCGCCGCCGGAGGCCGTGAAGGGCGGCGAGCCGGCGGAGAACGCGCTGGCGCTGCATGCGGTGCTGGAAGGCGCCCCGGGCCCCTATCGCGACATTGTCCTGCTGAACGCGGCCGCCGCCCTTGTCGTAGCGGGCCGCGCCGCCGACCTCCCCGCCGGCGTGGGCCTCGCCGCCCATGCCATCGAGTCCGGGGCCGCTGCCGCTGTCCTGGCGCGGCTCAGGGACGCCACCGCCCCCGAGAGGGCCGGAGCAGAGCCATCATAGATGAACGCCCCCCAGGTGATCACCGTCGAGACCGAGGTACCGGATACGCTGGCCCGCATCCTGGCCGACAAGTACGAGGAGGTGCGGGCCCGCGCGGCCGTGGTCTCAATCACGGAGCTTGAGCGCGACGCGCAGGCTGCTCCACCGCCCCGCAACTTCACCCAGGCCCTGTACAATGCGGTGGCCGAAGGCCGTGTCGGCCTCATCGCCGAGATCAAGCGCGCCTCCCCCTCGGGCGGGCTGATCCGCGACCCCTTCGATCCGGCGGTGCTGGCCGAGTCCTATTGTGCCGGCGAGGCTACCTGCCTCTCGGTGCTGACCGACGCGCCCTATTTCCAGGGCTCGCCGGAGCATCTGAAGGCCGCGCGTGCGGCCTGCCCCCTGCCGGTGCTGCGCAAGGACTTCATGGTCCATCCCTGGCAGGTTCTGGAATCCCGCCTCATGGGCGCGGATGCCATCCTGCTGATCATGGCCGCGCTCTCGGACGAGCAGGCGCATGAGCTGGAGGATGTCGCCCGCTCGCTCGACCTGGCCGTGCTCGCCGAGGTGCACAACCGGCGGGAGCTCGATCGTGCGCTGGGGCTGGAGACGCGGCTCATTGGGGTGAACAACCGCAATCTCAAGACATTGCAGACCGATCTTGCCGTTTCAGATGAGCTCGTGCCTCTCATCCCCGCCGACCGCATCCCCGTGGCCGAGAGCGGCATCCGCACCCCGGCCGATGTCCGTCGCATGGCGGATGCCGGCGCCCGCTGCATCCTGGTGGGCGAGCACCTGATGCGCCAGCCGGATGTCGCCGCCGCGGCGCACGAGCTGGTCCACGCACTATAGGACGCCCCCCATGGCCGGCTTCACGCATTTCGACGAGCAGGGCCGCGCCGCGATGGTGGATGTCTCTGCCAAGCCCGAGACGGAGCGCGTGGCGGTGGCGCGCGGACGGGTGGTGATGGATCCGGCGACCCTGGCGCGCATCCAGGAAGGCGCGGTGGGCAAGGGCGATGTGCTGGGAGTGGCGCGCCTCGCCGGCATCATGGCGGCGAAGCGCACGGGAGAGCTGATCCCGCTCTGCCATCCGCTCATGCTCTCCAAGGTGGCGGTGGACCTGGTCCCTGCCCCGCCGGATACCGTGGAGATCGAGGCAACAGTGACGCTCGTCGGCCGCACCGGGGTGGAGATGGAGGCACTGACCGCCGTCACCGTCGCGGCGCTCACGGTCTACGACATGTGCAAGGCGCTGGATCGTGGCATGCGCATCGACGCGGTGCGGCTTGTCCATAAGTCCGGCGGCAAATCAGGTATTTACGAGGCGAGCTGATGATCTCGGTCGAGGAAGCCCGACGCCGTATCCTTCAGGCGCTCTCGCCCACCCCGGCCGAGACGGTGCCCCTCGCCTCCGGTTGGGGTCGCGTGCTGGCTCGCCCCGTGGTCTCCCGTGTCACCCAGCCGCCAGCAGATGTCTCCGCCATGGACGGCTATGCGGTACGGGCTGCGGACGCGACGGAGGGCACGCGGCTTGCACTGGTTGGTACCGCGCCGGCCGGACACCCCTTCGCCGGGACCGTCGGACCAGGCCAAGCGGTGCGCATCTTCACCGGGGCCCTCCTCCCCGAGGGTGCCGATTCCATCCTGCTGCAGGAGGATGCCGAGGCCTCCGCGGATGCCGTGGTCGTGGGCGAGACGGTCCGGCAGGGGCGCTGGGTCCGCCGGCGCGGCCTCGACTTCGCCGAGGGAGAGACGTTGCTGTCCGCCGGCCGTCGGCTGACGGCACGCGACATCGGCCTCGCCGCCGCCGCCAACCATCCCTGGGTCGCGGTGCACCGGGCGCCGCGGGTCGGGATCCTTGCCACCGGCGATGAGATCGCCTTGCCGGGAGAACCGATTCCTCCCGGTGGCATCGTCAGCAGCAATGCTCATGCGCTGGCGGCGCTGGTGCGCGCCGCGGGCGGCGATCCGCTGGTGCTGCCGATCGCGCCCGACGATTCGCGCGCCATCGCCGAGGCCGCCACCGCTGCGCGGGCCTGCGACCTGCTGGTCACCACCGGCGGCGCGAGTGTCGGCGATCATGATCTGGTGCAGAGCGCGTTGGGGCCGGAGGGCTTCGCGCTCGATTTCTGGCAGATCGCCATGCGGCCGGGAAAGCCGCTGATCTGGGGCCGGCTCGGAGCAACGCCCGTGCTCGGCCTGCCCGGCAATCCGGTCTCGGCGCTGGTATGCGGTGTCGTCTTCCTGGTCCCTGCCCTGCAGCGACTCGCCGGCCTGCCGGGTGAGGCGCCCCGCACCGTCATGGCCCGTGCCGGCACCCCGCTGGCGGAGAATGATCGCCGCTTCGACCATCTGCGCGCATCGCTGGAGACTGGGCCGGACGGCGCCCTGATTGCGATGCCCTTTCCCGTGCAGGACAGTTCGATGCTGAAGACGTTGGCACGGGCCGAGGCGCTGATCCTGCGCGCGCCGCACGCGCCGGCCCTGCCCGCCGGCGCGGCGGTGGAGGTGATCCCGCTCGGCGCGCTCGGCATCTGACGACAGCGAAAGAATCCTGTGGAAAAGATTTGACGCGGCGCGAGGAACCAACCTAGAACGGCGAGGCGGGTTGCCCGTTTGTTCCAAGCGCCTCTCCGCCGCGGCATGGGCCGCGTGCCGGGCGCAGCATGGGAGGGTTTCAGGTGCTCACGCGCAAGCAGCACGAGCTGCTGGTCTTCATCGACAGGCATCTGCGCCAGACCGGCATCTCCCCTTCCTTCGAGGAGATGAAGGACGCGCTCAAGCTGAAGTCGAAGTCGGGCATCCATCGCCTGATCACGGCACTGGAGGAACGCGGCTTTCTGCGCCGGCGCGCCCATCGCGCACGGGCCCTGGAGGTGATCCGGCTGCCGGACAGCCTTGTCCCGCGGCGCGGCGCCGCGACGGCTGCCACGCCTGCCGAGGCCGCGACGCCGCGCGATTCGACCTTCGCTCCGAACGTGATCCGCGGCAATTTCGCCCCCCACCTCTCCGGCGTGCAGAAGGCAGCGAACGAAGCCGCGGCCGTGCACCTGCCACTCTATGGACGCATCGCCGCGGGTCTGCCGATCGAGGCACTGCGCGACCAGGGCAGCAGCGTTGAGGTTCCGGCCGCACTGCTCGGCATCGGGGAGCACTACGCGCTGGAGGTGTCCGGCGATTCGATGGTCGAGGCTGGCATCCTGGACGGCGACACGGTCGTCATCCGCCGCTCCGACACAGCCGAGAACGGCGCCATTGTGGTCGCGCTGGTGGACGAGAACGAGGTAACGCTGAAGCGGCTGCGCCGGCGCGGCAACTCCATCGCGCTCGAAGCAGCCAATCCGCGCTACGAGACGCGCATCTTCGGCCCGGATCGGGTGAAGGTGCAGGGCCGGCTGGTCGCGCTGCTGCGCCGTTACTGAACGCCGCGACCGGCCCTCGCCGTTGACGGCGGGGGAGAACCCAGACCCGACCGGCTTCCGGCCTCGGCGCCGCATGCGGGACCAGCGGCGGTGTCACCGGCAGCACGAGGAGCCAGGCCCCGCAGGCCCTGGTCCGCCCATCTCGATCCGGCGCAGGCCAAACCGGCCGCACGGCAGGAACAGCCAGCGGCACTCGCGCAGGCAGCCGGGGACCGACGGGCTGCCGTAGTCGTCGCGTCGGCGCCGGCCCGCGCGGTGCCCGCCAAGTCGGCACAGTCGTTACATCCCGATGCCATGTCCCGGCCGGGCACGGCCGCCGGCGCGACATGCCCCGATCCCATGGTCATTCGACCGGTGCCGGCGGCTCGCTTGACCTGACAGCCCGACGCGGCTGCGGCGGGGCCGGCACCCAGGGGCGGGCGCCGCGCGCCATGCGGTCGCTCACCACCCGCGGCCCGGAGGGGTCGAGCCACACCGCATACGGGCCGTTGCGCCAGACGGCGAAGCGGTCCACCACCGCAGCGCCACAGCGGGCGCGCACCGGCTCGGCGGAGACGACGACGGCCGCCACGGCGCAGGCCTCGGCAGGCGGTTCGCCACGCAGCAGGACAGCCAGCGGCCCATCGCGGGTCGGATGAAAGCGGCAGGATCCCTGGATGCAGCGGATGGTCCCACCCGCAACCTCGCCCAGCGCCGGCACGGGCCGGGCGGATGCTTCGGCATAGAGGCGCAGCCAGTTATCGCGGACAAACCTGGAGGCGCCCGACAGGCGCTGCAGGTAGAGCCCCTCGGCCGTGCGCAGCGCGATGAGCCGGGCATCGGCCGAGACGAGCAGGTCCGGTGGCCGCACCGCCGCGGCACTCACCAGCCCCACCGCGATCAAGGGCAGACCCAGCAGGCGCCAGCCTGCCCGCCACAGGCAGAGCCAGAGCATCCCGAAGGCGGTGATGGCCAGCCCCCAGGCAGGCATGGGCCGGGCGGCAAGTGCGGCGCCAGGCCAGGCGGCCACCCAATGGGCGACGAGCAGGATGCCCTCCACGCCCCAGCCCATCGGGACGAGCGCCAGATCTTCGAGCCCGAACGGCATCAGCAGCACGGCCACCATGCCCGCCGGCATCACCAGGATGGAGGTGATGGGCACCGCCAGCGCGTTCGCCGCGACGCCGTAGAGCTGCAGCCGGCCGAAATGGTACAGCCCGAAGGGCGTGGTGGCGCCGCCTGCCAGCAAGGAGGTGGCGACGACACCGAAGGCCGCGAGCAGCAGACGCCGTCGCCATGCCGCCCAGGAACGCGGCGCCTCGATCCGCGGGCGCAGCCATTCCCACCCAGCGATCAGCGCGAGCACGGCGGCAAAGCTCATCTGGAGGCTCGGGCCAAGCAGGGCGACGGGCTCGATCAGCAGCACCAGCGCGAAGGCGAGCGCCCAGGCGCGCATCGTCAGGGCCCGCCGTCCGAGCAACAGGGCCAGGGTCGCCAGCGCCGCCATGGCGAAGCTTCGTTGCATCGGCAGCTGCGATCCGGTGAGCAGCAGGTAGAAGCCGCCCGCCGTGAGCGCCGCGACGGCCGCCACCTGCTTCACCGGCAGGCGCAGCGCGACCGGCGGCACGGCCGCCAGCCCCAGCCGGACGACCGCGAGGCTGACACCGAGGACGATCCCTATGTGCAGGCCCGAGACGGAGAGGAGATGCGCCAGGCCCGCGTCGCGCAAGGCTGCCAGATCCGCCTCGGGGATCGCGCTCCGCGCGCCCGTCAGCAATGCGGCGGCGACGGCCCCGACCGGTCCGGGCAGCGCGGCGGTGACCCGGGCTTCGATGGCGGTGCGCAGCGCAGCGAAGGGGGGCGCGCGGTCCGCGCCGGGAGCGATCTCGGCCGGACCGATCGCGAATCCGCTGCCGGCCAGGCCGGAGAACCAGGCGGCGCGCTGAAAGTCCCAGCCGCCCGGATAGGCTGGCGGGGCCGGGGAGCGAATCAGGGCACGCACCGTCACCCGGTCGCCGGGCTCCGGCCGTGCGGGATCGCTGGCGCGCAGGCGGATGCGCAGCTGGCGCGCAAGGGGCTCGCCCTGGTCGAGACGGGGCGCCGCCAGGGTGACCCGCCGCCCGCCGGGCAGCAGGTCCACGCGCAGGACCGTGCCGCTGACGAAGGTGGCGCCGCGCGGCAACTCCGGCATGGGTGGCATCTGCGCCGCGTGCCAGGAGGCGACAGCGGCGCCGAGCATGGCCGCGGCCGGCAGCCCCACTAACCAGGCCGCGATGGGCGCGCGTGGCGCAAGTGCCAGCGCGAGCAGCAACGGCGGCAGTGCGGCCCAGCGCCAGTGCGGGGCGGGCTCGGTCGGCAGGGCGAAATAGGCGGCAATGCCTATGCCGAGCGCGACGGCCAGCCACGGCGCGAGCCGGCCGCGCTCCGCACCCAGCGCCGCGCTCAAGCGCGCCGATGCCAGCGTCAGCGTCACGGACGGGGCAGGCCGCGCGAGGGCGGAGGCAGAGGCCATGGATGCAACCATGGCGCGAATTTCTAATGGCGCAAGCACGCTACTCACGCGGCCCCGCCGACATTATCGCCTTCGGCCGTCAGACCTTGGCGCGGCAGGGCGCCGCCGCCGCCGCGCCCGGCGATGTCCTGCTCCGGGCGGCAGAACGCCGCGGGCCTGGCGGCTTGCGCGGGTGGTCGTGCGCGCCTTCGCGACGGCACCGGTGCAGCCCCTTGACCGCGGGCGGTCCGGCGGCTTGTCAGGGGCCCGCGCCCAGGACCAAGGTCCCGTCATGTCCGTCCGTACCCGCTTCGCCCCTTCGCCCACCGGCTTCCTGCACATCGGCGGCGCCCGCACTGCGCTGTTCAACTTCCTCTTCGCCCGCCATCACGACGGGCAGTACCTGCTGCGCATCGAGGACACCGACCGCGCGCGCTCGACGAAGGAGGCGGTTGACCAGATCCTGGACAGCCTCGCCTGGCTCGGGCTTTCCCCCGACGAGCCGCCAGTGTTCCAGAGCAGGCGGGAGGCCCGGCATGCCGAGGTGGCGCGCCAGCTGCTGGCAATGGGCAGGGCCTATCTCGCCTTCGAGACGCCGGAGGAGCTGCAGGCCATGCGTGAGCGGGCGATGGCCGAGGGCCGGCCACCACGCTACGACGGCGCCTGGCGCGACCGCGACCCCTCCGAGGCGCCGCCGGACCGCAAGCCCGCGATCCGCCTGAAGGCACCGCGCGAGGGAGAAACGGTGGTGCGCGACCTGGTCCAGGGCGAGGTGCGAGTCGCCAACGCCGAGCTGGACGACATGATCATCCTGCGCAGCGACGGCACGCCGACCTACCTGCATGCGGTGGTCGTGGACGACCACGATATGGGGATCACGCATGTGATCCGCGGCGACGACCACCTGACCAACACCTTCCGCCAGTGCCAGATCTACGACGCGATGGGTTGGCGGCGGCCGGAATTCGCGCATATCCCGCTGATCCACGGCGCCGATGGCGCGAAGCTCTCCAAGCGCCACGGCGCGGTCTCCGTGCTGGAGTTCCGCGAGCAGGGCTACCTGCCCGAGGCAGTCTGCAACTACCTGCTGCGCCTCGGCTGGGGCCATGGCGACGAGGAGGTCATCTCGCGCGAGCGTGCGATCCAACTCTTCGACCTGGACGGCGTGGGACGCGCGGCGTCGCGCATGGACTACGCCAAGCTCACCCATCTCAACGGCGTCTGGATGCGCCAGGCCGAGGATGCGCGGCTCGCGCATGAGGTGCTGGAGCGACTCGGACAGCGCGGCGTGCTGTTCGGCGCCGAAGGTGCGGAGCGGGTACGCGCCCTGATGCCCGAGCTGAAGGAGCGCGCGCGGACGCTGGAGGAGCTCGCGGGGGCCGCAGCCTTCGCTGCGCATGAGGGCCCACCCGCCATGGACGCCAAGGCGATGGCGGCGCTGACACCGGAAGCGCGATCGATGCTGGCGGATCTCGCGCAGTTCCTGAACGATGCCCCCTGGGAGCGGCAGGACCTGGTAGCCTGGTTGCGCGACTACGCCGATGTGAAAGGGCTGAAGCTCGGTGCCGTGGCGCAGCCGCTGCGCGCGGCGCTGACCGGGACCCTGCAGAGCCCGCCGATCGATGCCGTGCTCTTCGCGCTTGGACGCACGGAGGCGATGGACCGCATCCTGGCAGCGGCGGAGGCGGCGTAGCGGCAGCGACGACAGCGGATCCTTGACGCCGCCGGTCTGAACGGGCCAAGCGAAGGGCATAGCGACCCAGGAACCGGCCCGGCATGCGGCTTGCGACCTTCAATGTGAACTCCGCGCGGCGGCGCGCACCGCATCTGCGCCGCTTCCTCGAACGGCACGCGCCGGATCTCCTGTTCCTGCAGGAGACCAAGTGCCGGACGGAGGAGTTCCCGGCCCTCGACCTTACGGATCTCGGCTATCGCGTGCATGCGCTGGGCCAGCCGGGCGGGCGCAACGGCGTGGCGGTGCTGGGCCGCGTCCCCTTCGAGGTCACGGCCGAGGCCTTGCCGGGCGATCCCGAGGACATGCAGGCACGCTATATCGAGGTGAAGGCGGAGGGGCTGCACGCGGCAGGCATCTACGCGCCGAACGGCAACTCCGGCGGCGATGACGGATTCGCCTACAAGCTCCGTTGGCTGGATCGCCTGACGGCGCGCCTGCGCGAGGCGCTGGACGCCTTCGAGCCCTTCGCTGTGCTCGGCGACTACAACATCTGCCCGACGGAAGAAGATCTGGCCCCCGGCGCGCTGCCGCCGACCGATGCGCTGGTCCGGCCGGAGAGCCGGGCGCGGTTCCGGGTGCTGCTGCATCTCGGCATGACCGACGCGTTGCGCGCACTGCACCCGGCGGATGCGCCCTTCACCTACTGGGACTACGGCCCGGCCTTCGAGAGCAATCGCGGCCTGCGCATCGACCACATCCTGCTGAGCCCCGAGCTTGCCGAGCGGCTGGTGGCCTGCGGCGTGGACACGACCGCGCGCGCCGAGGAGCAGCCGAGCGACCACGCACCGGTATGGTGCGATCTGGCGTGATCCGGTTCGCGCGGAGCGAGCTGGCGCGCTTCCCGCGAGTCCGAGCGAACAGGAGAGGCTCTAGGCCCAGAGCTTCGGATTGAGCAGGATCTCCGCCATGCGGGCCGAGATCGCGGCGAGCAGCTTCTGGCCCTTCTCCGGCGTCGCCGCGCGGGCATCGCCGATGACGCCGGTCTCCGAAATGTCCCGGAAGGAGCGCCGTATGGCGAGGCCGGGCGGCTGACCCTCGACGCGCGTCGAGAACGGGCCATGCGCTTCCGCCAGCCGGTCGTGGCGGATGGCCTCCGGCATCAGGTGCATCATCATCGAGGTCTCGGCCTCGCAGGCATGCATCAGGCCCGGCTGACGCTCCAGCAGCGGACCGATCACCTCCGGCACCACATGCCAGTAGGTGCCGCCCGCGACCCGGATGCCGAACTCGACGGAGAAGGCGGTGGCGGCGACGGCGATCGCCTCGGCATTGCCGCCATGGCCGTTCAGCAGCATCACCCGCCTGAAGCCGCAGCGGGCGGCGCTGCGGACGATGCCGCGGAGGACGCCGGCGAAGGCTTCGTAGTCGAGGGTGACCGTGCCGCCGAAGGCCATGTGGTGCTCGGCGAGACCGGTCCAGACGCAGGGCGTGACCAGAACGGCCTGCCCGGCCTCGGCAATGCGCCGCGCGGTCGCATGGGCGACGCCAGTGCCAAGGACGATGTCCACGCCCGTCGCCAGATGCGGCCCGTGCTGCTCCATGGAGGCGACAGGGACGATGACCAGCGCATCCGCCGCGGCACGAGCGCGCAGCTCCTCCGCGGTCAGGCGCATCCACTCGATGTCGTCGGTCATCGCGTCTCTCCTCCGCTGCCTGGCGATCCTGGCGCTGCCAGGGGGCAGGTCAAGCCGGCATGACCTCCGTGGAAGGCGCAGCAGCGGCGGCTGTCCGGCACCTGGTCAATGCAGGCCTTCGCAGCCGCACGGGCCTGCTCCCCATCGCCCCGCCGGCGCGCAGCGACGTGCCGCACGCGCTCGCCGCCCGGAGCTGTCCGGTATCAGACGCGCTCGTAGGTGACCGCGCTGCCATCCTCGCCCGTCGTGGCCCAGCTCAGCCAGGTGCCGTCGGGCGCGTAAGTGCCCTCGCCTTCTTCGTCCCCGGTGCAGCGCCACAGCACCCCGCCATTGGCGAGCCCCGTACGCGTCCATTGCAGCAGCAGCAGCTTGCCGGTCGCATTGTCGAACAGCGGGCGGGTGAAATGCTGCGGGTTCCACCAGGTCAGCGGGGCGGCCTCGGCAGGAAGCCGCTGCGTGCCTTCAGGCCCATGCACGACGAGGGCATTGCTTTCCGACCTTGCCGCCATCTCCATCACACGGCCATTGCGATCCAGGTGGGAGGCGGCCTCGATCAGGCGCACGCCCGCCCAGACCTCACGGAAGCGGTGCATGTAACGGAAGACAGTGAAGCCCGCGAAGCGGACGGCGATGTCCACCTCGGTCAGCGCCGTCAGCCTGCCTTGCGCTCCCGTGGTGAAGGTCACGCGATGGCTCCCGATGGGGCTGCCCTCGCGCAGGATGCGGAAGCGGATGGGCGCCGCCGCGGCGTGTACCGCCACCGGCAGTGCCAATCCGGCGGTCAGCGCCGCCAGACCCCGGCGAGACAGCACCATCATTCCTCGCCCCGCGGCGTCGCCCGACCGCCTTCTACGCCGATGATCGGCCACCGAGTCATGCTGTCGCATCGGATAGCAGGAAACCGGCACAGGCTGCCATATCCCCTCTGGTCGGATCGGGAGCTGAGCATGGCTCCGCCGCTCTCTCCGGCATCAGGGCTTGCCGGAAGGGCCCGGCACCCGCCTTCGGCCCGGCCGGGACATGGTGTGGCCGCCCGCATGGCCGGGGCGCATGCGGCGAAAACCGGCGAGGGGGCGGGACATCGAAGCCGGGCCGTGGCAATCTCCCCCCATCATGCGACAGC
>Ga0182748_1002902_pt1 | contig 14958 bp, 10 predicted proteins | sample eDN3rd37CKraftOP_FD_128877 | JGI IMG/M metagenome (GOLD analysis project Ga0182748, IMG submission 128877) | Enriched Organic Plus compost microbial communities from Emeryville, California, USA - eDNA 3rd pass 37_C Kraft OP (version 2) (version 2) ...
CGAATTCACCTGCGGCCCGGTCCGGCTCGACACCCGCACCGGCCGCGTCGCGGTCGACGGCAATCCGGTCCGGCTCACCAGCCACGAATACCGCCTGCTGTCCTATCTGATGCATCACGCCGGCCGCGTGGTCTCGCGCACCGAGCTGGTCGAGCATCTCTACGACCAGGACTTCGACCGCGATTCCAACACGATCGAGGTGTTCGTCGGGCGCATCCGCAAGAAGCTCGGGGTCGACATCATCCAGACCGTGCGCGGGCTCGGCTATCTGCTCAGCGCCCCGGGCGGCTGATGCGCGCCAACTCCCTCGCGCTCCGCCTGTTCGTCTCGGCGACCGCCTGGGCGGTCATCATCCTGCTCATCACCGGCGTGGTGCTGTCGTCGCTCTATCGCCAGGCGGTGGAGCGCGCCTTCGACCGCAGGCTCGGCGTCTATCTGCGCACGCTGGTCGCCGATGTCGCCTCGCCCGAGGAAATGGGCGACAAGTTCCCGCAGTCGCTGGCCGAGCCGCTGTTCGAATTGCCGCTGTCGGGCTGGTACTGGCAGGTGACCCGGCTCGATCCCGGCAAGAACGACGTGCGCTCGTCGCGCTCGCTCTGGGACGGCGGCCTGCCGCACCTGCAGGACCTCGGCATTCCGCCCGGGCCGGACGGCTCGCGCGAGGGCTACGTGTCGGGGCCCGAGGACCAGCGGCTGCGGCTGGTCGAGCGCAACATCGACCTCGGCGACGAAGGCCACTATCTGGTGGCGGTCGCCGGCGACGCGGCCGAGATCACCGACGAGACGCGCTCGTTCGACCAGGCGCTCGCCGTCACTTTCGTGCTGCTCGCCGTCGTTCTGCTGCTCACCACCATGTTCCAGGTGCGCTTCGGCCTGGCCCCGCTCAAGCGCATCACCGACAGCCTTGCCGCCATCCGCGCCGGCAAGGCCGAACGGCTGGCCGGCGAATTCCCGGTCGAGATCGCGCCGCTCGCGCGCGAAACCAATGCCCTGATCGAGGCCAACAAGGAGATCGTCGAGCGCGCGCGCACGCATGTCGGCAATCTCGCGCATGCGCTGAAGACGCCGCTGTCGGTGATCGTGAACGAGGCGACCGCGCACAAGCGCGACGCCTTCGCCGCCAAGGTGCTGGAGCAGGCCGCGATCATGCGCGACCAGATCGCGCGCCATCTCGAGCGCGCGCGGCTCGCCGCCCGGCTCACGGTGGTGGGTTCGGAGACCGAGGTGGCGCCGGTGGTGACGGCCCTGGCGCGCACCATGGAGAAGATCCATCGCGACCGGGGCATCGCGGTCGATGTGCGCGCCGACGCGCAAGCGCGCTTTCGCGGCGAGCGGCCGGACCTCGAGGAGATGATCGGCAACCTGGTCGACAATGCCTGCAAGTGGGCGTCGGCGCGCGTTTCCATCGAGGTGGTGCGCGAGCGGCCCGACCCCGCGCGCGACGAGCAAGTGGTGCGCATCGTGGTCGACGACGACGGCCGCGGCCTCTCGCCCTCCGAGCGCGAGCAGGCGGCCAAGCGCGGCAAGCGGCTCGACGAAACCAAGCCGGGCTCGGGCCTCGGGCTCTCGATCGTGGTCGAGCTTGCGAGCCTCTATGGCGGCGAGCTCAAGCTCGGCACTGCCCCGCTCGGCGGCCTGCGCGCCGAACTGGTGCTGCCGGCGGGGTGATTGGCGCGACTGCTGCGCCCCCCTTTTGCCCCATTCTTCCGCTCTCGATAGCGCGCGTGTTCGCCGCAACGGCGAGTCGATTTTCATCGCGTCGATTATCGGGGGCCTCCATGTCGAAACCCAAATTTCTCGCCGTGACCGTGCTCGGCCTCACGCTCGCCGCCTGTGCCGGCAGTCCGGACGGGATGGGTCCCGGCCCGAAGGAAAACACCGGCACGCTCCTCGGCGCGCTCGGCGGCGCGGCCATCGGTTCGCAGTTCGGCGGCGGCACCGGCGGCCATGTGGCCGGTGCGCTGATCGGCGCCGGGGTCGGCGCGCTGATCGGCAATCGCATCGGCGCGGCGATGGACGACGAGGACAAGCGGCGCGCCTATGCCGCGCAAATGGACGCGCTCGAACGCGGTCCCTCCGGCGTGCCGGTGTCATGGCGCAATCCCGATTCCGGCCGCTACGGCACCGTGGTTCCCGGTCCCGCCTATGTCGAGAGCGGCCACAATTGCCGCTCCTACACCCATACCATCTATATCGACGGCAAGCCGCAGACCGCGCGCGGCACCGCCTGCCGCAATCCGGACGGCTCCTGGACGCCGCTCGGCTAGCCTGCCGCAGGCCCGCCCGCCGGCATGCTTACATCCTTAATGCGTTCTTAAATCCGGCCGCGTTATCAAGTCGTAAGCTTCGCACCGGATCGGGAGTTCTATGGCCGGCGCCGAAACCACCGTGGAGCGGCTGCGGCTTTATCTCAGCCAGCTCCAGCCTCAAACGCGTTCGCTGCTGATCGGCGAACTCGAGCGCAGCGTGCTGCGCGGCGACGACATCGTCGGCGTCGACCTTTCGTTGCAGGAATGGCTGCTGTTCGAGCTGCGCCGGCTCGTGCGCCAGGAACGCGCGCCGGTCCCGCGCAGCAGCCCGGCCGCGCGGCTGTTCTTCAAGCCGCTCGAGCCGTTCCTGGTCGACGGTCGCGTCGGCGGCCAGCAGCAGGGCCGCCTCGCGCGCGCGTCGCTCGAAACTCTGTGGACCTGGATCGGTCGCGATCTCCTGCCGCAAGACGCCCAACGCTTCTCCGACGAAGTGGGCGCGGCCCTGCTCGGCGGCGATACGCGCCAGGCCGAATATCTCACCCGGGCCTTCCAGGACCGCGCCGCCGTCGCGATCGAGGCGGCGCTCGCCGCCGACGGCGAAAGATCGTACCGGCGTCTGCGCGCGCAGATCGGCACGCCGCATGCGACCGAGGACGCCAGCACGCTGAAGTCCGTGCTCATGGGCCGCGACGCGCTTGATTCCCTCGCCACCCATCTGCCGCTGCGCATCAGCAACCTGAACGGCCAACGGCTCGACGAATACAAGGCGCTGATCGACGGCATCGCCGCGCGCAACCGCGTCCTCATGCCTTATGCGCTGCTCGTCGTCATGAGCAGGCTCTCCTTGCCCTGGCAATTGGTTCGGCTCGGCGTCAGGGCGGCGGGCAGCGACATCGCCGCGCGCATCGCCGAGACACCCTATGCCGCGGCGGTGACCGTGGTGCTCGGAGAGCTCGACCGGCTCATCGGCGAGTTGCGCGACGATCTGCGCAGCGGCGAGGGCGTGGCGCTCGGGGCCTTGCTCAAGGCCATTCACGATTTCGCGCGCGGCCTGCGCACCGAGATCGACCTGCCGATGGAATCGACCTGGGGCCGCGCGCTCGCCGCCCAGCGCGCGCAGATCGCCTCGCTCGTGCGCTCGGAAATCGAATCCATGCCCGGCCGCGTGCGCCGCCTGCTGCGGCCGCGCGCGCTCGCGGAGATCCCGCCGGGCGGGGTGCTCGACCGCAGCGAGGTGGAGGAGATCGCGGCGCTGGTCGACTTCGTCGGCGCCTGCCGCTATTTCGCGGGCGAGCTTGCCCTCAACGAGATGACGCAGCGGGCCTGTTCCGAATTGCAGCACTATCTCGACAATGCGACCCGTTCGCTGCTCGACGGCTTGCGGCAGGCCGGCGATGCCGAACGCGCGTTCCGCCAGTCGCAGCTCGACGCGGCGGTGAGCTTGTGTTCCCGGGTGTTCGGCGACGATTATGCCGCCGTCCTGGGCCGGGCCGCCGAGGCGGCGCGGCTGGGGGAACGCAGGCTCGCGCGCGCCGCGCGAACGCCTATCTAAGTCTCGGAACGAGTCCGCCGATCTTGCTCATTGCCGCCATCATTGGGCGTGATGTATGCCCTTGGACCGGCCGGCCGAGTTCCCGGCGGCGGACGAGGTGGATCGCGTGGTTTCATGACCCTTTGGCTGGTTTTTGCGCTGATGACCGCGGTCGCGGTTTTCGCGGTGCTGTGGCCGCTGTCCCGGCGCGCAGTCGCGCGCGGCGGCAGCGAGGTCGTGGTCTACCGCGACCAGCTCGACGAGATCGCGCGCGACCGCGCGGCGGGCCTGATCGGCGAGGCGGAAGCGGAGGCGGCCCGCATCGAAGTCTCGCGCCGTTTGCTCGCCGCGGCCGAAGCGGCCGAGCCGGAAACGGCGGCCGAAGCTGCGTCCGGGACGTCGGCCTTGTGGCGCCGGCGCGGCACCGCTTTGGCCGGTCTTTTGCTGCTGCCGGCCGGCGCCGCCGCGCTTTATCTGGCGCTCGGCTCGCCGCAGTTGCCGGGCGCGCCGCTGGCCGCACGGCTGGCCGCCATCCACCAGAGCGGTTCGCTCGCCAGCATGGTGTCGCAGGTCGAGGCGCATCTCGAACGCAATCCGAACGACGTGCGCGGCTACGAAGTGCTGGCGCCGGTCTATCTCAGGATCGGCCGCTTCGCCGATGCGGTGACGGCGCGGCGCAAACTGCTGGCGCTCGCGGGCGAGAGCGCGGACCGCGAGGCCGATCTCGGTGAAGCCTTGACCGCCGCCGCCAACGGCATCGTGACCGACGAAGCCAAGAACGCCTTCGATCGCGCGATCAAGCGCGACGCCAAGCAGCTCAAGGCGCGGTTTTTCATCGGACTGGCCGCCGAACAGGACGGCGACAAGGCGAAGGCCGCGACGATCTGGCGCGGTCTGCTGGACGAGGCGCCGCCGGGCGCGCCCTGGATCGCGATGGTGAGCGAAGCGCTGGCGCGCGTGGGCGGCACCCCGCCGCCGGCCGCCGCGGCGCCCGGGCCGAACGCGCAGCAGGTCGAAGCGGCCGCCGGCATGAGCGCCGAGGACCGCAACGCGATGATCCGCGGCATGGTCGCCAAGCTTGCCGAGCGGCTCAAGCAGAACGGCGACGACGTCGAGGGGTGGCAGCGCCTGCTGCGCGCCTATATGGTGCTGGGCGAGCGCGACAAGGCCATCGCGGCCGCCGCCGATGCGAAGCACGCGCTGGCCGGCAGTGCCGACAAGCTGAGCCGCATCGAGGCCATCATCAAGGATATGGGGATTCAGCAGTGACGAGGACGCCACGCGCATGACCCGCAAACAGCGGCGCCTGATCCTGATCGGCGGCAGCGTCGGCGTGCTCGCGCTCGCCGTCGGGCTCGTGCTCAATGCGCTGTCGGGCTCCATCGTCTTTTTCAATTCGCCGACCGACGTCGCCGAAAAACATATCGCGGCGGGAACGCGCATTCGCGTCGGCGGACTGGTCAAGCCCGGCAGCGTCGTGCGCGGCGAGAACCTGCGCATTCGTTTCGAGGTGACCGACGGCAATCACGACGTGCCGGTGCGCTTTCAGGGCATCGTGCCGGACCTGTTCCGCGAAGGGCAGGGCGTGGTGGCGGAAGGCAAGATCGAGCCCGGCGGCGTTCTCGATGCCGACACCGTGCTCGCCAAGCACGACGAACGCTACATGCCGAAGGAAGTGGTCGACGCGCTCAAGAAGAGCGGCCGCTGGCAGGAGGGAAGCGCGGACGGCGCGGGAGTTGCCAAGAAATGATCCCCGAACTCGGCCATTACGCGCTGGTGCTGGCGCTCGCGCTCAGCCTGATCCAGTCGGTCGGGCCGGTGATCGGCGCGCGCTATCGCGACGCTTCGCTGATGCGGCTTGCCGACTCCACCGCGCTCATGCAGTTTTTTTTCGTCGCGCTGTCCTTCGCCGCGCTGACCGTCAGCTACGTCACGTCGGATTTCTCGGTGGCGAACGTCTTCGAGAATTCCCATTCGATGATGCCGCTGATCTACAAGATGACCAGCGTGTGGGGAAACCATGAGGGCTCGATGCTGCTCTGGGTCCTCATTCTGGCGGTGTTCGGCGCCGGCGTGGCGGCCTTCGGCCGCAACTTGCCGTCCAGCCTGAAGGCTTTGGTGCTGGCGGTGCAGTCGTGGATCGCGACCGCCTTCTATCTCTTCATCCTGCTCACCTCGAATCCGTTCCTGCGCCTGCCGCAAGCGCCGTTCGAGGGGCGCGATCTCAACCCGATCCTGCAGGACCCCGGCCTCGCCATTCATCCGCCGCTTCTGTATCTCGGCTATGTCGGCTTCTCGATCGCGTTCTCCTTCGCCGTCGCCGCGCTGATCGAAGGCCGCATCGACGCCGCCTGGGCGCGCTGGGTGCGCCCGTGGACGCTCGCGGCCTGGATGTTTCTCACCCTCGGCATCGCGATGGGCTCGTACTGGGCCTATTACACGCTCGGCTGGGGCGGCTTCTGGTTCTGGGATCCGGTCGAGAACGCCTCGCTGATGCCGTGGCTGTCCGGCACGGCGCTGCTGCATTCCGCGGTGGTGATGGAAAAGCGCAATGCGCTCAAGATCTGGACCGTGCTGCTCGCGATCCTCACCTTCTCGCTGTCGCTGATCGGCACCTTCCTGGTGCGCTCCGGCGTGCTGACGTCGGTGCACGCCTTCGCCACCGATCCGACGCGCGGCATTTTTATTCTCGGGATCTTGATTGCGTTCATCGGCGGCAGTCTCACGCTGTTCGCCTGGCGCGCGCCCATGCTCAAGCAGGGCGGGCTGTTCGCGCCGATCTCGCGCGAGGGCTCGCTCGTCTTCAACAACCTGTTCCTCACCACCGCCTGTCTGACCGTCTTCGTCGGCACGCTTTATCCGCTCGCGCTCGAGGCGATGACCGGTGAGAAAATTTCGGTCGGCCCGCCGTTCTACAACGTGACCTTCGGGCCGCTGATGATCGCGCTCGTCTTCGCCATGCCGTTCGGGCCGCTGCTGGCCTGGAAGCGCGGCGATCTGCTGGGCGTGGCGCAGCGGCTGATGTCGGCCTTTGCCGTCGGGCTCGTCGCGGTGGCCATCGCCTTCGCCGCCGAAGGCGGGCAATCGGTGCTGGCGCCGTTCGGCGTCGGCCTCGCCTTCTTCGTGATGGCCGGCGCGGCGGTCGATATCGCCGAACGCGCGGGCCTGTTCCGCGTGCCGCTCGCGACCGCCGCGAAGCGCGCCGCCGGGCTGCCGCGCTCGGCCTGGGGCACGGCGGTGGCGCATGTCGGCATCGCACTGACTTTGCTCGGCATCATCGGCGCCGCGACCTGGGGCACCGAGCGTATCGTCGCGCTGAAGCCGTCGCAGACGGTCGCGCTGTCGGGTTACGAACTGAGCTTCGACGGGCTCACGCAGCGGCGCGGCCCGAACTACAGCGCGCAGGTGGCGACCTTTTCGGTGCACAGCGGCGGTGCGTTGATCGGCATCATGGAACCGTCCAAGCGCAGCTTCTCCGCGCGCGGCATGAGCACCAACGAAGCCGCGCTGATGATGCGCGGCCTCGGCCAGCTCTATCTGTCGCTCGGCGACACCAATGCCGACGGCTCGATCGCCGTGCGGCTCTATTACAAGCCGCTGGTCATGCTGATCTGGTTCGGCGCCGTGGTGATGATGCTGGGCGGCGCGCTGTCCCTGTCGGACCGCCGGTTGCGCGTGGGCGCGCCCAAGCCGGGGCGGAAACCGGCCGCCAAGCCGGCCTTGCAGGCGGCGGAGTAGGGCACGTGCGCCGTTTCGCTTTCATCGCTTTGTTGTTCGCATGGCTCGCACCCGCCGTGGCCTTCGCCGTCGAGCCGGACGAGATGCTGAAGGACCCGGTGCTCGAAGCGCGCGCGCGCCACCTGTCCGAAGAACTGCGCTGCATGGTCTGCCAGAACCAGTCGATCGACGACTCGGCGGCGCCGCTGGCGCGTGACCTGCGGTTGCTGGTGCGCCAGCGGCTCACGCAAGGCGACACCGACCAGCAGGTGCTCGATTTTCTGGTGGCGCGCTATGGCGACTTCGTGCTGCTCAGGCCGCCGGTCAAGTTCGATACGCTTCTGCTTTGGGGCCTGCCACCGGCCGCGCTCGTGGCCGGCCTGATTGCCCTTGTTGCGATGGCGCGGCGGCGCCGTACCGCGAGCCTACAACCGGCGGCGCTGACGCCCGAGGAGCAAAAAAGGCTTTCGACTTTGGTCGGGCCGGGCGCCCCAGAGGCCTGACCAGGCTATTGAATTTCAACGAAATTCCTTTTCTCCCCACCTTACAAAAGTTTAATCCCGCCGACAGGACACTGTAAGGCTCGTCCCGCCATCTTCGGGTTCGAAACGGAGCGCGCATGACGCGCCCAATACACGAATCGAGATGGAGCGTTTCCAATGTATCCGAGCGAAAGTCCCGCTCAGCCAAAACGGCGCGCGCTGTCGGCCCGCCGGGTCGTCTTGCTTGCTACCACCGTTCTCGGCCTGGGGGCTGCCGCCCTCGTGGTCGTCCCCAGCCTCAACCTGACCGGCGGCTATCCGGCCGCGCTGGCGCAAAACCTGTCCGAACAGGCGCAGAAGCTCAATGCGCCGGTCGGCTTCGCCGACATCGTCGAAAAGGTCAAACCGGCGGTGATCTCGGTCCGCGTCAAGATCGACGGCGGCCCGCAGAACAGCGGCTTCACCGACAACGACGTGCCGCCGGGCCTGCGCGACTTCTTCCGGCGCTTCGGCATGCCGGACATGCCGAACGATCGCGGCATGCGGCCGCGCCAGCATAACATCATCACCGGCCAGGGTTCCGGCTTCTTCATTTCCGCCGACGGCTATGCGGTGACCAACAATCACGTGGTCGACAAGGCCGAGAACGTCACCGTCACCACCGACGACGGCAAGACCCACAAGGCCAAGGTCATCGGCACCGATCCGCGCACCGATCTCGCCTTGATCAAGGTCGATGGCGGGCCATTCCCCTATGTCAAGCTGTCGGACAAGACCCCGCGCATCGGCGATTGGGTGCTCGCGGTCGGCAATCCCTTCGGTCTCGGCGGCACCGTCACCGCGGGCATCGTCTCGGCGCGCGGCCGTGACATCGGCGCCAGCGCCTATGACGATTTCATCCAGATCGACGCGCCGGTGAACAAGGGCAATTCCGGCGGGCCGGCCTTCGACACCGACGGCAACGTGATCGGCGTCAATACGGCGATCTTCTCGCCGTCCGGCGGCTCGGTCGGCATCGCCTTCGCGATCCCCGCCAGCACCGTCAACAGCGTCATCACCCAGCTCAAGGACCATGGCTCGGTCACGCGCGGCTGGATCGGCGTGCAGATTCAGCCGGTGACGAAGGACATCGCCGACAGCCTGGGCTTGAAGAAGGCGCAGGGCGCGCTGGTCGCCGAGCCGCAGCAGCACAGCCCGGCCGCCAAGGCCGGTATCGAGGCCGGCGACGTCATCACGGCGGTCGACGGCAAGGAGGTCAAGGACGCCCGCGACCTCGCGCGCAAGATCGGGGCGATGGCGCCCAAGACCACGGTCAAGCTCTCGATCCTGCACAAGGGCTCCGAAAAGACCGTGACGCTGACGCTCGGCGAAATGCCGAAAACGCAGGAAGCGCGCGCCAGCACCGAGGACAACGGGAGCGGCACCGTCGATCTCGCCAAGCTCGGCCTGACGCTGGCGCCCGCCGACAAGGTGGCGGGGGCCGGTAAGGAGGGCGTGGTGGTGACCGGCGTCGACTCCTCCGGCGTCGCGGCCGACCACGGCTTCTCCACCGGCGACGTGATCCTGGAGGTGGCCGGCAAGTCCGTCTCGACGCCCGCCGATGTTCGCAAGGTCATCGCCGACGTTCGTTCGGGCGGCAAGCGCACGGTTCTGTTGCGGGTGAAGTCCGGCGACAACACCCGCTTCGTGGCCCTGCCGGTCGGAAAGGGTTGAGCATTTTGAGTTTGGGGACGTTCCATCGGCATCCGTCGCCCCCGTCGGTGGTGCGTCCTCGAAGGGACGGGCTTTCACAGCCCGTCCCGCTCTCTTCAGGCAGAGCGTCCGGACAACGCGGTGCGGGCGCTTTGCAACGGAACTCCAACCCCGGCATCCGTCGCCCCCGTCGGGGTGGGGTCGTTGAGGGGGTGGCGGGTCAGCCCCGCCACCCCCTCGCGTACGAACGGGGAAGGCTACCTGGCCGGGCAGCGATGCTGGCCGCGGGGGCAACGGGCCCGGAGCGGGCCGGACCAAATGGGTCCCAATCGTCGAATTCGCTGGATTTGGTGTGACCGATGCCCACTTATGCGGATATTCAGGGGCAGCGCCCGTTCGGCCGGACGGCCGACGCGCAACCGGATCGAGTCACAATGCGCCTACTCATCATCGAGGACGACCGCGATGCCGCCGACTATCTGGTCAAGGCGTTCCGCGAAGTCGGCCATGTCGCCGATTCCGCCAAGGACGGTGAGGACGGCCTCGCCATGGCGCTCGACGGCGGCTACGACGTGCTGATCGTCGACCGCATGCTGCCCAAGCTCGACGGCCTCTCCTTGATCGGCACGCTGCGGTCGAGAAATATCGAGACGCCCGCGCTCATCCTGTCCGCGCTCGGCCAGGTCGACGACCGGGTCAAGGGCCTGCGCGCGGGCGGCGACGATTATCTCCCCAAGCCCTATTCATTCTCCGAACTGCTGGCCCGCGTCGAAGTGCTGGCGCGCCGGCGCGGCGGGCGCAACGAGGAGACCGTGCTGCGCGTCGGCGACCTCGAGCTCGACCGGCTCTCGCACCAGGTCCGCCGCGGCGCGGACGAAATCACCCTGCAGCCGCGCGAATTTCGCCTGCTGGAATATCTGATGAAGCATGCCGGCCAGGTGGTCACCCGCACCATGCTGTTGGAAAACGTGTGGGACTACCATTTCGACCCGCAAACCAACGTCATCGACGTGCACATCTCGCGTTTGCGCTCGAAAATCGATAAAGGATTCTCCCAGCCGCTTCTGCACACGATCCGCGGCGCGGGATACATGATACGTGACGGCGCTCGGTAAGCTGTTTCGCACCACCACGTTCAAGCTGACGCTGGTCTATCTGACCGTGTTCGCGCTGTTCGCGGCCTTTCTGCTGGGCTATTTCGCCCTCAATACCCGCCGCCTCGTCACCGAACAGATCACCGATACGGTCAATGCCGAGATCACCGGCCTGTCCGAGCAGTACCGGCTCGGCGGCATCCGCCGGCTCGTGATCGTCGTCGACGGGCGCGCGCGGCGTCCGGGCTCCAGCCTCTATCTGGTCACGACCTATGCCGGGGAGGCGCTCGCCGGCAATGTCACCTCGCTGCCACCGGGGACGCTCGACCATCCGGGATGGCTCGAAACCGCCTACCGCCGGCTCGACGAAACCGACTCCTCCGACCATCCGCTGCACGAGGCGCTGGTGCGCGTGTTCCAGCTTCCCGGCGGCTTCCGGCTGCTGGTCGGCCGCGACCTGGAAGAGCGCGAGCGGCTGTACCACATCGTGCTTTCCGCCGGCCGCTGGTCGGTCGGAATCGTGATCGTGCTGGGTCTTGCCGGCGGCCTTTTCGTCACCCGCCGGGTGCTGCGCCGCGTCGATGCCATGACGGAGACGTCGCGCACCATCATGGCCGGCGATCTCGGCGGGCGGCTTCCGGTCGCCGGAACCGGCGACGAGATAGACCGCCTGGCCGAAAACCTCAATGTCATGCTCGAGCGCATCGAAGCCCTGATGAACGGGCTGAAAGAGGTTTCCGACAATATCGCCCACGATCTCAAGACGCCGCTCACGCGGCTGCGCAATCGTGCCGAGCAAGCCTTGCGCAGCGCCAAGACCGAGGCCGAATACAGGACCGCCTTGGAAGCGACGATCGACGAATCGGACGCGCTCATCAGCACCTTCAATGCGCTCTTGATGATCGCGCGGGCCGAATCCGGCCAGGCGCGCGACGACATGAAGGAGTTCGACGCCGCCGAGATCGCCCACGACATCGGCGAATTGTACGAGCCCGTCGCCGAGGAGAAGGGCATCGCGCTGACGGTGGAGGCCGCAAATGCGGCGCCGGTCAAAGGCAATCGCGAGCTGGTCAGCCAGGCGCTCGCCAACCTGGTCGATAACGCCATCAAATATGCCATCCCGTGCGGGGAGACGGCAGAAGGCGCGCGCCCGGAAATCGTGGTGCATGCGCAAAGCGACGGCGATCGCGTGCTGCTCACGGTGGCCGATCGCGGACCCGGCATTCCGGAAGCCGATCGCGGGCGTGCGGTCGAGCGCTTCGTGCGGCTGGAGCAGAGCCGCTCGCAGCCGGGCTCCGGCCTGGGCCTGAGCCTTGCCTCCGCAGTGGCGCGGCTGCACGGCGGTGAACTGATCCTGGCCGACAACGAGCCTGGGTTAAAGTGTATCATTGCCTTGCCGCGTGGAGGCCCGGTACAGAGTGGGGGATGACCCTGCCGGGCGACCGAAATACCGTTCTTGACGACACCCTCCATGCAGCGGGCGCGCATGGCGATGCGCTCGCCACGCGCATCGTCACGACACCGCGCTTGATAGAGCCGGATACCGCCCAAGCGCGGATCGCGGCCTGGTTGGGCGAAATGCCGGCGGCCGACAGCGCGGCGCTCGACGCGTTGTTGAAGCGCTGCCCGACCGTCAGGACGCTGCTGGAAAGCCTGTCGGAAAGCTCGCCGTTCCTGTGGGAACTGGCGAGCCGCGAACCGGCGCGGCTGCTCGCTCTCCTGCGCGACGACCCCGACCGGCGCCTGTCGGCATTGCTCGCCGATACCGGCCGCGCCGTCGCGCATAGCGAGGACGAGGCGCAGGCCATGCGGCTGCTGCGCCGCATGAAAGCGGAAGCCGCGCTCTTGATCGCGCTCGCCGATATCGGCGGGGTCTGGCCGGTGATGCGGGCGGCCCGCGCGCTCACCGATCTTGCCGATACCGCGGTCGACGCGGCGGTGCGCTTCGCGCTCAACGAAGCGGCGCGCGCCGGGCGCGTCGTGGTGCAGGACAGCGCGCAGCCGCAGCGCGGCAGCGGCTATATCGTGCTCGCGATGGGCAAGATGGGGGCGCTGGAGCTCAATTATTCGAGCGACATCGACCTCATCGTTTTCTATGACCCGGCCTCGCCGATCGTGCCGCCGGACGCCGAGGCGGGACGCCTGTTCGTGCGCATCACCCAGCGCATGGTCAAACTGTTGAACGAGCGCACCGGCGACGGCTACGTGTTCCGCACCGATCTCAGGCTCCGGCCGGATCCCGCCTCGACCGGCGTCGCCATCTCGACGGCGGCGGCCATGGCCTATTACGAGAGCGTTGGCCAGAACTGGGAGCGTGCCGCCATGATCAAGGCGCGCCCCTGCGCCGGCGACATCGAGGCGGGCGAGAAGGTTCTCGGCGCGCTCGCGCCGTTCGTCTGGCGCAAATATCTCGATTTCGCCGCGCTCGCCGACGTGCATGCGATGAAGCGGCAGATCAACGCCTATCGCGGCCACGGCAAGATCGCGGTCGAGGGCCACAACATCAAGCTCGGCCGCGGCGGTATCCGTGAGGTCGAGTTCTTCGCGCAGACGCAGCAACTGATCGCCGGCGGGCGCAATCCGCACCTGCGCGACCGTGACACGCTGACCACGCTCGACAAGCTCGAACAGGATCATTGGATCGACGCCGTTGCGCGCGACGAGATGAAGGCGGCCTATTGCTTCCTGCGCGTCGTCGAGCACCGGCTGCAGATGGTCAACGACGAGCAGACGCAGACGCTGCCGGCCGAGCGCGCCGAGCTCGAACGCTTTGCGCGCTTTCTCGGCTTCGACGACCGCGACTCTTTCGCCGAGGAACTGCTGGTCCACCTGAACAAGGTGCAGGAGACCTATGCGCGCCTGTTCGAGAAGGCGCCGGGCCCGGAGCGGCCGCAGCTCAAATTTCCGGCCGAGGCCGACGATCACAAGACGCTCGACCGCCTGTCGGAACTTGGTTTCCGGTCCGCGCTCGAAGCCTCCAGCATCGTGCGCCATTGGCTCGCCGGCGGCCATCGCACGCTGCGCGGCGAACAGGCGCGCGCGCATCTGGAGGCGCTGCTGCCGGAATTGATGGAATATCTCGCGCGCACGGACAATCCGAATGCGGCGCTGGTGATGTTCGATCATTTCCTCGCCAATCTGCACGGGCCGGCCCGGCTACTGTCGCTGTTGCGGCAGAACCCCGAATTGATCGCGCTGATAACGCTGGTGCTCGGCATTGCGCCGCGGCTTGCCGATACGCTCGCGCGGCATCCGCAGGTGATGGATGCGCTCGTCGATCCGAGCTTCTTCGGCGCGCTGCCCGACGAGGCCGAGCTGCAGCGGCGGCTCGACGCGGCGCTGGCGCAGGCCCGCTACGACGAGGACCTGCTCGAACGCATCCGCATGTTCGGGCTCGAATACATGTTCCTGATCGGCGTGCGCATCCTGACCGGCACCGTGACCGCGCGGCAGGCGGGCGAGGCTTTCGCGCGGCTGGCCGATGCCGTGATCCGCGCCGTGCATCGCGCGGCGGCGGAGAATTTTGCCGTCACCTACGGCCACATGCGCGGCGAGGAAGCCGCGGTGCTCGCCATGGGCAAGCTCGGCGGCTACGAGATGACCGCGACGTCCGACCTCGATCTGATCCTGATCTACGACTATGACGGCTCGCAGCCGGAGTCGGACGGCGAGCGCTCCCTCTACGGCGGGCAGTATTTCGCCCGGCTCACCCAGCGGCTGATCAATGCGCTGACCGCGCAGACCAATTACGGCGCGCTCTACGACGTGGACATGCGGCTGCGCCCTTCGGGGCGGGCGGGACCGCTGGCGACCCAGCTTTCCGGCTTCGCCAGCTACCAGGAGACGGAAGCCTGGACCTGGGAGCACATGGCGCTCACGCGCGCGCGGGTGGTGTCGGCCTCGCCCGCTTTCAAGGATCGGGTCGAACACGTGATCCGCGACGTGCTGACCCGTCCGCGCGATCCGGTGCTGATCGCGGGCGACGTGGTCGAGATGCGCGCGGCGATTGCCAAGGAGAAGGGCGACCGCGAGCGCTGGGATATCAAATACGCGGCCGGCGGCCTGATCGACATCGAATTCATCGCGCAGTATCTGCAACTCGTGCATGCGAGCCGGCTGCCCGAGATTCTCGATACATCGACGGCGCGCGTGCTCGACAAGGCCTGGCAGTTGCGCGTGCTGCCGGCCGAGGA
>Ga0182748_1002903_pt1 | contig 14955 bp, 16 predicted proteins | sample eDN3rd37CKraftOP_FD_128877 | JGI IMG/M metagenome (GOLD analysis project Ga0182748, IMG submission 128877) | Enriched Organic Plus compost microbial communities from Emeryville, California, USA - eDNA 3rd pass 37_C Kraft OP (version 2) (version 2) ...
AACCTCTTTTCCCGCCCGAAACACTGTCCGGGAATTAGCGGAATCGCTGTCCCGTATTTACTGAAATCACTGTCCGGGAATTACCGAAATCGCAGTCCGGGAGTTTCCGAAACACGCACGCTGGCTGAACAGCGCGAGCGGCCCGCGATTACGATATCGGGCGATATCCACGCCAGTGGTGCCAAGCGCTTCACGCGCAGCGGCGACATCGATCTAACGGCCAATCCGCTCGAGGCAATCCTTGCGGGCACGGTCGGGACGGCCACCGGCTGGCCGAGCCACGGACGCGGAATGTTCGCGAGCACGCCGGGCAAGCTGGTTGGGACAGACACGGCGCAGACCCAGGAAAAGAACGGTTTCACATTATTTGATGTCACGCCGGATCACGTCGAGGTGCGCCAGTTCACCTGGCGGCCGCCCGAGCCGGTCGAAGCGATCGCTTCGCTGATGCCATATGCCACCTTCCGGATCGAGCGTCGCGCATGACGGCGCTGATCCGCAGGATCGCGCTCAGGCCCTTCGGCGCTGCGCTGCTCGCCTTAGCGCCTTGGTCGAGGTGATTGGTGGTGCAATATCCTCTTGAAGTCGCAGCCGATGAGCAGGGAGGAGAACGCTTCTGTGGCACCGGCATACGCCTCAACCAACGTCGCACCAATGACCGGAGGGTCGCGTGAAGCCGCACCTGCTCAGCAGCTATCGCGCCCACGCCGTGGCGCTTCAGCGTCCCGTCGCAGAACAGCCGCGTCGGTTCATAGGCGCTCTCGACCATCAAAAGATGGTCGCCCGGCACGTGCAGCGCAAGCAGCCCCGCGGAAATCGCCGCGACACCCGAGCGATAAAGCAGGGTCGCAAGGAAGGGCTTTGAAATGGCCCGACGGGCTTCACCATGACGAAATTGGCGCGGGAACGATCCAGGCGTCGATCCGGTCCGCAGAGCTTGCAGGTTCATTTGCGGCACCGGACTGCGAACAGGTCGCGGGGTATGGACTGTTTCTCGCAGATCGCCTGCGACCTGTTCGCCCTTGTCATTGCGCGCTCTGTGCGGCGTCCGGGCGGGGCTCTCGCGGTCTCGCCAACCGGCCTCTATGTTGCGGTGCTAATCGATCTGTTTTCCGCACGCGATGGTCGATGAGCCTGCTGCGGCGATGTTGGGACAATTTTATCGTGAGCCTGCCGGGAAGGCCGCCGCGGCGAGGGTTTTCTCCTCGCCCAAGACCAAGCGGATCGGAAAGAAGATCTAAAACTCAAAAGCACCGAAAAAGAGCGGGCATGTGCGATGATATCGAATGCTTCGGCAACCCGGTCCCGCGTAACCTTTGCCCTGGGCTGCCTCATTCAGGTCGAGCTTGCGAACGTGAAGCTGGCGGGCAAGAACGAGCTTTACTTGCGCACCCTCAAAGCGCCAGCAGGCCATCAAGTGGCGAACCGTATTGGGACCATGCTCCCAATACGGTTGTTGCCGCGCCGCCCGTGAAGCGACCCCATTTCCGCGCGAGCACTTACCTGTAGCGGACGGAAACGTCGGGTTTCGAGCGGTTTGGGCGCCGTAACGAGACCCAAAGCAGCGCTCCAGCGAGGTTCAATGCAACGGCAGTGAGGAAGAAGGGGGTCACGGAATTGAAGGCGCTGTACAAATAGGGAAAGGCAAGGCCCGTTGCAAAGGCACCGAATGCGCCGACCATGTTCATCTGACCGGTGACCGTCCCTGCCCTTTCACCGCCAACGTCGATGCAGAATGCCCAGGACGGCGGGAGGGTCATGTCGGCACCGAACACCGTGATGCTGAGAAAAGCCACCGCGACAATTGCTGTATCGGCATTGAGGCATCCGACGAGCCCGATCGCCGCCAATATGAAACCAATGATCGCGACATGACGCAGCGATGCGGCGCTCCCTGTCCTTCGTACAGCGAAATCGGATCCCCAGCCGCCCAGCCAATTACCCGCCGCACCGGCCGCCAAGGGGATAGCGGTGTAAAAGCCGGTTTCAACGGTGGTCAGATTATAGGTTGTCTGCAGATAGGGGAACAGCCAGGACAGCGCGAAAAAGAAGGTAAAGCACGAGGCGAAATACTGTGTAACGACCGGCCATAAGGGGCCGTGATGCGACCCGGAGCCGTGCTGGGCAGGATCAGCTTGGGGCTCGGGAATTGTTCGTCCCGCGATGATCTTCTGAACTTCCTCTTCGGATATTGCCCAGTGATCTTCAGGCCGGTCCCTGAAGAGCGCGTACCAAGCGAGCACCCATAGCAAGCCAATAGCAGCCATGATCAGAAAGGTTTCGCGCCACCCAAAGGTCGCAAGCATCCAGGCGAGGCCCGGGAGGGCCAGTGCAGCACCGACCCTGGTACCGGACAGGTTTATGCCCTGCGCTATGCCGCGCTCCGCAATCGGAAGCCAGCTGTACACGGTCTTGGCACAGGCCGGCATGGCACCTGCCTCCGCCGCTCCGAACGCAAAGCGGAACACGAGCAGGGAGAGAAAACCCCAGGCAGCCCCGGTCAAGGCGGTAAACCCGGACCACAGGATGACAAGGACGGCGAGCGCCTTGCGCGGCCCAATGCGATCGGCAAGCTGGCCCGCGGGTACCTGGAACAAGGCGTAGCCAAGCGCGAATGCAGATATCACCCATCCGAATTGAGTGTCGCTGAGCTGGAGCTCACCCGAGATCTGCTCCTTCGCGGCCGATATCACGACGCGGTCCACGTAGAGAAGCATGGTGAGCAAAAAGGTGCCCACCAACAGGAAATGTCGCCGTCCCATAGTTTAGATACCTTTATCGTTCGAGGAGTGGATATCCCGATCGAAGCCCTTGATGGGGAACGCGCCGGAATGGACGCTCATGCACGAGATCTGCGCCCTCGACTTTCGCTCGCTCGAGTTCATCGCGAAACGGACCGGGCAAAGGCCCTGCCTAGGCGGTTGCGCTTATGCCGCGCCCCTTTAGGCTGTCGCCCGATCCGCGTGATCGCCGCCGAGGAAATCCTGATCATCGAGCGCCATCACCAGACCCACGAGCGCGGCGATGTAGCTGTATTGGCGCAGCCCCATGCAAAGACCGGTCGCCGTGTGCGTGAAGGTCGAGATCAACTTCCCGCTGGCTAGGCCGCGCGGCGTTCCCGGTGCACCCGAGATGTTTGCAAAATGGACCTCGATCGAGGGTTTGGTCGTGTCCTCGAGCGCGTGTCGGACCGCCTCACCCATGGTCGTCAGACCTGCCGGGTTGATGATATAGCCATCGACCCGATCGGCCGATTCGTGGATAAACTCAAGTATATCTCCCATATGGTTGGACGAGAATGTCTCGACGTCCACGCCGATATCCGAACCTGCGGACGTGACGAATGCCTTCAGGTCGTCAAGAGACGAGATCGTTCCGTAAACCTGTTTGCTGCGAGCGCCGAGACTGGACATGTTCGGCCCGTCGATCAGGGCGATGCGGTGGCGACGGGAACCGGTACGGTTCAGGGTGTACGGGTGCCGAGCTGTCATATTCATCCTCTCCTTCTATGGCTTGAATTGGCACGTGCGCGACGAGAAGGCCCCTCCCCCCTCACGTTGAACGATCCCATGACGAGGCAAGATGAAGGGGCATGGTGCGTGTGCAGACGTCGCGTACTTCTATTGAGCGGGCTTCAGCGTGGCGGCGAGGAAGGCGACGGCGTCGGCCTCGGTCACCGCCTTGGCCTCGGCGTTGGCCTTGATCGACTGGCGCTGTTTCCCGGGCGTGTCATAGCTGTGCGTCGCGCCCTTGAAGGTCGTGAGCGCGATGTCGGCGCCCTTTTTGCGGGCATCTGCGACGAATTTTTCGCAGACCTTCGCTGACACATTCTTGTCGGCAGTGCCGACGAAAACGCGAACCGGGTTGTAGGGGTGGTAACCCTCCTTCACAAAGCGCCTCTTGAGCCGGTAGTCAGGATAGAGCGCGATGGCGGCGCGAAAGCCGGCCTTGGACATGTCGCCGGGCTTGCCGACGGCCATCGCGGCAAGGGTTGCGCTGCCGCCGTTCGACCAGCCGAGCGAAGCGACGCGCTTACCATCAATATCGGGACGCTTCTGGAGAAAGCCGAGCGCGCTATAAGCGTGCAGCGGGCGATAGGCGACCTCGTCGACCGCGGCGGGGCGGCTTTTGTATGCAGCCCCCTTGAAGCCTTCGGGATAGCCGAAGGGGCCGAAATCGTCGACCATCAGCGCGACATAGCCGCTGCGCGCGAGCAGCCGGGCCCACGCCTTGTGCCGAGCGGTCAGCGTCGCGGCGGAATAGTCGCCCGCGGCGCGGCTCGAATAGGCGCCCGCGCCGCCGTGCATCATGACGACCGCGGGCGCGTTCGCAGGCGCATTGCGGGCTTTGAAGATATAGCCCTTCAATTCGGTTTTGCCGTCGAGGCTCGGGAAGGTGACCGGCTCGACCTCGACCCGCTGGGCCCAGGCGGGCGTGGAGACCGCGCCCATGGCGAGCGGCAAGGTCAGGGCGCGCAGCACCATCGCACCGAAACTGTGCTTTCTGCTGGCGCCAGGATTGGACGTCCTTGGACCATCGGTCGCGGCGCTCCGGTGACTGCGGGAAGCCGCCACGTGCGCGTTAAGCTTAGCTGTCATCTTGTTCCTCTCCTCTTTGATTGGTCTGAATTCGGGCGCTAGCGACGCCTCGTGCGCAGCGAGGCCAGCCCGCCATCCACCACGACGAACGATCCGGTGACGGAGCTGCACGCCGGGTTGATCAGAAACGAAACGGCATGAGCGACCTCAACCGGATCGATCATTTTTGCGGTGGGTTGTCGCCGCTCAAACTCGCGGCGCTGCGCGGAGGGATCGCTCGCCGCGTCGATCAGCGCGTGCATGAAGGGCGTTTCGACCGTGCCGGGCACGACGCCGTTCACCCGGATGCCTTCGTGCACCAAGTCGGCCGCGAGGCTCAGCGTCATGCTATGGATCGCCCCCTTGGACGCCGAATAGGCCGCGCGCTGCGGGATGCCCGAGGTGGCCGAACAGGATGATATGTTGACAATTGCAGGCGACGCCGACTTGCGCAGCAGGGGCAACGCGCAGACGGTGGCGCGCCGGTACCCCATCAGATTCACGTTGAGCAACTCGAGCCACTGCTCGTCAGTGCCGTCCTCGATGCCGCCGACGAACGCAACACCGGCATTGTTCACCAGCGCGTCGAGCCCACCCGCATTGCGCTCAATTTCCTCGAATGCCTGCCGGAGGCTATCGCGCGACCGCACGTCGGTCTCGATGAATGTCTCGGCGGCATCGGGAGATCCCATCCGCATATCAAGATTGAAGACCGTGGCGGACTGAGCATTGAGGAGCTGACAGATTGCCTGCCCAATCCCGGCGCTGCCGCCCGTTACGGCGACCCGCAAGCCGCGAGGCAGCGAACCTGGCGGCGCTGTAGGTGTTGTTGTCATGTTCAGCGCACCTCCCAGTGCTTCTTGAGGTGCCATGCGAGCGACTCCGGCACGGTCAATGGCAGCATGTGCCCGCCGCGGGGCAGCACCTCGAGACGAAGGTCTTGGCGCGGCTTCGCGCCTTCGCGGAAAAACCCATAGAGGGTCGACGCTGGTACCGAGGCATCGTCGGCAGCAGCGACGCAAAGCGTTGGCGGCAGCTCGGCGTCGTCCAGCCGGAGGGAGCCGAACCTTGCCAGCGAGCGCCAGCCATTTGCGTAGCCATGAGCCGAAACTGACGAGATTGCCTTTCGCCCGTAGGCGAGTGCGCTCGCGTAAGTGGGCAGTCCTTCGAGGCCGCTGAACCACCGCTTCAGCGATTGTTCGACGAGGCCCGCCAGTCCCCCGGTATCGATCTGGCGGGCGCGCTCCGCGAATGCCGGCATCGGCTCGAGTGGGGTGGCGACCAAGGTGAGACTCCTCACTGCATGGCGCATGAACCCCGCCGCACGCGCCGCGACGACGCCGCCCAGGGCATGGCCCAGCAGGTGAACGGGACGATTGACCCAGCGGATCATGTCCAGCGCATCGTCGACCAACAGCTGCAGCGTGAAGTTTTCTTCGCGCGCGCGGCTCCCGTGACCGCGATGGTCGTACGAGATGATGTGAAACGTCTCGCCCAATATATGGCGAAGCGGGTCGAACGCATGTCGGTCGAGGCCGAGAGCATGCAGGAGCACTATGGCTGGAGCCTCGGGCGGACCGGACCTTCGAACAATCCTTTTTCGGCCGCCGATAACAGCCGTGCTGTCTGCGAGACCGCTCATAACCGGCCTCCCGGTTTCAGGAGGGACGCGCTTTCGACGGCATCCCAATGCGTTTCCAGCCGCCGCGCGACCTCAGGCGCCATCGTCAGGGGAAAAAGATGCCCCCCCTCCGACAGCGTCTCGAGCAGGGGCGCGCGCTCGAATGCGCCGCCTCCCATCGCGTCGACAATCGCGGCCATCACGGGCGGCGGCGTCGACAAATCGTCCGCAGCGGCGATGCACAGCGCGCCAGTTGGTGAGCTAAGGCTGGAAAAATCGCCGAACTCGGCAAGCGCCCGCCACGCCAGCGCGATCGCCTCGGCTGATAAGGACCTTAATGAGCGCGATGCATACTCGATATGTGGTCGCCACTCTGGCGGCGGCGTCTCGCCGAACCAACGGGCGAGGGTCGATCGCTCGAACGACTCGAGCCCATTGACGCGTACGGCATCGGCGCGGTCGGCGAAGAGCTTTCCGCCGCTCGACGGCGTCGCGAGGAGAGCGAGCGAAGCGATATCACGGCCATCCCTGCGCATGCGCTGACCAGCGAGCGCTGCGATCACGCCGCCGAAGGAGTGTCCCAACAGATGGACCGGACCATCCGCCAGCCGCACGATACGCTCGGCGGCGTAATCGACATGATCCTCGATGCGCGCGCTCGCGCGATCGCGGTTGCTTCCGTGACCTAGGAGATCGAGTGCAATGAGCTGGCGATCGCCCTCCAGACTCTCTCGAAGGGGGTCGAAGGAATGGTGGTCGAGGCCAAGCGCGTGAAGCGCAATCACCGGGATCGCTCGCGGTGACCTCCTGTTCATGCCGCGCCGTCCCGCAACACACCGTCGGCCAGCAGTTCCTCGGCGACTGCCCGGGGCATATCGAGCCACGCCGATACAACGGCGACATTGTCTTGTCCGAGGGCAGGTGGATAGGTCGGGTCCGGGCTTCTGCCGCCAACGAACTTGATGGGATTGCCCACCACCTCGATGCGCTTGCCATTGGGCGCCTGCATCTCGACGATCATTCCGCGGCCCGCGGCGCGCGCATCGTCAAGAGCTTCGGGAACACGCTTGATCAGAGCAGCGGGGACATCGCTGCTTTGAAGGCTATCGACATGTTCCACGGCATCCTTTTCGAGGAAGGCCGCCTCAAGCAACTGCCACAACTCCGCGCGGTTCTTCAGTCTGTCGGCGGCGGTTGCAAAGCGCGCATCACTCACCAGCTCTGACCGGCCGAGGGCTCTGCAAAGCCCCTGCCACATCTTCTCGGTATTCGCCGTCACGACAAGCTCACGGCCATCCCGTGCCCGGAACGACCGATAAGTTGGGATGGAATCGTGTTGCGCCCCCTGAGGGCCCGGCTCCGTGCCTGCGACGAGCGAATAGGTCGCCTGGTACGAAAGCATCGCGAGCTGGCAATCGAGCATCGCAACGTCGATGACGTCGGCACGGTCCGTAAGATTGCGACGATGCAAGGCAGCGCAGATGGCGATGCATGCATAGAGGCCTGCCACCGTGTCACCTGCGGGGATTCCGAGCCGTACGGCTGGCCGGCCAGCCTCCCCGGTAATACTCATCACACCCGACAGTGCCTGCACAATCATGTCGTAGGCAGGCTTTGTGCTGTCGGGACCCGTCTGACCAAAGCCGCTGATCGACGCCCAGATCAACCGCGGGTGGCTGGCCGCGATCTCCTCAATATCCAGGCCGATCCTGGCGGCGACGCCGGGCCGGAAATTCTCCACGACAACATCTGCCTTCGCTATGAGCTCCAGCAGCAATTGCCGCCCGCGACCCGTTTTCAGGTCGATCGCGATGCTTTGCTTGTTTCGGTTGATGCCGAGAAAATACAGGCTTTCCCGGCCAACAAAGTGGGGCGGGATGTGCCGACTTGAATCGCCGTCGGGGTGTTCCACCTTGATCACCTCTGCCCCGAGGTCCGCAAGGATCTGCGTGCAAAATGGCCCGGATAGAAAGGTGGTAAGATCCAGGACGCGTATACCATCCAGCGGCTGGCCGTGCGAACTCATCGGACCGCTCCGAGGAAGCGCGAGATTTCGTCGCTCCGTTCCATGATATCCGTCACGATGGCATCCATGCTGGCGCTGGGCATCCGCTCCTGCGGGAATGTCATGCAGAGGCAGCCGTAAACGCCTTTTGCGTCAAAGATCGGCGCAGCAACGCCTCGCGCGCCAGGGAGTTTTTGCCCTTCGCTGATGGCGTATCCCTGCTCGCGCACTTCGCGCAGTTCCGCCATTCGCGCCCGCAACGACGGGGGCTTTTCTCCCGACACGGAAGTGCCCTTTTCGCGAAGCAGGATTTGCTCGATGTCATCGTCCGGAAGGAACGCGAGAATCGCCTTGCCCGATGCCCCCCAGTATAACGACAGCGGCCGATGCAGGTCGATCTGGTACGTCAGCATTTGGCTGCCGTCTGCACGATAGACGAAGTCCATTGCCCGATCGGCGGCGACATATCGTCCGAGCAACACCGTCTCATTGTACTTGGCGGCCAGTGTGTCGACGACCGGTTGCGCAATCGTGACCTGCGACATGCTCTGGATCACGCGCGCAGATATCCGGTAGAAGCGCGGTCCGATGCGATAGATGCCGCTGCCCGACGCGGCGACGAACCCTTCTCTGGCAAGCGCGTTGAGCAGCCGGTGCGCGGTGGATGGCGGGACTTTGAGAGCGGAACTGACTTGCTTAACCGTTACCGGGCCTGACGCGTCGGCCAAGTGGGTGAGCAGGTAGAGCGCGCGGCTTATACTGCTCGTGCCCGGTCCTTCGTCGCTATTCTCCGTCATATATTGTCCAGTGCATTCAAGATGTGGATGGCGCATGCGCCGTGATCAAGTTGAGCTATGCCGCCGCCGGTGACGTGCGTCATACCGGTGCGCGCCTTTGGCACCTGTCGTTTGCCCGCCTGACCCGTAAGCTGCCAATACAATTCGACCACCTGTGCGACGCCACTGCAGCCAACAGGATGCCCTTTTGATAGCAGTCCACCACTTGGATTGACGACGACAGTGCCGCCGAACGTGCTTTGACCTGAGGTGAGAAAGGTTGCGGACTCCCCCTCCGCGCAGAGCCCCAACGCCTCGTAGTACACAAGTTCCGCAATCGAGAACGCGTCGTGGAGTTCGACGACATCAATGTCCTTGGGCCCCATACCCGCCTGCTCGAAAGCATCCCTCGCGGAATCGCGTGTAATCTCAGGCCGCAACATGTTGCGGAATCCGGATGTCGGCGTTCCCGAGTGGAGCACTGAGCCGCGAATTTCCACTGTGGGCAACGCCAGGCGCTTGCGCATGTCGTCGTTTACCACAACCACTGCGGCCGCGCCGTCGCCTGTCGGACAGCATTGCAAGAGCGTAAGGGGATCGGCAATCATTCGAGACGCCACGACTTCTTCGACACTGACCGGCTTGCGCAGCTGTGCGAATGGATTCATCGCTCCGTGGCGCCGGGCCTTTGTGCTGACCTGCGCCAGCAATTCCACCGACTCCCCCCGTTCGTAGAGATATCGCCGCGCCCGCATCGCATATAAGGCGGGCATCACCATGCCGTTGCGTACCTCGATATCTTCTCCGACCAGCGGCAAGGTGCCGCCACCGAATTGAGTGAGCTTGTCGACCCCGATGACAAGCGCTGCGGCATGTTCCCCGCTGCACACACTCTTCCAGGCAAGATGCACGGCGCTGGCCCCGCCTGAACACGCATTGTCGACGTTGAAAATCGGAACACCCCCGATCCCAACCTCCTTGACGATGCGCTGGCCAGTCAGCATTCCGCCGAAGGCATGGCCGCAATAGACAGCGCCGATCTCGCTCGGCTTCAGCCCGGCGTCTCGGATAGCCTTGGAAACCGGAGGCACCGCCAACCCGCTGTAGCTTGAGTTGCGGTGCTTGCCCATCGGGATCATCGCGCCGCTCACAATGAATGCGCGGCTCATTGTTCCGCCCTCGCGACAGGTTCCACAAACCATTCAGCGCCTTCGCTGGCAAGGCGAACCACACTGTCGCAGCGCAAGGCGTGAAGAGCGCCTCGGACCTTTGCCAGGACGCGGATATCTCCAGGAAAATCCACGTAGCCGATCGTGTATGGCACGGGCTGCGAAGACGACACATGGACCGTGGAGAAGCTGTAAAGCACGCCCTCGGGTCCGACTTCGACGCGCTCCCCGCCATCCGCGAGCGGGAAATTGCGGTGACCTTCTGCGGCTTGAGTGCAAATCAGGAATGTCGCGCCATCATGCACGACAAATTCGGGCATGTGAGCAGTATCCAAATCGGAAATCGGAAGCCCCACTGAAGCGGTGTCCTCACCGAGTGGGCAATGACTAAAATTCATGCATATATTCCAATCAACGGAATGCCTTTCCAACAGAAGAAATGACTAGCAGTGCCGTCGGACCAGTTCAACCCTTAAGATGATGACGAAGGCCAAACTGACGTTATCGCCTTCCGGTGGGGCGCTCGAAAGCTGGCCGGCCCGTGCCAATGCCGCGAAGCGCAAACTCGCGCTGCTAGGCGACCATATGATCGCAGGCGCGCTCCGGCGTCTTTTGCGAATGGTCAGACCGGACGCTCGCGACCGTGAATTAAGGCGAAGCTTCCCCTCGCTCGTGGGGCACGATGCGCGCGCGGCGAGGCGGCCGGCGAGTTCCAGTCATGATAGATCGCGCCGATCGGGAAAAGAGTGCGAGGGGCAGCGTCGCACAGTTTGAGCCGCGTTCGCTGCGTGATGCCAAAGGCCTGTTGGCTGGGGGTGTCCCCCGGTCATGGTTACCCGTTATTTACCATGTTGAGGTAGAACGACCCCATGACCAGCCCTCAGGACCGCACACAGCGCCATCACAAACGCGCCGTAATCGACCTCGATATCATCGTCGACGGGGTGTTGAACCGTGTCGAGGCGCGGATCACCGACCTTTCCGAAGGCGGCGCGCGCATTGACGGCGCAAGCCTGCCTGCGCGCTCGCGCTGCCAAATCCATTACGGCGGACAAACCGTCTATGCTGTCGTCATGTGGAGCGAAGTCGACCGCATGGGCGTGCGCTTTCCCTATGAGCTCTCGCACGGTCCGCTCTACCGCGCGCTCCAGCGGGCGCGTAGCGCCGCGATGATCGAACCAGCGCAAATATTCCACAGCCACCGTGCTGCGGCTTTCGGACGCCGCGGCTTGAACTGAGCCTAGGGACCTAAGACGCCATCGCCGGTGAGCGAGCGGCTGCGCTGATGTCCGTCGGTGCCGGCGGCGACGCAATGCGCCCCCGATGCTACGCATGGGGTCCATCGGCCCAGGCGGCCTTGCCGCGTTCGCCTTATGTCCCTAGCGTGCGGCGATGGCGCCTGCCCCACTTTCACTTCCCGCGATCCACGCGAGCCACGTCGGTATCTGGATCGCTGACGCTGCGGGACGCGCGCAGCGGGTCGGGCGCGGCGAAGCGATCGCAGCTGTCGCGGCGACCCCGCACCTGCTTCTGGGGGCGCCGCTGACCGGCGACCGGCTCGGTTACCCCGAGCTCTCGGGGCTCGACCTGCTTGAGCTCTTCGCCTTTCTTTACCCGGCGCGCTTTGCGGTCCCGACTCCGGGTGGTTTTGCCGCCGCCCTGGGTCTGACGCCGCCCGAAACCGAGGCCGACATCGCCGCGTTCCTGCCGCGCGCCGCCGGGGCGATGCTGGAGAGCGTCGATGAGCCCGACTGGCCCGAGCGCGAGGGCGCGTGGCATAGCCTGCAGGCACTCGCGCGGCAGCGCTGGCCCTGGGCACCGCTACTCCAATCGCGGCTTGAAAGGCCTGACCAGAGCGACCGCTGGCTGTTCGCACGCCTCCCGGAATGGGAAGAAGCGCCTCCGCGCGGGGCGCCGCGTCACGTCCGCATCGACCCCGCCGACGTGGCGGCACGGCTCGACCGGCTGACCGGTGACGGCGCCGAGCGCCGGCGGGGTCAACAGGATTACGCCCGCGCCGTCGCCGCGATCTTCGAACCGCGCGAGCGCCAGAGCGCGCCTCAAATGTTGGTGGCTGAAGCGGGCACCGGTATCGGCAAGACGCTCGGCTATCTCGCGCCTGCCAAGCAGTGGATCGACGCCTCGGCGGGCGCGATCTGTATTTCGACCTTCACCAAGGCCCTCCAGCGCCAGTTGGCCCGCGAAACCGAAAAGCTCTATTCGGATGCGGCGACACACCGCGAAAAGGTCGTGGTGCGCAAGGGGCGCGAGAATTATCTCTGCCTTTTGAACCTTGAAGACGCGCTGCAGGGCGGGTTTTCGGGGCGCGCCGCGATCCTTGCGCAGCTTATCGCGCGCTGGGCCGCCTATACGCGCGACGGCGATATGATCGGGGGGGACCTGCCCGGCTGGCTTCCCGCGCTCTTCCGCCGGAACGGTACCACCGCGCTCACCGACCGGCGCGGCGAGTGCATCTATGCGGGCTGTCCGCATTTCCGCAAATGCTTCATCGAACGCTCGGCGCGCGCGGCGACGCAGGCCGACATCGTCATCGCCAACCACGCGCTCACAATGGTCCAGGCGGCGCGGCCGCGCGACGGCGGCGGCCCCGCGACGCGGCTGATCTTCGATGAGGGCCACCATCTATGGGACGCCGCCGATTCGATGTTCGCCGCGGCTCTCACCGGGCAGGAAGCGGTCGAGATTCGCCGCTGGATCCTTGGCCCCGAGGGCAAGTCGCGCGGACGGCGGCGCGGGCTTGCCGCGCGGCTCGGCGACGTTGCGAGCTATGACGAGGCGGGCGAAGAGGCGATCCAGATGGCGATCGCCGCCGCCGCCGAACTCCCCGGCGAAGGCTGGCTCGCCCGGCTCGGCGAAAATGACCCGTGGGGCGCGATCGAACGCCTGCTCGCCGCGGTGCGGGGAGAGGTCTATGCGCGCAGCTCCGACCCCAAAGCCGCCGACAGCGGCTATGGGCTTGAGACCGAACTCGCCGACCCGGGCGCTGCGCTGGTGAGCGCCGCCGCGGGAGCGAGCGATGCCATTGAAGCGCTGGTGCGGCCCCTGCTCGCGCTCGGCAAGCGGCTCGACGCGCTCATCGAGGATCCGCCCGACTGGCTCGACGGACAGGCGCGGGCGCGCGTCGACGGCACGCGCGCGAGCCTTGGCACGCGGATCGACACGCTCGGCGCGTGGCTGTCGCTGCTCGGCCGCGTCGGCGGGCCCGCGGACCCCGATTTTGTCGACTGGCTTGCGGTCGATCGCTTCGACGGGCGCGAATATGATTGCGGGCTGCACCGCCATTGGCTCGACCCGGCGCGCCCGGTTGCCGAGCTCGTCTATCGCCCGGCGCAGGGCGTGCTCGTCACCTCGGCGACGCTGCGCGGCGGGCATCATGGGAGCGCGGGCTGGACCGATGCCGACATTCGCACCGGTGCACGGCACATGGAAAGCAAGGTCGGCCATTTCGCCGTCGCCAGCCCCTTTGACTATGCACGCCAGTCTGAGGTGCTCATCGTCACCGATATCGCGCGAGGCGACCTTCCCGCACTCGCCGGCGCCTACAGCCGGCTGATCGAGGCGTCGGGCGGCGGGGCGCTCGGGCTGTTCAGCGCGATCCGGCGGCTCCGCATCGTCCATGCGCGCATCGCCGACCGCCTTGCCCGCGCAGGCCTGCCGCTTTACGCCCAGCATGTCGACCCGCTCGATACGGGGACGCTCGTCGACATTTTCCGCGCCGACCCGCACGCCTCGCTGCTCGGCACCGATGCGCTGCGCGACGGCGTCGATGTTCCGGGCGACTCGCTGCGGCTCGTCGTTATGGAGGGGGTGCCCTGGCCGCGCCCGACGATCCTCCACGCCGCGCGCCGCGCCGCGCAAGGGGGCGCGGCCTATGACGATATGGTGATCCGCGGCCGGATCGCGCAGGCATTCGGCCGCCTCATCCGGCGTGCCGATGATTTCGGCCAGTTCGTGACGCTCTCGCCCTCCTTTCCCTCGCGCCTGCTCGGTGCCTTTCCCGAGGGAACGCCGATCCGCCGGCTGCCGCTCGACGAGGCGGTGAACCGCGTTGCCGCCGCCAATGTCACGCAGCGCCGCGGCGCATATGCCTTCCCACCGTCCTGAGTTTGCGGCACAAGGCGGCGATTCGGGGACAGTGCCGACAGGTGGGGAGTGATTTTTGAAGACGTTGACGATCCTGCGCCACGCCAAATCGGGCTGGGACGCCCCCGTCGAGCGCGATTTCGACCGTCCGATCAATGCGCGGGGCCGCCGCGGTGCCGAACTGATCGGCCAATATCTGAAGCGTCAGAATCTGCCCGTCGAACGCATTGTCGCCTCGCCCGCGGTTCGCGTCACCGAGACGCTCGACATCTTCCAGCCCGCAGCGGGGCTCGCGGATCTCGAGCCGCACTGGGACCGGCGCATCTATCTCGCCTCGGCGGCGACGCTGATGGACGTGGTGCGCGACACCGGCGGCGATGCCGACCATGTCCTGATCGTCGGGCATAATCCGGGGCTTGAGGATCTGATCCTGATGCTTGTTCCTGAATCAGCGGATGACGCGCTGCGCGCCGAAGTCGAGGAAAAGCTGCCGACCTGCGCGATGGCGCGGCTCGAACTCGATATCGACGACTGGCACGCCCTCGACGCGGGCGCGGCCCGCTTCACGCTCTTCATCCGCCCGCGCGACCTCGACCCGGCGCTTTCGCCCGCGATCGACTGACGCTCAGGCGGCGTCGAGCGCCGCGGCGAGGCGCTGGCGAAGCGCGATGAGCGCTGCGAGCGGCACGCCTCCTGCGCTCGG
>Ga0182748_1002920_pt1 | contig 14902 bp, 15 predicted proteins | sample eDN3rd37CKraftOP_FD_128877 | JGI IMG/M metagenome (GOLD analysis project Ga0182748, IMG submission 128877) | Enriched Organic Plus compost microbial communities from Emeryville, California, USA - eDNA 3rd pass 37_C Kraft OP (version 2) (version 2) ...
CGCAAATCCATTGAGAGAGCGTGACCCATCCATGCCGGCCTCCTTCACCAGCATGGATCCTGAATCAGAAATCAGCCGGCGAGGGAATCCCTCATCGATTCAAAGCGGTCGAAAACCGCTCTAACGAGGCACATCGGATGCACTATGCGGTCTGAGTTGCCCAAACGGGCCGCTGAGAGATAATAGCGCAGACAATTAACTGCATAAGGTGGAAGATCATCAACGGCAGCACGATCAAAGAAATATCCTGTCCGGCAAAAAGGATTCCCGCCATCGGTAGTCCGGTTGCGAGACTTTTCGTCGATCCGCAATAAAGCAGTGCCAGGTTATCAGGTCGGGGCATGCCTGAGATCTTCCCGGCAGCAACAGAAACACTCATGACCACAATGAGTATAAGCGCACACAGGCTGATGATGATGGCCAGACTTTCCAAGGAGATCAACTGCCATATGCCATTCACCACGCCGGCAGAGAATGCGGCATAGACGATGAGGAGAATCGAGCCGCGATCGACGATCATTGTCGGCAGCTTATGGCGATTGAGGAAGCCTGACAGGATCGGACGGCAAAGCTGGCCAACAACAAAGGGAAGCAGGATCTGCTGGCAGATCTTCCAAATGGCTGACGGATCAATGGTGAGATCAGATTGTGTCGCGATGAGCAACGACAGCAGTAGGGGTGATAAGACGACGCCGATCAAGTTCGACAAGGATGCTGCGCAGATCGCACCCGCCACATTTCCGTTCGACACAGAGGTGAAGGCAATGGAGCTTTGAACTGTGGAAGGCAAACAACCGATATAGAGAAACCCTACTCCTATTGCGGCGGGCAGAATGCCGCCCACAATCGGACTGATAAGTAGGGTCAGCAAGGGAAACAGAGCGAACGTGCAGAGCAGGCAAAGGCTTTGCAGCCGCCAATTGGTCAGCCCATCAGCGATCGTCGCGGTAGACAGCTTGGCGCCATAGAGGAAGAACAAAAGCGCCACTGCCCAGTAGGTGATATTGGAAAGCCCCCCAGCCAAATTGCCTCGAGCTGGCAAGAAGGTTGCCAGTACGACAGTGGATACCAGCAAAACCATATAAGGGTCGATCCCGAAGCGCTTCAACGCTTTTCCTGCATGCGACAGTGCCATTATTTCCTCGCGCGGCGTAGTGGTCCATCAACGTCATCAGAGACGTCACACGTTGTGTGTAATTACGACATGAGCTCAGACCGAACGGATCAACCCGCCGTCTACCCTAATTTTTGCTCCCGTCACGTATGAGGCACGCGCGCTTGCGAGGAATGCCACAACGTCGGCGAACTCTTCCACGCGCCCGTATCGACCAGCGGGAATGGACGAAATCGATCCCCGTCGTATCTCCTCCACGTCAACACGCTGTCGTTTTGCGGCGCTGGCATCAAGCTCGTCAACGCGATCCGTATGGATCCGACCAGGAACAACGACATTGACGGTGATACCGCTCGCGGCCACCTCTGCAGCAAGTGTCTTGGACCATCCGAGCAGCGCCATTCTGAGTGCGTTTGACAGCGCAAGACGCGGTATTGGAGTCTCGATGCCAGATGACGTGAGCGTAACAATGCGCCCCCATCCTTTCTCGATCATGCAGGGAAGTAGCCCTTGATTAAGATGGATGATGTTGCCAACCATGCTGTCGAAGGTACCCGACCATTCTTCGGCTGGTACATCTCGGGCTTCACCCGGGACGGGGCCGCCGGAATTATTGACGACGATATCCACGCCTCCGTCGAAAGCTACCTTTGCAAGCAATGCGTCGACACTGTCGCGCTTGGAAAGGTCTAGCGGGATGCTGGCGATTACTCCTCCGCGTCTGCTCGAAACTGATCGTCCCAATTCATCAATCAGCCCTGTGGTTCGTGACGCCCCAAGCACCGAAGCGCCCTCTTCCGCGAGAGCTTTCGCAATAGCAGCACCCAACCCCTTGCTGGCGCCCAGCACAAGTGCTCGCTTTCCTTCCAGACCAAGTTCCATGTTATCTCTTTCTTCCGTTCAGCTGCTCAGACGTGGCCGTAGCGTGAAAGCGCCTCATCCAGGGTCAGACCTTTTGCGAGTTCCTCACGGATCTTCACTTCCGTGCGGGTCAGTTCCTCCGCCTTGGAGAGGACTTCCGGGATGAGTTTGGCAGGGATGACAATTGCGCCGTCTTCATCAGCAAGGATGAAGTCGCCCGGCGCGACGGTGACATATCGAGCCGTTGCGCCCCGGATGGAGACGGACACTTGCCAGCCCGTCACCTTCCAGCGTCCAATAGACTGAATTGGTGTACGGTAGCGCGCAAAGACCGGATACTGGTGAGCGCCGAGCCAGCGCACATCTCTGACGCCGCCATCAACCAGTGCGCCTACCGATCCGCGTTCCTTCATGCCGAGGGCAATAAGTTCGCCGAAGTAGCAGATCCCTTCGCCATCACCGCTCCATACAGAGACCTCGTCGGCCGATATGCCCTGACAGGCTCTCATCTTGTCCGGGTCGCCCTGACCTGAATAGGGCGACATCTGTCCTCTGATCGTGTAGGCAAAACCGGCCAGCTTTCCGGCATCCACCGGTAAGGGTGAAAAATCGGGGTGCAGCCCTTGGTCGGGCCATCCCATCTGATCTAGCACGTCACCCACATTAGAGCTATCGACCGCCATGAAGCGGTTCCTGATCTCACGACGATCAGCTGCTGAGACTTTAATCGTTCCGTCCATCTTCCTCATCCTTTCAGGGAATGTTGCTCGCAAGCTTTGGTTAGAGACGTGCCCTCGCATCAAGGCGGGAGATGCGTTCCAGGAGGAAGTCCACTTCCTCGATTGCCTTTGCGCTCAAGACGGACGCAGGAGCACGCAACTTCGCCGAAGACATGAGCCCCCGGCGCTGGAGCACGCGCTTTCGAACAGCGAGCCCTATTCCCGGCTGTTGTTCGTAGCGCAGGAGCGGTAGATGAGCATCGAACAGATCGTGCGCCTCATCTCGTTTACCCGCTTCGGCAAGCCTTAGCATTTCCACTAGCATGTCAGGAAACGGATATCCGGTCATGGCACCATCGGCGCCTCGTTCCGTTTCGAAATCCAGAAACATTCCGTTATTGCCGCACAGGATGGAGATCCGGCGCATTTCATTGTCAGCCTGCCACTTTCGCAGGGTCGTGATCTTTTCCAGTCCCGGCCAATCTTCGTGTTTCACCATCACACATGACGAATTGTCGCTCACAATGCGCCGGATGACACTTGGCGCCATGACCACCGAGGTGTTGAGCGGATAGTCCTGAACGCAGAACGGGACATCGCCACCGATAGCTTCGACCGCCTGCGCGTAATAGCCAACGATCTGATCATCTGTCCGCAGGGTTGATGGCGGCGCAATCATTACGCCCGCGGCGCCCGCATCCATGGCTGTTCTCGCAAGGGATCGCATAGCCGCAAATCCCGGCGCGGAAACGCCAACGACCACGGGAAGAGATGGTGCTGCCTGGATGAACCGCAGGACAATCTCGCGTGCCTCGCTCGCATCGAGCTTTGGTGCTTCTCCGAGAACGCCGAGAACGGTAATGCCCGTACAGCCGCTCTGGACATAGAAATCTGCCAGCTTGTCAATCGAGGCCAAATCAATGCTGTCATCGTCCAGGAATGGTGTCGGTGCGATCGTGAATACACCTTTGCATGCCGCTGTCAGTTTCATCTTATTCTCCTTGCGCTGCTTGTTTCTGGCAGTATAGAGCCTTTAGGGACACGTCATTATTCTCTGGAACAGCGCCTGAATCTGAATAGGTTCGACCGCGATCATCACCGCGCCCACAAGGGAGAGCGCCGTTACAAATAGCATTCTCATGCCAAACACTTCGGCATCGCGGTTGAAGAACCCGGCAAGGCCCAAACGCATGATTATGGAGGTCCTCTGAATCGGTATCACAACCGACACAGGAGCGATGGCAAGCGCCATGTAGACGAGCAATTGGGACGCCGCCACCGTCACCCCGGAGAGTGTGTACCAACCCAACGCGACCTTGTTCGCTGCCATTCCGCGATATTTGGATCGAGCCGCCAGGATAAACACCACCAAGACGACGGTTGCCGCCGTATAGGCGACGGTACCCGTCGCCAGCCCGATGCCGAGTCCCGACACCCCGTTGAGTGCGAAGCCGATGAATATGGGGCTCACCCCGAACGCAACGGAAGAAAGAGCGGCGAAAAGGTAGCCAGTTTTCAGATCCGGCGTGAACGTGTTCTTGACCTTGCCCGCCGGCGTCTTTGGACCGCGAAGCAACAGAAGCGGACAGAGGAGAACAATCGCAATGCCGATCATCTGACAGCTTGACGGATGCTCTCCCAGAACCAGCACCGCGAGTGCGAGCGTAATGACCAAGCTGAGCTGCTGTATTGGTGCGACCAGGTTGGCACCCATGGCCTGGATTGCCCGGTAATTACAGTACCGACCGAACACAAAATGGATGATGCCCGCCATCGAAGCGAACAGAACCAGATTTGAACCGATATAGGGCATGGGTAGCGGTTGGGCGAGCACGATTCCCGTGCCAATCCACCCGATGAGCGCACCCAACGGTACTGTCACCGCCATAGCTTGAGCCACGCCGCCGGTCATAACCCCACGGCGCAACATCGTATTGCTTGCAGCAAATGTAAGGGCCGAAAGCAAGGCCAGGGCACTGCCAATGAGCATGATCTTGACTTTGCCTATCTGTCCGAGGCGCTGATTGCGCAGATCATATCAAGTTCGACGGCGCCGCTGGTAGGCAAAGAAGCAACCCCAATGGCCGTGCGGGAATGAACCGCGCCTTCTTCGCCCAGCACATCAATCAGGAGCTGCGATGCTCCATCGGCCACCTTGCTGTGATCCTGGAACGCCGGATTGGTCATCACGTAAACCATGAGCTTCAGAATACGGATGCGCTCGTCGGGCGAGATCATGTCAGCGAGGACGGCAAGGATCCGCAATGTAGCAGCCCTTGCCGCAGCGACTTTCTCCTCGCCAGACAGGACATCCGCAGGCCCCCCAATGACCCCGTTTTCAGTCCTCGACACCTGTCCGCTGACGTAGAGTGTGTCACCATTGCGGACAGCCGTATGATAAAGCCCCCGCGGTGAAACCGGCGGTAGATCCAGGCCCAGTTCGGCGCATCGCTGTCTGATGTAGTTCATGACCTCTCCTCCCCAGAACAGTTCGGCTTTTCTCCTGCCGAAGAGCTCCATCTCATTGTTTCAGGCATTTCCTGCGCAAAGCCGCGCCGCGGTTCTGCTGGAAATGCTCTAGTAACCGATTGCGTAGCATTCGCGGCGGGCGTCACCCGCGCCTCCAAAGGTTCCCTGCTGCTGATCGATATGGATCGCAACTGCACCACCCATGAGGTCGGTCCAGGGCGCTACGACCGACAGATCATGGCCGCGTTGGCGCAGATCGTTGATCACTGCTTGGGGGAAGCGACTTTCAATAGCCACTTCGAGGCCCTCAAGACTGCGCCAGCGAGGAGCATCGATCATCCTTTGAACATCGAACCCATGATCGATGAAGTTGGTGATCATCTGCAGGTTCGACTGGGTTTGACCGTAATCGCCCGGCGTGCTCATCGCCAAGACGGGCTTGCCGTCCTTCAGCACCATTGGGCAATGCAGTGTGTGTGCGGTGCGCTTGCCCGGCGCAACGGCATTCACATGGCCAGGCTTGGACGAGAACCCGTACATCCGGTTATTGAGGAGGAATCCCGTTCCCGGTGCCATCCAGCACGAACCAAATTCATTAAAAACGCTCTGGATCCAGGAAACCACGTTGCCCTTCTTGTCGGCAACTGCAAGGCTGACCGTGTGCCCCATGCCCGACCCCACCGAACCAGGCTCGTAGAGAGCGGCTTTATCACGCGATATCGCCTTGCAGCGCTCTTCGATATAGACATCACTGAGGTAGGATGCCGGATGGACCTGGGTAAATTCAGGATCAGTCAGGTAGGCTTCCAGGTCGGCAAAGGAGGCTTTCTTCGCCTCGATAAGAAGATGTTGCCATTCTGCCGAGTCCCAGGCTTGCGGCGTGTCCGTCAGTTTATTGATCAGGGCGAGCTGCGAGAGCAGGGTTGCGCCCATCGTGGGCGGGGGCGGTGTGGCAACCTGGTAGCCGCGGTAGTCAACCGTCAACGGCTCGTCGAAATGCGACTGATATTCAGCAAAATCCTGTGCGTCCAAGATACCGCCTTCGTTCTTGAGGGCGCTGAGGATACGATCGGCAAGCGATCCGCGGTAGAAGCTGTTGGCCCCTTCCCGCCCGATCGTTTCAAGACTGTCCGCAAGCTCTGCGAACTGAATCATCTGGCCTGCTTCCGGCCACTGTCCGTTGCGCTTGAAGAACGCCACCGTTGTCTTGTACTTGGACAGAAGGCTGTCCTTACGACGAAATGCACCAGCAACCCGGCTCGACACCGCAAAGCCTTCACGGGCGTGCTTGATCGCCGGCTTCAGCAAGGAGGCCAGATCGCGGGTACCATGACGCTGAAGTGCATCTTCCCAACCGCGGACAATACCCGGAACCGTCGGTGCGAGCGGACCTGTCACGGGTATTCCGTCAGCAAACATCGATAGTTCAGCGGCGCGGGCGGATCGGCCGCTACCGACCAGGGTATCCAACCGGCCGGATCCAGCGTCGTAATAGGTGTAGAAGACGTCCCCGCCGACACCGCTGGCTGCGGGATCGACAACCGACAGCACGCCAGACGCCGCCACAGCCGCATCCATGGCATTGCCCCCTTCCTCCAGAATGCGGATCGCTGCATGACTTGCCAGCGGATGACCCGAGCTAGCCATTCCATTAGCGGCATAGACCACGGGGCGGCTGAGTTGATCCTTGAACGACATCTTTTATTTCCTTGATATTACGGACACTGGTCGGACTTATTCGGCGTCCTGGCGGACGAACTTGTCGAACCGGCCGGCTGAACGAAGGCTGAAGTAGATGAGGATGGCAACTGACGCTAACATCAGGACCATGACCATGGGGCGGAAGAGCATGCCGCTGGTGTCGCCGGGGAACATCTCAAGGGAACGGATGAGATTCTGCTCCATCAACGGACCGATCACCAGAGCCAGGACGAGCGGTGCAACGGGGAAGTTGAGCTGTCGCATCCAGTAGCCCACGATCCCGGAGCCAAACAGGAGGATGACTCCGAACATGCTGTTGTATTCCGCATAGGCGCCGATGATCATCAGAACGACGATAATGGCATAGAGAATGGACGAGGGAATCTTGAGAATGGAGACCCAGAGACCGACAAACGGAATGTTCCACATCAGCAGCAACAAGTTGCCGATGAAGAAGCTCGCAATCACCGCCCAGATGATTTCCGGATGATCACGGAACAGGAGCGGCCCCGGAACGATGCCGTTGACCATGAATGCGCCGAGGATAAGGGCAATGGTGGGCGTGGTTGGAATTCCAAGTGTCAGCAATGGCAGGAGTGACGCTGTTGCGTGTGAGTTGTTGGCCGCTTCCGGCCCGGCCACACCTTCAACGGCGCCTTGCCCAAACTGCTCCGGGTGCCGGGCGACGCTCTTCTCCGCGACGTAGGATAGAAGCGAGGAAATTGCTGGCATCATCCCCGGGATGAGCCCCAGGAAGAAGCCGATCGCCGTGCCTCTTAACGCAGGAGCCGACGACCGCTTCAATTCTTCCCGCGTTGGCATCAACTTCTCGATCTTGTGCAGCCGAAGCGTGCCCGCGCGTCGTTCGATAGCCGTCATGATATCCGCCAGGCCGAACAGACCCATGACAACGGGAACAAACGACAGTCCGTCAAACAGCTCCGGTGTCCCGAAGGTGAAGCGAGGCAACCCTTGCGTAGGGTCGAGGCCCACGGTCGCCAGCATCAATCCAAGAGCGCCCATCATCAGCGCCTTGATCAAGGAATCACCGGCCAGCGCCATCAACAGGGTTGTTGCAAACAGCATCAGGGCGAACATTTCAGGCGGCCCGAAACGAAGCGCCAGGTCCGACAGCAAGGGCGCGGCAACCACGATGCCCATCGTAGCGACTATGCCAGCAAAAGCTGAGACAAGCGCCGCGATGGTCAAGGCTGAGCCGGCCCTGCCATTCTTCGCCATCGGATGACCATCGAGGCAAGTGATCGCACTACTTGCCTCGCCGGGAACATTCAGAAGAACACTCGTAATGGTTCCACCAAACTGGCTGCCATAATAGATGCCGGCAAGCATGATGATCGAGCCCGTGAGGTCGAGGGAAAGGGTGAGCGGCAGCAGCAGTGCGGTTGCCGCCGCCGGTCCCAGGCCGGGAAGAACGCCCACGAGCATGCCCAGTCCCGTTCCCAGGACCGCGTAGAGGATATAGCTCGGGGTTAGAGCAGCCGCCAAGCCGCCCATCAGATTCATCAAGGTATCCATGGGGGTGTCACAAACCTAATGAGCTGAGCACTGGAAGCTGACTTACCGGCAGCGCGAGATTCAGCCCCCGCTGAAACAGCATCTGGAATCCAATGCTGCTGCCGATTGCGAGACCTAGAGCCGTAAACGCCCGATGATTGCCGGTGACCATCATGATCACGAAGATTGCGAGTGATGAGGTTAGCGTGAAACCAAGATAGGGCATCAGCAGTATTGACCCGAGGACAGAACCGATAACGGTTACTACGCGCAAAACGCCGTCACGCGAAAGTCTTTCCGGGATTTCGCTGTCAACCAAAGGCTTCAACAACCAAAGCAATGTAAGGACCGCGAGGATGAGACTGAGGGAGAGCGGGAACAAACCCGCTCCAGGCCCGAAATCAGAATACACACCCATTTGCAGTGCGGAAACTGCAAACACTGTCGAGAATGCCACGAGCGCAGCTGCAGAAAGAGTTTTGAACCAGTGAAATTGTAGCCTCATTGCACTCCTCCCTCACCAATCGTTGTTGTGAAATGGAAGGTTTATTCCGTTTGGTCGGCAAGGAGCTCGACAATGTCGGCGTCCACCTGATCCCACAGTTCAGATGTCTCCTTTGCTCCCATCAAGCGTACTTCAGCACCGAGACGCTCCATCCCTTGCTTGAACTCTTGGTTTGCCGCCGCCTCCAGAACGGCTGCTTCTACCTTGGCAACGATCTCGTCTGGCACATCAGGCTGGAACGAGAAGGTGCGCGTGGTGAAGCCGCTGACCTGGTAGCCTTGCTCATCAATCGTCGGTACACCCGGCAGGAGCGGGCTTTCTTTCGACGACATGATCCCGAGGACGCGGACATCGCCAGACTGGAGCTGCCCCATGTAGTTTGACGGGGTGGACGTGACGATGTCCACATGCCCGCCCAGCAGAGCAGTCATGGCCGGAGCACCACCGGAGAAGAACACCGGTGCAAGCTTTGTTTCGGTAGCGCGCTCCAATGCGAGCATATCAATATGGGCGTTGGTAAAGCGGCCGGCATTGCCTGCTCTGACCTGGCCGGGGCGGGCACGAGCATCTTCGACAAGTTCGTTGATAGACTGATAAGGGCTATCCTTGCCGACCACGACTGAGCCAAACTCGAAGGCGATGGTAGCGACCGGCTTGAAGCTTTCTCGTGTGTAAGGTGCTCCCCGGCCAGCGACCAGATAGGTGAGGTTTGTGCTGGGAAGGCTGGATGCACAAAGCGTATAGCCATCAGGACGGGCGCTCATACATCTGGAAAGTCCAGCCTGTGAGCCGCCACCCGGCTGGTTTTCCACCTGCACCGAGATTCCGAGGCTTTTCTCGAGCGCCGGCTGCATGAGACGCACGGCAGCATCGACGCCCCCTCCAGCGTTCCACGGCACGTTGATAGTGAGCGTTTTACCCTGGGCTGGGTAGTCCTGGGCCCAGGCTGTTGAGGCGAGTGGGATCGCTAACGATACGCCAAGCGATAAAAGGAGACACGAGGATACACGCATGAAGACACTCCGTATTTCTGTTTTCTGGTTGATTTCACAATACGGACATCTCTTCGTCCGAGAGATCCGCGATAAACATGCAACCGGGCGCATGTGAGATGAAAAATGGTGGCTTCGACCGGGCAACAACCGACCAGATCGTTCCGATACAGGGCCAGAATACCGGCACTTCTCCGTCCAAAATTCTTACCGGGGCGCCGATATCGGGCTTCATGATGTCAGCGATTCCGATTGCGGCGGGATCGCCGAAATGATTGGGGGCACCATGGGTTTTAGGGAAGCGGGACGTCACCTGGATCGCCCTGATTGCCTGGGCAGGCAGCATGGGCCGCATACTCACGACAAGCGGTCCGGAAAACCTTTCCGTCGGCTCGCACTCGATGTTGGTGACATACATCGAAGGCTTGCCGGTTTCCGTGAGCTGCCGGTTAGGAATGCCGTTGGCCAGAAGCGCAGAGTCGAAGGTCATGCTGCATCCGAGCACGAAACTTACCATGTCATCGCGCCAATAGTTCTTTATATTCGGCACCTCATCGACCAGCTCCCCGTCCCGAAACACCCTGTAGAGCGGCACGTCCGTGCGAAGATCGGCATCCGGCGCATAAGCCTTGGTGACGGGAACGCCGGCAGGCGTCATGTCGAGCAGCGGTAACGCTGCATTGTTTTTCGTACAGAAAGCGAGGAAATCGGCCGCCTCGCTCTGCGGGAGCATGACCACGCCACACTGCAGACGTCCGAACGCAAAACCCCGCGTCGAACCTTGCCATGTCTCCGACCGGAAATAGCCACGCGCTTCTGATGGCGAGAGTGCAGCCTTCTGCCGAGGGTCGAGTGGAGCTTGAACCGTCACTTCACGAACACCTTGCGATCGAGTTGGGTCAGGACCTCGTGCCCGGTTTCAGTCACAAGCACAGTTTCGGAGCAGCCGACCGAAAATTTGCGCGCTTCTCGCAGCGCCGGCACGATGTGGAAGACCATTCCAGGCTCGAGAACCGTCGGGTCATCCCGTTTCAGGGCGATGATCTCCGCTTCCATCCATGTGACAGGGAAGCCGATCCCGACCGAATATCCGGCTCGTTTGCCGGCGGAGAGACCAGCCGCTTCATACTTTTCACGAACCGCCCGCTCGATATCACCAGCGGTCGCGCCCGGTTGCACCGCCGCGATAGCTGCCTCCAGACCAGAAAGGACCGCCTCTCCCCATTTCTTCATCTGATCAGAGGGATCGCCGATCGATACGACCCGCATTTGCGGCGCATTGTAGCGGTTGTAGCAGGCGCTCATTTCAAGAAGGATGGAATCGCCGTGTTCAAGTACGCGGCGCTTGAAACTGGTATGGGCGATGCCGGAGCGTGGGCCGGATGTCACGGTCGGTTCCCGTGACATGAACTCACTGCCGGCGCGGTACATTGCCGACACTGCGGCCGCGGCGACATCATTCTCGGTTACGCCCGGCTCAACAGCATCGATAGCCGCCTGCATGCCAAGGCTCGTCATTGTCGCTGCACGACGGATGTATTCGACTTCCGCGGAGCTTTTGATGCGACGCGCGGTTTCGACCAGCCCTCCGGCATCCGTGAACGAGGCCTTCGAAATACTCGACTGAATCGACTCCATGAATCGTGCAGAGACCGAAATCGAGCTTTTGTCGACGCCGATGGTCCCCCGATCCAGTCCACGCTCAACAAGGGCGGCAATGGTGACAGCGGCAGGATCCTCATGATCCTCCCATATGACAAAGTCGTCGATCCAACTTGTTGCCGCGGCCAGCGGCGCTTCCAGCCTGCGAACGACCAGGAACGGATCTCCCGAAGCGGGAATGACCAGGCAATGATAGTTGGCCAAACCCGTCGTCTGATGCCCGATCAGATAGAAAATGTTGGCGAAGGTATGGACGAGCAACGTGTCCACGCCTCCTCGGCTCATACCCTCACGCACCGCAGAGAGACGAGTTTGATACTCGTCGAGGCCGAAGGTCATCTCTGTCTTTTCTGGGTTTGTCATCGTCGCTCCCGTACTACTGGAATTCGGATCCAACTATTGTTTTAGGAGGATATTTGATCCAACTATTATGTCAACACCGGAGTCGTATTTTATCGGAAATGAATATAGGACTAGCTTTTTTTCTTGTTTTACAGTCATTTAGATGAAATTTTAGGCGGAGCTTCGTATGCCGTTTGACACAGACATCGTCCTACGCTAGTTATTGTTGGATCCAATCCTGCTTTACTGAAACCGACGGAATGCATCAGTTGTGAGCACAATCGACCAGTACGACGCCACCGACTCTCAAGCTGCAAAGCCCCTCACGAAGAGCGAATCCGCGTATGAGCAGATCCGACACTGGATATTGATCGGAAGGCTGGAGCCTGGCCGCCGCCTGGATCAAGAATGGCTTGCGTCCACTCTGCAGATCAGCCGCATGCCTCTCCGCCAAGCCCTGGAAAGGCTGGTGACCGAGGGGCTGGTCATCAGCAAACCGCATCACAGCTCGATTGTCGCTCCGCTGTCCGAGGCGTTGCTGGAAGACATCTATGCCAGCCGGCGAGCCCTAGAGGGGATGCTTGCCGAAATTGGAACGCTCAAGGTGCGTGCTGAGACCATTGATGCGCTATCAGCGTTGATTGAAGCCCAGGAGCAAGCCGTGGGCGCTCATGACGTCGAGACTTATGTCCGCCTCGACCGCAAGTTCCACAGCACACTCTACCGGGCTTCCGGTTATCAGAAATCATGCGAGCTGATCGAAAGGCTTCGCGATATGAGCGATCGGTACATTCGCTTTTTTGCCAGCGACAGCCACGGCGCCCATAAATCCATCCTGGAACACTGGAAGATTCTGCGCGCCGCCGAGAAGGGCGAAGGCGCTAAGGCCCGTGAGCTGACCGAGCGGCACATTTCCGAGGGCTACGACACCTTGGTTTCGATCGTACGAGCCCACGAACAGGCTTCCACCAATCCCCTTGCTGACTAATCGGAGATCTTATGACTACTCATGTTAACCTGACGGCGCCCGCCCGTATTGATCGGCTCGAACTCCCGGAGCGCCATTCTTCGCTGGGGATGTCGCTACGCGCAGCCGAACGCGAACTCGAGCGCAATGCAGCAAGACATGCCGGCCTGCTTGACCTGACCTACGCAGACACGAGGCGTTTTCCCGCACCCGCCTGGGCTGTCGAATCCTTTACGGACGTCGCGACAAGGGGCGGTCGCAGCTATACTGCTTATCGCGGTGATGGGGGCATCCGCGCCGCCGCAGCCCAGAACATCAGTGAATTCATGGGCATCCCGGTCGATCCGGAGCGCAATCTTATGCTGACGCCCGGTACGCAGGCAGCTTTGTACACGGCTCTTTCGGCAATTCTCGAATCCGGTGACAAGGCGATCATCGCAGATCCGGACTATCTCACCAACGAGCGTCTCATCCGCTATTTCGGTGCCGAAACCATCAAAGTGGCCATGCGTTGGGAAGACAATGAGCGCTTGACCTTCGACCCGGATGAACTGGAAGCCGCCTTCAAGCAAAGGCCAAGGCTGTTCCTGTTCTCCAATCCGAACAATCCTACCGGTACAGTTCACGGCGAAGAGACGCTGAAGTTGATTGCCGATCTGGCGGTCCGCTACGATGTTCTTGTCATTGCCGACGAACTTTACTCCCGTCTGGTCTACGACAACCGTCCTTACACTCACCTGGCAGGGCTGGAAGGCATGCGGGAGCGGACGATCACCTTGCTTGGCCCATCGAAGACCGAATCGATGAGTGGCTATCGCCTGGGTGTGGCCGTCGCGCCTGCTGTGATCGTTGACCGCATGGAGGACGTGCAAAGCATCGCGGCGCTGCGCGCACCGGCGTATTCTCAGCCAGCGCTAGCTCGCTGGCTCAAAGACGATAAGGAACTGGTTGCCGAGCGCGTCCGCGAATATCAGGTTCTGCGCGATATGGCTGTTGAAGCTTTCAATGGCACGAACTTCATCCGGGCGGTACCATCGGCAGGCACCTCGTACATTTTCCCGCGGCTGATCGGAATCGACGCGAGCGACCAAGAGATTGCCCTCCTCTTACAGGACAAGGCGGGTGTGATTATCAACCCGGGCTATCAGTCAGGGGAGCTGGGAAGACATCACTTCCGCGTCTGCTTTGCCCAGGACGAAAGCGTATTCGCAAACGCGTTGGATCGGATCATCTCTACTCTTGGGTCGATCCGCTGAAGGATCACACATCAAATTATCAACGTGAACGGGCTTAGTGGTACGAATGGAAGATACTACGCCCGGCTTGAAGGAGAAGTGGTATGATTAAGCGGATAGGAAAGACTGACGTTCTTCATCGGGGTGTAATATACAACGGCGTCGGCTACTTTGCGGGGATTACAGCTGATGCTGGGTTCAGTAGTGTGTACGAACAGGCTGCCAACATATTTGAGAAGGCAGACAAGCTCTTCGACGCAGCCGGTACATCAAAGGAGCAACTCCTCTCTACTCAGATATTCCTGAAGGATCTTGGAGCGAAAGAAGAGATGAACCGGGCTTGGAAGGAGTGGCTACCTGCCGACTACCTGTCGGCCCGTGCGACTATCGGCAATGCTGACCTTGGCGCCGGTGTGTTGATCGAGATCGTGTTTACTGCAGCGGTAAGTTAGGAAGCGCTTTGCTCCGGCTCGCGCGGCGTCGTCCCGTGGCGCAGAATGCAGCGAGAACGGTCTTCCGGAGCGTCCACAGCTATTCCGTACATGCGACCGCTGCGAGCGACGGCGAGCCGTGAGCACCTTGCTTCGTACCAGCCAAGACTGAAGTACGTGTCGATTTATGTTTGAAACGGGGACTCACGCTGTGAGTGATTTCAGTGTATTGCGTGAGATTGAAGTGTAACATCTTACGCTTCAAATGTAAGCGCGAATTTCTGTGCACCTTCTGAAGCGCAGTGCTCTGATGCATGAAGTGTCCACCAAAAAGAGGTGGACACCAAATCATGGACGATACTCCTAAACTGCAGGTGCGGCTTGTTGGC
>Ga0182748_1002929_pt1 | contig 14856 bp, 9 predicted proteins | sample eDN3rd37CKraftOP_FD_128877 | JGI IMG/M metagenome (GOLD analysis project Ga0182748, IMG submission 128877) | Enriched Organic Plus compost microbial communities from Emeryville, California, USA - eDNA 3rd pass 37_C Kraft OP (version 2) (version 2) ...
CGTGCCGCCATCTTTTGGGAACGCCGCTTCGCTCGAGCGCAGTCACCGCGCTGGCGGTGGCAAGTGCAATCGCAAGACAGGAAAGGAAGGTGCAAATCTGCGCCGAAAGGGTGCCGGCCATGAAGGGCAGAAAGGCGAGATGGATTTGCGACCATAAGGTGCCCCAGATGAGCATCGCCCCCGCCCACGCCGCTTGCCAGGCGAGATACTGGCGGCGGACTGCGACCGCCAGCGAAAGGCTGTAGATGCCGCTCACGAGAAGGAGGGTAAGCGCTGCGCCAACCGCCGCTGCCATGCCGGCCGCCTGCATGCTGCTTTCGGCCGCTGGCAAAAGATGCGCGCGTATGAGGTCATGGCTGGCGAGACGGTCGAACCGCATTGTTACCGAAGTCAGCGGGGCGGAGCGTTCCGGGGGCTCGAAAAGGATTTGTCCGCCCGCTCGCCAGTGCATGCCATAATCGCCCTGACGGACCTGCTGCCAGCGAACGGCGCCGTCTGCATAGGCAAAGGCGACCGCGAGCCTGTCGAAGCGCGAATGATGCACCATGAGCGCGGCGCCGCCGCGCGGGGCGGGGAGGGTGTTCATATCGGCGTGCAGCCACAGGCTGGCCTGCTGATACCGCTCGGGCGACCCAGTGCAGGAGAAGCGAATTTCGGGAAGTTTTGAATCGCTCTGAGCAAGACTGCTCACGGCGTAGCATAGCGACTCATTGAGACGAAGCGCGGTAGCGCGCGCCGGCGTGGCTCCGGCGAGTGCCGCGACGCTTCCCAGCGCAAGCAGGAGCTGCGCGATAGCGCGAATCAAGAGGCCCGCCATGGACGTCATCGCGAAGATTATCGCTTGTATGTCTTTGGAAAGGCTTACCAGGGGAGCTATTGGCCTCGGTAGCGGGTATGGGGCCGACTGCGACCTGTCCCCGGAGGCACTCGCCATGCACTGGAGAACATGGCGAAAGAAGGCGCCGACGGGAGGGGTTAGGCCATTTACAGGGCAATCGGCGATTTTGCCCCGAAGCGGGCGCTGGAAGTGCTTGTCAAGGTCGCGCCCGGTGAGCCGCTGAAACAGCCTTGCTACGAGCGGCATCCCGTTTCGCAAGGCGAAGACGCTCATTTTCATAAAATCTAAAGTGACCGGCACAAACTCGTGACAAGTTTATAGGCCGCGCATATCCGGCGGGGTTCTCTGTGTCATTCCTCGGGGTAAACGGGTCCAATCAAGTCCCAGCAGCTCCGCGGTACGACGCTTGTTCAGTTAAATCTCTCTCTGAGCTCGCGCTTCAATATTTTGCCAGAGGCATTGCGGGGCAGGTTTTCAACGAAAAGGATACTCTTTGGCACCTTGTAGGGGGCGAGCGTCTCGCGGGCATAGGCTATGAGCTCGGCTTCCTCGACCCGCGCGCCGTTGCGGAGCGCCACGACCGCGGCAACCGCTTCGATCCATTTCGGATGGGGCACGCCGATGACGGCGACTTCGAGGACCGCAGGATGTCCGAAGAGCGCGTCCTCGACCTCGCGGCTGGCGACTAGCACCCCGCCTGTGTTGATTACATCGCGGACCCGGTCCACTACGTAGAGATAACCTTCTTCGTCGACCACTCCGATGTCGCCAGAATGGAACCAGCCGCCGCGGAATGCTGCCTCCGTTTCGTCATCACGCTGCCAATAGCCGGACAGGAGTTGGGCCGAGCGATGCACGATCTCTCCGCGCTCACCCGGCGGCACATCCTTCATATTCTCATCGACGACGCGGGTCTCGACGTTGATCACCGGCCGCCCTGCGGAGGACGGGCGGGCGGCATGTTCGTTCGGCCGCAATACGGTGGCAACTGGGCCCATCTCGCTCTGTCCGTAACAATTATAGAGGCCGGCATTCGGCAAGCGACTGGCGATTTCGGCCAGTATGGGCTGTGGCATAATGGACGCGCCGTAATAAAGCTTGGAAAGTGAGCTCAAATCATGGCTGTCGAATTGTGGCGCGCGCAGCAGGCTGACCCAAACCGTCGGCGGCGCGAAGAAGGAATCGATGCGATGCCGCTCGATAAGATCCAGCACCCTTTCGGGATCGGGGCCATCGATCAGCCAAGTCGTGCTGCCGGCCAACAGCTGCGGCATCGTGAAGGCGTGCATCTGGGCCGTATGGTAAAGTGGGAGGGCGGCGAGGCAACGCTCCCCTTCTGCAAATTCGAGCTCATGGATGCACGAGAGATATTCTGTAACGATGGCGCGGTGGCTCATCATCGCACCCTTCGGAGCCGATGTCGTCCCTGACGTATATTGGATCTGAGCCAGATGATGGCCCTCGATCGCCACCTCCGGCGGCGCCCCCCCTCCACGCAGCGCCAAGGTAAGGACATCGACATCGCCGTTTCCATCCGATGCCAATGTGCCGATCATGGCGAGTTCGGATACGTCCTGCAGGGCACGGGCGTGCGTCAGCCGATCGGCGTCGCAGAGGATGGCGCGCGCGCCGGATTGGCGCACGATATAGGCCAGTTCTTCTCCGGTGAGCCCATAGTTGATCGGAACATGGACAAGACCAGCCCGGACGCAGCCGAGCCAAGACAGCAAAAATCCGTCCGAGTTCCTGCCATAAACCGCGATGCGGTCGCCCATCCGCAGGCCTGCCTCGAGGAGCCCTGCTGCGACATTATTGGCCGCTTCATCAAGCTGGTAGAAACTCCACGACCGATCTTGCCAGATCAATGCCGGCCGATCGCGAAATTTTCGCGCAGCGCGGCGCAGTGCCGCAGCAACTGTATCTTCGGTTGAGGCCAATCCACTCCCCTTTTTCAGGTCCATCGCTGATTAAAAGCGAATATCGACCCATGTAGGGATCGATTGGCAACATCAAATCGGGACCGTGAACGAAACGGCCCCTCCTTTTCGGCTGCTTTGGCCCTGTCTCGTCTCAGACTAAACGCCACCTTTGAGCATCAATGACACTCATAGATGCGAAAAGGGGAGGCTATGAATATCCGAATACTCGTTATGACCACGTCATCCTTGCTGGCGGTCGCACTTCCGACGTCTGCCGGCCATGCCCAGGCTGCCGAAACGTCGCGTTCACCTCAGCCTGACATTGAAGAAATCATCGTGACGGCTCAGAAGCGGGGCGAAAAAATCAACTCTATAGGCATGTCAATTACGGCGGCCTCGGCCCTTGAACTCAGACAGAAGGATGTGACAAGCGTTCAGGATCTGAGACGGCTTGAGCCCAGCCTGCAATTCTCGCAAAGCTCCTACGGCACGCCAATCTACACGATTAGAGGCGTGGGCTATTATGAGCAGTCTCTGGCCGCGTCCCCGACCGTGAGCATCTACCAGGATGAAGTGGCTTATCCCTTCCCTGTAATGTCCAAAGGCGCGCTGCTCGATCCGGAACGGGTAGAGATCCTAAAAGGACCGCAGGGGACGCTATACGGCCAAAATGCAACCGGCGGCGCGATCAATTTCATCGCTGCAAAGCCCACGGATACGCTTGCGGCAGGAGTGGATGCCACCTACGCCCGCTTCAACGCCGCTCGGCTCGAAACCTTCCTGAGCGGCCCGCTCGCCCCGACCCTCAACGCACGGCTGGCGTTCAGCCTCGAAAAAGGCGGCGCCTGGCAGAAGAGCCAGACGCGCGACGACACACTTGGCGACAAGGACATGAAGGCCGCGCGTCTCATCCTTGACTGGCGGCCCAGTAGAAGGTTCAGGGCAAGCCTGAACCTGAATGGCTGGTTGGATCGCTCCGACACGGTGGCCCCCCAGCTCGAGGGCGTATTCTTCATCGCCCCCGGTGTCATTTCGCCCGCAGCACTCACACCGCAGGTCGCCAATCATCTCCCTAACGCGGCCTATTTTGCGACCTATCCCGCAGCTATTCAAGCCCTTGTCAGCCAGCCGACCAATTCGACCAGCAACCGGGATGCCGATTGGGCGCCCGGCACGCACCCCCGCAAGGACGAGCGCTATTATCAGGCCGCGCTGCGAATGGAGTACAGCCTCTCGGACACGGTCGGCCTTACGTCGCTTACCAGCTACCAGCGATTCAAGGAGAGCAACGAGATCCAGCCTGGCGGTGTGGGTGCGGTATACACCACCAACCTCGTCAAGGGGGAGGTGAAGGCATTCTCGCAAGAACTTCGCGTCCACAGCGATGCGGCCGGCTCTCGGTTTAATTGGATCATCGGGGTGAACTACGAAAAGGTGAAGAGCAGCGAAGCGGACATAACCTCTCCGTTCCTGGCGAGCCCCGCCTATCTTTCGGGTGGTTCGATTTTCTCTCCGCTGCCCCTGGAGTCCTTCACCTTCACGCCGATAAACAATGTGAAATCCGAAACCGCCTCTATCTTCGCCAATGCGGACTATCGCCTGCTAGACAAGTTGGTCTTCCACGCGGGCGCGCGATACACCAAATCCGATCAGAATATCGCCTCATGCGCCCAGGGTTCGCTTCCGTTCGCCACATATATTAATATCGCCGCCGCGCAATTGGCCTCAGCCCTCGGCGGAACGGCCCCGACGCCGGTATCGGGCGGGGATTGCATTACATTGGGTCCGCCCCCGAACTTCCAGCCGGGTTTGCAGCACAACAGGCTCAAAGAGGATAACATACCGTGGCGGGTCGGGGTCGATTGGACGCCATTCGAGCATCAGCTCCTCTACGCCGCAATCAGTCGAGGCTATAAGGCAGGCGCTTCGCCTTCACTGGGAGCCACCAGCTATATTCAGCTTATTCCCGTTACGCAGGAATCGATCATAGCCTATGAATTGGGAGCCAAGCTGAGCTTGCTGGACCGGAGCCTGCAACTGAACGCCGCCATCTTCCACTACGACTACACCAACAAGCAGACCCTGGGAACAATCCCCGACCCGATTTTCGGCGGGTTGCAGGCGCTGGTGAACATCCCCAAGTCCGCCGAAGACGGCGCTGAGCTGTCCGTCGTCTGGCGCCCGGTCAGTGGCCTCACTCTAAACGGGACGGCGACCTATCTCGATTCGCGCGTGACGTCGCACTTCCTCAACTATTCCAGCTATATACTCAGTCCGACCGACACCATCGATTTTAAGGGGGAGCCGTTCCCCTATACGCCGAAATGGTCCCTCCTCTACGGGGTCCGTTATGATTGGCAGCCGACGGACCGTCTCTCGGCATTCGTCAGCGCGGACGCAAGCTATCAGAGCCGCTCCACAGCAGCATTTGGCTACGAACGTGCGCAGGTGCTCGGCGCACCCCCGCAGATCATCGAGCCATATAGCCTGCTCAACCTGATGGCGGGCATATCCTCTCAGGACGGCCGCTGGCGTGCTGAAATATGGGGCAAAAATGTCCTCAACAAATATTATTGGAACACCGTGGCGACAGGCGGTGATTTGATGGCACGATTGACCGGGATGCCCGCCACCTACGGCATAAACCTCCATTTTCGATACTGATAATTCACCCCTGGGTTCTTCGCGTCAGTTCGGTCGGTGAATATCTTTGCAGATATGGGGACAAGCCATCATTAGGCGGCTTGATGGTCTCGAGAGGCTAAGGTTCAACCGGCGTTAGCGTCCGCGCTCGTGGTGTAATTTCCGGTGTAGGCGATGGTGTATTCCGGGGTGGGGCATGCCCCACCCCGGAATGCGGCGTCGCTGGTGGCCGTCACCGGGTCGTCCGTGGCGATGAACTCGACCAGATCTCCTTCCGGGCGAGATAACTGAAGTCCGGCTTTCGCCGAGGGTCGCAACGCAAATATTGCCGTCCGCTTCCACCACCAGGCTATCGAAATATTTCCAGCCGGCCGGGCGCTACAGGGGACAAACCCAAACCGCCGAGACCGGGCGTGAGGTCGGCTTTTCCACGCGAAGTCACCTCGAAGCGAAGCGGTCCGCAGACACAGGGTTCGGCCGCATTGCGCTTGCGGGCATGGCCTTCATGGCCTGGCACCCGAGGCGCGTCGCGGCGAGCGGTTCCAAATCGCGCTCATGGCGCAAATAGCCCCCCCTATACGAATGATTTAGCCCTCTTCCCGCGGCGAAGGACGGTCCAATCAGACCCGACCGTATTGGACAATCGCGGCGGAGGGACGGGTATGACATCGCAAACGGCTACCCTCGCGGGGCGGACGATGGCGGCTCCGGCGCTGGGCAGGGGCTCAGGACATCGGCTGGCCGCGAGCCGCTTTTTCCTATCGGCACATCGCCGACATCGCCTTGAGCCTTCGCGGCTCTCATTGCGAAACATCATCAGGGATCAGAAATGACCGAACAATCTGCCGCGCGTCTTGCGCGCCGCCCGGAACTGGAGCGCGCCTTCCTTCATTCGGAATCGCTATTCGCTGCAACGGATCTTACCAGGATCAGTGATCCCAAGGTCCAGTGGCTCACGGCCATGCGCGGAACGATCGCGCGCTACGGCGATGTCGATCTTTCGGTCAGCTATGAAGACATCAGCTTCACCCCCATCGCCATTGACGGGGTCGAGGCGGAATGGGTCACGCTGAAGGGCGCGAGCAACGGCCGCAGGATTGTGTGGATTCACGGCGGCGGATGGGCGGCCGGCTCTCCGGTCGAATATCGCACGCTCTCCGCGACCCTCGCCCGGATGTCTGGGGCAAGCGTGCTGATGATCGATTACAGGCGTTCGCCCGACCATCCCTACCCCGCCGGTCTCGATGATTGCGTTAAGGCATTTCGCTGGGCGCTCAATAATGGCCCGGACAGCGCAGCGGCCGGCCTGGCTGATCGCGATCCTGCCGAGCGGATAAGCCTTCTCGGCGATTCTGCAGGCGGCAATCTGGCTGCCGCGACATGCCTGCGGCTGATTGCGGATGGAGCGAAGCTGCCGGACCGGTTGATACTCGTCGCCGGAACGCTCGACAATGTTTCGATGGCCGAGCGGGTCGGGGAGGATGATCCAATCTGCACCCCTGAATCGCTGTCCAACTCGGTTCACTTCTATCTGACAGACGGGCATTGCGCGGCCGATCCCTTCGTGTCACCCGCCTTTGCGAGCACGGAAGCCTTGGCGCAGTTCCCGCCTACCTTGATCCAGGTGAGCACGAGCGAGGCCCTGCTTTTTGACAGCAGGAAATTCGCCGGTCGTCTGGAAAAGGCGAAGGTCCGCGTGAACCTCAGCCTCTGGCCTGAACTGCCGCATGTCTGGCACGCCTTCCTCGGATTATTCCCCGAGGCGCGCGAGGCTTTTGCCGAAATCGTGGATTTTGCGGACCGGTAAATCCGGTTGGAAAGGCTCGCCGATCTGGCTGAGGTTCACGGGTAGCCAGGGCAAGGCGAAATAAGAAAATATTGGAGCTGGAAATGAAAATGAAACTCGGCGTCGTAAATGTGGTCGCGACTCATATGGTCGAAAAATATGGCTACGCGGGTCTTCAAAAAAAGAATCTGCAAAAGATACTTGGTCCTGATGTCGAACTGGTATTCGACAGCGGTAACAATGAAGGGGCCGGCGGTGAGAATGACATACAAACCTATGGGGAGGTCTTGTATAATCCTTTCTTCAAATCCCTCGATGGCAAGAACATATTGGAAAAACTGTATAAGCTCCAGGAGGAGGGTTGCGACGGCGTCGTGATATCCTGCACGCTTGATCCCTTGTTGAAGGAAGCGCGTTCCCTCCTCGACATTCCGATCGTCGGTACGATCGAGGCAAGCATTTTCTCCGCTTGCATGGCGGGTCGGAAGTTCAGTTTTCTGGTGCATCCGGAAAGGCGCTGCGTCGAGATCACGGAGGATCTGGTCTCGCAATACGGCCTGTCATCCCGCATGACGCCGATGGTTCAAGCGTCCGAACGCTATGGCGAACTGGTGTATTCGGCCTTCAACAATCCGGAGATCGTCCGCGACGAAATCGTCAAAGGCTGCAAGGAGGTCATTGAGCAAGGCGCGCATTCGGTGATCCTGGCCAGCACGTCGCTTGCACTGCTCGCGACGGCTTCCGGCATTTCAGAAGTGCCCGAATATGGCGCCCCGGTGTTCGATCCGCTCTCCGTCGGCGCGCTGATGGTGCAATACCGCGTAGGCCTGCAGCGGTCGCTGGGCATCCCGCCGACAAGCCGGGCGGGTGTGTATAAGCGGTTTCCCGCGCAATTCGAAAAGCAGGTCATGAAGGCATTCGATTTCACCTGCTGAGGTCATCCTCGCCGTCCGGCGACCGAGGATTTTCGGCTTTCGTTTCAGGAATGGAAAATGACCAGCGGGTCAGGATTTAGCGGGCGGCATGCCCCTCCGACAGGGAGAAGCGCATGTCTTTTCCGATGACGCGGTCGGCGGCGCTCGAGCAGCTCACCGCCAAGGGCGAATATTTCGAACTGGTCGAGACGCACGTCGGGCGACGGACGATCCGCACCTTCGTCAACGCCCCGGCAAACCTCCGCGAAATCTATGCGGCCGCCCGAAGCCCGCTTCCTTTCATCGTCTATGGCGAAGAGCGGTTAAGCTTTGAGGACGTCTGGCGGCGTTCCTGTCGCCTGGCCTCGGTCCTTGTTAGCGACTTCGGCGTCGCCAAGGGCGACCGCGTCGCCATCTCGATGCGAAACTATCCCGAATGGATCATCGCGTTCAACGCGATCACCTCTATCGGCGCGATCGCCGTGGCGTTCAATGCGCTGTGGCAGCCGGCCGAACTCGAATTCGCGCTGAATGACAGTCTGCCCAAAGTCCTCTTCGTCGATGGCGAGCGGCTGGCGCGGGTGGCCGATTGCGCCGTACCGGCCGACTTGGCGATCGTCGCGGCACGGACCGCGGGCGAGGTTCCCGGCGGCGCTTTTGCTTACGGCGAGTTGATGTCTTCCGGCGCGGCGGAGCACATGCCCGCCGTCGATATCCTGCCGGACGACGATGCAATCATGCTCTATACATCGGGATCGACCGGGCATCCCAAGGGCGTGGTGTCCACGCATCGCAACATCATTAGCGCGTTATTATCAGGCGAGCTGGATGGCCGGGCCAGCATTCTATGCGGGCTTATCCCGGAGCCCCCGCCCGACAGCCCGCAAGGCGCAGCGCTGCTCGGCGTGCCGCTGTTCCACGTGTCCGGGCTGCACACCTGCGCCCTGTCGAGCTATCGGGCGCAGCGGCGGCTGGTCTGCATGTACAAATGGGACCCTGAAGTGGCCGCGACGCTCGTCGAGAGCGAAGGCATCACCATGTTCGCCGCGCCGGCGGCGATGACCGGCGATCTGGTGCGGGCCGCCGAGCGTTCCGGCAGGAATCTCGACTCGCTCGCCTTGATCGGGGGTGGGGGAGCAGCACGGGCTCCCGATCAGGTCAAGGCGCTCGAACGCGTGTTTCCCCAAGCGCTGCCGGCCACGGGCTGGGGCATGACCGAAACCAACAGCGCGGGCACCAGTATCGCGGGCGCCGACTATGTGCAGCGCCCGGAAAGTTCGGGCCAAGTTTCGGCGGTTCTTGATATCCGCATCGTCGATGAGGAGGGGCGGGCGCTTCCTGCCATGTGCCGCGGCGAGTTGCAGATATGCGGGGCCACGATCATGCGCGGATATTGGAACCGGCCGCAAGCGGATGCCGACATATTCGTGGATGGCTGGATGCGGACCGGCGACATCGCCTATCTGGATCAAGAGGGATTTATCTATATCGTGGACCGGATCAAGGATCTGGTGATCCGCGGGGGGGAAAATATCGGCTGCGGCCTGGTGGAAGCCGCATTGCTGGAGCATCCCGATATTCTGGAAGCCTGCGTCTACGGCGTGCCGGACGAACGCCTCGGCGAAGAAGTCGCCGCGACGCTCTATAGCCGCGTCGCGATTTCCGAACCCGCTTTGACGGCTTTTCTCGCGACGAGATTGGCGAAGTTCCAGATCCCGCGCTATTTTCGCCTCTTAGGCGAGCCGTTGCCAAGGGGCGCGTCCGGCAAGATTCTCAAACGTGAACTGCGCGACCAGGCGATCAGGCAGTTGCTGCCGTCCACGGTCCTGGCGGGCTAGGCGATCGATGGCGGCGCCATATCCCGTTAGAGTCCCGGCTCAATGCCATTATTCGGCCATCGCAAAGCCGGCGGTGCGATCGTGCCGAGTATAGCCAAGGACGCCCGGTCGGGCGAAATACCGCTCGGCGCCGACGATACCCCGAAGGCGCCGTCATCGCTGGGGGCATTCGCATGGGCCTTGTTTGAAGGCGCGCGCACGCCTTACGTCCCGCTCGTCACGATCTACATCTTCGCCCCCTATGTCGTCGCGACCTTCATGGGGGGAGACCGCCCCGGCGCCTCGCTGGAAGGCCAGGAGATACTTTCGCGCTGGAATACTTATTCGAGCATCGTCTTGATGTTCACGGCACCTTTCCTGGGTGCGTCGATCGATCATCTCGGCCGGCGCAAGACATGGTTGGCGTTGATCGTCGCGCTGATCGTCTCGCTGACCTTCTCGCTCTGGTGGGCGCGGCCGGATCATTCCGGGCTCGGCGTTGTCACCGTTTTGTTGATCCTGTCGACCCTCAACATCCTGTTTCCTTATTCGGAAGTGCTGCACAATTCGCTGCTGGTGCGCGCCGTCGGTATGGGAAATGTGCACAAGGCTTCGGGGCTGGCACCTTCCCTCGCCAATGTCTTCGCACTGGTCGCGTTGAGCTATACGGCCTGGGCCTTTGCGCTGCCGGGACAGGTGGATTGGGCTTGGGTGCCGGACAAGCCTCTCTTCGGTCTCGACCGAAGCCTGCATGAGCCCGAACGGATCGTCGCGCCGATCGCGGCGATGATCTTTCTGATCGGCTCCATTCCTTTCTTCCTGTTCACACCCGACGCCGAACCCACGGGAACCCCACTAAGGCACGCATTGGCGAATGGCGCGGCGACATTGTGGCGCATGGTTCTGACGGTGAAGAATTATCGCGATGCCGCGACCTTCTTAGTCGCCCGCATGTTCTATTGCGACGGCATGACGGCGGTCCTGCTTTATTGCGGCATCTATCTCGGCGGTGTGATGCGCTGGGGACCGCTGGATCTGCTGATCTTCGGCATATTGCTTTGCGTCGTGGCGATCGCGGGCGGCTTCGTTAGCCGGTGGCTCGATGCTGCGATCGGTCCCAAACGGGCTGTATTGGTCGAGATCTTGGTTCCGCTAGTGTCGCTTCTGGCGTTCATGGGCAACACCCCAGACACCATCCTCTATTTTTGGCATTATGACGCCGCGATCCATCCGCCGCTTTGGAACGGGCCGGTATTCCGGACGCTTCCCGATCTGGTCATGCTGCTGATCGGCTTGCCGCTGGCGATTTTCATCACGGCCAATTATGCCTCCAGCCGGACGTTGCTGACCAGATTGACGCCTCCTAAATATGCGGGCGCTTTCTTCGGCCTCTATGCCCTCTCGGGCACGGCGACGCTGTGGCTGGGCAATCTTGTCGTCAATCTCGGCACCAGGATCTTCAACTCGCAACAGGGCGGTTTCGCAACGATCGCCGTCCTGCTGTTGATGGGCTTTGTCGGCTTGCTGTTCGTGCGGGGCGGCGGCCGGATCGACGCGCAGTCCTGACACGAACCAACGCGTCTTCACATACCTGTTGATTTTCAGATACCATCTGGTATCTGTGTTCCCGGTCGGGCAAGAACGAAAGCCACCGACTCAAGAAGCCCTTTGGCAACCAATGGAGAATCGGATGGAATTGACCGGCAAGCGTATCGTCATCATCGGTGGGGCCTCGGGGATCGGCCGCGCGGTGGCCGAAGCCGCGCTCGCGGAAAAAGCGAGCGTCGTCGTGGCGTCCAGCAACAAGGCCAAGGTGGAGCACGCCGCCCAGGCTCTTGGCGCGGGTGCGAAGGCTGACTTCGTCGATGTTTCGCAGGAAACGGATGTAGCGGCATTCTTCGATCGCGTCGGATCGTTTGATCATCTCATATTTACCGCGGGCGACTGGCCGGAAATCATGCGCGGTGGGCCGATCGACGAGATAGATCTCGACCGGGCGCGCGACATTTTCGCGATCCGCTTTTGGGGTGCGCTGGCGGCGATCAAATATGCGCGAAAATATCTCGCGCTCGACGGCTCGATCACACTGACCAGTGGTACCGTCGCCCATCGACCGACGCCGGGATCGGCCATTAATGCCGCGATGGCGGGCGCCGTCGAGCATGTCATTCGGGGGCTCGCGATCGATCTGGCCCCGATCCGCGTCAATGCCGTTTGCCCCGCCCTCGTTCGCACCGAAATATGGGATTCGCTGATGGGCGAGCATCGGGACGAGATTTTTCGCGACAGCACCGCGCGCCAGCCGATCGCACGCCCTGGCGAACCGGGGGAGGTCGCACAGGCTTATCTGTATCTCATGCGCGCCGGCTACACGACGGGACAGGTCGCGAGGGCCGACGGAGGGGTCACGGTCGTTTGAACGGCGAGGACCGCAGAACAAAATCCAGGAGGAGGATAGTATGTCGAATGCTCCATCGCGAAATTTGGGGATCATCCGCGACCTGTACGCCGCGTTCATCCAAGGCGATCTTGAAACGGCCATGACGAACTGGGCGCCGGAGATCAGCTGGAACGTCGCGGAAAATCACCCGTTCGCTGCCGGCAATCCTTATATCGGCGCGGAGGCGATCGTCTCCAGGCTGCTCAGCGAGATGGGCGCGAGAATGCCTGATGTCGCGATCCAGGTTTCGGAAATGCTGGACGCGGGGGACAAGATCGTCGTCCTTGGGCGCTATCAGGGGCCGGTCAAGGCGACGGGTCAGTCCATCGACGCGCAGATGGCGCATGTCTGGACGCTGGAGGACGGAAAGATCGTCCACTTCCAGCAATATGTTGACACGAAACAGATGAATTCCGCGCTGACAGTAGAATAGAAAATTACGCATAACAAAATATGGCGAGACGTACATTTTTGTTACGCGCCAATACTGAAATATCAGAAAATTAAAAAGATATACGTTCGCATATATTAAGTGGGAGAGGGTGTATGCTGCACGTACGGATACCATCAGCAGGATAAATCATCCACCTCGGCTCACATGATATAAAATCGTAAATGGGAGATGGGTGGTGAAAAAGACAATCAGCTGGGTCAGCGTCTTGTTGGCCGGCGCGGCGCTGCCGTGCGAGCCGATATGGGCTCAAACCGCGCAAGGGGGATCGCTGGAGCGATCCGAGCCGGAGCGCGAGAGCGCCGGCATTCACGATATCATCGTCACCGCGAACAAGCGGGAGGAGTCGTTGCAAAAGGTGCCGATCGCCATTTCGGCGTTCGGAGCCGATATGGTCGAGAACAACCGAATCAGCAGCATCGATGACGTGGTCGCCCGCGTTCCTGCCTTCTTCGCCTCCAACGCCTTTCGGACCCAGGCATCTTTGGGTATGCGCGGCGCTGCCGCGCTGGAGGATTCCCCTGGGTCCGATCAGGCCGTGGCCGTATTCGTCGACGAAATCTATCTCGGCGAAAATTCCGGCATGGATTTCGACTTCTTCGATATCGAAAGAATTGAAGTCTTGCGAGGTCCTCAGGGTACATTGTTCGGTCGTAACGTGATGGGGGGTGCTGTGAACATCATCTCACGCACGCCTTCGGACACCCCGGACGCGAAGTTCGAGGCTAGCTACGGCCGGTTCAACCAGTTCAACCTGCGTGGCATGGCCAGCGGTCCATTGATCGGCGATGTCCTGCTCGGACAGATCGCTTTCAGCTCCAAGAACAGTGACGGCAACACCAGAAATCTGTTCACAGGCAATCGGCTCAACCAGGAGGATGTTCAGAGCGGCCGGGCCAAGCTTCTCTTCAAGCCGGACGAGAAATTCGATGCGACGCTGACTGTCAACTATATGCGCGACAGATCGCAGGGCGTGGTGAGGAAGCTGGAAGGCGATGTTCCGGCCATTCTTTTTCAGCCGTCCAGCTTGAATGAGGCAAGCCAGAATGTCGATGGCGGCTATGACCGTCGCGCCGCAGGTGTCACGCTTCGCCTCGATTATGATGTCGGCGGCGCGACGCTGACCTCGATCAGCGGCTATCGCAACTCCAGGCACAAGCTCAATGTCGATCTCGATGGAACATCGGTCGAGATCGGCGAATTTGTGTTACAGGAGAACCGGATAAAACAGTTATCGCAAGAGCTGCGCGTAGCCGGATCAACCGGGGCGATCGATTATGTGGCCGGGCTCTACTATCTGAACTTGAGGATCGCCCGCGACGAATATCTGTTCCTTCAGGGCCTGCCCGGCTCGCTGTTCGACGTCTATGTCGGTGGCGTCGGATCGCGCGACGACGGGACGGGGCAGTCCATCAGGACCCGAAGCTATGCCGGCTTCGGCCAGGTGACATGGCATGCCAGCGATCGCCTTCGGCTGACCGCCGGCGCCCGCTATACATGGGAGAGAAAATCGGGGGAGACCTTCTGCTTCAAGGACAGCGCGCTGTGCGCCCAATATCGGCTTGCCGTTGGAGACACCTTCAAAGCCTTCACCCCCAAGCTGGTGCTGGACTATGATGTCTCGGACAATATCCTCCTATACGGTTCGGTATCCCGAGGTTTCAAAGGCGGCGGTTTCGCGTCCAATTTTCCCGATGAAGCGAGCGCGCGCGCGGGCGGATCGTTCGGTCCGGAGTTCGCATGGAGCTATGAAGCCGGGGTGAAGGCGCGGTGGCTCGATAACCGCCTGCAGACCAATATAACCGTTTATCGGGTCGATTACTCGGACTTGCAGGTTCGTGAACAGGAAGGCGTCTATGTCGTGGTCGGCAACGCCGGCAAATCGCGCGTGAACGGCGTGGAAGTCGAAGTGCTGACACGACCGGTCGTAACCGACCGATTGAGGCCGCCTGCCGAGGATTGATGTGAGTGGGTAAGTGACGTCCATAAGGACGTCGTTATGGACGTCCTGTTCGAGAGCGAGGGACGGACGGTGGAGATTCTGGGCC
>Ga0182748_1002932_pt1 | contig 14840 bp, 13 predicted proteins | sample eDN3rd37CKraftOP_FD_128877 | JGI IMG/M metagenome (GOLD analysis project Ga0182748, IMG submission 128877) | Enriched Organic Plus compost microbial communities from Emeryville, California, USA - eDNA 3rd pass 37_C Kraft OP (version 2) (version 2) ...
CGCCGATGGCGAGTTCGGGCTTGTGGGCGGCCGCCATGATGCCGAGGGTCGCGGCCGGCGGCAGCAGCGCGACCGCCACCATCACGCCGACGAGCGTGGCCGGAAGGCCGCTGGTGACGGACAACGCGGCCGCGGCGCCCGATGCCAGAGCCAGGACGATCCCGGCATAGTGCAGCGAAGAGCGGGCCAGAAGCTCGGCGCTGTTGACGTTCGGCGTCACGACCAGCGCCAGCAGGGCGGCGGTCGCCACGCTCAAGGCGGCCCCCAGGACGCTCGACTTCGCCGCCGACAGCATGAGCGGGCGGTCGCCGATCGCCGTCGCGAATGCGAATGCGACGTTCGGCCCAAGCAGCGGCGCGATCACCATGGCGCCGATCACGACGGCGACATTGTCGGTTTCCAGTCCGACCGATGCGACCACGGTCGAGAGCATGACGAGCAGGATGAAGTTGGCATCCATGCGAACGCCGCCGGCGACCGCGCTGTAGAGCTCCTCCCGCGATGCGCGTTCCTGTTCTTCCTTCTCCCGTTCTTGGTCGGCGGCTTTCGGCTTTTCCTCTTCCTCCGGTTCCCGTGGGATCACGACGTCCGTGGGGAGCATCACGATGTGCCAGTCCTCGGACTCGCCGAGAGCGGCCTGCAGCCCGTCGAGCAGGGCTTGGCGGTCGATTTCTCCGACCAGGAGCCGGATGACGCGGCGGCCGTCGCCGAGCGGCGGCCCCACATGCATGTCCGTCACCTTCATCTCTTCGGCGACCGCAGTGACGGCGCGGACCCGTTCGTCGGGGGTGGCCACTTCAATGAGTTTGAACGCCATTGATTGCGCCCTACCGTTCGAAGCCGTGCGACTATAGCGGCGATATTGATCGCGATGCAGTGGGGTGGATCGCGATCATGCCGGCGCCCGTCATCGGCGGACTCGGTCCGACACGCCGGGCGGTGTCGCGGTTAACCTTGCGCCGCTGACGCAAGCGGATCGAGCAAATGACGCGCGCATAGGGATGGCACTTGCCGCCCTTTGGAATGCTTTGCGCGGCGGTAGCCTGGCCCATGACGCCGCCTAAAGACCCATGCTAGACACCGGCCAGATTCAACACCGCCGGGCCATGTCTAAATTGCCGTCTCTTTCCCTTCCCACCCTGTCCTCCTTCCGCCGCATCGTGGTGAAGGTCGGCTCCTCGCTGCTGGTCGATTCGGCGGCCGGGGCGGTCAAGCGCGCGTGGCTGGAGAGCCTGGCCGCCGACATCGCGGCGCTGCACAAGGGTGAATTCGCGGCGGCCGGCGCCGGCGCGCCGGCGCGCGACGTGCTGGTGGTGTCCTCCGGCGCCATCGCGCTCGGGCGCGCCGTGCTCGGCCTGCCGCGCGGGCCGCTCAAGCTCGAGGAGGCGCAAGGCGCCGCCGCGGTCGGGCAGATCGCGCTCGCGCGCGCCTGGTCGGAGGTGCTTTCCGTGCACGGCATTACCGCCGGCCAGGTGCTGGTCACCCTGCAGGATACCGAAGAACGCCGGCGCTATCTCAACGCGCGCTCGACGGTGGCCAAGCTGCTCGAATGGCGCGCGGTGCCGGTCATCAACGAGAACGACACGGTCGCCACCACCGAGATCCGCTATGGCGACAACGACCGGCTCGGCGCGCGCGTCGCCACCATGGTGAGCGCCGATCTGCTGGTGCTGCTTTCCGACATCGACGGGCTCTACGACAAGCCGCCGGTGGCGGGGAGCGATGCCAAGCTGGTGCCGGTGGTCCCGCGCATCACGCCGGAGATCGAGGCCATGGCGGGCGCGTCGGGGTCGGAACTGTCGCGCGGCGGCATGGTCACCAAGATCGAGGCCGGCAAGATCGCCACCACCGCCGGCACCCATATGGTCATCGCCTCCGGCCATGTGCCGCATCCGCTCAGGCGCATCGCCGAGGACGCGCCCTGCACCTGGTTCCTCACGCCCGCCAATCCGGTCACCGCGCGCAAGAAATGGATCGCCGGCTCGCTCGAGCCGCGCGGTGCGGTGCATATTGACGCTGGCGCTGTGCGCGCGCTGCGCACCGGCAAGAGCCTGCTACCGGCCGGGGTGGTGAAGGTGGAGGGCGGGTTCGGGCGCGGCGACGCGGTCGTGGTGCGTGGGCCGGACGGCGCGGAAATCGGCCGCGGGCTGATCGCCTACGACGCGGAGGACGCCGACAAGATCAAGGGCCGCTCTTCCGCCGATGTGCAGCTGATTCTCGGCATGGGCGGCCGCACCGAGATGATTCACCGCGACGATCTCGCCCTCGGCGGCGAATAGCCGGCATTTCTTCGCCATTGCGGGACGGCGTGCGAGCGCCGGGTCCAGGGTCTCTGCCGCCGCCGCCGCGGATTTCTCGGCCGCGACGATTTGGCTCGCGACGATTTGGCAGGTTGTTTGCGGGTGCCGCTGGGGGTCCACTGTCCCTCATAAAGTCGCGGGCGGCTGGGCCCAGCATCTTCCTGCACCCCATCCCGGCCGCTGATCGGCGACCGCCAACGACGCATCAAGCGCGTCATAGGCAGAACTACCCCCAAAGGGCCTTCGGGCCCTTTCTTTTTATCTTCCAGTAGTTTGAATGCTGCAGCCGGCGCCCGCTCAGTGCGTCCGCGGGTGCTGGCGGCCGCGCCGCCGCGGCACTGACGCAGCCTTGACGCTGGCGCGCTTGCGCAGTTTGGGCGCCGCGCGCGCCGGCAGCGTCACGGACGTGCCGTCCGGGAACTCGATATAGCGGCTATAGACCAGCTCCTGGCCCTCGCCGGGCCGGCCGCTTTCGATCACGAACTTCGTCCCAACCGGAAAACGGCTCGGCAGCCTGGTCGACCGATACGCCATGTTACCCTCCAAGCGCACGACCCGGAAAAGTCGGTTCCGGCGCCCAACTGGGCTGACAAATGGTTCTCCGATAAGATCATGCGCGATCTGGAAACCGGCGGCACGGTGGCACCACAATGTGTAGACCGATTGAAGGGCGCCGGTTCCGGTGTCTTTATCCACGTTATCCCCAGGCGGGGGTGCTGCCATGCCGGCGCGCCGGCCACCTCGCGGCCGGAACACGGCCGTGTTAGGTAACAGTCCGATGACGGGACGACGGACCTCGGCGACCATGAGTACGCCACTGAAGAGCATTGAAGGAACGGGCGATATCGGCGCCGTGATGGCCGAAATCGGGGTCCGGGCGCGCGCCGCCGCGCGCGCGCTGGCGCTCGCCCCGGCCGAACAGAAAAATCGCGCGCTCGACCGCATGGCCGTCGCCGTCCGCGCCCGCAAGGCGCAGATCCTGGCGGCCAATGCCGAGGACCTCGCCGAGGCGCGCGCGGCGGGCGTCGCCGGCTCCTTCCTCGACCGGCTGGCGCTCAACGATGCCCGCATCGAGGGCATCGCCGCCGGCATCGCGGTGATCCGCGACCTGAAAGACCCGGTCGGGGCCGTCACCGAGGCCTGGACCCGCCCGAACGGCATGACGATCGAGCGCGTGCGCGTGCCGCTCGGCGTCATCGGCATCATCTACGAGAGCCGCCCGAACGTGACCGCCGATGCCGGCGCGCTGTGCCTGAAGTCGGGCAATGCCGCGATCTTGCGCGGCGGCTCGGATTCGACCCGCTCCAGCCGCGCCATTCATGCCGCGCTCGAGCAGGGCCTGCGCGAGGCCGGGCTGCCCGAGGCCGCGATCCAGCTCGTGCCGACCCGGGACCGCGCCGCGGTCGGGCTGATGCTGGCCGGGCTCGACGGCAATATCGACGTGATCGTGCCGCGCGGCGGCAAGAGCCTGGTCGCCCGCGTCCAGACCGAGGCGCGCGTGCCGGTCTTCGCCCATCTCGAGGGCATGTGCCATGTCTATGTCGACAAGGCGGCCGCGCTCGACATGGCCAAGTCCATCGTGCTCAACGCGAAAATGCGCCGCACCGGGGTCTGCGGAGCGGCCGAATCGCTGCTCGTCGATCGCGCCTGCGCCGCCACCCATCTCAAGCCGCTGGTCGAGATGCTGATCGACGCCGGCTGCGAAGTCCGCGGCGACAAGGCGGTGCAGGCGGCCGATCCGCGCGTCAAGGCAGCCACCGAGGAGGATTGGTCGACCGAATATCTCGACGCCATCATCTCGGCGAAACTGGTCGATGGGGTCGCCGGCGCCATCGCCCATATCGAGGGCTACGGCTCCCACCACACCGACGCCATCATCACCGACGATGCGGCGGCGGCGGAGAAATTCCTGCGCGAGGTCGATTCGGCCATCGTGCTGCACAACGCCTCGACCCAGTTCGCCGACGGCGGCGAATTCGGCTTCGGCGCCGAGATCGGCATCGCCACCGGCCGCCTGCATGCGCGCGGGCCGGTCGGCGTCGAACAGCTTACGACGTTCAAATACCGCATCCGCGGAAACGGTCAGATCCGGCCGTGAAACCGCAGGAACTCGACCGCTCGGAGCGGGTCCTGCCCCCGCATGCCCCCGGCATGAGGATCGGGCTGTTCGGCGGCACCTTCGATCCGCCGCACCAGGCGCATCTGGCCGCCGCGCTGCTGGCGCTCAAGCGGCTGCAACTCGACCGGGTCTGGTGGCTGGTCACGCCGGGCAATCCGCTCAAGAACACCAGCGGCCTGGCGCCGATCGGCGAGCGCATCGCGGCCGCGCGCGCGCTCACCCATCATCCGCGCATCGACGTGACCGGGCTCGAGGCGGTCATCAAGACCCGCTACACCTACGACACCATTTGCTGGCTGAAGGCCCGTTGCCCGGGCGTCCGCTTCGTCTGGATCATGGGCGCCGACAATCTGCGCAGCTTCCACCGCTGGCAGCGCTGGCGCGACATCGCGAAGATGATGCCCATCGTCGTCATCGACCGGCTCGGGCCGAGCCTCTATGCCGGCGCAAGCCCGGCCGGACAGGCGCTCCGGCTCTCGCGCATTCCGGAACACGCGGTGACCACGCTGCCGGGCCGCAATCCGCCGGCATGGACCTTCCTGCACGGCCTGAAATCGCCATTGTCCTCGACCGCGCTGCGCGCCTTGCGCCGGGGCGGCAAGGGAACTCACGCCGGCGACGACCCGCAAGAGCACAAAGAGCACGACGCGAGTGGCGAAAAGCCGCCGAAATAGTTATCTTGCGTGCAGCCCGGGTTCGCGCCGGGCGTTCAAGACAAGCCAACGCGAGTATCGAACCGAAAGGACAACGACCCCTGGCCACGCCTGCCATTTCTCGGGCCGCCACCCGCTCGCCCGAAACCGTCTCCAAGCGCCCGACTGCGCAGGAGACGTTGCGCATCGTCCTCGCTCGCCTGGACGACATGAAGGCCGAGGACACCGTCACCATCGATCAAACCGGCAAATCCCCGCTCTGCGACTATCTGGTCGTGACTTCCGGCCGCTCGCAGCGCCATGTCGCCGCCGTCGCCGAGAATGTGATCAAGGATCTGCATGCCGCCCGGGTGCCGCATGTCAGGGTCGAGGGCCTCAAACAGGGCGACTGGGTGCTGATCGACGCCGGCGACGTGATCGTTCACGTGTTCAAGCCGGAAGTGCGCGCCTTCTACAATCTGGAAAAGATGTGGGCGGCGGGCAAAGCGGACGAAAAGCGCCCGCGTTGATGCGGTCGCCGGCCCGATGCGCATTATCGTCGCCGCCGTCGGACGGCTGAAGCAGGGTTCCGAAACGGAACTGGCCGAGCGCTATCGCAAGCGCGCGGCGCAGACCGGCCGCGCTCTCGGCCTGCGCGACGTCGAGGTCGTCGAAATCAGGGAAAGCCGCGCCGACGAGCCGGGCAAGCGCATGATCGAGGAATCGATCGCGCTCGCCAATGTGATCCCGGACGGCGCGGCGGTGGTGCTGCTCGATTCGCGCGGCGACAATCTCGACAGCGCCGGCTTGGCCGCCCAGCTCGGCCGCTGGCGCGGCGACGGCCGCCCGGCGGCGGTGTTCGTGATCGGCGGGGCGGACGGATTGGCGGAAAGCCTGCGCGACAAGGCCACGTTCCGGCTCGCCTTCGGCGCCGCCACCTGGCCGCACCAGCTCGTGCGAATCATGCTCCTGGAGCAGCTCTACCGCGCGACCACGATTTTGACGGGACACCCGTACCATCGGGCGTGAGGATCGTCACTTGAGGCGTGTGCCCCCGACGGGCTTTATCATCCCTCCCCCGTTTGCGGGGGAGGCTGGCCGCGCACCAGCGCGGCCGGGGGGCAGCGTGTTGTAGGCAGTGAACCCCACCCGGCTCGCACCTTCGGTGCTCGCCACCCTCCCGTTGCAGGGGAGGGATTAAGAGTCCTGCGTTTCGATTGCCGGGATTTAATTTGCGCCATCCCGATTTGGTCTTAATCGCCATGCAGAACCTTCGGGACAGAACGACTTGCCCTCTTCGATCCCAGGCGTAACTTGACGCCGATGATTTGCCCTGGCGGTACCCGCCGTCTCACTCCGCGTTCCGCCCTGCTCGCCGGGCTCGCCTTGGCATGGCCGATGACGTCGGCCGGCGCGGCGGCGGCGCAGGAACGGCCGGCCGCCGCGCAGGACGGCAAAGCCCAAACGCTCGACGCCCTCAAGCAGCGCGACCAGGAACTCGAGGCCGCGCGCGCGGCGCAGCGCAAGTCGGCCGACACCGAGGCGGCGCTCAAGCGCGAGATCGAAGAGATCGGCACCGACCGCCGCAAGCTGAACCAGGCGCTGATCGACGGCGCCGCCAAGCTGCGCAGTGTCGAAGCCCAGATCGAGGCGACACAGGCGCGGCTTGTGCCGCTCGATGCGCGGGAGCACACCATCCGCCAGTCGCTGGAAAGCCGCCGCGCCGTGATCGGCGAAGTGCTGGCGGCGCTCCAGCGTATCGGCCATCGCCCGCCGCCGGCGCTGATCGCAAGCCCGGAGGACGCGCTGCAATCCGTGCGCACCGCCATGGTGCTCGGCGCGGTGCTGCCGCAAATGCGCGAGCAGGTGGAGACGCTCGCCGCCGACCTTGCCGGGCTGGTGGACGTGCGCAAACAAATCGCCGCCGAACGCGAGCGGCTGGACGGCGAAGTGGCCGCGCTCGGCGCGGAACGCGCGCGCGTGAGCGCGCTCGTCGAGCAACGGCAGAAGCAACAGGCCGAGCGCGAGAAGGCGCTCGAAGCCGAGCGGGCGCGCGCCGGGGAACTGGCGCGCGAGGTCGGCAATCTCAAAGATTTGATCGCCAAGCTCGAACAGGGCCTCGATCCGGCGACGCGGGCGGCTCGCGAGGCGGCGCGCGGCGAAACCAAGCCGGTGTTCGCGGCGTTGCACGATCCGGGACGGCTGGCGCCGGCGGTGGCGTTCGCTTCGCTGCGCGGCCGTGTCCCGATTCCGGTTAATGGCGTCAAATTAAGGGAGTTTGGCGCGCCCGACGGTATCGGAGGGGTGGAAAAGGGCCTCACGATCGCCACCCGCGCCGGCGCGCAGGTTACGGCTCCGGCCGACGGCTGGGTGGTTTACGCGGGACCGTTCCGCTCCTATGGACAACTCTTGATCCTCAATGTTGGCGGCGGGTATCATGTCTTGCTCGCCGGGATGGATCGGATATCAGTCGACCTCGGGCAGTTCGTGCTGACCGGGGAGCCCGTTGCGGTGATGGGAAGCACCTCCCATATCGCTACTGTCCTCGCGACAGGCTCCAGCCAACCGGTGCTCTATATCGAGTTTCGAAAGGACGGGGTTCCCGTCGATCCAGGCCCATGGTGGGCGGCTGGCGAAGGCGAAAAGGTTCGCGGATGATGCGCAAGACCTCACTCATTCTTCTCGGCGCGGCGGCGGGAGCGGCAATGACGCTGCTCGCGGTCCAACCTCACTTGGTGCTCGGCGGAACGAGCGCCAAGGCCGCGGTGTCGGACACCTATCGCCAGCTCAATCTGTTCGGCGACGTATTCGAGCGCGTGCGCGCCGACTATGTCGAGAAGCCGAACGACGCCAAGCTGATCGAAACGGCGATCAACGGCATGCTCGCCGGGCTCGATCCGCATTCGAGCTACATGGACGCCAAGAGCTTCCGCGACATGCAGGTGCAGACGCGCGGCGAGTTCGGCGGCCTCGGCATCGAAGTCACGATGGAAGACGGCCTGATCAAGGTGGTGGCGCCGATCGACGATACGCCCGCCGCCAAGGCCGGCGTGCTGGCGAACGACATCATCACCAAGCTCGACGGCGAGCAGGTGCAGGGCCTCACCCTGAACCAGGCGGTCGAGAAGATGCGCGGGCCGGTGAACACCAAGATCAAGCTCACCATCATGCGCAAGGGCCAGGACAAGCCGATCGAGGTCACGATCACGCGCGACGTCATCCGCGTGCGCGCGGTGCGTTCGCAGGTGGAAGGCGATGACGTCGGCTATATCCGCATGACGCAGTTCAACGAGCAGACCACCGATGGGCTCAAGAAGGCGATCGCCGATATCTCCGCCAAGGTGAGCCAGGACAAGCTCAAGGGCTACATCCTCGACCTGCGCAACAATCCGGGCGGCCTGCTGGATCAGGCGATCTCGGTGTCGGATGCGTTCCTCGACAAGGGCGAGATCGTCTCCACGCGCGGCCGCAACGCCGACGAGACGCAGCGCTTCAACGCGCGGCCGGGCGATCTCACCAAGGGCAAGCCGCTGATCGTGCTGGTCAATGGCGGGTCGGCCTCGGCGTCCGAAATCGTCGCCGGCGCGCTGCAGGATCACAAGCGGGCGACCGTCGTCGGCACGCGCTCGTTCGGCAAGGGCTCGGTGCAGACCATCATCCCGCTCGGCTCCGGCAACGGCGCGCTGCGGCTGACCACCGCGCGCTACTACACGCCGTCGGGCCGCTCGATCCAGGCCAAGGGCATCACGCCCGACATCGAGGTGCTGCAGGACGTGCCGGAGGACCTGAAGAACAAGACCGACACCAAGGGCGAAGCCTCGCTGCGCGGGCATCTCAAGGGCGATGCCGGCAAGGAGCAGACCGGCTCGCAGTCCTACGTGCCGCCCGATCCGAAGGACGACAAGGCGCTGCACATGGCCGAGGATCTGCTGCGCGGCATCAAGGTGAATTCGGCGTTCCCGCCGGACCCGAAGACGCCGATCCCGAACTGAGCGCGCTCGGCATCGCGAATGACGGCGGGGCGGCGATGAGCCGCCCCGTTTCGTTTTGCGGGCGGGGCGCTCGCCGCGCGCGCCGAAACGCAGCGACATCTCCCTCGCCCGGCCGTGCCCGGCGCGCCGTCCGCTGCCGGTAAACGGCGAGAGGGACCGGACGCACGTGCTAGACTCGCGCAATGATTCGCGAGGATCGGGCCTGTGGCACCGGATGAACTGAACGCGCCGCTCGGCCAGGACAAACCCAGGAAGCTGCCGAAGCTGCCCGTCACCGTGCCGCAGATACTGGCCGGCCTGCTCGGGCTGTGCGGCCTCGTGGTGGTGGGCTGGGCGGCCTTTGTGAATGACCCGCTCGGCGGCGAGCCGGTGGCGGTCGTCGCGACCGCGCCGCAGGCCGCCGGCAAGACGATGCCCGAGGCCGCGGGCGACGGCGCGCATCATGCGCGGCACGACGGCTTGCAGAGCGACGGCCCGCAGGCCGCCGCCGCGCCGCCGGCGAAAGCCGCGGTGCCGCCGGGCGCCAAGACCATCACGATCATCGACGGCTCGAGCGGCGAGCGCCAGGAGGTGGTCGTTCCCGGCACCGGCGCGGCCGGCGAGAAGACGCCGGCGCCGCCGGTCGATCGCAAACTGCTGGAGACCACGCGGCACGGCGCCATCCCGAAGGTCGGGCCGGACGGCGCGCGCGCGGCCGTCGTCTACGCGCATCCGCGCGTGCTGCCGGCGGGCCGCAAGGATTTCCCCCGCATCGCGATCATCGTCGGCGGCATCGGGATCAGCGCCTCGGGCACCGCCGCCGCGATGTCCGACTTGCCGAAGGCGGTCACGTTCGCGCTCGCGCCTTACGCCGCCGACCTGCCGAAGCTCGCCGCGCGCGCGCGCGCGGAGGGCCACGAGCTGCTGCTGCAGGTGCCGATGGAGCCGTTCGACTATCCCGACAACGATCCCGGCCCGCAGACGCTGCTCAGCACATTGTCGGCCGACCAGAATATCGACCGCCTGCATTGGCTGATGAGCCGCTTTTCCGGCTATGTCGGGCTCGTGAGCTACATGGGTGCGCGCTTTTCCTCGTCCGAACAGTCGATCGGCCCGGTGCTGACCGAGGCCGCCAAGCGCGGCTTGATCTATGTCGACGACGGTTCCTCGCCGCGCAGCGTCGCCGGCCAGATCGCCGGCGGCCGCAGTCTGCCCTTCGCCAAGGCCGATATCGTGCTCGACGCGGTGCCGACGCCGACCGAGATCGACCGCGCGCTCGCCCGTCTCGAATTGACCGCGCGCGAGAACGGCAACGCGGTCGCTATCGCCGCCGCGCAGCCGGCCACGATCGCGCGCATCGCCGCATGGGCGAAGAAGGTGGAGGAGCGCGGCTTCGTGCTGGTGCCGATCAGCATGGTGGCGGTGAAGGCGAAGTCGTCTTGAGGAGCGAGTAGCGAATAGCGAATAGAAAGACTATCTACTCGCTACTCGTTACTCGTTACTCGTTACTCGCCGGTCATCCGCATGCCCCCTTTCGAATCGCTGCCCTACCGTCCCTGCGCCGGGATCATGGTGCTCAACGCGCAAGGCCGCGTGTTCGTCGGCCGCCGCGCCGGCGGGCCGGAACACGTCGATGCCACGCATATCTGGCAGATGCCGCAGGGCGGCATCGACGACGACGAGGATCCCTACCAGGCCGCGCTGCGCGAACTGTACGAGGAAACCAATATCCGCTCGGTCGAGAAGCTCGGCGAGATCGCCGACTGGCTCACTTACGACATCCCGCGCGAGATCGTCGGCGAGGCCTGGGGCGGCAAATATCGCGGGCAGAAACAGAAATGGTACGCGCTGCGCTTCACCGGCGAGGAGCGCGAGATCAACATCAGCTCGCCCGCCGGCGGCCGGCACGCGCCGGAATTCATCGACTGGCGCTGGGTCGCGATGGCCGAGCTTCCCGATCTGGTGGTGCCGTTCAAGCGGCCGACCTATGAACGGGTGGTGCGGGAATTCGCGCCGCTGGCGGTAGCACGATAGCCGGCGCACGCATTTCCGTCCTATTCTGGCGCTCTAATCGAGCTCGCCATGACGGTTGCCATGACGGTTGCCATGACGGTTGCGATGACGCGTGCCCTTGCCGTTCTGTTGCTGCTGGCGCTTCCGTTCGGGTCGGCGCAGGCGCAATTGCGCGGCCACGGCGGGCCGGTGCGCGCGCTCGCCATCTCGTCCGACGGCAAGGAGGCGGTGTCGGGCAGCTTCGACACGTCCGCGATCCGCTGGTCGCTGACGCGCAACGCGGCCGAACAGGTGATGCGCTTCCACGATGCCGCCGTGAACGCCGTCATCTGGCTCAAGGACGGCCGCATCGCCAGCGCCGGCGCCGATGCGCATATCGCGCTCTGGACGCCGGGACGCTCCGCGCCCGACACGGTGCTCGACGGACACAAAGGCCCGATCGCGGGGCTCGCGCTCTCGCCCGACGGCGGCACGCTCGCGTCCGCCGCCTGGGATCGCACCGTGCGGCTGTGGCCGCTCGCGGGCGGCGCGCCGCGCGTGCTCGAAGGCCACACGCAGAACGTCAACGGCGTCGCCTTCGCGCCGGACGGCAAGAGCCTCGTGAGCGCCGGCTACGACGCCACCTTGCGCATCTGGCCGCTTGCGGGCGGGTCCGACATCGTGCGCAATCTGCCGACGCCGCTCAACGCGGTCGCGATCGCGCCCGACGGCGAACTCGTCACCGGCGGCGCCGACGGCAAGGTTTATTTCCTGTCGCCGGCAGGCGACGTGCGTGCCGAGGTGAAGGCCTCGCCCACGCCGATCATCGCATTGGCGCTGTCTGCCGACGGCAAGCTCGTCGCCGCCGCCGGCATCCGCGGTTCGGTCGCGGTGATCGAGCGCGCGCCGCGCAAGCTCGCGCATACGCTGGTCGGCCCCGGCCTGCCGGTGTGGTCGGTCGCCTTCTTTCCGGACAGCCGGACCTTGTTGACCGGCGGCGCGGATCGCACGATCCGGCGCTGGAACGCGGCGACGGGCGAGCCGATCGATTCGGTGGTCGTGGGCGCGCCGAGCGACCCGCTGGCGGCCTATAAGGACGACCACGGCGCCCAGGTGTTTCGCGCCTGCGTCGCCTGTCACACGCTGTCGCGCGACGAGGGCAACCGGGCCGGCCCGACTTTGGCCGGCGTGTTCGGGCGCAGGATCGCGACGCTGCCGGACTACAATTTCTCGCCCGCGCTCAAGAAGCTCAGTATCGTGTGGACGCCGGAGACGATCTCGAAACTGTTCGAGCTCGGCCCGGCGCAATACACGCCCGGCACCAAGATGCCGGAACAGCGCATCACGTCGCCCGAGGACCGCAAGGCGCTGGTGGAGTTCTTGGAGAAGGCGACCACGCACAGGTGACGCCGAAGCCGCGGCCGTCATCCCCCGCGCAAGCGGGGATCCGGTAATCACGATCTTCGACTTGGAACCGAAACGCCGCGGCGTACTGGATCGTCCGCTTGCGCGGACGATGACGGCCCGTGGACGGCTTCAATCCTCGCCTTTTTCCCGCTCGCGCAGATAGTCGTCGCTGGTGCGCACCTTGGGCCGGCCCGGCGCGCCGAAGGGATCGAAATTCTCCTCCGCCATCGCCTGCACCCGGCAATCCTCGCACATGCGGATGACGTCGATCCGTTTTTTCGAATCCTTGAACATCCAGTGCTTGCCTTCGAGCTTGGCGACCACGCGCTCGACCGTGCTCTTCACGCCGAACGGCTTGCCGCAGCGGATGCACTCGGCCGGCTCTTCCTGCTTGACGATGCGGCTCGATGCGGTGGCGGCGCGGAAGTCGATCTGCGGTTTCAGGCCGATCACCTTTTCGGGGCAGGTCGCCTTGCACAGCCCGCATTGCACGCAGGCGTCTTCGGAAAAGCGCAGCATCGGGCGGTCGGGATCGTCGCCGAGCGCGCCGGTCGGGCAGGCCGACACGCAGGACAGGCACAGTGTGCAGCCTTCGACATTGATCTCGACGCCGCCGAACGGCGCGCCTTCCGGCAGCGCCACCACGTCGACCGGCGCCGGCGCGACCGCATGCAGTTCGCGCAAAGCCAGCCGCACCAGCTCGCGCTTGTTGCCGACGGCGGCGAAGGCGGCGGGCCTCGCCGCGCCGTCCATCGGCGCGATGGCGCGCAGCGCCTCGCCGAGCGCGTCGGGATCGTCGCTCTCGATCAGGCCGACGCGCGCGCCGGCAAAGCCCAAGCCGGCGAGGACGGGCTCGGCGAGCGCGATGGTCTTGTGCAGGCCGGCGATATCGTGACGCGGCTTCGCGCGTGTCAGGAACCGCACGGCGCTCGCGCCATAGGCGAAGGCCGCCGCCACCGCTTCGAGGCCGAGCTGGGTCAGCTCGTTGACCTCGACCGGCAGCACGTTCGCCGGCAGGCCGTCGCCGAATCGCGCCAGCGCGTCGATCATTGCAAGGCCGTGCTCGCCATCGTGGAACATCACGATGGCCTGCGTGCCGCCGGCTTGCGCATAGGTCCGCAGCAGCGTGCGCAGTTTGCGCATGAGGAAATCGGACGGCGGCAGCGCGTAAGCGGCGGCGCCGGTCGGGCAGGCGCTGGCGCATTGCCCGCAGCCGGCGCAGATCTTCGCGTCGATCGCGACATGATCGCCGGCGGGCGCGATCGCGCCGGTCGGGCACAGATCGAGGCAGCGGCGGCAGCCGACGATGCCCGAGCGCGAATGCGCGCACAGGTCGGCGCCGAACTTCACGTAACGCGGCTTGTCGAACGAGCCGGTGAGGTCGCGCGCCTTCAGCGCCATGCGCATGGCGGCGGCCGGATCGCCCGGATCGGCACGCAGGTAGCCGTCGCGCAGGTCGGCGGCCGGGAACAGCGAGGGGCCGCCCGACAGATCGATCACGATGTCGCAGCGCGACACCGCGTCGTTGCGCGCCGGCCCGAAGCGGAACGCGTCGCGCGACGAGGGCCGTGCCGTGGCGTAATTGTCGACCGTGAGTTCGAAACCGCCGAGCTGTCCCTTGGCCGCGCGGATCGTGCCCTGCACCACCGGGAATTCGGTGGCATGCGGCGGCGGCACATCGGCGCCCGGCTTCAACAGCACCGTGATGTCGAGATGCTCTTTCAGGAGTTCGGCGACCTCGAGCGCCCGCTCATCCTTGCCGTAGATGAGCGTCACGCCCTCGCTCTCGATGGTGACGAAGGGAATCTCCGGCGCGGGCTCGGCCGCGGCCGCAATCAGCGCGGCCATTTTCGCGCCGGCCGCGCCGGCATCCTTCGACCAGCCGGCGGTCTCGCGAATATTGACGAAGGTCAGCGCGCCGGCGTCCGCCGCCTCGCCGGCGACCTCCGCAAACAGCGGGGCCTCCTGAACGCAGGCGACCGTGATCGGCTCGCCGCTCGCGGCCAGTTTGCGGAAACGCTCGAGTTCGGCCCGGCAGAACTGCCGGCCTTCGGCCACTTTCGCATCGCCACAGGCGCGCCGCACCACGTCGCCCGCGAGCGGCATGGTGTCCTCGCAGGAACAGATCAGGATGTTGCGCGGCCTTTCCGCCATCGATCGCCCTTCTTCATTGATGCCCCGCACCGACGACGGGCGCATCCCGCTCGCGGCTCTGGCCTCGCGACCCCCCAAGCTATAATTATAGTCATTCGAACAAGAAAGGGTGAGCCGGAAGCTATGGCGGTCGAGACGGCCAGTGCGCGGATGCAGAATCCGGCCGATATGCGGCTGCCGCCGCCGTTCACGCTGGTGCGCCTGCGCGAACTAGGCGACGCTTTCGACCATGCCGTCTCGGTCGCGGCCGAGCAGGGCGCCGGAA
>Ga0182748_1002935_pt1 | contig 14834 bp, 13 predicted proteins | sample eDN3rd37CKraftOP_FD_128877 | JGI IMG/M metagenome (GOLD analysis project Ga0182748, IMG submission 128877) | Enriched Organic Plus compost microbial communities from Emeryville, California, USA - eDNA 3rd pass 37_C Kraft OP (version 2) (version 2) ...
CACCACGGTGTCCTCCAGCTTGATGAACCCGCGCGTGGGATGCATGAGCGTCGTCTCCACCGAGACGACCGAGCCTGCTTCCAGCGGCAGATCGGCATCGGGCGCCGGATAGGGCACCGGTCCGCGATCGGTCAGCCGTGGCGCCTCGTGGCTGACCATGCCCATGCCGTGCGCGAGAAATTCAATGTGATTGTGGTGCTTCGATCGCTGCACCAAAGGCGCGGCCGCGGCATAGATCTCGCGGCCCATGGCCCCCGCGCGCATCGGCTTCATGCAGGCGCGCTGGATGCTCTCGATCTCGGCCAGCAGGTCTTCCAGCTCGGCATCCGGCTCGCCCTGGATCGCCATGCGGCAGACGTCGCCGATATAGCCGCGGTAATTGCCGCCGCTGTCGATCGACATGATGTCGCCCTGCTCCCATTTCTGCTCCGACGGCGCGCGGTTGAAGCTCGAGCCGGCGGTGATGAGGCAATATTCGAAGGTGAGCCCGCGATTGGTTTCCTCGCGGCGCAAGGCTTCGACCACCTCGGCCTTGGTCGTGCCCGGCGCCGATGACGCGATCACCGCCTGCATGGACGCGATCACGGCCTCGGACGCGTATTTCAGCAGCTTCAATTCATCGGGCGATTTCTTCAGCCGCTGCCGCTCCAGCACATAGAGCGCATCCACCCAATCGGCGTCGGGGAACGCGGCCCGCAGCACGTTGGCGGCATCGTAAGGCAGGAAGCCGAATTCGGCCGCGATGCGCTTCGGCTTGAGCCCCGCTTTGCGCATATAGTCGACGGCCTTCTGCATGGCGTCGACCGAGCCGGCCGTGCTGGTCTGCGTCTCCGGCGTCCACAGCGGCTTCACCTGGTGCTGGAACTTCTCCAGGCGGTGGCCGATATAGGCGGCCTTTTCCGGCTGCCCTTTCGGATAGACGAACACCGGCAGATAACGGGTGATGCCGGTCGCATCCATGTAGTCGAAGAAATTGGCCCGGTGCCCGCCCAGCAAATACTGCACATTGTGCTTGGACGTCACGATGACGACGTCGATGCCGGCCGCATCCATCAAACGGTCGAGGCGGTCGTGGTCGAACGGGATGGCGAGGCTGCGGGCGGGCTGCGCGGCGACATTCATGGCTCAGGCTCCCTCCGGACGGCGGGGACTTCGCCCCGCCCGTCAAGGCTGAGAGCCTAGCGCAGGTGCCATGGCCGTGGCCATCTGCTCCGCTCATTCCCGCGCAAGCGGCATTCCGGCGCGGCCGTGCGGCGATGGAGTGCCGGGTCCCCGCTTTCGCCGGGACGAGCGGGAACGGCCTACGCGGCCGCCTGCGACCACAATTCCTTGCTCGCGAGGCGCGCGCCTTCGGCCAAAGCCTCAAGCTTCGCCCACATCACCTGCGGGTGGACGCGGCGGTAGAACGGCCCTTGCGCGAAGCCGCAGTCGGTGCCGGCGATCACGTTCTCGCGCCCGACCAGCTTGGCGAGCCGCACGATGCGCTCGGCCACCAGTTCGGGATGTTCGACCACATTGGTGGCGTGGCTGATGACGCCCGGGATGAGCACCCGGCCCTCCAGCTTGACGTCCTTCCACACTTTCCATTCGTGCTCGTGGCGCGGATTGGCGCCCTCGATCACGAAGGCCCCGACCTTGGCCTTGAGGATCACGTCGACGATGTCCTTGAGCGGCACGTCGCTGGTGTGCGGTCCCGGCCAGCTGCCCCAGCAGATGTGATAGCGGATGCGATCGGCCGGCAGGCCCTCGATCGCGTGGTTCATGATCTCGATCTGCTTCTCGAGCCAGCGCTTGTAGTCGGCCAGGCTCCCCGGCGGCACCATGCGGTCATAGGTGACGGCGCTGCGCGCGTCGTCGAGCTGCACCACGAATCCGGCGTCGATGATCGCCTTGTATTCGGTGCGCATCGCGGCGGCGATGGCGGTCTGAATATCCTCTTCGCTCTTGTAGTATTCGTTCTTGCGGTCGGGGATGACGCTCGCCGGCGCCGCCACCGGCAGGAACGCTTCCTCCACCTTCGTACCGGCCAGCGCGGCCTTGAAGTTGTCGATGTCGCGTTGCAGTTCGGCCTGACCGGTATAGCCGATCGGTCCGACGCAGATCGCCTCATGCGTGGTGGCCACCGCTTCCTTGGAATCGAGCTCGGCGTAGAACTCCGCGAATTTGGTGCGGTCGGCGCCGCGCTTGAACGGATTGGCCGCGTCGTTTTTGATCGGCCGGCGCTCGAAGCCGGAAAGCCGGGTCAGCGCATATTGCGCCCACGAGATCGATTTGCCAAATTCACCGTCGCTCGGAACGTCGATGCCGGCCGCCGCCTGCTGGCGCACCACCTCGGCCACCGAATCCTTCAGGCACTGCTGATAGGCCGCCTCGTCATAGGGCTTGCCGGCCTGTTTCAAGCGCAGGAAGTCCTGCAGGGCGGCCGGGCGGATCAGACTGCCGACATGGGTGGTGAGAATGCGGTTGGTGCTGCGCTTCATGGCTCACTGCTCGTGGATATGACAGCGGACGCTATGCCCGCAGCCGGCCCCAAAGGCAATGGCATGGCCTGCATGCGGGCGTCGCGTGGGCAAGACCCCAACGGCGCGAGCGCATTCGTTGGGTCGCGGAATGAGCGAAACGGCCCGGCTAGCCTTTCACCACGCCGATGAACTGCTCGAGCATGGCCGGGTCATTGCGCAGCGTCTCGCTCGCCCCGTCATAGACGATATGACCGCGGTCCATCACAACCGCGCGCGGGGCGATGTCGAGCGCCAGGCGCGAATTCTGCTCGACCAGCACCGTCGCGAGCCCGCTATCCTTGGTCAGGCTTTTCACGGCGCGCGCCAATTCCTCGACGATCACGGGCGCCAGCCCCTCGGACGGTTCATCCATCAACAGCACGGCCGGATTGCCGATCAGCGCGCGGCCGATGGCAAGCATTTGCTGCTCGCCACCCGACAGCTGGTTGCCCATGTTGCCCACGCGCTCGGCGAGCCGCGGAAACAGGTCGCACACGGTCTTGAAATTCCAGGGCCCGGGGCGCGCCGCCACTTCGAGGTTTTCCCGCACCGTCAGCGACGGGAAAATCTCGCGCTCCTGCGGCACATAGCCGAGGCCCGCCATGACGCGCCGATAGGTCGCCAGCCCCGAAATATCCTTGCCCTGCAGCGACACGCGCCCGCCGTGCAGCGTGGTGTGCCCCATGACCGTCGCGAGCAGCGTCGACTTGCCCACGCCATTGCGGCCGATGATCGAAACGGTTTCGCCCGGCGCGACCGACAGGCCGACATTCTCCAGCACCACGGTCTCGCCATAGCCGGCGTGGACATTGTCGAGATAAAGCGCCGCCTCAGCCATGGTGATGCTCCTGGCCGAGATAGACCTCGCGCACCTTTTCGTCGCGCTGGATCTCTTCGGGCGTGCCTTGCGTGAACACCGCCCCATGCACCAGCACTGTGATCGCCTTGGCGAAACGGAACACGACGTCCATGTCGTGCTCGATGATCAGCACGGCGATCTCGGGATCGAGCGCCGCGACAGCATCGAGAATGAGATGGCTTTCCGACGACGGCACGCCGGCCGCCGGCTCGTCGAGCAGCAACACCCGCGGCCGTTGCGCCAGCGCCATGGCGATCTCGACCAGGCGCTGACGGCCATAGGGAAGCTCCCGCACCAGCCTGAGCGCGTCTTCCGTCAGCCGCAGCGAGTCGAGGTGGTCGAGCGCCTCCTCGAGAATGACGCGCCGGGTGCCGATCGGCCGCCACAGATTGTTGGCGTGGCCGTCGCGCTCGGCGATCACCATGCAGACGTTTTCCAGCACCGTCAGGCCGCGGAACAACTGGTTGATCTGGAATGTGCGCGCCAGGCCGCGCCGCGCGCGCTCGGCCTGCGACATTGTCGTGATGTCGACGCCGTCGAGCTGGATCGAGCCGGATGACGGCTTCAGCACGCCGGTGATCAGATTGATCAGCGTGGTCTTGCCCGCTCCGTTCGGCCCGATCAGCGCGCGGCGCGCGCCGCGTTCGAGCGTGAGGTTGACGTCGCGCGTGACATGCAGCGCGCCGAAGGAGCGGTTCAGGCTGCGCACTTCGAGGGCTGCCGTCATGACGCCTGCCCCTCCACCGCCGACCGGCTCGTCAGGAGCAGATAGAACGCGTTGATCCCCGCGCCGATCGCCGCGCCACCAAGCGTGAAGACCGCGACCTGCGCAGGCAAGCCGGTGACATAGGCCGTCATCAGCTCGGCATGGCCCATATTCACGGCAAATCCGACCAGGAAGCCAAGCACGCCGCCGTCGAACGCCGACGCGCCGAGCGCTTTCCAGTGCTCCGGCTTCCACACCAGCCGGCGCGGAGCGGCGTCCGCCGCCCGGCCGCCCCAGCGCATACCCCCGATGTCCTCCGCGAGCCCGAGCAGGCCGCGCCGCGCAAACAGCACCGTCAACACCAGCAGGATGCCGATGCCGAACTGCCAGAACGTCGGGCTCATTTTCGAGAAATAGTCTTCCAGCACCATGTAGACCGCCGCCCCCAGGAACGGACCATAGAGCCGACCGGTGCCGCCCAGGATCAGCATCACCATCACCTTGGCCGAACTGTCGAAGTCGAACACGGTCAAGGTCACATAGGCATTGGTCTGCGTGAACAGCGCGCCGGCCACGCCCGCGATCCCCGCCGAGATCGCATAGACGGTGACAAGCCGGAGATGCACCGGCGAGCCGATGGCGTGCATGCGCCGCACATTTTCGCGAATGCCGGTGAGCGTCTGCCCGAACGGAGAATAGACCAGGCGGCGAACGAAGTAGAACACGACGGCGAGCGCCGCCAGCGCGTACCAGAAATTGGTATGGCCATAGAGGTCGTATTGGAACGTGCCGAGCAGCGGATCGAACATCAGGCCCGGCAGACCGTCATAACCGCCGGTGAGGTCGGAGCGGAGATTCCCCGACTCCTGAAGCATCGCCGCAAAGGCGATGGTCAGCATCAGCAGCGTGAGCCCGCGGTAACGCAAGATGAACCAGCCGACCACCACGCCGACGCAGGCGGCGATCACGCCCGCGGCCGCCAGGCCGCTGATCGGTTCGCTCCAGCCGAGCCGCAGCGAGGCGAGCGCCACGGTATAGGCGCCGATGCCGAAGAAGGCCGCGTGACCGAGCGTGACGATGCCCGCATAGCCGAGGATCAGGTCCAGCGACAGCGCGAACATGATCATGATCAGCACCTGGCTCCCGAAGGTCATCCGGTTCGGGAACAGGAAGAAGCAGGCCACCGCGACCAGCCAGGGCAAGGCCTCCGTCCAGCGCAGGTAATGGCGGCGGACGAGATAGTCCGTTGCGCGGTCGCGCGCCTCGATGAAAGCGGAACTGCGGGATTTCGCCTCACTCACGGCCGTAGAACCCCGTCGGCTTGATCAGCAGCACCAAGGCCGTGATCGCGTAGATGAACAGGTTGCCCGCCACCGGGAACGCGTATTTGCCGCCGGTGTCGATGATGCCGATGACGAGCGCGGCGAGCAGCGTACCCTTCAGGCTGCCGAGACCGCCGACCGCGACGACGATGAGGAACAGCACGAGATAGAGCACCGCGAAAGACGGCGTCAGGCCGAAGAGCTGAATGGCGAGCCCGCCGCCGAGCGCCGCCAGCCCCGAGCCGACCGCAAAGGTCAGGGTGAACAGCCGGTCGACATTGATGCCGACCGATTCCGCCATGCGGCGATTGTCGACCGCCGCGCGGATCTTGGCGCCGATATTGGTCTTCTCGAACACGAACCAGAGAATGGCGATCAGCACCGTGCCGAGCCCGATCAGGAAGGCGCGGTAGGTCGGAAACCTGCGGAAGCCGAGATTGACGTCGCCTTCCAGCCAGTGCGGCAGCGGCACCGATTTCGGGATCGGTCCGTAGAAATAGGTGAAGGCCGCGATCGCCATGAACGCGAGACCGATGGTCAAGAGCACCTGCTCGAGATCGGTCGATTTATAAAGCCGCCGATATAGCCGCTTCTCGAAACGCACGCTGACGAGCCCGATCGTGACGGACGCGATGATCAGCGACGGTATGAAGTCGATGCCGTAGGAGCGCGTCAGCGAGACGACGATGAACCCGCCGGCCATGGCGAAGGCGCCGTGCGCCAGGTTCACAAAGCCCATCAGCCCCATCGTGACCGAAAGGCCCACGGCGGTGATGAACAGAAACATGGCATAGGCCAAGCCGTCGAACAGGATACTGACGGCGATGTTGGCAAATTGCGGCAAGTGCCCCACCCTCAATCTAAGAAAACGCCGCCGCGTCTTTATGCGCGGCGGCGCTGTTTTTTGTCAATTCCGGCCGATCAGGAGCCGCAGCGCCCGATCTTGAGCACCTTGCACTCGTCCTTCACCGCCTTGGTGGTGTCGAGGACGCGCTCGCCGAGCTTGCCGTCCGGCTTGCGGTAGACCTCCATGGCGTGCTCGTCCTGCACGATGTCGCGCGTGGCCGGATCGATCATCACGTGGCCGCGCGGACCGTCGGCCGACCAGCCCTTCATGGCTTCGACCACCTTGGCGCCGTCGCTCATCTTGCCGTTGAGTTTCTTGATGGCATCGAAGATCGCGTGCATGGTATCCCATGCCTGCGCCGACATGAAATCCGGATAGGAGTCCGCACCATAGGCCTTGTGCCACTCGGCGTTGAACGCCTTGTTCTGCGGATTGTCGAGATCGACCGCGTAGTGGCCCATCACGATGGTGCCGATGGCCGCGTCACCCATATCCTGCAGCTTGTTGTCCGGGATCAGGTCCATCGGGCCGATCAGCTTGATGCCGGCCTTGCGCAGGCCGAGCTCGCCGTAAGCCTTCATGAGACCGGTCGCATGCGCGCCCGACGGGATGAAGCCATAGAGGCAGTCGGGGTGCGCATCCTTGACGCGCTGGAGGAACGGCGTGAAGTCGGGAACCTGCACCGGGCTGCCCATCGGGATCGACAGCGTGACCTTGCCGCCGGCCTTTTCGAAGCCGGTTTTGAAGGCTTCCACCGAATCCTTGCCCGGCGGGAAGTCGGTATAGGCAACCGCCGCCGTCTTGCAGCCGACCTTGTTGTAGGCATAGGCGCCCATCGGGAAGGCCGGGTGCCACATGCTGAACGACAGGCGGACGATGTAGGGCGACAAATTGGTGATCCAGGCGGTGCCGGCGTTGGAGATGACCATCGGCACCTTGGCCTGCGTGACCACCGGCGCGAGCGCGATCGCCGACGGCGAGAACGAGAAGCCGGCGAGCAAGTTCACCTTGTCATTGGTGATCAGCTCGGTCGCCACCGTCTTCGCCTGCGCGCCGGTCGGCGGGCCTTCGTCACGCTTGATGAGCGTGACGGTATGCGGGGCGATGTCCTTGGCGTGCAGCTTGATGTAGAGATCGAACGCCTTGTCCATCTGATGGCCGAGATCCGCGTTGGCGCCCGAAAACGGCAGCACCACGCCGATCTTGACGTTTTCAGCCTGGGCGGTTCCGCCCATGGCGATCGCCAGGGTCGCAGCCCCCAATAGCGGCAATAGCCTCATCTTCATTCCTCCCTTTGTCTCTCGGAATTAGTTTGTAGCCAAACTAATTCCGCCGACCTGAAAGCCCGTGTAAAGCCCCTAAATGGCGCCTTTCCGGCCACGGGTCAACCTCACCGGCACGGCGATGCGTCAACTCGCCTAACGGATCGCCGGCCGATCCTCACATGACTCGCCGGTCCGTTAGCCGCACAAAATCGGGAATTTGTAGCCAAAAAGTGGTGTCGCCCCGCCGTCACCACCCGCGCGGCCCTGCCCCTGTCGACTCGAGGCCGCCCCGACGTCTTGCGGATGTTGCCCCCTCCTCGCAACAGCGGGAAAATGCCGCGATATTCAAATCCGATCAAATGAATAGAATCTGCTTATTCATGCATTTGGTGCATGCATACCGCCTTTGGCTCTGATTTCCTCGACCAGAATGCCGCGCAGCCGCGCGGCCGGCGGCGACAGCGGCATGCCGCGCCGCGTCACGAGACCGTAAGTGCATGACAGCCGGGGCCCGCGCAGCGGAACCGCGGCCAGTCCGCGGCCGCGATGCAACGAAACGTCGATGCCCGGAACGATCGCATAGCCGAGACCGGCCTCGACAAGGTTAACGGCGGTCTCCACGTGTTGAACCTCGTACTGCCAGTTCAGGGTCATGCGCGCGGCGTTGAGAGCGTCGTCGATCATCGGCCTGATTGCCGTCTTGGAGCCGACGCGGATCAGCGGCAAGTTCCGCAGTTCCGCCCATCCGACCGAGCGCTTCTTCGCAAGCGCGTGTCGCGACGGACAGGTGAGCACCAGCGGCGAGGCGGACACCGTCTCCACTTCGAGATCCCACCGGTTCGTCTGGGCGACACTCAGGCCGAACTCGACTTCTCCGGATTGCACCAGTTCCGCGACGGCGGCCGACGGGGTCTCGAAGATCCGAACCTGGACGCGGGGTTCCGACTTGTCGAACTTGCTCAGGATTGGCGGAAGGAAATTGACCGCGAGAACCGGCAGGCAGGCGATATCGAGCCGCTCCCGCCTCTTTGCGCCCTGCTGCTTGAGATCGTCGAACGACTGCTCCAGCTCGGCGATGGCTTTCTTCGCCTTGGGCAGAAAATCAATGCCGGCCCGCGTCAGCGTCACTTCCCGGGTGGTCCGCGCGAACAGCTTGACCCCGAGATCCTCCTCGAGCTTGCGCATCCGGTGACTGATGGCGGTCTGGGACAGGTTCAGGTGCGACGCCGCACGCTGAAAGCTCCCGCGTTCGGCGATACTGAGAAAGGCCTCCAACCCGAGAAAATCCACGCGCATCGCGCTGCTCCCTTCACCCGCGGCCCGCCGAGCCACATGCATTCAGTTCATGAATAGGCCAAAAACTCCCATTTGTCGTGCGTCCCCGCTTCCGGAAATATGGATCCGCGGCGCGTCGCCCTCGTACCCGGGCCGCGGCAACCCCAGAAGCGAAAGAAACGAGCATGCAGGCTGAACCGGTCTACGACATCGCCCATCTCGGCCACATCGAGCTCCTGACCGACAAACCGGAGGCAAGCCTGGATTTCTTCACCCGGGTTCTCGGTCTCTCCGAGAGCGGGCGCGAAGGCGACAGCGTTTACCTGCGCGCTTTCGATGACTACGAGTATCACTCGCTCAAGCTGACCGCGGCCAAGACGACCGGTGCCCGTCACATTGCCTATCGCGCCTCAAGTCCGCAGGCGCTGGAACGGCGCGTCAAGGCGATCGAAGCGCTCGGCGCCGGCATCGGCTGGAGCGACGGCGACCAGGGACACGGACCCGCCTACCGGTTTCTCGATCCCGACGGCCACGAATACGAGATCTATTATGAAACGCGCCGCTATCAGCCGCCCGCCGAAGCACGGCCGGCGCTGAAGAACCAGGCGCAACGCACCCCCAACCGGGCGATCGCGCCGCGGCGGCTCGATCATATCAATCTCTTGGCCACCGACGTCGATGCGATCCGCCGCTTCATTCCGCAGGCGCTCGGCAGCCGCATCACGGAAATGATCCGGCTCGATGACGGGACGCTCGGCGGCTGCTGGTTCACCTGCAACAACAAGTCCTACGATGTGGCTTACACGCGCGACCTGACCGGCAGCCGCGGCCGCTTCCATCATCTGACCTTCGCGGTCGACCAGCGCGAACATATCCTGCAAGCGGCCGATATCTTTCTCGAGAACGGCGTGCACATCGAGACCGGACCGCACAAGCACGCGGTGCAGCAGACATTCTTTCTCTATGTCTGGGAGCCGGCCGGAAATCGCGTCGAACTGGCCAATGCGGGGGCGCGGCTCATTCTCGCGCCCGATTGGGAGCCCGTCGTGTGGACCGAGGCCGAACGCCGCAAGGGTCAGGCCTGGGGCCTGAAGACCATCGAAAGCTTCCACACCCACGGCACGCCGCCGGTGGGCGAAAAATAGCGCGCTTATCGAAACAGCGCGGCAACGCGTCCCGGGCGCGGATGCCCGCGCGTCAGGCGGCGTCTTGCGCCTCGACCGCGAGGCTCGCCCTCTCCTCCGGCGCCTCGCCTTCGCGACGCTTCAGCACCATGTCGAGGGTGGCGATTTCGACGCGGTTGCGGCCGCGTTCCTTCGCGAAATACAGCGCGCGGTCGGCCTGCGCCAACAGCTCCGGCACGTCGAGCACGGGCGCGTCGCAGTGCACGAGGCCGATGCTCACCCGGGCCGCGACCGGCCGCCCGTCCACCTCCTGCGCGGCGTGAGCGAAACTGTCGCGGATGCGCTCGGCCACCGCGATCGCCTTTTCGCGGGTCGTATCGCGCAGGATCGCGGCGAATTCTTCGCCGCCGAGCCGGCCGATCAGGTCGGTCGCCCGCAGCGACTGGCGCGCGGTATCGGTGAACACCTCGAGCACGCGGTCGCCGATGGCATGGCCGAAGCGGTCGTTGATCGACTTGAAATGGTCGAGGTCGATCAGCAGCACCGCCGTCGGCCGCGGGCTGGCGCTATGGCGCTTGGCCAGCGCGGCCGCCTCCTGCACGAAGGCGCGGCGATTGGCGATGCCGGTCAAGGGATCGACCATGGCCGCGGTGCGATGCCGCAATTCGGTGCGCTCCTTCGCCATCGCCAGCAGGATGAACGCGATCGAGATGGTGAACAGCAGCGCTTCGAACGAGAGCACGGTCAGCCACACGCTGCCGAACATGTTGCCGTCGGTCGGCGACCAGGGCAGCACCCGGATCAGCGGCGTGCGCAACAAGAACAGGGCGCCATGCGCGAACAACATGAAGATCGCCGGCCAGCGCGACACCAGTTGCTCGCCGCGCCCGCGCCAGAATTCATAGGCCGTCAGCCACGTGTAGCCGGTGATGATGCCGGAGGCGAGCAGCGCGCGCGCATCGACGTCGTCGGCGACGAACGGCAGGCGGCACAAGAGCAGCCAGAGCACGGCGCCGGTGACGAGATAAACCGGTTCGACCGGCCGCCCGTCGAAGACGCGGGCCCCGGTCCACGTCACCGCGAAGGCGGTGAACAGCAGCGCGTTGGCGAGGTCGATGGTGATCAGGTCGGGCGCCGACCCGTACATGCCGAACAGCATGACCGATGCGGCGCGGATGATATGGGCGAACCCCCACCAGCACACCGCGTAGATCTGCGTGTTCTGCGCCCAGGCAAACAGCAGCAGAAGCCCCAGGATGGCCTCGACATAGATCGTCACCATGAAAAGTGTGTTGACGTCGAGGTTCATAGCTTGCGCGCACCCATGAATGAGGGGCCCGGTACCGGCCGTCCAATCCCGGCGGCACCATGGGAGCAGGCCAGGAAAAAAGTAGTGAACGTGCTCTGATACCGGCAGGTCATTTGCCGCGTTATGGTTTCGGGGACCTTGCCGCGGTCGCTCGGAATTGAATAGACAGCGCTTTTCCCCGTGCCAGAGCCCTGGCCGCCCGCTCTTGTGAGGCCCGCAGGCGTCCTCTAGGGTCACACCCCGTTTTAACCATTTCCCGGACCCGGGCATGCATATCCGCGACGGCATTATCGACGCCATCGGCCACACCCCTCTCATCAAGCTCCAGCGCGCCTCGGAGGAGACCGGCTGCACCATCCTCGGCAAGGCCGAGTTCATGAATCCGGGCGGGTCGGTGAAGGACCGCGCCGGCCGCCAGATGATCCTGGAGGCGGAAAAGCGCGGCGAGCTCGAACCGGGCGGGCTCGTGGTGGAGGCAACCGCCGGCAATACCGGGATCGGGCTGGCGGTCGTCGCCAATGCGCGCGGCTACCGCACCGTCATCGTCATTCCGAACACGCAGGCCCAGGAAAAGAAGGACATGCTGCGGCTGTGCGGGGCGCAATTGGTCGAAGTGCCGGCCCTGCCCTACAGCAATCCGAACAACTACCAACATGTCGGCCGGCGGCTGGCCGAAGAATTCAAGAAGACGGAGAAGCACGGCGTCATCTTCGCCGACCAGTGGAACAACCTCGACAACGGCAAGGCGCATTACGTGTCCACCGGTCCCGAAATCTGGGAACAGACCGGGGGCAAGGTGGACGCCTTCATCTGCGCGATCGGCACCGGCGGCACGATCGCCGGCACCTCGGCCTTTCTGCGCGAGCAGAACAAGGACATCGTGATCGGCGTCGCCGATCCGCGCGGCGCGGCGATGTACAATCTGTTCACGCGAGGCGAAGCGACCGCGACCGAAGGCGGCTCGATCACCGAGGGCATCGGGCTCGGCCGCGTGACCCCGATTATCGAGGGCATGCGGGTCGACAAGGCCTATCTCATTCCCGACGAGGAGGCGCTGCCGGTCCTTTTCGACCTCATCGAACACGAGGGCCTGTGCCTCGGCGGCTCGTCCGGCATCAATGTTGCCGGCGCCATCAGGCTCGCCAAGGACTTGGGCCCCGGCCATACCATCGTGACCGTGCTGGCCGACTCCGGGACGCGCTACCAGTCGAAGCTGTTCAACCCGGATTTCCTGCGCGCGAAGAACTTGCCGGTGCCGGCGTGGCTCACCCGCAAGTCGGACATCGAACCGCCCATCGTGAAGACATGAGCCAGTCATGCCGACCGACTGCCTGTTTCGCGCGGATTCGTACCTGAAGGACTGCGCCGCGCGCGTGGTCGCCATCACCGAGCAAGGCGGCGTCGTGCTCGACCGCACGGTGTTCTATGCGACCTCGGGCGGCCAGCCGGGCGATTCCGGCACGCTGACGACGGCGGCCGGCGTCACCATCCCGGTCGCTACCGCGGTCTATACCGATGCTGCCAAGAGCGAGATCGCCCACGTGCTTGCGCCTGGAGGGCCGGCGCCGGGCGCCCCGGCGCTCGCCATCGGCGACGCCGTGACGGCGGCGATCGACTGGGACAAGCGCCATGCCCGCATGCGCGTGCACACGGCGCTGCACCTGTTGTCGGCGGTGCTGCCCTATGCGGTGACCGGCGGCTCGGTCGGCGACGGCGAGGGACGTCTCGATTTCGACATTCCGGACGCCGGGCTCGACAAGGACGCCATTGCGGCGCGCCTGGCCGAGATGATCGCGACCGACGCGGCGGTCTCGAGCCGTTGGATCAGCGACGAGGAGCTCGCGGCCAATCCGGGCCTGGTCAAGACCATGTCGGTGAAGCCGCCGATGGGCACCGGCCGTGTCCGGCTGATCGAGATCGCCGGGCTCGATCTGCAGCCCTGCGGCGGCACCCATGTGCGCAGCACCGGCGAAATCGGCGGCGCCCGGGTGACCGGGATCGAGAAGAAAGGCAAACTGAACCGGCGCGTGCGGATCGCGTTGGTATAGTTTCGTAGCAGCGCCGTTTTTTTGAAGGTGGAGGGAAGATGACCGCCCCGCAAGCGCCCGCGAGCCGCTGGCTCAAATCGACCGAATGGCTGGCCGGAGAGCTCGGCAAACCGAATGTCGTCGTGGTCGACGGCTCGTACTATCTGCCGACGCAGAAGCGGGACGCCAAGGCCGAATATTTGGCCGAGCACATCCCCGGCGCCGTGTTCTTCGACATCAACGCGATCGCCGACCACACCACCGACCTGCCGCACATGCTGCCGGGTCCCGAGCAGTTCGGCACAGACGTCGGCAAGCTCGGCATCAGCGCGGCCGACACCATCGTCGTCTACGACGCCGGCGGGCTCTATTCGGCGCCGCGCATCTGGTGGACCTTCCGCATCTTCGGCGCCAAGGACGTCTACATCCTGGACGGCGGCCTCGCGGCATGGAAAGCCGAAGGCCGACCGCTCGAAGCCGGCGAGGTCAAACGGCCGGCGCGCACCTTCAACGCCATGATGGACACCGGCGCTGTCGCCATGGCGAGCGACGTGCAGATGGCGCTCAATGACGGCAGCGCCCAGGTGCTCGATGCCCGATCGGCCGGGCGCTTCGCCGGCCGCGAGCCGGAGCCGCGTCCGGGCTTGCGCTCCGGTCATATGCCGGGCGCCTACAACCTGCCCTTCACCGAGATTGTCGAAAATGGCCGGCTGGTCGCACCCGAGCGGATCGCGCAGGCCTTCGCGAAATCCGGCGTCGATCTCGACAAGCCGATCATCACCTCGTGCGGGTCGGGCGTGACCGCCGTGGTGCTGGCCCTCGGCCTCGACGCGCTCGGCAAGCCGCTGCCGCGCATCTATGACGGCTCCTGGTCGGAATGGGGCGCAAGGCCCGATCTGCCGGTCGTGAAAGACTAGCCGGGGCCACAGCGTCACGGGCCGGAACACTCGCGACGGACCGATTTGCCATCCGCTCCGGGATGACCGGAAGCCGTCCTAGCCCATCGGCGGCAGCCCGCCCCGCGTCCGATAATAATCAAGCACGAACATGCGAATGTGTGACGACAAGTTGCTGCTGTTGCGGTGCGCATCGATGTCGTCGAGCACCGCGGACAAGGTCGCGCCGCGCTGACTGGCGATTTCGCGCAGCGCTTCCCAGAACACGTCCTCGAGGCTGACGCTCGTCTTGTGGCCGCCGATCGCGACCGAACGTTTGACGATGGTCGAACGCATGTCGACTCCCGGAGGCAATTGCCCCGGCTCCACTTCACTTCCTGCCATCTTCCGCTGCCGCACCCGTTTGCCCCCAAGAATGCGATCTGTATGCGATATGATTGCGCCCAAGATGCGCCCCGCCGCCTGCCGGCCGGCCGGCCGCTAGATCGAAATGATCCGGTCGCGCACGGCAAGCGCGACGGCGTGGGTCCGGTTCATGGCGCCCAGCTTGCGCACCGCGGTCTGCGCATGCTCATCGACCGTGCGTTTGGCAATATCGAGAATTTCTCCTATTTCCCATGCCGACTTGCCCCTGGCGACCCAGGTCAGGACCTCCTTTTCCCGGGAGGTCAGATCATGTGACTTGGCGCGGCTCTCGCTTTGA
>Ga0182748_1002944_pt1 | contig 14798 bp, 11 predicted proteins | sample eDN3rd37CKraftOP_FD_128877 | JGI IMG/M metagenome (GOLD analysis project Ga0182748, IMG submission 128877) | Enriched Organic Plus compost microbial communities from Emeryville, California, USA - eDNA 3rd pass 37_C Kraft OP (version 2) (version 2) ...
CCGGACGAATGGACCGTCGTCACGATGCTGGACGAGCAAGGTGTGGTGATCGCCAGTTCCGATCCCATGCACATTCCCGTCGGGGCGAGGGTGACCCCCGTCCTCGATACGGAGTATCGCATCGTCAAGTTTGGCGCGATGGAATACGTCGCCACGACCCGCTCGGCGCAGCCGTATCAGGGCTATGGCGGGCTCGGCTGGTACGGCCATGCGATGGTTCCGATCCAGCACGCCTTCAGCCACAACCAGTCGAATCTCCTTCAGGACATCGCGCCGGACGTGCTCGAGCGCATCATCGCATCGTCGGCGCTGTTCTCCGATGAGCTGCGGGAGATTCCCTCGAAGGCTGAACACATCCAGCGCGAGCTCAATCGGTCGGTGTGGAACGGCAACGCCTCGCAGGGCAGCGCGGCGCAGGCGGAATCCGCCGTCTTTTCCAAGATCCTGCTCAAGGAGATCAGCGAAACCGGCGTGAGGACCAAGGAGGTGTTCGAAGGATCGATCAGCGATCTGCACGAAACCGTGGTGACCTCACTTCTGCACGACAACGAGTTCCACGCCGCGCTCGCCATCGACATCATGGATCGCAATCTTTACGAGCGCGCCAATGACTGCCGCTGGTGGGCGCTGGCGTCGGTGTTCGCCGAAGTGCTCGCGCGTCCCTCGCGCTCCGCGCAGGACGGTGAAACGATCAGCGCGATCCTGCGCACGATCAATGGTCTTTATACCGTCTATACCGACTTGCTCGTCTTTGACGCGGCCGGCGTCATCGTCGCGACGTCCGGCGCCGACAGCGGCGATCTCGTCGGAACGCGGCTGGCGGATGAATGGGTCGTCCGTGTCCTCGGCCTGCGCGATGCGCAGGGCTATGCGGTTTCGGCTTTCGTGCCGACGCCGCTTTACGGCGGCCGTCCGACCTACGTCTATGGCGCGGCCATTCGGCCGCCCGGGCAGGCGCGGCCGGTGGGCGGCGTCGCGATCGTGTTCGATTCCGAGCCGCAGTTCGCCGCCATGCTGAAGGACGCGTTGCCGCGCGACGGCGCCGGCGGAGTCAAGCAGGGCGGCTTCGGGGTCTTCATCGAGCCCGACGGCCGGGTGATCGCAAGCTCGCACGAGCGGTTCCGCCCCGGCGACGTGCTCGGAATCGATCCGGCGTTCCGTACATTGGCGCCGGGCGCCGGCTATTCCGGCATCACGTTCCTCGACGACGCCTACTATGCCGTCGGCGCGAAAGCGTCGTCCGGATATCGTGAATACAAGGGGCCGGACGACGCCTATCGCAACGAGGTGATTGCGCTCGTGTTCACGCGACTGTGCGACGCGAGAGCTCACGCGGCCGCGACGACCGTGAGGCGGATCCCCATCCGCTCCGACCGCACCAAGCCGGGCGAGCGGGAGGACATCGCGACCTTCCGCATCGGCCGTCGCTGGTTTGCCGCGCGCGCCGCTGAAGTCGTCGAGGCGATCGACACCTCGGATATCGTGCCCCTTCCGCACATGCCGTCCGGCATGGCCGGCTGCATCGTCTACGGCGGCAAGCCTCTCCCGATCCTGGATCTCGGCGGCGTTCTGGATCCGTCGGCCGACACGGCGCGTGTCGCGGGCGCGCCGGTGCAGATCGTGGTGATGTCGCCACCCGATGGCGAGCGCTTCGGCCTGCTGGTCGAGGACCTCGGCGAGATCGCCGAAGTGCTCACGGAGCGCCTCAATCCGCTCCCGCCGATGGTGGCGCATCAGAGCATGTTCGCCGATACCGCCTTTGCGCCCGACAGCAACGACGATGGCGAACTGATCGTGTTGCTGCGCGCCGATCGGCTGTGCGAGCGCCTCAGCTCCGGCCCGATGGCTGCGCGCGCCGCGGCCTGATCTTGAGGCCGGCCTCCGCAGGCGCTCAACTGGCGTCGAGCGATTTTGCGACCCGCCGTGCTTCGTCAACCAATGCGCCGGCCACGGGGGTCATCGGCTCGCGCGCGGGCACCACGAGTCCGATCTCCTGCACCGCCTCGGGATGCGTGATCGGAATCGCGCGCAACGTGTCGGTGAGGCCCAGCGTCTCGGCGAGCTTGGCCGGCATCACGCTCGCCCAGCGGCCGGTGCGCACGTGCGAAAACAGCAGGATCATCGAATCGGATTCCAGCGTCGGACGCGGCTCAACTCCGGTCGCCTTGAGCAGGCGGTTGATGATCCGGCGGTTCTGCATGTCGGGCGTGAGCAGGCAGAGCGGGACCTGCGCGACCTCGGCCCATGTCACCGTCTCGCGGCCGCCGAGCGGGGCGTCGGCCGACGTGAGCAGGCGGTAACGCTCGCTGTAGAGCGGAATGGAGTTGACGCGGCCGAGCGGTTCGTTGCCGAGGTAGGTGATCCCGGCATCGATCTCGAGGTTTTCCAAGAGCTCGAGGATCTCGAGCGAGGTGCGGGAGTAGATCGTGAACTGCACGTTGGGGTGCCGCTCGCGATAAGGCGTCGTCAGAGCCGCCACCATCGCCAAGGCGGTGGGAATCGCTGCGATCCGCAGCACGCCGCTCAATCCGCTGCGCAACGTATTGATCTCGTCGCGCATGGCGCGGGCATCGCCGACGATCCGTCGCGCCCAGTCCAGCACGCGTTCGCCCTCGGGCGTGAAGCCCTGAAAACGAGAGCCGCGGTTCACCAGCAGCACCCCCATCTGCTGCTCGAGCTGCCGCACCCCGGCGGACAGCGTCGGCTGCGTGACGCCGCAGGCTTCGGCCGCACGGCCAAAATGCTTCTCGCGTGCCAGGGCGAGGATGTATTCGAGCTTGTCGATCACGAAAATGCTCGTAAATTCAAGTCGATAGCTTGCGACTGACAGGAGATGATCGCATAAAGAATAGGCAGTAACTGGCGATCTGTCGATAGAGAGTGTCTATCGAGCGATGCCCGCCACGGGATTGCATGCAAGCTTGGAAGGGTTCAATTCTGCCGGCTGGAGACGCCGATGAACATGCACAATCCGCCCAAGAATCCGCCGGGGCCCGGCGGCAACGGCGCCGGCCGCCGCCGGCCCGGAAAGACGCCGAAAGGCCGTCAGGTCGACCCTCGTGCGCTCGAGGATATCCGGGCCCTGCTTGGGGACCGGTCCCGTCGCTCCGACCTGCTGATCGAGCATCTGCATCTCATCCAGGACAAATACGGCTATCTCTCCGCGGACCATCTCGCCGCGCTCGCGCAGGAGATGCGCCTGGCGCAGGCGGAGGTGTACGAGGTTGCAACCTTCTACGCGCATTTCGACGTGGTGAAGGACGGTCCTCCGCCGCCGCCGGTCACCGTCCGCGTCTGCGAGAACCTCTCGTGCGCCATGGCCGGCGCGGAGACGCTGCTCGCTGAATTGCCGAACAAGCTTGGTCCCAACGTGCGGGTGCTGCGTGCGCCCTGCATGGGCGCCTGCGATCACGCGCCTGCCGCCGCGGTGGGTCACGTCCAGGTCTTCAACGCGACGACCGATTCGGTGGCGGGCGCCGCCGCGACACACGCGCATGCGCACGCCTGCAAGACGCCGAAGGATCTTGCGGCCTATCAGGCCGAGGGCGGCTACAAGCTGCTCGCCTCCTGCCTCGACGGCACGCGCACGCGCGACGACCTCATCAAGGCGGTCAGCGACGCGGGCCTGCGCGGCCTCGGCGGCGCGGGCTTTCCGACCGGCCGCAAGTGGACGCTGGTGCGCGCCGAGCCGGCGCCGCGCCTGATGGCGGTCAACGGCGACGAGGGCGAGGTCGGAACCTTCAAGGACCGGCACTACCTCGAACGGGATCCGCACCGCTTCATCGAAGGCATGCTGCTGGCCGCGTGGGTGGTCGAGGCGGCCGAGGTCTTCTTCTATCTGCGCGACGAATATCCCGAGATCCGGCTGATGCTGCTCGAGGAGATCGCCAAGGTCGAGCGTGCGGGGCTGAGCCGCCACACCAAGGTGCATCTGCGGCGCGGCGCCGGCGCCTACATCTGCGGCGAAGAGTCCGCGATGATCGAGTCGATCGAAGGCAAGCGCGGGCTGCCGCGCCACCGTCCGCCTTACGTCGCGCAAGTCGGCATCTTCGGGCGGCCGACGCTGGTGCAGAACGTCGAGACGCTGTTCTGGGTGCGCGACATCGTCGAGAAAGGCGCCGGCTGGTTCACCTCGCATGGCCGCCGCGAGCGCAAGGGCCTGCGCAGCTTCTCCGTTTCCGGCCGGGTGAAGAAGCCGGGCGTCGTCCTGGCCCCCGCGGGGGTCACCGCGCGCGAGCTGGTCGAGGAGTTCTGCGGCGGCATGCAGGACGGCCACACCTTCAAGGGCTACCTGCCGGGCGGCGCCTCCGGTGGCATTCTGCCGGCGTCGATGGCCGACGAACCGCTCGATTTCGGCACGCTCGAAAAGTACGGCTGCTTCGTGGGGTCGCACGCGGTTGTCATCCTGTCCGACAAGGATGATATGAAAGCCGTCGCCCTCAACCTCATGAAGTTCTTCGAGGACGAGAGCTGCGGTCAATGCACGCCCTGCCGCGTCGGCACCGAGAAGGCCGTCAAGCTGATGGCCAAAGGGCCGTGGGACGAGGCCCTGCTGAACGAACTGTCGGCGCTGATGCGCGACGCCTCGATCTGCGGCCTCGGCCAGGCCGCGCCGAATCCGTTGCAGAGCGTGATGAAGTATTTTCCCGACGACCTTAAGACGCCATTGGGCTCCTGGTGACAGCAATGAGCACGAACGGAAAAGACAAGCAGCCGCTGGGTTACGGCCACGACCACAAGGGCGCGGCGCTCGGCGAGGCGACGGGGCAGGGCCGCCCGGCGGTCAACGTGCAGTCGGCCGATGACGGCAAGGCCAAGTCGGCGGCAAGCCACGGCACCTTCTTCATGGACGACCAGGAGATCGACATCCGTCCCGGCGAGACGATCTTCCGCGCCGGCCGCCGCTTCGGCATCAAGCTTCCGCACCTGTGCTACACGCCCAAGCCCGGCTATCGGCCCGACGGCAATTGCCGCGTCTGCATGGTCGAGGTCGAAGGCGAGCGCGTGCTCGCGGCGAGCTGCATCCGCACGCCGACGCCCGGCATGAAGGTCAAGACAAAGACCGATCGCGCCACGTCGGCGCGGCGCATGGTGGCCGAGCTTCTCGTCAACGACCAGCCGCCGCAGGAGGTCGCGCACGATCCGAGCTCCGAGCTGTGGAAGATCGTCACCCGCCAGAAGATCGAGGCGGGCCGCTTCCCGCGCGATGCGCGTCCGGCCCCGGACCGCAGCCATCCGGCGATGGCGGTCAATCTCGACGCCTGCATCCATTGCAATCTGTGCGTCCGCGCCTGCCGCGAGGTCCAGGTCAACGACGTGATCGGCATGTCGGGCCGCGGCCACAATGCCAAGATCGTGTTCGACTTCGACGATCCGATGGGCGCTTCGACCTGCGTCGCCTGCGGCGAGTGCGTGCAGGCCTGCCCGACCGGCGCGCTGATGCCGGCGACCATGGTCGATGAGCAGAACGTCTACACCAACAAGCCGGACCGCACCGTCGACAGCGTTTGTCCTTATTGCGGCGTCGGCTGCCTTCTGACCTACCACATCAAGGACGACAAGATCGTCCAGGTCACCGGCCGCAACGGCCCGGCCAACGAGAACCGCCTGTGCGTGAAGGGGCGGTTCGGCTTCGACTACGTGCACAATCCGCAACGTCTTCTCAAGCCGTTGATCCGCAAGGACGGCGTGCCGAAGGTGCCGCACGAATTCATCGATCCGTCGAATCCATGGACGCATTTCCGCGAGGCGACCTGGGAGGAGGCGCTCGACCGCGCCGCCGCCGGCCTCACGAAGATCCGTGATCGCGACGGCCCCGGCGCGCTCGCGGGCTTCGGCTCGGCCAAGGGCTCGAACGAAGAGGCCTATCTCTTCCAGAAGCTGGTGCGCACCGGCTTCGGCACCAACAACGTCGATCACTGCACGCGGCTGTGCCACGCCTCGTCGGTGTCGGCGCTGCTCGAGGGCGTCGGCTCCGCCGCCGTGACCGCCACCTTCAACGAGGTGAAGAACTCCGACCTGATCATCGTCATCGGCGCCAATCCCACCGAGAACCATCCGGTGGCGGCGACCTACTTCAAGCAGGCCGCCAAGCGCGGCGCCAAGCTGGTCATCATGGATCCGCGCGGAACGGCGATGAAGCGCCACGCCTGGAAGATGATGCAGTTCAAGAACGGCACCGACGTGGCGATGCTCAACGCCATGCTCAACGTGATCGTGACCGAGAAGCTTTACGACGAGCAGTACATCCAGACCTACGTCGAAGGCTTCGACGCCTGGAAAGAGAACATCAAGGATTTCACCCCCGAGGAGATGGCGCCGATCTGCGGCATCGATGCTCAGACTCTGAGGGAGGTCGCCCGCGCCTATGCCCGCGCCGAATCCGCGATCATCTTCTGGGGCATGGGCGTGTCGCAGCACACCCACGGCACCGACAACGCGCGCTGCCTGATCGCGCTCGCCCTGATCACCGGCCAGATCGGCCGGCCCGGCACCGGCCTGCATCCGCTGCGCGGCCAGAACAACGTGCAGGGCGCATCCGACGCGGGCCTGATCCCGATGTTCTTCCCCGACTACAAGTCGGTCGAGAATCCGGAGATCCGCGGCATGTACGAGCAGGCCTGGGGCGTCAAGCTCGATCCCAAGCGCGGCAAGACCGTCGTCGAGATCATGGACGCGGTTCATGCCGACGAGATCAAGGGCATGTACATCGAGGGCGAAAATCCCGCGATGTCGGACCCCGACCTCAATCATGCGCGCGAGGCGCTCGCGCGTCTCGAGCACCTCGTGGTGCAGGACCTGTTCCTCACCGAGACCGCCGTCTACGCGGACGTGATCCTGCCGGCCTCCGGCTGGCCGGAGAAGGACGGCACCGTCACCAACACCAATCGCCAGGTGCAGATGGGCCGCCAGGCTCTGCCGCTGCCCGGCGACACGCGCCAGGACCTCTGGATCATCCAGGAGATCGCCAACCGCATGGGCTGCGGCTGGACCTACAAGCATGTGTCGGAAGTCTTCACCGAGATGGCGTCGCTGATGCCGGCGCTCGACAACATCTCGTGGGATCGCGTCGAACGCGAAGGCTCGGTGACCTATCCGACCGACGGGCCGGACACGCCGGGCCGCGACGTCGTCTTCGACGCGGGATTCCCGCGGCCCGGCGGCTTCGCCAGGCTGGTCGCCGCCAAGCTGCAGCCCCCCGACGAGGTGCCGGATGCGGAGTATCCGTTCATCCTCTCGACCGGCCGCCAGCTCGAGCATTGGCACACCGGATCGATGACGCGCCGGGCGAAGGTCCTCGACGCGATCGAGCCCAGCGCGGTCGCGCAGCTGTCGCGCGGCACGCTCGACAAGCTCGGCATCAAGGCGGGCGACCGGGTGCGCGTCACCACGCGCCGCGGCACGGTCGAGCTCTACTCGCGCGAGGACGAGGCCGTCCCCGACGGCGTGGTGTTCATCCCGTTCGCCTATGTCGAGGCGGCAGCCAACCTCCTGACCAACCCCAAGCTGGATCCGTTCGGCAAGATCCCCGAGTTCAAGTTCTGCGCCGCCAAGGTCGAGCCGGTGCGGGCGGCCAGCGAGGCGGCGGAGTAGGGGCGGGACTCGCTCACTTGAGCGAGTGCGACTCCGACGCCGGGCGATCAATCAACAACTGTACCATGGCCGGGCTCGACCCGGCCATTCGCTTCTGAAGACACGGTGCAGCCCCCGTCATTGCGAGGAGCGAAGCGACGAAGCAATCCAGGCCGGCGTCTCCACCTTGAGCGGCAGCTCAGTTCTGGATTGCGTCGTCAGGCTGACGGCTCCTCGCAATGACGGCGGCATGACGGGCCTCATGCGACAGTGAGAAGGCGGCTGCCGCTAGCCTTTGGTCTTCGTGTCCTCGAAATACGCCTCGACCGGTCCGGTCAGCTTGATCGTCAACGGATTGCCGTACCGATCCTTGGCGTTCCCTGCGGCCACGCGGATCCAACCCTCGCTGATGCAATATTCCTCGACATTGGTCTTTTCCGCGCCCTTGAAGCGGATGCCGATGCCGCGCGCGAGCAGCTCGGCATTGAAGTAGGGGCTCTTGGGATCGCTGGACAGGCGGTCGGGCGGGGTGTCAGTCATTTGCAGGTCGGCTGGTCAAGAGGGAAGCGATCGAATTTGGTCACGAAGTATAGTACCCTTGTTTGCGTAACAGCCGTCAAACTCTGCTCATGGTCAACCTCTTTATTGCCAATACCGACAACGATTGGTTCGACTTCCTCTCTTCCCAGCTTGATGTGCCAGAAGCGAATTTTTGGCAGCCAAGCGGCAAGGGATTTCACGCGATACGAGAAGGAGAAATTCTGGCATTTCGTCTCAAAAGCCCACGCAACAAGATCGGTGGATTTGGAATTCTTAGCAGTAGCTCTGTGTACCCGCTCCAAATCGCGTGGGAAACATTTGGGCCTTTGAACGGCGCTGCCAGTTATGCGGCATTAAGGGATGCGATCGCTCCGTATCGCCCTGGAGAGTTGGTTGGGCCAACAACCAATATCGGATGTCGCATACTTGTTGAACCGGTCTTCTTTCCTCCTGACTTATGGATTGAGCTGCCCCCGTCTTGGGCGCCAAATATTATGGGAGGTAAGAGGTTTTCAACTGAAGAGGAGGAGGGGCGCGATCTTTGGTATCGATTGCAGGAGACGGCACAGATTCTGCGCTCTTCGTTGGGAGTGCCCGGAATCTTGACGCCTGCTGCTCGGTTTGGAAAGCCTACTTTGATAACTCCGCGGCTAGGCCAGCGAGCATTCCGCTTCGCAGTGACGGAAGCATATGATAGGCAATGCGCGATTTCAGATGGGAAAGTACTTCCTGCTCTCGACGCTGCCCATATTCGTCCCTACGCCGACGAAGGAGAGCACGTAACGTCCAACGGCATCTTATTGCGCAAGGACATTCATTCTGTTCTTGATGCAGGCTATGTGACGATTGATACCAACTACCAATTCATTGTCAGCAACAAAGTGAAAGAAATTTTCAACAACGGGAATGAGTATCTTCGCCTACACGGAAAAAGGATTCGACTCCCAAAAGACAAGAAGGACTGGCCGCACCCCGATTTCTTGCGTTGGCACAATAAGACCAGGTTCGAAGTCGTAGACAAAGCTCCTGCTGTGAGACGCTAGGCTTTCAACAATTTGCGAGATCCCCATGCCCAAATATCTCCTCGTCTCGTTCAAGACCTGTCCGTGGGTCCAGCGCGCCGCCATCGTGCTGCGTGAGAAGAAAATCGATTTCGAGTTCCGTCACATCGAGCCCGACAACCGGCCGGACTGGTTCCTCGCCATCTCGCCGCACAAGAAGGTGCCGGTGCTGCGCGTCGACGACACCATCTCGCTGTTCGAGTCGAACGCCATCGCCGAATATCTCGACGAGACGATCTCGCCGCGGCTGCACCCTGCCGATCCGGTGCAGCGCGCCATCAACCGCGCCTGGACCGATTACGTGCCGGACTTCGCTGCCATCATGACCGGTCGCGCCTATGCCGCGAGCGAAGCGGACTACAACAAGGCCATCGAAAAGATCCCGGTTGCGTTCGAGCGCCTGGAAGCCGCGCTCGAGAAGCAGGGCGGGGGCCCGTTCTTCAATGGCGCGGCCTATTCGCTGGTCGACGCAGCCTATGCACCGTTCCTGCAGCGCTACGATTTCCTCGAGCGCGTCCGCCCGCTCGGCGCGATCGACAAGTTTCCGCGCGTGAAAGCCTGGGCCGAGGCCCTGATTGCACGCCCCTCGACGCAATCGTTCCCGCCGGACGAGTTCGAGGCGATGTATCGCGCCAACGTGAAACGCCGCAACACCTGGCTCTCGCAGTTCATCGCGCCGGCGCAGGTCGCCGCGGAGTAGGGCGCGTCCAGGGCCGCCCTGCCGGCTGCAACCGCGTCGACACCCACGGGGCGTTTTCCCGGTTATTCCCTGCGTCGCGGATTGCCGGTTGCATTCGCAGGCCGCAGGCGCAGGCTGCCGATCATGGCCGCGCGGATGCGGGACCTCGACGGCTCGCGCGCGCCGGTTTTGGCGAAACGAACCCAGGACGCTGACCCGTGCTGATTTTGGCGAAACGAACCCGAGACGGAACGGTCCGCCGCGGTTTGGCGGAACGAACCCGAGGCCGGGGGGCTGTCCTTGGTCTTGGCGGAACGAACCCGAGATTGGGCGGGCCGTCCCGAATTTGGCGAAACGAACCCGAGACCCGGGGGGCCACCCCCTTGGTTTGGCGAAACGAACCCGAGACGGGCCGTCCCGCCCCGGGATTTGGCGGAACGAACCCGAAGCAGGGGGGCGGTCCCCCCGGTTTGGCGGAACGAACCCGAGACCGGCTGCTCGTCCTCATGAGGCGTCGGCCGCCGTCCACCCGGCTCTCGCGAAACCGGCATGACCCGGCGCGGGGCCGGTGCTAACACCCTCACCAGCGCCCATCGGAAGACCAGCATGTCGCTCGCCACCGCTGCCTCGCCCTCCGTGCTCTCCGGCCGCCCGCGCCACGACTGGACGCGCGCCGAGATCGCGGCCCTGTTCGACCTGCCGTTTCCCGACCTGATGTTCCATGCGCAGCGCATCCACCGCGAGAACTTCGATCCCTGCGAGGTGCAGGTCTCGACCCTGCTGTCGATCAAGACCGGCGGCTGCCCCGAGGATTGCGCCTATTGTCCGCAGAGCGCGGCCTTCGAGACCGGACTCAAGGCCGGCAAGCTGATGGCGATCGACGCCGTGCTCGCCGAGGCGCGCGCGGCCAAGGCGGCGGGCGCGAGCCGCTTCTGCATGGGCGCGGCCTGGCGTAGCCCCAAGGAGCGCGACCTCGATCGCGTCTGCGCGATGATCGAAGGCGTCAAGCAACTGGGGCTCGAAACCTGCGTCACGCTCGGCATGCTCACGCAGGCGCAGACGGCGAAGCTGAAGGCGGCCGGCCTCGACTACTACAACCACAATCTCGACACCTCGCCTGAGTTCTACGGCGAGATCATCACCACGCGCACCTATCAGGAACGGCTCGACACGCTCGCGCATGTCCGCGACGCGCGCATCAACGTGTGCTGCGGCGGCATCGTCGGCATGGGCGAGGCGCGCAGCGACCGGGTCGGCATGATCGCGACCTTGGCAAGCCTGCCGAAGCACCCGGAGTCGGTGCCGATCAACCTGCTCGTGCGGGTGCAGGGCACGCCGCTCGCCGAGGTCCCCGCGCTCGATCCGCTCGAGTTCGTTCGCACGATCGCGGTCGCGCGCATCACGATGCCGGAGTCGGTGGTGCGGCTCTCCGCGGGACGCGAGGACATGAGCGAGGAGACGCAGGCGCTTTGCTTCCTCGCCGGCGCCAACTCGATCTTCGCGGGACCGAAGCTGCTCACGACGCCGAACCCGCAGCGCGACCGCGACGATGCATTGTTCGACAAGCTTGGCCTGCGTCCGACGGCGTGATCGCCTGTTTCCGCCGGACAATGACGGCGCGACGTCAGGGCCGCAGGTGCATGAGTTCGCGCCGGGCGATCACGTCAACTGCCGCACGATCAGCATGCCGACGAAAAGGCCGCTGATTGCGAGGCCGACGGACGCGATGACGTAGACCAGCGCCAGTCCGAGCTCGCCGCGCTCGTAGAGCAGGGCGGTGTCGAGCGAGAACGTGGAGAACGTGGTGTACCCGCCCAGCACGCCGGTGGTGAAGAAGAGCCGCCAATGCTGCGACAGGTCGCTGCCTTTGAAGGCGAAGTAGGCGGCGAGCAGGCCCATGATGAACGAGCCGAGCCCGTTCTCGATCAGCGTCGCGAATGGAAATCCAGTGCCGAGCGCACGTGCCACGACGAGATTGGTCCCATGACGCAGCGCGGCGCCCAGCCCGCCGCCGAGAAACACGATGAGAAAGCCCATTCCGGAGGTCCTGGTTGCCGCTGCGGGTCAGAAGACCCTCACACAGACGCGGGGTCAAACCCGCGGTCTTGTTGTCCACATGAGCAGACATAGGCGAAACAGGCGAAAGGCCCTTTCGCGTGGTTGCGGCGGGTCCCGGAGTGTTGCGGCGGCATGCGTGTCATCAGTGCATCGCGGCGCCGATGCGCGGCATCAAGCCGCCCACATGGCTGATGACCTGGGCTGCCATGCGATGGCCTGCGGCGGCCGCGGCGGGCGGACGCTCGTTGGCCAGCCGCGCCGCGAGATAGCCCGCGTTGAACGCATCGCCGGCCGCGGTGGTGTCCAGCGGCTCGATGACTTCCGGTACGGGCACATGCTCGGACCCCTCGGCGGTGGCGATCAGCGCGCTGTTGGGGCCGTTCTTCACGGCGATCTCCGCAATGCCGAAGGCGCGCATGCGTTCCACGGTCGCTTCGGGGCTGGGATCGCCCCACAGCACGGCCTCGTCGTCGTACGTCGGCAGCGCGACGTCCACGCGTTTGAGCGCTTCCATGAACACGAGACGGGTACGGGCGAGGTCGCCTTTCCAACCACGCGGGCGGAAGTTGCAGTCGAACGCGACCTTGACGCCTTTTTGCCGCGCCATCTCCAGAGCCGCGAGGAAGCGGCCGAGCCCCACGTTGGAATAGAGCGAGAGCGTGATGCCCGAGAAATAGATCAGACGCGCGCCGACCAGGGCCTCGGCCACCCGCGACCATTCCGGCAGCTCGAACAGGTCGCGCGCAGGAGCCCCCTCGCGCCAGTAGAAGTGACGGCGTTCACCCGCCGGGCTGACGTCAGCCGTGCTGATGCCGGGCAGCCGGCCCGGCGCCCGCAGGATCAGATCGCGCGAAATGCCTTCGGCGGCAGCCAGCGCGACCAGTCCTTCCGAAAACGGATCGTCCCCCAATGCGGTCGCGAATGCGACGGGCTTGCCCGTGCGCGCGAGGTAGACGGACGTGTTGAACACATCGCCGCCGCAGGACAGGCTGAAGCGGCCGTCCTTGCCCCGGCTGAACTCGATCAACGCCTCGCCGACACAAATCACCTGGCCATCTGCACTCATGCGTCATTCTCGCATTCCTGTCGCACGCCCGCCAGGGCAGGTATGACGATCCATGTCGCGAGGGCACGGGACAGGACGCACGGCTTGGGGTATGCAGCACGCTCCGGTGTCCGTCCGTTGCACCGAGCGTGGAAGCTCCATCCCGCCACCAGAGGTGATCCGCTGACCAACTTGGGCAAATCGGCAGGCTGGTTGTCGCCCAGCGTGGTCGGCGTGCTGTGCGGAGCGGGCGCGGCCTTGTGCTGGGCCGGCGGCCTCGTGGCCGCGCGCCATGGCATCGCGATCGGCCTGTGGCCGCTCGACGTTACGCTGCATCGCCAGCTCTGGGCGGGACTGTTCTTCCTGCCGCTGGTGTGGTCCGGAGGCCCGGCGGATATCGCCGACGTCGGCCTGGGTCGCGGCACCCTTCTCACGATCTTCGGCGGTGTGGGTCTCGTGCTGGTCAGCTATTCCGGCTTCCTGCTGGTGCCGCTCGGTCACGGCGGCGTGATCCAGCCTTCCTGCGCGGCCCTGGGCGGGCTGCTGCTCGCCACGCTGGTCGTGAAGGAAAAGCTCATCGCGACGCGCGCTGCGGGCGCGGCGGCGATCGTGCTCGGCCTCCTGGTCATCGGCTACGAGGCGCTGAGCACGTTCGGCACCAGCGGTCTCGTCGGCGACCTGTGCTTCGCAGCGGCCGGCTTCATGTTCGCGATCTTCGGCATGCTGCTCAAGCTCTGGCGCATCACGCCGATCCGCGCGGTGGCAGTCACAAGTGTGCTGTCGCTGGTGATCGTGCCGATCCAGGCGGTCTTCTTCGGGTTCGACCGCCTGATCGCCGTCGGTCTCTACGAGAACGTGATCCAGGCGATCGTGCAGGGCGTTTTTTCGGGAGCGGCCGCAACCTTCCTGTTCACCCGCGCGGTCGTGTTGCTCGGCGCGGCGCGCGCTGCCGTATTTCCCGCGCTCGTCCCGCCGTTTACCTTGCTCACCGGTTTTCTTGTGCTGGGGGTCATCCCGACCGCCATGCAGCTTGTCGGGATGACGATCGTGCTGATCGGCTTCCGCCTGACCCAGAAGAGCTGAAGGCGCTCAGGCCGCCTTACGGGTGGCGAGGAACTCGCCCATGCGCTCCAGCGCCTTGAGGATGTTCTCGGTCGAATTGGCGTAGGACAGCCGCACGTAGCCTTCGCCGAGGATGCCGAAGTCGGGACCGCCGATGATCGCGACGCCCGCGTCGTCGAGGAGCGCGTTGGCGAGCGGCTTCGCCTTCCATCCCGTCCCTTTGACATTGGGGAAGGCATAAAAGGCGCCCTTCGGTGTGGTGCAGAATACGCCAGGCAGCTTGTTGAGGCCCTCGACAACGACTTTGCGGCGTTTGTCGAACTCGGCGATCATCCGCGTCACCTCATCCTGCGGTCCGGTGAGCGCTGCGATGCCTGCGAACTGCGCCGGCGCATTGACGCACGAATGCAGGTTCACCGACAGCTTGCGTGCCATGTCGTAGAGCTTGCCCGGCCAGACGGCGTATCCCAGCCGCCAGCCGGTCATGGCATAGGTTTTGGACCATCCGTTGAGCAGGATCACGCGGTCGCGGATCGACGGATAGGAGAGCAGGCAGACGTGCTCCTCGCCGTCGTAGACCATGTGGTCGTAGATCTCGTCGGACATGATCGCCACGTCGGGAAATCTTTCCAGACCGGCGACCAGCTTCTCCACCTCGCGGCGCGGCGTGACGCCGCCGGTGGGATTGGCCGGCGAGTTGAGGATCAGCAGGCGCGACTGCGGCGTCAGCAGCTTGAGCACTTCGTCCGCCGAGAAGGCGAAGCCGTTCTCCTCGCGGACG
>Ga0182748_1002945_pt1 | contig 14797 bp, 10 predicted proteins | sample eDN3rd37CKraftOP_FD_128877 | JGI IMG/M metagenome (GOLD analysis project Ga0182748, IMG submission 128877) | Enriched Organic Plus compost microbial communities from Emeryville, California, USA - eDNA 3rd pass 37_C Kraft OP (version 2) (version 2) ...
GTACGGCTGGCTCACGCCCGCGGCACGCGCGACGGCATCCGTCGTGGCGCCGTGGTAGCCGCGCTCGCCGAAGACGCGCGTGGCCGCCTCGAGCACGAGCGCGCGGCGGTCCTCCGACCGCATGCGGGTGCCGCCGTCGGGCGCCGTCGTCGTCATGCTTGACATGTTATCAAGCGATAACTAGTCTCGCGTCTTGTAATCATCCGATTACCACTTTCGTCCCCTCTCGGAGTCCTCATGGCCAGTTCCCCCACCTCGGATGCCGTCCGTCCGAGCCGCCGCATGCCCTTCGGCCTGGTCGTGCTCGCGACGGGTCTCCCGATGTTCATGGCAACCCTCGACAACCTCGTCATGACGAACGCCCTCCCAGCGATCCGCCTCGACCTCGACGCGAGTATCGAGGAGCTGCAGTGGTTCATGAACGCGTACACGCTCGCGTTCGCGAGCTTCATCCTCATGGCCGCGGCCCTCGGCGACCGGCTGGGTCGCCGCACGGTCTTCGCGGCCGGCATCGCGCTCTTCACGCTCGCGTCGGCGGGCGCCGCCCTCGCGACCGACCCCACGCAGCTCATCATCGCGCGCGCAGTGCAGGGACTCGGCGGCGCGGGCATCATGCCGCTCTCGCTCTCGCTCCTCGCGGATGCCGTGCCCGCGCGCCGCCGCCCGCTCGCGATCGGCATCTGGGGCGGCACAGCCGGGCTCGCCGTCGCGATGGGACCGCTCGTCGGCGGCGCCGTCGTGGAGGGTTGGAACTGGAACGCGATCTTCTGGCTCAACGTGCCGATCGGCCTGCTCGCGGTGCCCGTCGTGCTCGCGGTACTGCCCAACGCCTTCGGTGCACGCGTGCGCGCCGACGTGCTCGGCGTCGTGCTCGCGGGCCTCGGCGTGCTCGGGCTCGTGTGGGGCATCGTGCGCGGCAACGACGCGGGCTGGGACAGCGCCGAGGTGCTCACGGGCCTCCTCGGCGGAGGCGCGCTCGTCGTGCTCTTCGTGCTGTGGCAGCTGCGCGCATCCGCTCCCCTGCTGCCGCTGCGGCTCTTCCGCGATCGCTCGTTCACGATCGCCAACGTCGTCGGCCTCGGGTTCAGCTTCGGGATGTTCGGCTCGGTGTTCATCCTCATCCAGTTCCTGCAGATCGTGCAGGGCTACTCGCCGCTCGAGGCGGGCGTGCTCACGATGCCCTGGACGATGGCTCCCATGGTCGTCGCACCGCTCGCGGGCCTCGTCGCACCGCGCGTCGGAACGCGCGCGCTCATCGTGAGCGGCCTCGTGCTGCAGGCTGCCGCGCTCGCGTGGATCGCCCTCACGATGTCGGCGGACGTCCCCTACGCCGAACTCGTCGGCGCGTTCGTCATGGCGGGGGTCGGCATGGGCCTCGTCTTCGCCCCGTCGTCGACCGCGGTGCTCGCGAACATCGCGCCCGCCGACACGGCCAAGGCATCCGGAACCAACTCGACGCTCCGCGAGATCGGCGTCGCGCTCGGCATCGCGGTGCTCACGGCGGTCTTCACGGGCGCCGGGGGCGAGCTCACTCCGACGGGATACGTGGATGCCGCCATCCCCGCCGTGCTCACGGGCGCCGTGGTCGTCGCGGCGACCGCGGTCGCGGCTCTCCTGCTGCCCGCGGGTCGTCTCGCGACCCGGCGAGCGCCGGCGGCCGAGCACGTGGAACCCGTCGCGGTCGGCTGAACGACCGGATACGACAGCGCGGGCGCCCCGATCTCTCGGGACGCCCGCGCGTCATGCGGACTCAGCTCACTGGCGAGCCCACGGGCCCCACTCGGAGGCGCCGGGCACGTCGCCCTGCGTCCACCACTTGGCCTTGTAGGTCGCGCCCTGGTACGTCACGAGGTCGCCCGCGACATAGACCGCCGTCGAGCTCCACGCGGGTGCGCCGGGCTCTCCCGGGTCGGTGCCGTCGTCGGAGCACGCCCCCACGAGAGCCCACACCTGAGCGGTTCCCGGCGTCTCGCCCTGCGTCCACCACTTCGCGCTGTACTCCGAGCCGTTGTACGAGACCTTCGCGCCGCCCGTGTAGACCGCGCTCGAGCTCCAGGCGGGCGCGGTGCACTCGCCCGGGTCGGTCGGGTCCGTCGGATCGGTCGGGTCGGTCGGGTCCGTCGGGTCGGTCGGATCCTCCGGGTCTCCCCCGCCCGGCACGCCGTTCCGCAGCGTGTCGGCGGCGGCCGAGACGAGCTCGTTGTTGCGGTCGCCGTCGAGCGACCACCACATCGTGCCGCCAAGACCCTTGTCGATCACGTACTGGGCCTTCTGGTGCGCCGTCTGGGCGTTGTCGTAGCTCCACCAGCGCGTGCCGTCGTAGCGCCACGCCGCCCCGACCGACGAGCTGTAGTACTCGGTGCCGACCGACTTGAGCTTGTAATAGTCCTCGATGCCCTGCTCGTAGGTGCCGGGGGCGGGGCCCGAGGCCGACGACCACGGCGTCGACGAGGCGACACCCGTCCATCCGCGTCCGTACGCCGCGAGGCCGATGCCGAGCTGCGTCGGGTCGATGCCCGTGCTCAGGTACTTCTGCACGGCCTTGTCGACGCTGAACCGCTTGTCCGCGGGGAGCGTGTTCGCCGGGTCGTCGTACAGGTTCGCCTGGTGACCGGTGCGCGAGGGGTCCCACGCGCCGTGCAGGTCGTAGCCCTGGATGTTGCCGTAGTCGAGGTAGTCGAACAGCTCGGGATCGTTCCACCCGCCCGCCGTGATGTCGGCCGGGTTGGCCGGCAGGAACGCCGAGAGCAGGTAGTGCTTGCCCGTCTGCGCGCCGAGCGCGTCAAGCTGCGTACGGAACTCCTTGAGCAGCAGGCGGAAGTTGTTGCGGTCGTTCGCCTGGTCGACGATGTTGCCCTCGTTGCCGTTCGGCGATCCGGGCCACTCCCAGTCGATATCGATGCCGTCGAAGACACCCGCCGCAGCGCCCGCGCCGCCGCGACCGTCGATCACGGGCAGGTTGCCCTTGATGTAGAGGTTGATGCAGCTCGAGACGAGCTTCTTGCGCGAGGCGTCAGTCGCCGCCGCCGCCGAGAAGTTCTTGGACCACGTCCAGCCGCCGATCGAGATGAGCGCCTTGAGTCCGGGGTGCTTCGCCTTGAGCTGCTTGAGCTGGTTGAAGGAGCCCGCGAGCGGCTGATCCCACGTGTCGGCGACGCCCGAGACCGAGTCGGCCGCCGAATAGCCCATGCCGAAGTCGGCCCACGCGTCACCCGCGCCGTCGGATCCGTTGGGTCCTGTGCCCTGCGCCTTGTTGGCGATGAAGCACTCGAGGGTCTGGTAGTGGATGTTGCCGAACGCGTAGTTGATGTGGGTGAGGTCGTCGGCACCACCCGAGCGGTCGAGCTGGCTCAGCTTGTAGCCGCGCCCGTACACGCCCCATTGCGCGAAGTACCCGACGTTGCGGTACCCGTTGACCGCGCTCTCCTGGGCGGCGTTCGCCGCCTCAGGAGCCGCCACCGCGGAGCCCGACGTCACTCCGGCCAGCGTCGCCACCATCGCACCCGTCGCGAGCGCGGCGATGATGCCGCGCGTGCGGAATCTCGTTCTCGTCATGTCGATCCTTGTCTTCAGGTCGGCGCGGCGACAGGGCGTCGTCGCGCCTGGTGTCGCCACGCTAGGGCCGCGGCGCGTCGGCGCGCGTCCGCACGATCCACATGATCCGCGGCGCGCGAACGCCCCGGACGTACGCGTTCTCACGTACGTCCGGGGCGCCGTCGCGGGGTCAGCAGGGGCGGGCCGACCCCCAGACCTCGGCGGAGCCCGGCGTCTCCCCCTGCGTCCACCAGCGGGCCGTGTACTCGGCCCCCTGGTGCGAGACGACCGCGCCTCCCGTGTAGATCGCGCTCGCGCTCCACGCGGGCGCCGAGCAGCTGCCGCCGGTCCCGCCGGTTCCGCCTCCCGTCGAGCCGCCCGGCGCGACGACCGTGACGCCGCGCGGATGGTCGGCGAGCGCCGCGTACGTCTCGCCGCCGATCGTCACGCGGATGTTGGAGATCGACGACATGGGAAGCGACCAGCTGAGCTTCGTCCACGCCGATCCGCCCGCCGGGATGCCGCCCGCGGGGACGGTGAGCCGGTAGCTGTGGAAGTCGCCGTCGAGCCCGCCGACGTTGTCGCCGCTGTGGCCCGTGGCGATCTTCGTGATGCCCCAGCCGTTCTGCTCCTTGAGGGCGCCCGTGTCGCTCGTCGCGGTATCGAAGGTGATCGTCGCGCCCGCAGGGATCGCCGCCGAGGAGTTGTTCACGAAGGTCACGCGCGGGTTGATCGGGTAGTTGTTGTCACCCAGCGCGAACTCGCTGTAGCGCACCTCGAGGTCGATCGCCTTCGTCGGCATGGCGGCATCCGCCTTGCTCGCGCCGTAGGGAGCGGATGCCGCGAGCCGGTCGTGCAGGATGCCGACGAGCGTCGAGCCCATGCCGTACTCGCCCGCGCTCGCGTCGTAGGCGTAGTCGCCCGCGAGCTCCCAGATCATGACCCCGCCGAGTCCCTTCTCGGCCACGTAGTCGGCCTTCGCGCGGATCGCGTCGTCGGAGTCGCCCGAGAGGAACGTCTTGGTCGTCGCGTTCCACCACCATTCGGTCTTCGAGACCGTGTCGAAGCGGTGCGCGTAGCCGCCCGTGATCGTCGAGGGCGAGTCGTAGCTCGGCAGATAGCTGCCGGCGATCCCGTTCTGCAGGTTGAGCATGTGCCAGATGGGGTTGACGCCCGCGCCGATCTGCTGGCCCGCGCCGTCGAGGTCGTGCCAGATGTTGTCGATGCCCTGCGCCCCTGCTCCGCAGCGCGATGTGCCGCCGAGCCCGGGCCCGGTGCCGGGCGGGCACTGCGACTGGTCGGCGAGCGCGGCGGTTCCGCCGAGCCCATCGACGCCACCCGTCACGCCCGTCCATCCGCGCGTGTAGAACGGCACGCCGATGTTGATGCGCCCCGCAGGCAGCGAACCGCGGAAGTAGTGGTACGCCCAGTCGGTGTTGAGGTAGCCGATGCCCGAGTACGCGCCGTACACTCCGGCGGCGGCGAGCTCGGGGTCGGAGCCGTTGTCGTAGAGCGGCGCGTTCCCGCCGACGTACTGATTCCACGAGCCGTGCAGGTCGTAGCTCATGATGTTGACGTAGTCGAGGTACTGCGTGACCTGCATGACCTCCATGCCGCGCAGGAGCCATCCGGATGCCGGCGCCGCGACCGTCAGCAGGTAGTGCCTGCCGTCGGCCGCCCCCGCGCGATCGAGCTTCTCGCGAAGCGTCTTCATGAGCTCCTGGTAGCCCGCGAAGAGCGTGCCGCGCCGCGCGTCGGAGAACGTCGCGTCGAGCGGGTTGCCCGCCTTCGCGTTGCTCGTCGGGTACTCGTAGTCGATGTCGACGCCGTCGAAGCCGTATTGACGGATGAACGCGACCGCGGAATCCGCGAACGCCGCGATGCGCGAGCTCTGGTCCGTGAGCGTGTAGAAGCCGCCGTCGGCGACGCGTGAGCCGTCGGGCGCGAAGTACCCGCCCGTCTCGGCCCAGCCGCCGATCGACACGAGCGTCTTGACGCCGGGGTTCTGGGCCTTGTAGCGGTTCAGCAGGTTGAAGTGGCCCGTGTAGGGGTAGGCGCTGCTCATCTCGGCGCCCGCGACGCCCGGCCACGTCATGTCGGTCGCGGCGTTGCCGTCGGCGGTCTGGTTCACCGACACCTTGCCCGCCGCGTCGATGTGCGCGAAGGCGTAGTTGATGTGGCTGAGCTTCGTCCACGGGATGTCGCTCGCGAGGTAGCTCGGCGTGCCATCCGCGCCCGTGCGCCACGACGTGAAGTAGCCGATGACGCGCTGCTCGAGACCGTTCGGCAGCTTCTCGCGACCCGCCTCGTCGTACACCGTGCAGTAGGGCACGTCGACGCCCGGTGTCTCGTACAGGCCGTCCGGCCGGCACTTCTCGTCGGGGTTCGAGCTCGACGGCTCGCCCGGGTCTTCCGGGTCCTCGGTCGGCTCGGGATCCGTCGGCGTGGGTGAGGGCGTGGGGTCGCCGCCGCCCGGCGAGCACGCGCCGAGGCTCTCCCAGGGGCCCCACTGCGCGGCGCCGGGCGTATCGCCCTGCGTCCACCACTTCGCGCGGTAGTTGACCTGTTGGTACGAGGCGAGGTCGCCGCCCACGTACACCGTCTGGCTCGACCAGTCGGGTTCGCAGCTCGCCGCTGCCTGAGCGCTCACGGCGCTCAGGAGGCTCGCGGCGATGGCCGCCGCGCCCACGAGGCCGAGGGCGCGCACGCGCGTCGTGACGGGGATCATCCGGGCTCCTGTTCATCGTCGGACAGTGCATCCGCACGGCGGACGCCGCGACGCTAACAACACGGACGACCGGCGCGCGTCCGCGAGAGCACGTAGCGGTGGCTACGTAGTGACCCCGACGCGATGCGCGAGCACCGTGAGCTCGACGCGCGAGCGCACGCCGAGCTTCGCGAGGATGCGGCCGACATGCACCTCGACGGTGCGCACCGAGAGGAAGAGCCGAGCCGCGATCTCGCGATTGCTCGCGCCCTCGACGACGAGCAGCGCGACCTCGAGCTCGCGTTCCGTGAGCACCTCGCGCCAGGGATCGGCGGCGTCGGCGGCGGGCGCCTCGGCATCCGCCTCCGACGATGTCACGCGGGAGGCATCCGTCATGAGCCGCGCGAGCCGGTGCGCCGCGAGACCGCGCCACGCATCGGCACCGGCCTCCGCGAGGAGGCTCTCGGCCACGACGAGATGCCGTCGCGCCATGGCGGCTTCGCCGAGCGCGGCCCATCCCGACCCGATCGCGGCCTCGGCACGCCCGCGCTCGAACGGGGAGTCGATCGTGCGCGCGAGCGCTGCGGCCTCGTCGAGCTCCTCCGCGCGATCGGCGCTGCGCGCGAGCGCCCGCACTCGACACGCGCGCGCGGCGTCCGGCGGCACGTGTCCGTCGATGCCTTGCCCCACCGTGTCGAGGGGGCCGACCTCGTCGATGCCGGGAACCCACAGCACACCCGGCACGGCGTGGAGCTCGTGATGCAGTCGCGCGCGCATGGAAGCCTCGTCGACGCGATCGGCGAGGAAGTCGGCGATCGCCTGGTCGAGCAGCGAGTCGCCGCGGACCGCGTGGGGCACGGATGCCGTGAGGGCACGCGTGAAGGCCCCCGCGGCCCCCGTGACGGCCGTCTCGAGACGCCGCGCGAGCGTGAGGCCGAGCCCCGCGAACGGGATCGCGACGGGCAGCTCGATCGCCGCGTTCACGAGCTCCTCGTACGCGCCGCGCACGTCGCCGCTCCAGAACCGCAGGATGGTCGCGGCGATCGCCTGATACGCCCGGGCGACGGGCGAGCGCTCGAGGCCGGGGATGAGCTCGTCGTGCACGAGGGTCGGCGCGCCGACGCGATGGCCGATGCGGCGCAGCGCCGCGGGAAGCTCGCCCCGCAGGCCGAGCGCGAGCGCGTCGGCGATCGCGCCGAGCACCGAGGAGTCGCCGAGGATCTCGTCGACGGCGCCCGTGTGGACCGCGAGCCATGATCGCGCGAAGACGGATGCCGCTCCTCCGCCGTCGAGACGCTCGGCACGCTCGCACCAGGCGCGCGCGGCATCCGCATCGCCCCGCTCGGCAAGAAGGCCCGCGGCGAGCGCGCACGCACGAGCCGCCGAGCGGCGCACGGAGGGCTCCTCCCCCGTGCGGCCGGCGAGGCTCGCGTCGAGCTCGAGCTCGGGCACGCCCCCCGCGCGCCACGTCGCGGCCGCGACATAGGGGGCGAGGGCGTCGGCCGCCCTCCCGCGGTCTCTCGAGGCGATGAGCGGCGCGAGGTGCCGCACGGCGTCGTCGACGAGGCCGGACGCCACGGCGGTGAGCCCCGTGAGAAACCCTGCCTCCTCGCGTTCGCGCGTTCCGACGGCGTGGCTCGTCGCTTCGCGGGCGATCGCGTGAGCGCGTTGGGCATCGCCCGCGACGAGCGCGGCCCGTGCGAGGGCGAGAAGCGGCGCGACGAAGGCAGGGTTGCCCTCGAGCGTGCTGAGTGCGCGATGCCAGAGCGCGCGGTCGCCATCGCCCGCGCGGTCGTAGATGCCGCTGAGAGCCGCGTGCACGGCAGTACGCTCGGCGAGCGAGGCGCTCCCGTGCACCCACACGCGCATCCGCGGATCGGCGAACGCGAAGTGACCGGCGACGAGCCGGAGGTGCCTGCTGACCCTGCCCGCAATGAGGTCGCCGACGGGACGCCCCGCGAGCTCGAGCAGGATCTCGGTGCGGTCGTCGATGCACACGGCTGCCGCGACGAGCACATCGAACTCCCACGGCGCGAGCGCGGGGTCGCCGACCGAGCGCTCGACCTGGTCGAAAAGGGGCAAGGGATCGGGAAGGGCCTCGGTTCCGCGCCTCTGGCCGTCCGTCATCCACTGCGCCAGTTGGACGATCGCCGCGTCGTCGCCCGCGAGCTCCCGATCGAGGCGAGCCGCGATCGCGGGTGACACGTGCACGTCGACGCCGTCGAGCATCTCGAGGATGCGCAGGGCGCCGTCGAGGGCGGACGTGTTGTCGGGGGCAGCGAGAGCGTGACGGGGAGGCCCGGAAATGCTCGTCGCCATCGAAGCTCCGCTCACATCGTCGTTCGCGCCGGTATGTTAGCACGCTTTACAAACATGGGGCATCCTGCGGCCTAGGCTCGAGGCATGCGGATCGGCATCATCGGAGCGGGTGCGGTCGGCGGCGCTTTCGCGGCCCGTCTCGCCGCGCACGGCCATGAGGTCGAGGTGACCGCGCGGGGACCGCAGCTCGACGCCATCCGTGCGAAGGGCCTCGTGCTCGACGGCGGATGGGGTGAGCACCGCGTGCGCGTCGCGGCTCAGCTGACGCTCGAGAGCCGTCCCGAGCTCGCGATCCTCGCGACGAAGGCACAGGATGCCGCGACAGCGCTCGCGGCGAACGCCACGCGACTCGAGGGCGTGCCGCTTCTCGTCGTGCAGAACGGCCTCGGTGGACTCGACGTCGCACATCGCGAGCTGCCGGACTCGCCCGTGCTCGGCGCACTCGCCCTCTTCGCGGCCTCCTACCTCGAGCCCGGCCACGTCACGATCACGGGCCCCAACCCCGTCGTCTTGGGCGCGGGGCCCGGCGCCGACCGCGAGCTGCTCGACCGCATCGCCGCGATCGTCGGCGAGGCGATGCCCGTCGAGGTCACCGACGATCTCACGGGCGCCCAGTGGACGAAGCTCCTCATCAACCACGTCAATGCGCTGCCCGCCATCACGGGATGGAGCGTCCAGGAGGTCGTCGCCGACCGCGCCCTCCGTCGCATCATGACGGCGAGCATGCGCGAGACGGTGCGCATCGCCCGTCGCATCGGCGTGCGCTTCGGCACGGTGCAGGGGGTCTCGGGCGGCATCCTGAACCTCATCGGCGTCCTTCCGCTCGCGTTCGGCGAGCAGTTCCCGCGGCTCCTCGCGCGCCGCATGGGCGAGGTTCCGAACCCCGGGTCGACGCTCCAGAGCATCCGCCGGGGGCAGCTCACCGAGATCGACTTCCTCAATGGTGCCGTCGTCGAGGCCGCCGCCGCGCACGGGCTCACGGCGCCCATCAACAGGGCGATCGTCGGGCTCGTGCACGAGGTCGAGCGCGCGGGCGCGTTCCTCTCACCCGCCGAGGTCGCGGCGCGGGTTCCCCTGCGCGCGGAATAGCGGGGCCGTGGCGGACGCTCAGCAGGAGTCGGCGAAGACGCGGCGCGGATGCTCGGGGTCGGTGTTGTCGATGATCGCGATGGCTGCCTGCCGTGGATGCGCGTCGCGCTCGTAGAGCTCGTGGGCGCCCTCGTAGCGCCCGGCGAGCTCGGAGCCCGGCTCGATGCCGTCGCGCGCGCGCAACCGCTCGGCGCGCACCTCGTCGTCGGCGTCGAGCCAGATCGAGTAGTTCCACACGCCGCGGAGCTCTGGACGATCGAGGAAGCCCCCGTCGACGATGAGGAAGATGTCGTCCGGCCCCGTGCGCCATTTGGGCTCGAGCGCCACGTCGCGCACGCGATCGTAGGCGGCCGTCACGAACGCCGCCGAGCCACCCATGCGGAAGGGCTCGATGAGCACGCGCCGGAAGACGTCGTAGGCGTAGGCGTCGCGGTAGTAGCCCTCGGCCGAGAATCGTCCACGACGGTAGCGCTGCTCCGAGGGGTTGAGGAAGTCGTCGAGCGAGGCGCGCGCCGTCGCGAACCCTCGGCGCTCGAACTCGCGCGCGAGATCGTCGGCGAACGTCGATTTACCCGATGCCGTGCGCCCGTCCACGCCGATCGCGATGCGTCCGCGGCGGTAGTTGCCGAGGATCTCGTCGACCGTCGCCGCGATGACGTCGCGGCGCTCGGGTGCCCATCTCGCCATGGCGCCAGCCTACGCCGGGGCGCGCATACGCTGAGGGGATGGGGACGCACGCGAATGCCGGGATCGGAGATCGCGTCGCCTCGTGGTTCGCGGCGGGTCACCGCCCGCTCCCCTGGCGCGCGCCCGGCTTCCCCGCGTGGGGCGTGCTCGTCTCGGAGTTCATGCTGCAGCAGACGCCCGTCGCGCGCGTGATCCCGCGGCTCGAGGCCTGGCTCGCACGGTGGCCGACGCCTCCCGACCTCGCCGCCGTGCCGCCAGGTGAGGCGGTGCGCGCGTGGGACCGCCTCGGCTACCCGCGCCGCGCGCTCAATCTGCACGCGGCATCCGTCGCGATCACCGAGCGGCACGACGGCGTCGTCCCCGCGGATGTCGACGCGCTGCTCGCGCTCCCGGGCGTCGGGCCGTACACGGCGCGCGCCGTCGCGGCGTTCGCCTACGGCATCCGCGTGCCCGTCGTCGACGTCAACGTGCGGCGCGTGCTCGCGCGCGCGGTGCGCGGCGTCGGCGAGCCGGGCCCCGCACGCACGCGCGACGAGCACACGCTCATGGAGTCGCTCCTTCCCGCGGATGCGGAGCAGGCCCGTCGTGCGAACGCGGGGATGATGGAGCTCGGTCAGACCGTGTGCACGGCCCGCTCCCCCGTGTGCGAGCGCTGCCCGATCGCCGACGCGTGCGCGTGGCGCGCAGCGGGATACCCCGCGTACACCGGACCGGTTGCTCCCCGGCAGAAGCCCTACGCGGGCTCGGATCGGGAAGTGCGGGGCCGCATCCTGCACGAGCTGCGCGTGAGCGAGCTGCCCGTGCCCACGGCTCGCGTCGCGGAGCTCTGGCCCGATGGCCGCCAGCTCGAGCGTGCCCTCGCCGGCCTTCTCGCCGACGGTCTCGCGGAGCGCGTCGGCGACGGCTACGCGCTGCCCTCCCGCTGAGGGCGGCGCCCGGCGGCGCCGGCGCGCGTCGGCGGGCTGAGGCACACTAGGCGCATGCCGGAGCTGCCCGAGGTGCACGCCCTCGCATCCGACCTGGATACGAGGTTGCGCGGGCGTGTCGTCGATCGCGTGCAGATCGTCGCGTTCCCCGCCCTCAAGACCTACGACCCGCCGATCGACGCCCTGTCGGGCGCCCGTATCACGGGCGTCGCTCGGCACGGCAAGTTCCTCGACCTCGAGACCGAGAGCGGACTGCATCTCGTGCTGCACCTCGCGCGCGCCGGATGGATCCGCTGGCGCGCGGGCGCTCCGAAGGCATCCGGGAGGCCAGGCTCGGGGCCGCTCGCCGCGCGTCTCGTGCTTCGGGGTGGCGACGGGATCGACGACGGCGCGGGGTTCGACGTGACCGAGGCCGGCACGAAGAAGAGCCTTGCGATCTACGTCGTGCGCGATCCCGCGGAGGTGCCCGGCATCGCGCGGCTCGGACCCGATCCGCTCGCCGACGACTTCACGCTCGAAAGGTTCCGCGGCATCCTCGCAGCTCAAGGGCGCGCACAGCTCAAGGGCGTGTTGCGCGATCAGTCGGTCATCGCGGGCATCGGCAACGCCTACTCCGACGAGATCCTGCACCTCGCACGCATGTCGCCGTACAAGCCCGCCGCGATGAGCGACGACGACTCGGCCATCCTCTACGACGCCCTGCGTGCGACGCTCGTGGATGCCGTGGCGCGCTCGCACGGCCTCGCCGCATCCGAGCTCAAGGCCGAGAAGAAGTCGGCGCTGCGCGTGCACGGCCGCTTCGGCGAGCCGTGCCCCGTGTGCGGTGACCGCATCGAGCAGGTGATCTTCGCGGATCGCACCTTCCAGTACTGCCCGACGTGCCAGACGGGCGGCAAGAAGCTCAGCGACCGCGTGCTCGATCGGCTGCTCAAGTAGCCGGGAGGCGTGTAGGCGGTCTCGAGACGCGTCGCTTCGCGGCGCTCCTCATCCACCCGCCGGCCGGCGCGGGGTGCCCCTGACGGAGCAGCAATCAGTCCCCGAGCAGAGCGGCGGCCAGGAGCCCGAGCGTGTGCTCGCGCCCCGGCGCGCGATCCGCGGGCTCGCCCTCGCGTGCCCCCGCGCCGGGCGAGAGCATGACCTCGTCGACGCCGAACCCCGCAGCGAGGTCGCGGATGCGCGCCGCTGCAGCATCCGGGGCGTCGACGACCCAGCGCTCGAGCATCGTGTCGACAACGTGTCGTGAGGCGGCGTCGAGCTCTTCCCGCTCGGCCGCCTCGACCGTGTCGAGCGGGCGCAGCGGCTTGCCCGTGCGCAAGCGCGCCATGCTGTGCAGTTGCGGAAGCGCGCGGGCGTGCGCTTCCGCAACCGTGTCGGCGACGACGACGTTGAGCGTCAGGAAAGTGCGTGGTGCCGCGAGGCCCTCCGAGGGCTGGAACTCCCGGCGGTAGATGTCGAGCGCACGTTCGGTGCCTTCGCCCGAGAAGTGGTGCGCGAACACGTACGGAAGGCCGAGCTTCGCGGCGAGGTGCGCCGAGTGGTCGCTCGACCCGAGCAGCCACAGCTCGGGGATGCCCGTCGCCGCGGGCGTCGCCCGTACCTCGTACTCCCGCAGCCCGTCGCGCGTGTTGAGCGTGATCGTCGCGCCGTCGCCCGCAAGGGCCCGGATGTCGCCGAGGTGCTCCTCGAAGCGGTCGACCTCGCTCGTCGGGCCGCTCGCCCGCAGGAGTGCCGAGATGACGGGATCGGATCCGGGTGCCCGCCCGATGCCGAGATCGATGCGCCCCGGCGCGAGCGCCTCGAGCGCCGCGAACTGCTCCGCGACGACGAGCGGCGCGTGGTTGGGCAGCATGACGCCGCCCGAGCCGACGCGGATGCGGTGGGTGCGCGCCGCGGCGGCCGCGATGAGCACGGGAGGCGCCGTCGACGCGACCGCCGGCATGTTGTGGTGCTCCGCGAACCAGTAGCGCGTGTAGCCGAGCTCGTCGGCGCGCTGCGCGAGAGCGAGGGATGCCGCCACGGCATCCGCGGAGCTCTGTCCCGTCCGAACGGGCACGAGATCGAGAACGGAGAGCGCGACGGTCACTCAGAGGGCAACGCGCGAGTCGACGTTGAGATTCCTCTCACGCGCTCAGGTGGTTGAGGAGCGGGCCGCCGCGGCGGTACGCGTCTCGAAACCACCGTCGCCGCTACTCGTCCTCGTCGTCGTCGAGCTCGCGCGGCTTGACGTAGGGGTCCTCGTCGCCCGCGTAATGCGCGTTCGCGGCGAGGGCCCGCGCCTCGTTGTCGCGCTCGGTCGCCTCGCGCAAGAGCGCGTCGATGTGCGCCGCGTTCTCGGGCACGGCATCCGCGATGAACTCGAGGCTCGGGGTCAGCCGCACGTTGAGGTTGCGGCCGACCTCGGTGCGCAGCATGCCCGTCGCGGCCTTGAGTGCCGCGGCGGAATCCGCCCGCTCCTCGTCGGTGCCGTAGACCGTGTAGAAGACGCTCGCGTGCTGCAGATCGCCCGTGACGCGCACATCCGTGATGGTCACGAAACCGAGACGGGGGTCGCGGATGCCGCGCTCGAGCCGCCGCGCGATGATCTCCTTGATGCGGTCGGCGACCTTGGCCGCCCGGGGGTTCTCGCCCATGGCTCCCACCTTTCGAAACCAGCCGCTCCGCGGCTGAGACGGATAGGCAGGTGGCTCGGGCACCGGATCCCTTTCCGAGTCAATCGGGGTAGGGGCCCCCGCTCTTGACTCGGAAAGGGATCCGGTGCCCGAAGCCACCGTCACCCATGCGGACTAGCCGCGCGGCTTCTCAACCAGCTCGATCGTCTCGATCTCGTCACCGATCTGGATGTCGTTGAACTTGCCGAGCCCGATACCGGCCTCGAAGCCCTCCTTGACCTCCGTGACGTCGTCCTTGAAGCGGCGGAGCGACTCGATCGCGAGCCCGTCGGCGAGCACGACGCCGTCGCGGATGACGCGCGCCTTGGCGTTGCGCGTGATCGTTCCGCTGCGGACGAGGACACCCGCGATGTTGCCGAACTTCGAGGAGCGGAACACCTCGCGGATCTCGGCGACACCCGACTGCACCTCCTCGTACTCCGGCTTGAGCATGCCCTTGAGGGACTGCTCGATGTCGTCGAGAGCCGAGTAGATGACCGAGTAGAAGCGGATGTCGATGCCCTCGCGAGCTGCCCGCTCACGCGCCTTGACATCCGGGCGCACGTTGAAGCCGATGACGATCGCGTTGTCGATCGTGGCGAGATCCACGTCCGATTCGGTGATCGCGCCGACGCCGCGGTGCAGGATGCGCAGCTGCACGGAGTCGTCGACCTCGATCTTGAGCAGCGACTCCTCGAGGGCCTCGACGGCACCCGAGACGTCACCCTTGATGATGAGGTTGAGCGAGTCGACCTTGCCCTCTTCGAGTGCGCGCGTGAAGTCCTCGAGGCTAATGCGCTTGCGGGCCTTGGCGAGCTGGGCGTTGCGCTCGACGGCCTCGCGCTTCTCGGCGATCTGGCGGGCGGTGCGGTCCTCCTCGGTGACGA